>Ga0207416_1005049_pt1 | contig 10809 bp, 8 predicted proteins | sample PaiPotPPM11metaG_FD_184107 | JGI IMG/M metagenome (GOLD analysis project Ga0207416, IMG submission 184107) | Iron sulfur acid spring bacterial and archeal communities from Banff, Canada, to study Microbial Dark Matter (Phase II) - Paint Pots PPM... ...
AGTCTGTACCGTGTTGCGGGATGCCGCGCTCAGTGTCCTCCATCGAGGTGGCTGCAGCCGGATTGCGTCTCGCTTGCGCTACCACAGCCGGCATCCTGCCGAGGCCGTCGCCTTGCTTCTCTGGCCCGGCTCGACTCGCGCATAAGCCCTAATACCTACCCCAGTCAGGTCCACGCGTGAGGGTATCGATGAGTTACAATAGCGCTAACTTGCAGATTGTTTACAAAAGGAGGCGCAGGTGCGGTTGAGGAAGCTATGGGACGAAGGGAAACCCACCCTGGGAGGCTGGTGTGCCATCCCAAGCGGGTTCAGCGCCGAGGTGCTCGGGCGCTGCGGCTTTGACTGGGTGTGCATTGACACTCAGCACGGCATTATCGGGTACGAGCACCTCATCCCCATGCTTCAGGGGCTCTCCGTTACTCAGACACCCGCCTTCGTTCGGGTCTCCTGGAACTCCCCCGGTGAGATCATGAAAGCGCTGGACGCCGGAGCACAGGGAGTCATCATCCCTATGGTCAATTCGCCGGAGGAGGCTCTCCAGGCAGTGGGCGCCTGCAAATATCCCCCTGAGGGGTATCGGAGCTGGGGCCCAACGCGGGCCGCACTGGGTTCGCCGGAATTCAGTCCACAGAGTGCGAATCGAGACGTCATCTGCACCATCATGGTCGAAACGGCCGAGGCGCTGGACAAGCTCGATCAGGTGCTTGCTACACCCGGGATCGACGCTGTCTTCGTGGGACCGAACGATCTCGCCGTCTCGAGCGGACTCGAGCCTTCCTTCCGGGCCGAGAACCCACAGCACCACCAGAAGATCGAACGGATCCTCGAGGGCTGTCAGCGGCACGACATCACGGCCGGCATCTTCTGTGGCAGCGCCGAGATGGCGCTCCACTGGCGGGAGCTCGGCTTTCGAATGCTTGCCCTCCAGTCGGATGCTAATCTCATGCGGCTGGCAGCTCAGCAGCTGCTGAACGACATCCGGCAGGAGAGCACAGTCGTGGAGAGCAAAGCCGCGTACGCCTGAGGTCAAGGCGACAAAGATGTCCTCATCGCTTGTATAGTAACAGGGAGAAAGCACTCAGAGTGCGCGGATTCGTGTGCTCGAGGTCGTGCGCATGGTAGACGTCCGCAACGACGCAACAAGACCGAAAAACCAGGCAGACAGCGCTGCGTATGCGGCTCTGACACCAGCCCAGAGCCGCAATCTGACCGATGAGGTTGCCGAGCGGCTGCGCGAGGCGATCTTGCGTGGTGACTTCGCGCCGGGCCAGCCGCTGCGCGAAGCGCGTCTGGCATCGTTCCTGGAGGTAAGTCGTGGTCCGGTGCGCGAGGCGCTGGCTCGACTCGAACGGGAAGGGCTCGTCTTGATTCGCCGGAATCGCGGAGCAACTGTCGCGCGCCTCTCACACGAGGATCTCGAGGAGGTTTATACTCTGCGTCTGGCGCTCGAAGAGCTCGCGGTGCGGTGGGCGGTGCGCAACGCTACGGAAAGCGATTTTGGGGCGATGCAGGACGTGGTCGGGGAGCTCCGTAATGCGGTTGCGCGCGGCATCTATGAGCAAGAGTACGCAACCCTTGATGTACAGTTTCACGATCGCATTTATCGGGCAGCTCAACACAAGCGACTCTATCGCTTCTGGACCGAGCTGCGGCCGCAGATCTACGTGTTCCTGTTGAGCCGGAACGTCGCGAGTCCCAACTTCCCCGAGACGGCCGTCGCCCGGCATCAAGCGCTGCTGGATGTTCTACGCACCCGCGACGAAGCGAAATCGGTCGCCATGGTGCGGCGGCATGTCGAAGACTCGTACTCCTTGATCACAACCGGCCATTACCCCGCTCGCGAAGGCGGCGACATCTACAAGGAGTTCGAGCGGCGCCAGGATGAGGCCGTGTGAGTCAGATGCGTCGGGCCACGGCTGCGCCCTCATAGACGGCTTCGAGCGCGCTGCGCGGACGCTCGCAGTCTCCTATCTCATAGATCTCGGTGGCGAGCTGCTTGGCCCGAGTGGCCTGCGCTAGATAATTATCGCTGCGCATCTCATCCGCAAAAACGATAAGATCGATCCCGGGCAGCGTTTCGACGAACAGGGGACCTATGACATCGCTCTGGCCGATGGTCACGTCGCTACCTGCTACCTCCCGCACCTGCCGATCAGCATACACCATGATCTTCGGATTAGCCTCCAACCGCTGCAGCAATACGGGCAGCGTGCCGCCCTCCACGTCGGAGCCGATGCTAGAAGTGTGCTCCAGCACCGTGACGGTCTTGCCGCGATCGGCCAGCCATTCCGCAAGTCCGAGGCCCACGCGCCCTCCCCCGATCACGAGCACATGCTGCCCGTCACCGTTTCCCGCTTCCATGACGGTATGGACATCTGAGAGGCCATCCGGGGAGGCACCCTTCACTTCACGTCGACGAGCCACGGAGCCGGTGGCGAAGACGACGACATCGGGCTGGATACTGCAGATAACCTGCTCGTCGACCGGAGTATTCAAGCGCACTGTAACCGACGTCTGGCGGAGACGGTGCTCCGCATCGCGCACGAAGAGCTGCCAGTCGCTCCGGTGCGGCAGCTGGCCGGCCAGACGGGTCTGCCCTCCCAGCTCTCCCTTCTGTTCACACAGCACGACATCGTGGCCTCGCTCGGCAGCGACCCGGGCGGCCTCCATGCCGGCTGGTCCCCCTCCCACGACCAGGACTCTCTTTGAGCGCTCGGCGGGATGCAGCTGGAAGGTCTTCTCGCGGCCCGTGACCGGATTGACCAGGCACGTCGCATCGAGCTGGTTGGCGACGCGGCCACCGCACCCCTGATTCACGCCGATGCAGGTAATGATGTCGTCCAACCGCCCTTCCCTGGCTTTGTTTGGCCAATCCGGATCCGCCAGAAATGCGCGGCCAAACGCGACCAGATCCGCCTCGTCCCTGGCGATGATCTCGTTCGCAATGCGCGGGTCGTTGATCCGGCTCACGGCGATGACCGGTATGGAAACGGCAGCCTTGATGGTCGTTGCCATAGGAACCAGCCATCCCGGCGCAATGTCCATGGGTGGAATGATCATCTGAAAGGAGGCGTACACTCCGGCGCTGATGTGAACGTAGTCTGCGCCCACCGACTCGAGGCCGCGGGCGTATGCCACTGTGTCGTCCAGGGTCAGACCACCGGGCAGGAAGTCCGTGGCGCTGAAGCGGCATCCCACCGTCAGGCCACCACCGACGGCACCTTTGATGGCCTCCATGACCCGCAGGCCAAACCGCATACGGTTCTCCAGTGAGCCGCCGTATTCATCCGTGCGGTGATTGGTGGCCGGAGAGAGGAAAGCAAGCGGCAGGTAACCGTGAGCGCTGTGCAGCTCGGCCACATCAAAGCCGGCAGCCTGAGCGCGGCTGGCAGCCGCTGCGTAAAAGCCGATGATCTCCTCGATCTCCTCGTGGGCGAGTTCCTGAGGCATGTCGTTGCCCGCCTCCGGGCAAGGCACGGGAGAGGGCGCCACCGGTTGGTAGCCGCTGATTCCTCGGTTGGTGTTGCGCCCGGCATGATGCAATTCGATGCCAATCCGCACGTCGTACTGCTTCACGGCTTCGACCAGTTTCTGGAATCCAGGAATACACCTGTCCTCATGAATGCCGAGCTGATGGGTGCGCCCGCGCCCTTTGGGATGGACGAAGGTCGACTCGACGTCGATCCATCCGACTCCACCCCTGGCCACCGTTTCGTAATGTGCCAGAGTCCGATCTGATACCGTGCCGTCTCGATTCGCGTAGTTCCGCTCCATAGGAGCCATGACGATGCGATTCCTGACGGTCATCTTGGCCACCGTCACAGGAGAAAATAGGTGCTCCAATTCCGCCACGTCGACACCTCCGCTGCGCGCCATCAAGCCGTTCCCGAATCATCGATACCACCGGCGAATACGTAACGTAGGGGCCGGCTCCTGCCGTGCCCGCTTGCGCTGTCCCGCAAACATGCCGCCTGTGTAAGCAGAGGTGACCGGGCGGGCACGGCGGAGCCGGCCCCTACAAAATGGTTTGTGGTTGGGCCGAGCGACGCCCGATGCCGGGTAACTTCGTCGGCCGTATCAATCATTTTTACCCACCAGGCCTCACCGGCTGCGATCGATCTTGCGGGAGAAGCGGCCGTGCACCTTGATCTGTCATGAGGAACGTCTGCTCAACGTGGACTGATGTCGATCCAAAGCGGAAGACCGGCGCTTCCAGATTGATCACCATGTCAGGCTCGAGGGCAAGGTCCGAGCTCACCTGTATGCAGTCATCCTTGATGGGCAAGCCACTCGCCGCCATGACGATCGGATAATCCCGAATCGCCAACCCCAGGCTGTGACCATGCGGAAAGCACCTGCGGGTACCCCCTGGGTGTCCTCGTTCCTCCAGCGCCTCTTGCATTGCGCGCTGCACGGAGGAAACCAGAGAGCCCGGCTGCATGGCATCCAGTCCTGCCTGCACCGAAGCGCGCAGAGCGCTGTGCGTCCTCTCGAGCTCGCCTGGCCACGCTCCGAGGGCCAGGGTAGTCCCGCTGTCCGAGAGCACGTGGCGGAAGCTACAGCCGAAGTCGACGTACATGACATCGTCGCTACCCAGTACATAGTCCGGCTCGGTGGCGATCCCCATTCCCCTGGGACTGTAAGCGAAGTGATCGAAGTGCGCGTCCATCTCCGCAACGCATGCTCTGTATCGGCGGATCACCTGAGAGGCGGGCCGTCCCGGCCTCGCCTCGTGTAGCGCCTCCATGGCCGCCTGTTCGCTGATTTCGGCAGATCGCCTCAGGAGCTCGATCTCATCCCGGCTCTTGACAGCTCGCAGCAATCTCAGGAGGTTCGAACAGTCCTTCAACTCCGCCCGCGGAAGGGACTGGAAGATCAGCCGGCGGGTCTGCTCGGGCAGGCCGTCGAGCTCGATTCCAATCCGGGCATCGCTCAAACCCCTGTGTTGGAGGGCGGTGAGTAGTGCGTCTGTGGCTGTGGCCGACGGCTGACTCTCGTGCAATAGGTCGTAGGCTATCCGCTCCGACTCACTCTGGAGTCGTGGCGGCTGCGCCGGAAAGTCGATGCTATGGTCACCGAATGTATACAGATCCGTGACCCACAGATCCGCCGTATTGGCCACAAACATCGGATTGACGATCAGACCGGGCTCCCCATCCAACGGCAAGATGGCATACGACTGGAGCCGGTCAGAGGAGGCGCCCGGCAGCATCATGTACTCACTGGTCACGGGATCCATCCAGCAGTAGTAGTCCGTGAAGTAGGTGACGTTGAGCGCCGACGTGGCCACCAGCGCATCGAGCCCCGCCTGGCGCATAAGCTGATGGGCTCGTGGTCTGTTCAGCAGCATTGGGTTGCCTCCCGACGGTGATGAATCACGTCGCTACGATGAATCGCGTCGCTACCGACGGCTGCGGTGGATCTGGAGAAGGCGGCACATCGGCCGAGCTACTTCTGGACGGTGGCCGGACGGTTGACCCATCCAGCCGGCGTCCGGTCGGCGGCGATGTCGAGAAGACCGGCCACAACCGCGTCGAGGGTCTGTTCAGTCGCAAGTCTCGTAAATGCCGATACATGGCCACTGAGGATCACGTTGGAGCACTGACGCAACGGATGGTCACCGGCAATGGGTTCCTGCTCAAAGACGTCCAGGCCGGCTCCGGCGAGCGCTCCCGCGCTGAGGGCGTCGAACAGAGCCCATTCGTCGACGATTCCGCCTCGCGCCGTATTGACCAGAACGGCAGAGCGCTTCATCATGCCGAGCTCACGTGTTCCGATGAGGTGGTACGTCTCCGGCGTACGCGGCACGTGCAGAGTGAGGACGTCGGCCAGGGGAAGCACCTCTTCCAGCGTCATGAGCTCGATGCCCAGTTGTGCACATGCAGTCTGATCCGGTTGCGTCTCGACCCCCAAGATTCTACATCCGAACCCACGTAGTCGTTGTGCGACAGCGCGGCCGATCCTGCCAAGGCCGACGATTCCAACGGTCGCCCGCGCCAGATCGCCCGATAGCTCGGTTGGCCGCCAGTCTCCTGACCTCACGGCTTGGTCGGCGGCAACCAGCCGCCGAACGCACGCCAGCATTAGGGCGAGCGCAAAGTCGGCGACACTCTCGAAGTTCCCCTCGGGCGTGATGAGAACAGCCACGCCGTTCTCGGTGGCGGCATCAACATCGATGGCGTCATAGCCCACCCCACAGCGCGCGATAACTCGGAGGCTGGTCGCCTGCTGCAGAACCTCCCGAGTATATGGCTCGCTGCCCGCCACCGTACCCCATATACCGTCCAGCGAGCGGGCGAGCTCGTCTGGAGGCGTGGAGGAAGCGACGTCATATCGCTCCACCAGCTCGAATCCCGCTTCCTCCAGCCGCTCGAGCCTCGAATTTGCGTGCTGCGCCATCGCCGAGGTAAGGAGCAGCCGCGGCCGGTTCGGACCGGATGCACCGCGAGTCATCATCCAAGGCCTTCCGCCGCCAGCCGGGCACGCGTGCGCTTGGCAATAGGTAGTGGCTTGTCGAAGTCGCATGGGTAGAGATCCTGCTCAACCGTTGCCCAGCCGTTGTAGTCAACATCTCTGAGGACCGACATGAGGTCCTCCAGCGTTGGAATACCCTCGCCGAGCTCGGTGAAGATGCCCCATGCTACCGCCGTGCCAAATGGAACGTTCTCCGCCTCGACGCGATCTCTGACCTGGGGATCGACCGCCTTGAGATGCAAATAGGGAATCCGCTCGTGGTAGCTGCGCAGGAGGCCGATGGAATCTGCTCGCTTGTACTCGCAGTGACCAAAGTCGAGGCAGATGCCGACCACATCCGGATCCGTGTCGGCGATGAACCGCTCGATCTGGTGCTGGCGCTCGACGTGGCTGTCGGCGTGGGGATGAAAAGTGAGCTGCAGCCCAAAGTCCTCTTTTACCAGGCGACCCATCCGGTTCGCCGTCTCCACCAGTCGCTTCCAGGAGTCCTCGTCCAGCGTCAGCGGCCCGCGCTGTTCGCCCGTTAGGAGGTCCCGATACACGTCGTCGATCAACACCAGATACTTGGCACCGAGTGACGCCAGCAGATCGGCCATCCGCTCCGTATCGTCCCGAATGGATGGAAAGATCGAGGCATCTTCCAGATCATGCATGACGAAGGATGCCGACACCTTCAGTCCACGCGCCTCGATCTCGCGCTGAAGGGTGCGCGCGTCGGAGGGCAGATATCCGGACGGACCCAGCTCGATCCGATCGTAGCCGGCCTCCACGACTTCATCGAGGTAGCGGTGCCACGGCGTCTGGCGCGGATCGTCGGCAAACCAGACTCCCCAGGAGTCGGGAGCCGTACCAATCTGAATGTTCATGGCACCTCCCCTCAGTAGTGGAAGCGCTGAAGCTCAGCCCGATTTCGCTCGTACTCGGTGCGTGTCTCCTGCGTCTGCACGTCACTGGATATCTCGGCGGGCGCCACGTCCCACCATACATTCGAAGGAGGCAGGTAGGGCGTCGTCTGTGTTTCGGCCACGATCACGCAGCTTCGTGTCTGCCTTCTGGCCGACTCGAGGGCGGCGCGTAGACTGTCAGGGTTGTCGACGTGGAAGGCGCAGGCGCCCAGGCCCTCTGCGCTGCGTGCCAGGTCGAGCTTGACGTATTCTCCTTCGCCGCGACCGTTCTCGCTGCTCCGGAACTCGTTCCCGAAGGGGTGTCCCACGCTGGCCATCTGAAGGCCGCGTATCGATTGGTAGCCGTGGTTTTCGGAGATCACAACCGTGACCTTGAGGCCCTGCTGGACCGACGTCACCACCTCACCGGGATTGAGGATATATGTGCCGTCGCCGATGTACACGTACACCTCGCCATCCTGCTGCGCAAGGCGGACGCCCAGACCACCGGGTATCTCGTAGCCCATGCATGAGTACCCGAACTCCAGATGGCAGTTGCGACTTCCTGTCGCGTCCCACATCTTGAGCAGGTCGCCGGGTGGGGTCCCCGCTGCCGCCACGACGGTGTCGCCGGGCCGGACAAATTCGTTGAGAGTTCGAATCAGCTGGCCCTGACTCATGGCTTCGCCGGCAACCCGACCCTCGGGCCCAAGGTGGGCCGGTTCGAGCGCCCGCTGCAGCTCCGACTGCCAGCGCTCCTTGGCAGCTGTTACCTCTCGACGGTAGGCGTCATCGGCCTGGATGCCTGCGGCAGTGGCTGCGCTGGAAAGCGCCCGAAGCGTCTCACGAGCATCGGCCACTATGGGCAAGGCCCCCTCTTTGCGTGCATCCTTGTCGGTGACATTGATGCTGATGAACCGGACGTTGGGATTCTCAAAGACCGACTGCGAGCCGGTGGCGAAGTCGGTTAGCCGGGTGCCGATGGAGATGATGAGATCGGCCGCCTTCACCACCTCGGCCGATGCCCCGGTGCCCTGCGTGCCGGCTCCTCCGAGTAGGAACCAGGCGTCCTCGGCGATCGCACCCTTCCCACCAAAGGTCTCCGTGACAGGGATGCCAAAGCGCTCGGCGAACTCGGCCAGACCTTTTCCTGCCTGCGCATAGTGCACGCCTCCACCGGCGATGATGACGGGGCGGCACGCGGAGGTCAGCAGCTGCACTGCCTCGTCGATTCGCCGTGGGTGCGGAAGAGGTCTTTCTACGCTCCAAATTCGCTTCTCAAAGAAGTTGGCGGGGTAGTCGTAAGCGTGAGACTGCAGATCCTGTGGAAGTGAAATGGTGACGGTACCGGTCTCACTGGGGCTGGTGAGCACGCGCATGGCTTCGGGCAGCGCGGTGAGCAGCTGCTCAGGGCGGCTGATGCGATCGAAGAAGCGGCTCACCGGACGGAAGCAGTCGTTGACGCTGACGTCTCCTTCCAATGGATGTTCCAACTGCTGAAGCACGGGCCCCTGATGGCGCGTGACGTAGTAATCGGACGGCAGGAGGAGGACCGGAAGCCGGTTGATCGTTGCCGCCGCTGCTCCGGTGATCATATTGGTGGATCCGGGCCCAATCGACGCTGTGCACGCGAGCGTGGCGAGACGCTGATTTGCCTTGGCGAATCCCGCGGCCATATGCACCATCGATTGTTCGTTGTGTCCCTGCCGGAAAGGCAGCGCCTCACCGCATTCGATGAGTGCCTGGCTGAGACCGGCCACGTTACCGTGTCCGAAGATGCCCACCATTCCCGAGATCAGGCGGCGGGTTTCCCCGTCTCGCTCACTGTGTTGCGCCTGCAGGTACCTGACGATCGCCTGCGCTACCGTCGCGCGCACCCGTATTCCGTGTCCGTTTCTCCCGTCCATCTCTGGCCTCCGTCTAGATTGCTACACCAATGGAGATACTACACGTCAGGGCATGAGCATAGCCTCGGACCACTGCCGCTCAACCGCTCGTCTGCCCCGGAAACATGACGACAGTTTAGCAAAGTCATACCAGATTGTCGACAATCTACCAAAATCGCTAAGGTGATTGCGATGGAACTTCCTTCTGCTCGGCGAAGCCTTGCGTCTCCAGTCCATTCGTGGCGACGCCGGTGAGAGCTGCTCTGCTGCGCGAAATTCCCGCCTCAGAATTGCACGTCGCGGATGTCCCCGATATCACGCCGGTCCGATCGGACGATCTGCTGCTACGCGTGGAAGCCTGTGGGATCTGCGGAACAGACCTCCACCTCATGGACGGACAATCGTTTCGCCCGGATCTGCCGTTCATCCTCGGGCACGAGCCCGTGGGCACCGTCGTCGCCGTGGGATCGTCCGAGCTGGAAAGGTGGCTGGGAACGCGAGTCACCGCGACGATCTTCGTGGGCTGCGGACGGTGCTCCCTGTGCCGAGCAGAGGCGGAGCGACTATGCCCCAACGTGCAAGAGATTACCGGGCTACTACACGCTGCCGGGGGCTACGCCGAGTACCTCGTCATACGCGCATCTCAAGCAGTCGAGGTACCCTCAGCCCTGAGCAGCGAGGCAGCCGCGAGTCTGACCGACGCCGGGCCGACCGCGGTCAATGCCGTGCGTGCCGCTCTCACTCGGCAGCCGGCCACCGTCGTTATCGTCGGGGCCGGTCCGGTGGGCTTCCTGTGCGCTGAGCTGCTTCACCTGGCGGGCCGGGACTTCGTCGTCGTGGAGCCGAATGCGCTCCGGCGCGAGGCGCTCTCGCAATTCGGATATAGGGTGGCGCCTCAGCTGGACGAAGTGACCTTTTCCCCAGATACGATGATCGATTGTGCGGCGGCGCCCGGCGTCGTGCCATGGGCTCTGCAGCATCTGTCCGCGCGTGGGGTGTTCGTGGCCGTGGGTTTCCAGGCGGTACCAAACTTCGAGCTGATCCCGGTCGTGCGCAAAGAGATCGCTCTCCTCGGGATTCGCTCCGGATCGCGCGACGATCTGATTCGCATCCTCGATCTGGCGGCGACATGGCGTATCCGGCTGCCGGAGGTGGCGACATGGCAGCTGGACGGCATCAACGAGGCGTTGACCGAGTTACGTGGCGGGCGCCTGAGAGGCAAGGCCGTCGTGCAGATGAGACGCCGCGAGCGCAGTTTCGATTGAGGAGGGAGTCATGACAGTACCAATCCGGTGGGCGTTGCTGAGCACGGCACGTATCAACGAGCGTATCCTCCCCGAGCTGCGGCGATCCAGTCGATCTCAAGTGATGGCGGTGGCGAGCCGTGATCGTGAGCGCGCAAGGACCTACGCAGCACAGAACGGGATCCCGAAGGCCTACGGAAGCTACGCAGAGTTGTGCGGGGACGAGTCCATAGATGCGGTGTACATCTCGTTGCCGAACTCGTTACACGCCGAATGGTGTGTAAAGCTGGCTGCCGCGGGAAAGCATGTGCTCTGTGAGAA
>Ga0207416_1005051_pt1 | contig 10803 bp, 10 predicted proteins | sample PaiPotPPM11metaG_FD_184107 | JGI IMG/M metagenome (GOLD analysis project Ga0207416, IMG submission 184107) | Iron sulfur acid spring bacterial and archeal communities from Banff, Canada, to study Microbial Dark Matter (Phase II) - Paint Pots PPM... ...
GCCCGGTCATCGCCCCGTCCGCCAGCTGCCCGGCCAGCGCGGCGGCCAGGTCAGGGTCCGCGTACCCGAACAGGTGCGGCCCGTACCCCATGTTGAGGTCGATCAGCTCCCGGTCCTCAACGTCCCAGATCCGGTCCCCCTTGGCCCGCTGCACAACCAGCGGCTCCGGGATCGCCTGAGCGCGCATGCTGCTGCTCACCCCGCCGGCGATGACCTCCTGGATGGAGGCGAATTGCTTGGCGTTCGTCGTCTCCAAGTGTGTTGCTGTCTGTTCCATAGTGTGGTGACTCCGTCCTCATGTGTGAAATGGACCAACGGGGGTGCCGCGGACCCTTACGGGAAGCGGCGGGGACCGGCCAGAACCACAGCGTCTCCTGTGGCGGCGCTGGCTGAAGTCCCTCTGGGCTCAGTGAATCTCTCACTTGGTTGATCGTAAGAGTGACGTTGGATTGTTAGATTTATGCGGTTGGTTACTTCCATCGCCGATAGTACGGTGTGTCGTGGTGGTGTGGTGGCGTCTCCGATTTATTCTCTTGCGTGGCGGTGCGAATGCGCCCCCTACGGCGATCGGGCCTCGACGGGGAGCTGGACGCGACACTCTGTCGACGGCTTAGAGCGCACAGTGTAAAGGCGATTTTTTGAGTCCAGCAAGGGGACTTCAGCGTGGAAGACGATCAGATCTTGGACATCGTGCACCAGAGGGCGGCCGAGATGATGGCCGCGAGAGACGGCGAGGTGATGGAACACGGCTCCGCCGTGAGCACCGAGGGCGCGGACAGCCTCATGGACAGGTACGGCTTCTCCTCGATGGATGCTCTCGAATTCCTGCTCGTCTTGGAGAAGGAGTTCGGGATCACCCTCGCGGACGAGAACCTCAACGGGGAGGTGCTCTCCTCAGCGACCGCACTGGCCAAGCACATCGCCGCGCTCCGGCAGACGTAGGCCTCCGATTCGAGCCAGCACGCCGTCTGCCTCCGAACCGACGGTCTGAGCCGGCTGCGGGTCTACCCAGCCGAGAAGATGACCGGCAACTGGTCGGCTTCGGACGCGACTTCGACCTCAACACCGAAACCTGGACCCTGGAACTCGTCACCAGCACCGTCCCCCCTGTGCAGGCATGCTAAATTGACATTTTGACCATTAGGCGTTGGCGACCAGTTGGCAGCAATTGACTAAACGACTGATACTAAAAGGCTTATTCAGACCATCCCTGTAGGAATGCAAACCAATTACCCCTGAGATGGTCGTGCCGAACGCGTCGACCAGCCGCCGGATGGCCCGGGGATTTCACCCCCGCTCCACTCGTCTCATCCATAGCCCGGTGAGAGCGCGGGCATCCAGGCCTAGTGGGCGCTGGGCGCTTCCGTCCACCCGGTGAGGATGACACACTCGGCCGCAGGCACCGCAGCGTCCGCCTTGCCTGCCTGGCCACGGTTAGTCGTCCTCTTCCGCGCCGCCGACCGCCTCCAGTTCCTCCTGGCGGGCGTTGAGGTAGAACTCGACAGCGGCCTCAACGAGGTCCTTCTTGCTCATCCGCAGGTAGTGCGCACCATTGAGGTTAATAAATACGGCGAAAATATGTCCGTTATGTGGATATCCTTGACCCTCGCCTGAATGGTGAAGGAGCCTTATGAGCGACGGTGCAGGCAGCGGCCGTAAGCAATGGATCGCGACCATAACGGAGGTCACGGCGGTCGCCGCGGTTGCTCTGGGGGTTACGGCCTGTGCGGGCACGCCGAGCGACCAAGCGGGCCTGAGCGCCCAGCACCAGCGGGCCGCGGCGGTCATGTCGGCGGCGGAGGCGGTGGTGACGCCGGTGACGGCGTCGATGCCAACAGCGATGGCGTCAAAGGCGCCGCGGCAAAGTGCCACCCGCGGCCCGAGGAGCAGCCCCGCGAAGTCGCCCGAGTCGTCAATCGGGTACGCGCCCTCCAGTCCGGCGGCGAGCCAGGCGCGGTCGGCTCCTTCCGTTCCCTCCACTAGGGCCGCTGCCTCCACCGCGGCCGCTCCTTCTGAGTCGGCCACGAGCGGCGCGTCGAACCAGACCTTGTCGGTCAGCCGAGGCTGCGCCGCCCAGTTGACCGTCCAGACACTGCAGCAGTTCTCGTGCCCTTTCACCCTTTTCGGTGGCACGCCCAACGTCCTCTACGCCGTGGACCTGTACGTCAACGGAAGTCTCGCACTTGAGGCCGGCTCGACTCCCCTGGGGCTGAATTTCACCGACACCGACGACGACAAGGTATTCACGATCGGGGGAGCACCGGAGCAGTGGGGGACTTTCGCCTTCACGGTCACGTTTTACAGCGGTAGGACCTCGGCATCGGCCAACTTCACCCTTATCGTCCCCGAGCCGCCAGCGTCGCAGCGGTTGCCCGGGACCTGAGCCCGCCGAGCGAGCTGGGCTTGGCCGTGACCGGCGGGGACGGTGGCTCGGGGCGTGCGTGGTAGCCCAGAAGCCTGGGTGTCGTGGAGTAACGTCATCCGTCGCGGCGCCCGGTGGTGGCTATCACGCTGGGCAAGACGCGGGAATAGGGTCTGCGCGTTGCCGTGGCTGATCGCCGTCTGGGCGTCGGCGGTCAGGCTGCTATCGGCGTCGAGCGCGGCAGTGAAGGTGGCGGAGACGCCGTGCTCGTAGGGGGAGTCCGTGCCGAACAGGATGTGGCTGCTGCCGGCGAAGGTCATCAGGGTAGGCAGGGCGGGGCCTGACGCTAGCGCGGTGTCGAAGTAGAAGCGCCGGAAACTGGCCAGGATGACGTCGGGACTGGCTGCGTCGGGGTTGAAGATGCGCGCGAGTTCGGCGAAGCGGAGGGAGGCGTAGGGCAGGAAGCCGCCGGCGTGCGACAAGATGACGCGGACGCCCGGGTAGCGGTCCATGACGCCCTTGAGCACGAGCTGGACGCCGGTCCGGGTGGTCTCGAACGGGAAGTCGGCCATCGGCGGGGCGACTCCTGCCGCTGGCGGCGGGAGGGGCTGCCCGGGGGTGGCACCGGGATGTTCGAAGACGACGGCCTGGCGGCGCTCGAGTTCGGCCCACAGCGGGTCGAATACCGGATCGCCGAGGTATCTGCCCGCGTAGCTGGCCATCAGGACGACGCCGTCGGCGTGCAGCGTGCCGAGCGCATACTCAACTTCGGCTAGGGCGCCGTCGACGTCTGGGAGCGGCAGCGTCGCGAAACTGCCGAACCGGTCGGGTCGTTCGGAGACCAGGTCGGCGGTGTATTCGTTGATGCGGCGCGCCATCTCCCGCCGTTCATCGCGGGCCCAGCCCACAACGCTGGGCGTGCTGACCGACAGGATCCCGGTCGCGATCTGCTGGGAGTCCATGAAGTCGATGGCGCGCTCGGGCGACCAGTCAGGAGTTACGCTGCCCGATGGATCGCCGCCATGGCTGGCCAGCGCCTGCGCGTAGAAGGGCGGCACGACATGCTGGTGAACATCGATGCGATGAGCACTGCTCACGGTCTTCTCCTAATCCTGACCACGAATAGCGCGGCCACTTTCCACCCACCGGCCCGTGTATCCGGCCTACAGCGAGCCGCTACCAGCCTTGCCACCGCGAGGCGGCGGCGCGAGCAAGCCGAAGGCGCGGGCCTGCTCGACGGCCTGGGTACGGCTGCGTGCGCCGAGCTTCTGGTACACATGCCGCTGGTGGGTCCTGACGGTGTTCACCGACAGGTACAGCTCGCTGGCGATCTCCCGCGCGGACAGGTTGGTTGGCAGGTAATGCAGGACCCGGGTCTCGCCGTGCGTAAGTGCCCCGAGGTGGCGCGCGTCGGTGGTGCCGACCCGGCCAACGCGCCGGGCAGCGCCTGGGTCTGCGAACGTGTCGCGCGCGATCGTCCCCAGCAAGAACGCCGCCGCCACCCAGATCCGGTAGGCCTCCGGGACGTCAAGGTGGGGCATGAGCGCGGCCGTCGCCAGTGCTCCCGGAGAGGAATCACTAATCGTCGTGGTCATGTTGCCGCCTCCCGCCTGGCCTGGCGCATGCGCCACAGGGCGCGTCGCCCGTCCTCACGTTTAGGCATCCTTTCTGGGGTGCATGTTCTCTCATCCCTAGCGCTCTTGCGATTGCCTGGCTGTTCCCTGCAGCACGCGGTTCGGCGTGAGGGGCAGGGTGCGGTAACGGATACCGGTTGCGTGCCAGACTGCGTTCGCGATGGCGGCGGCCGTGCCCACGACGCCCAGTTCGCCTATGCCTTTGACTCCCAGAGGGTTGACCTGGGTGTCGTGTTCGTCGATCCAGCCGATCTCGATGGCCGGGACGTCGGCATGAGCGGGTAGGTGGTACTGAGCAAGATCATTGTTGGCGTAGTCGCCAAATTGCGGGTCCATGATGGAGGCTTCATGCAGTGCCATGCCGAGCCCCATGGTCATGCCGCCGATGAACTGGGACCGGGCCATGGTGGGATTGACGATTCGTCCTGCGGCAAATACTCCGACCATGCGGTCCACGCGTACCTCACCGGTTCCCGGGTCCGCTCGTACCTGGACGAACTGGGCGCCGAATGAGTAGCGCGCCAGTTTGTCCTGCGCTTTGAGGTCTTCGGAGGTATCCGCGCGGACCGCCACCTCCGTCACCGGTGTCCCGTCCAGTTTCGCTGCCAGCTGCCGGCACGCTTTGAGCGCTGCCCACCCCCACGATGCGGTGCCCCGTGACAGGGCGGCGCTGAATGCGTTCCCGTACCCGCTGTCACCGACCCGGAGCTGGACGCGCGCCGGGGTGACGCCCAGTGCGTCCGCAGCTATCTGGGTGAGGACCGTGCGCGCGCCCGTGCCGATGTCGGACGCCGCAATCTCGACGATGAAGGTGCCATCTGGCCGGGCGAAGGCGGTGGCCGTCGAAGGAGCGCTGCCCGCGGGATACGCAGAGGAGGCCATGCCGCTGCCGATGAGCCAGCTGCCGTCCCGGCGGAGGCCCGGGCGCGGATCGCGCGAGGACCAGCCGAAGCGCTGTGACCCTTCACGCAGGCACTCGATGTAACTGCGGCTGGTGAACGGCGCGCCGCCTTCCGCCGCGTGATCGGTGTCGTTCCGGATGCGGAGCTCGACTGGGTCGATGCCGCTGACCTGGGCCAGCTCATCCATTGCGGATTCCAGACCGAAGGAGCCGGGGGCGAAACCGGGCGCGCGCATCCAGCCAGTTGTCGGGACGTCCAGCCGTATCAGCCGGTGGCCGGTGCGCACGTTTGCTGTCGCGTACATGATTCGGGGCAGCACCGCGGTTTCTTCAGCGAATTCGAATATCTGCGAAGTTTGCTCGTAACTGAGATGATCGACCGAACTGAGGTGCCCGGACTCATCGGCTCCGAGCCGTATGTGCTGCAGCGTCGGAGTGCGGCCTCCTATGACGGAGAACATTTCCTGCCGGGTGACGACCACGGTAACGGCCCGCCCGGCCACTTTCGATGCGATGGCTGCGAGTACAGCGGGTGGCCTGATGCTGGCCTTGGAACCGAATCCCCCTCCGACGTACTCGGCGACGACCTGGACGTCGGCCGCGTCGAGGCCGAACAGTGCGGCCAGGGCTGACTGGATCCGTACTGAACCCTGATTCGAATCGTGCACGATCAGCCGGCCATCGTCCCAGTAGGCGGTCGCCGCGTGGGGTTCCATCGGGTTGTTGTGCTCGGCAGGCGTGGCATACCACTGGTCGACAGCAAACGCCGCCTGCCCGAATGCGGCATCCACATCACCGGCATGGGTTTCGCTGGGAAAATCCGGATTGACGTGGTCTGGCGCATAGCAGCCAGGGTGGTCCGGGCGCAGGACCACGTCGTGGGGCTCGATGTCATACTCGACGTGGAGTTGCTCTGCTGCTGCCTGCGCCTGCTCGAGCGTTTCGGCGATCACTAGGGCGACGACCTGGCCGTGGTAGTGCACGCGGTCGTTCTGTAGCAGCCAGGCTTCCGTGTCCTGGACCGGGTGCAGCCGCGGTGCGCTGGCGTGGGTGAGGACGTCGATGACGCCAGGGCAGCTCCTTACTTCGTCAGTATTGATGGACACGATTCGGCCGCGGGCGATCGCGGACTGGGCAATGCAGCCGTAAGCGCGCCCGGCAATCTTGAATTCGGCGGCGTAGCGCGCCTGTCCGGTGACTTTGGCGATGCCGTCTGCGCGCGGGCTGGCGGAGCCGACAGAGGTAGGCAGAGTTGTGGTGCTCACGGCGTCACCTCGCTGAGGCCGGAGAGTACCTGCACCGTCGCCGCGGTGACGAGGTTGATTTTGTAGGCGTTGTCTCGCAGCGGCCGGGCTGCCGCCAGTTCGCGGGCGGCAGCGTCGCGGAATGCCTCTGGTGACGCCGGCTGCCCGCGGAGAGCTTCCTCGGCGAGTCGTGCGCGCCACGGCACCGGGGCTAGCGCGCCGAAGCTGAGGCGGACGTCGCGAACGATCCCGTCGGCCAAATCGATGGCGGCAGCGAGGGAGCCCGTGGCGAAGGCATATGAGGCACGCTCCCGGATCTTCCGGTAAGTCGACCTACGCGCGAATGGCAGTGGCGGTATGTCGATGGCTGTGATGAGGGCGGCCGGGTGGAGTGCGGTTTCGCGATCGGGCCGGTCACCGGGTAGGAGGTAGAAGTCGGCCAGGGGAGTTTCGCGTTGTACGTCTGGCTCGCGGACGTGCACGACGGCGTCCAGCGCGCTCAAGGCGACGGCCATGTCGGACGGGTGGGTCGCTATGCAGTGTTCTGACGCGCCGAGGATCGCCAGATTGTGGTGCTCACCGGTTCGCGCCGGGCAGCCGCTTCCCGGGTTGCGTTTGTTGCACGGTTTGCTGGCGTCCTGGAAGTAGGAGCAGCGGGTGCGCTGCAGCAGGTTGCCGCCGACAGTCGCCAGGTTGCGCAGCTGCCCGGAGGCGCCCGCGAGAATAGCCTGGGTCAGCATTGGGTACCCGCGCCTGACCAGCGATGAAGCGGCCAGGTCGCTGTTGCGTGTCCCGGCTCCTATCCGCAGCCCGCCGTCAGGCAATTCGGTCACGAAGTCGAGGCCCAAGGCCGTGATATCCACCAGCAGCCCGGGACGGGCGACCCCTAGCTTCATCAGGTCAACCAGGTTGGTGCCGCCAGCCAGGTAAGCGGCGTCACCGGCCGCGACGAGCCGTACGGCTTCCTCGGCGTGCTCGGGCCGGGCATAGGCGAATTCCCTCATCGCGCCGCCTCCGTAATGGCGGTGACGATGTTGACGTAGGCTCCGCAGCGGCAGAGGTTACCGCTCATCCGCTCGCGTATCTCAGTGTCGTCGAGCTTGATCGTCTCGTCGGCGACGTCTTCGGTGACGGCGCTCGGCCAGCCCTGCCGTACCTCGTCGAGCATGGCGACTGCGGAGCAGATCTGTCCCGGGGTGCAGTAACCGCACTGCAACGCGTCCTGTGCCACGAACGCTTGCTGCATGGGATGCAGATCACTGCTGGTTCCCAGGCCCTCAATGGTGATGATCTGTTTCCCGACGGCGGAGATCGCCAGGACGAGGCAGCCATTCACGCGTCGGCCGTCGAGCAGCACGGTGCACGCGCCGCACTGCCCGTGGTCGCACCCCTTCTTGGTCCCGGTCAGGTCCAGATGCTCCCGCAGCGCGTCGAGGACAGTCGTGCGGTGATCGAGACAGAGACGATGACGGGTGCCATTGACACACAGCACTACCGTGCTTGACGTGCTGGCTTCGCTCATGGCTCTGAGCACTCCTCAGACGGCGTCGGCCCGCACGGCGCGGATGATGAACTCGCCATCGCCTGCGGGAACAGCAGCGTGTCGGAGCACTGGAATGCCCGAACCCGGGCAGGTCGATCGCTATCAGATGGGCGCGCTCCGCGAGCCGCGCCCAGATCGCTTCGAAGGCCAGCGGGCTTTCTGGCCACGGGCTGACCAGTAAGGCGTGATCGCTGCGGTCCTGGCTGCGGTCGAACCCGACCATCAGCCCGTCGCCGACCCCGAAACTGCATCTGGAAGGATGTGTTCAGCTGGGTGGTCACAGTGCCGCTCCTTCGTCTCCGGATCGTTCCGGTCGGGTGATTGCGTCCCTGCCATAGTCATGTCGGCAGGTTCGCGCTCGCCTCCGCCAGTGCACAGGGCAACTGGCCAGGATTGGCCGGCCGTGGGCTTGGCCCGGACGTTCGCAGTTCTGGCGACCAACGCTGGCCGGCCAGGCGCTCGCAAGCTGAGGCAACCGCTCCTGCCGATCGCAGCTGGGGCCGGATCGCCGGGGTTCCCGGTGCCCCGGGGCTTAGGTGATCCATTCGAACGCGACGCCGACGCCGAGAAGTCCGCTGGGCACGCTGACCGTGACGTCGCGGGCGTTGGAGTACCAGACCGGCCAGGCGGTGGCGTGGATGAGATGCTCCCGGACTTTTGCCGCGGGCGCGGTGATCACGATGTCGTTGTGGGCGAAGAGTTCGGCCTGCACGGGCACGATGCCCTCCGGCCAGTGGATGCGCGCCGAGCGAAGATGGATGTCCGCAATGATTGACATGACTGCCCTTCCATCAGGCTTGTCGCTGGTCGCCGCAGACGCGCGAAATGCAGGCCCGGCTTCGGTTTATCCTCCCTCGCGGGGCCCGGGGAAAGCGCTGGTCTCGGTGGCCGCCACTCCTGCCGACCTTGCCCAGATGACGGGCGAGGGGACCGCTACTCGTCTGTTGTAGGCCGGTGAGCGGCGGCCAGGCTGGCGAACTCTGCGATGAGCGGGGACCGGCGTGACGACGGCCAGGCCAGGCAGGTCTCCGCGGGCGGGATGTCGCCGATGCGGACGTAGAAGACGCCCGGTTGCTGGTAGTAGCTTGCGGCCGACTGCGGGAGCACGACGATCCCGCGCCCGGCGGCGACGCGCTCAAGCTTCTCCTCCATGGCATGGGTGATCCGCAGCGGCGGGACGTGGCTGCGACCGCGCCATTTGATCGCGGTGGCGCGCCACTCCGGGACGATGTCGGGGTGCTGCAGGAGGTGCTCGTCGGCCAGGTCGGCGAGGCTGATCGTCTCCTTGCCGGCCAGCCGGTGCCCGGCGGGCAGGACAGCGACGTTCGGCTCGCGCAGCAGGGTCCGCAACTGGAGGCCGTGCCGGTCGACCGGGAGCCGCACATAGCTGACGTCGGCGCGGCCATCGTGCAGGACGGCGGCCTGGTCGGCTCGGCTGGTCCGCAGCACCTCGACGGTGAGCTCGGGATGAGCGTCGCCGAAGGCGCGGACCGGCCCGGTGACGATCAGGCCTGGCATGAACGCGACCGTGAACTGCCCTGCCTTGCGCGCGGCCTGGGCGACCCGGCGGCGCAGCGCCTCCGCCGCGGCGAGCAGTTGCTCTGCCTCCAGCGCGAGCTGCGTACCGGCCGGGGTGAGCTGTGCGCCGTTATGGTCCCTGACGAACAGCACGGCCCCCAGCTCGGACTCCAGCGCCCGTATCTGCCTGGAGAGCACCGGCTGGGCGATGTGCAGCTCCTGCGCGGCGCGGCTGAAGTTCCGCTGGCGCGCCACGGCCGCGAAGTACCGCAGCTTACGCAGGTCGACGTCCATCCCGCCGCCTCCCCGCCCGCCATCTCATGCCTGCAGCATACCCTCCGGGTATGGGGTGCGACGAGATAGGTATTAGACATATGCAGTTCACAAGCAAATTATCGAACTGAAAGGCAAGCCAGAGATGAGGTGATCGCGATGAAGGTACTCGTGACCGACGGCTCCGGTTACATCGGCCAAGCGGCCACCGCGGCCCTGCAGGACGGTGCCGACGCTGGCCCCTACGCGCATACCGGCGGCAGCTGGGTCTACGGGAACACCTGCGGCCTGGTGACCGAGGACGCCCCGCTGGCCCCGCCGTCGCTGGTCCCTGGCGGCTCGGCAACGAGAAGCAGGTGCTCGCCCGCGCGGCCAGTGGCGGACGGCCGGTCGTGGCGCCGATGACTGCTTGCTGGCTAGGGTGGTGCGGTGTCCTGGGCGCTGATACGCCGACCTTGGAGGCGTCGATGGAGATGGCCGGGAAGCTCACGCCGGGTCGGCAGTCGGGGCACATCAGCGCTGGTCCCTCTATCCGTGATCAAGTGGCCAGGATTGGTAACCGGCCGTCAGGTCTCCCGCATACCCGGCTGGGCGGCCGGGCCGCGGCCTCCTCGTGTTGTCTTGCCGGCACAGTCGCCATAGCCGGCTGGGGTGCTGTGGATGCCTAATACCGGGGCAATGGGCGAGGATTCCGAGCGGCGGGGCCGTGCGAGCGGGCTGACGAACCGGCGCGGTGAATGCGCGGTGCTGGATCAGCTTGTCAATGCGGTGCGGGCGGGTGCGAGCCGCGTGCTGGTCGTGCGCGGTGAGCCGGGAGTGGGCAAGTCCGTGTTGCTTGACCACCTTGCCAAGGGGGCGTCGGACTGCCGGGTGGTGCGGGCGGTCGGCGTGGAGTCGGAGATGGAGCTGGCGTTCGCCGGGCTGCACCAGCTGCTGTCGCCGGTGCTGGACCTCCTGGAGCGGCTGCCGGTACCGCAGCGGGAGGCGCTGCGGACCGCGTTCGGCCTCAGCGCGGGCCCGGCACCGGACCGGTTCCTGGTGGGCCTGGCGGTGCTGAGCCTGTTGTCGGAGGCTGCCGCCGAGCGGCCGCTGCTCTGCGTGGTGGATGACGAGCAGTGGCTGGACCGAGCGTCGGTGCAGGCACTGGGCTTCGTGGCGCGGCGGCTGGCGGCCGAGCCGGTCGGCCTGGTGTTCGCGGCCCGGATGGCGGGTGCGGAGCTGGCCGGGCTGCCGGAACTGGCGGTGGAAGGGCTGGGCGAGGAGGACGCGCGGGCGCTGCTGGATTCGGCACTCACCGGACCGCTGGATGCGCGGGTCCGGGACCTGAT
>Ga0207416_1005052_pt1 | contig 10803 bp, 10 predicted proteins | sample PaiPotPPM11metaG_FD_184107 | JGI IMG/M metagenome (GOLD analysis project Ga0207416, IMG submission 184107) | Iron sulfur acid spring bacterial and archeal communities from Banff, Canada, to study Microbial Dark Matter (Phase II) - Paint Pots PPM... ...
TTACGCAACTGTACCGTATCCTCGGCCTCGTAGGTTTCTCCTGATATCCCGCTGCCCAACCAGCGATTGATACGGTACCGTTCAAACATCTGAGCAGCTACCAGTGCCGACATGCAACAACCTCGCTTTATACAAGTGACGCGGGCGCATTGCATTGCACCCTTACGGGGCTATTGTAGCATACCTGTACAACCCGTATGGGCCAATTTATCGCGCCTCGCCCAGAAGTTCAAAAACTTGTTCTCGCACTTTCCCTAACACACCAAAGGTATCGAGAATATCCGCGCCAACGCCGCCGCCGTCACGCACGATCCCTAACAGGATGTGTTCGGTGCGCACGTAGCCGCTTCCCTGGCGCTCTGCCTCGGCCATAGCGAGCGAGAGGACCTTGCGAACGCGCGGCACATAGTCGATCTCTCCCTGGACGGGTTCATCTCCACGCCCAATTTTGTTTTCGATGGCAGCGCGTACTTGATCGAGTGTCACCCCCCCAATTTATCGAGCGCCTGAGCAGCGAGGCCATCGCGTTCACGAAGCAGGCCCAGCAGCAGATGCTCAGTCCCGATGTAGTTATGGAAGAAGGAGCGAGCTTCTTCTTGCGCGAAGGCTAACACCTGCCTTGCTCGTTCATTAAACCTTTCTAGATGTTTACCGGGTATCCAGAGAGGTTGATAGGTGAACAAACTTTTGTAAAGCAATTCACCTGCCACACTGGCGATGGTGCGGTCTTCCGTCTTCGCAATTTGGGCAAGCTGTTCGTAGAGAGGGACCGCAACTTCGATTCTACGACGATCTTTGCTTGATGGCATGGGTTGTTTCTCCTTTCTTTTCTTATTACACCAGGGTAATTACGGGGGTGTCAACCCATATAGTCTGACATCTTCTTCATGAATCCGAAGAGTGACTCGGCCGACTCATTGAGAAAAGCGTGGTTTTGGGTAGGCCACATTTTTCAACATGACAGAGGCCAATAGAGCCATGAGAAGCGAAAGTGCGATGCCAATAGCGAACGTTATTTGTGGTGTAATCCAGTGAGCGACTATGGCCTGCGCGAGCGGGCCAAGTAATGCACCAAGAGAAATTGCTGATCCGCGGATTCCCATCACATGAGAACGATTCTGCTCAATCGTAGCCTCGAGATAGATTGTGCCAAGAGCCGGAAGTAACAACGCACTCCCCATTCCCGTCATAATTGCCGCCGCTATAAGAAGTGGGTACTGGTGCAAAAAGAGCAACCCCATATTCATAACAGGATAGAGGAAGCTTCCGAGTATGATGAGCAGCTTTTTCGACGGGATCTCACTGAGGCGGCCCAGGAGCAGGGGAAAAACAGCCAGGGAAAGACTGTACGCACTGATAATGATGCCATATTGTGCCGCACTATACTTGAGTACCTTCTCGAAAAAGAAAGGATATTGCGGCAAAACAAAGGGATAGATGAATGTCAGGCCACAATCAATGAGCAGGAGCGGAGCAAAGAGCCATACTAGCCGGGTTATGCTCGATGCATCGGTGCGTCTTTGTGTATCGGTCTGCTTCTTGACTTTCTGAAGTCGTGCCTGTTCCCGTACATACTCTGGGAGAGTTTCTGGCAATACGAACAACGCTAGCAGAGAGGCCATGAGCGCGATACCAGCCGAGATCAGGAAAGGGTAAAAAGCCCCCCAGACCTGGTAGAGAAAACCTCCAATGCCTGGACCCAATGCGATACCCATTGCCTGTGCTGTCGTAATCATGCCAATCCAGCGTCCCTGTTCCCTCATAGGGATGCTATCGCCCACCATCGCCATTGAGGCAGGCATCAGGCCAGAAATCAGGGTACCTTCAATGAAGCGAATGAGGATGAACAGCAGCGGGATATTCACCAGGGCTAATGCCAGGTTGGTCAGAATAAAGCCAGCTAGCGAGAGAAACACAATGGGTTTGCGGCCGACGCAGTTAGCCAGCATCCCCATTGGTATACTGAAGAGAAACGTACCCAGCGCAAAGGCTCCCTCCATCAATGCCAGCGTCTCTGCTCCCAAGCCAAGCGCCTGCAAGCGTTGGGGGAAGACGGGAATGATGATTCCATACCCAGTCATCAATAAGGCTATACAACCACAAAGAAATGCTAGTGTGGTTGGCATATGCTTCGATCGTGTGACCGGTGAGGTGGTCGGTACAGTACTCATCGGCATCTCCGCCGTCGTTACGGTGATCATCTCTTGATCGGGTGATGTTCTCTGCATACGCTGCATCCTTTCTACTAGAGAGGCGTGAACGAGTGGGCGAAACGAGAGAGCTGATAGTCTCCCTTTTATTTCTATTCCTGCACTCTGTCATCCATTTCCAGATAGCAGTGAAGCAAGGTCAGCACTTCATCCACGAGTTGTTTGGCGGACACAGGGAGATCAAGCAGAAGAGAACCAAATGATAGACCTATGACAAGCATCTGGATCACCGCTGCGACGGCTACGGGATCACGTTGTTTGACCTGGCCCTGCTCAATGGCATGTTCAATCTCGGCCTGTCCGCCTTGCAGGGAAGCTGCATACATCTGTCGCAGGCGTTGCCCGATCTCCGGTCGCTGAGCGGCTAGTGACAGGAGATGGAGATTGAGCAAGCTCATTTCGCGTTGTTCCTCTGTACTAGAAAAATTGCTCTGCACGATCAGGGCGAGCTTGTCCTGCCAGGAGGTCTGCTCATGCAGTAAAGAAAAGAAGCGATCCTGGTATCTTCGTGTGACGTTTTCCAGTACAGCCAGCAGAATCTCATCTTTATCCTTGAAATGATAGGTCAACACGCCATTGGAAATACTGGCCTCCTTACAAATATCTGCAAAGGTTGTTCCCATCCACCCTTTGCGTGCCAGCAGGCGCTCGGCGGCAGCCAGAACCTGTTCCCGGCGTATCGCATGCACATCTACACGTCCCATGGTGCCTCCTTTAGAGCAACCAAACTAAAATTAGAGTATATACTCTAATATGAAAGCATACACGCCAGGAGCAAATATGTCAAGAGAAATGGACTGATCCACCCATATTTCTTCTGGCGGGCCGCAGGCTCACTTTGAGGAAAAGGAATGTGGGAGGACACCTCGCGCTTCGGCAGGGGACGAGGTCTCCTGCACCCCGATGAATGAGTGGATGTCAGCTATGGTATGGTTTCGTGTCGCGCTGCCTCGTCGGGCGCGGTTGGCTCTGGTGATGCTTCTGTTTCTGCCGCGCTTGTCACGCCTGCGAGGGGCCGCGTTATTTTTTGAGCAGGCTGCTCTTTGCTGGCGTGCGTGCGGGCGCGGCGGACGCGGAAGATGATGAAGGCCGCGATGATAATAGCCGCGATGAGAATGGCGCCGCCCCAACTGATGTAGCTCGCCAGGCTCTCAACTGCGCCGAAATTGTCGTGGAGGAGATGCCCGGCCTCGTAGCCGAGCAGGCCGTAAAAGATGGCCCAGATGATGCCGCCAGCGGCATTATAGATGAGAAAGGTGCGCCAGTGCATGTGATTGACCCCAGCCAGAAAGGCTGCCCAGGCGCGCAGGACGGCGATAAAACGTCCGAAAAAGACGGTTTTATTGCCATGCTTCGCGAAAAACTTCTCCGCCCGTTCGAGATGCTGCGGTTTCAGGAACACGAAACGCCCATAGCGTTTAACGAGGGCGCGCCCGCCAGTACGTCCCACCAGGTAGCCCAGGTTATCGCCGACGATCGCTCCGAGGGCGGCGCAGGCAATGATAATAAAGATGTTAAGTTGATGGCTGATCGCAGCATAAAAAGAAGCAAACAGCAGCATCGTCTCACCAGGGAAAGGGATGCCGGTACTTTCGATCATGATGAAAAGCGTCACTGCCGGGTATCCCAGCACGCGCAGGGCATTTTGCAGTGTTTGCAGCGAGATCAAGGCCGCTAATGTGAGGTGCGGCCACGCGATATGAAAAGTAAAAATGCTCAAAGCCAGTATCCAATACATGTTCCCTATACCATCCATTTCCCCATTAAAAACAAAATGCTCAATGTTGTCAAGAGCGCCGGAAAGATGATCATCAGCGCCTGGTGGAAGCGTGGGTGCTTGATGCCAAGCATCGCCAGCGTGATAAAGGCCGGGAAAATCTCTAGCACGAGACGCTGGTTCGATTCCAGGGGGTCAACGCTAAAGAATCCTGGGCTGATCAGCATAAACAGGACGAGAACGATGGCCCAGACGAAGTAGCTCAGGCGCAATTTCCGCCAGCTTAGTACGGCCAGGGTGATAAAGCCAATGGTCGCGCTCAAATCCAGAATGATATGGGCCTCGTCGAACGAGCCGAAACCTTTGATCCAGAAAAGATCGCCAAAAGAAGCGCCGATGCCAACCCACGGCCAGCTGGTAATGCGCCCCCAGTGCGCCTGTACGTCCGCGAATGCCAGGGGCGTGCCTCTGATCTGCCAGCAGTAGAGGGCGTAGAGCGCAGTGCCGAGCGGGATCAACACGACTGGGAACACGCGCAGCCAGAGTTTTTGCCGGTCGGCGGCGATACTCTCGCGCGATATCCATATCTCAATGAGAAAAGGAATGACGAGAAGCAGGCCCGCCGAGCGAGTCAGCGCGGCCAGCAAGCCGAGGATGCCCGCTAACCACCAGCGCTGGCGGCGCATTGCCAGGAACATGCCGAGCGTGAAGAACAGAAAAAGCGACTCGTTGTAGGCGGCGAAAAAGAAGAACGCTGTCGGGAAGAGACACAGGTAGAGCAGCGCGCGCCGCGCGACCTGCTCTCCGCCTGCCTCAACGGCTATCTGGTACAGCAAGAACAACGAGCCGAGCAGCGCGGCGTTGCTGATCAGCGTACCCATCAGCAGATAGCTGCCGCTCCACCAGGAGAGCGGCAGCGCCAGCACAAAGATGAGCAAGGGATAGAGCGGGAAGAACGCCACGTCAAAGTAGGTCTGGTAGCCAAAATGAGCGATCCTGACATAATTCGCGGCATCCCACTGGCTCCAGCTTGCGAGCATGGTATTGATGTCAACGGAGGTGGCTGTGTATTTCTGCGCTGTGAGCAAAACAAAGGCAAAGTACGTCACCAATACCAGAGCGACGCGGGTCAGCACAAAGAGCCAGAGAATATCACGGGTGGGAGCGCGTTTCATGGGTTATATCACCTGCCAGACAGAATCGTTGTCGTAAAGGCCGTTGCCAAATACTTTTACCAGTCGGAGATCAGGGTTGATCTGCATCTGGGCAATCGTCGCCACCGTTTTGCTCGGACTTTCCGCGATATGATACATTCGCGGATGAAAAACTACATACAAGATATGATACTGTTGCAATAGGGCAATGCTCGCCGGTGACGGGAATGCTAGCATCGCGTTGGAAATGGTCGTAGTGATTGGTGGCCGGTAGCCGCTCCAGCCGTTGACAATAGGATGTGGATGATAGATTGTGTAGTAATCATACCACGCTTCGTACTCATCGACCATCGCGCTGTTGTTCGACATGGGCAGTTCGATGATCGGCTGGCTGCCGCCGTGGGTGGCAAGCCACTGGTAGACCTGTGGGATGGCCGTTCCCGTCGGAACCTGGGTGACAGGTAAGGAAGCAGGCAGCGCCTCCGCGACGATAGCAAGCGCGATGAGCAGCAGGAAGCCGCTTAACAGTACGCGGGGCAAGGCGATGTTTGCCATCGCCCCTACCCTCGACACCTCGGCCTGCAGCAGGTTATGAGGGTAAGGGCGATGCTTGCCATCGCCCTGCCCATCGTGCTTGCCATCGCCCTGACCCCCTGTTGCCGTTTGCGGGCCGCTCGCCCTGGCCATATCCGCTCGATCCTGGAGACGCGCAACGGCATATGCTCCTAACAGAGCCAGTATCAGCAACAAGACGTCGATCAAACGAGCTGGCACGCGCAGCCCTTTGATGCCGGGTAGAATCTGGAACGCCAGAAACCAGGGCATCGGAATGCCGGGGGGAAATGGCTGGTTCACGGGCGTTCCTCCCAGCAGCGGCGACGCGCTGGTGGCCGACAATTGCAAGTACGGGCCGAAGGCGAACAGCAGCACTACCAGTCCCGTCCAGGCGTATGCCCGCATTGGCGCGTCTTTTCGTCTAAATGCCAGCGCAACGCCGATCACCGTCAGGATCATGACCGTCCATCCCAGAAACAGGAAATGCTCGCTGTCGGGCTTAATATAGGCTCCCTGAAAGCTGAGAATGCCGTGCAGCATATTATACGGCGCGGTATAGATGAAGTCGATCACAAAAGCCGAGTACGACGCCGATTCGATCACCGAACGTTCGTAGCCGTTATGCAGCGAGATCAGGTACGGAGCCATCAACACGACGATCAGCCCAAGCGTGACGACAATCACAATGGCAGGCCGCAGTGCGAGCTTCACCAGTCGCCACAGATACGCTTTGCCGGTTTGCCGCCATTGTCGCCAGAAAACCCTGGTGTAGCGGATCAGCAGATAGGCAACGAGGGTATACGCCAGGAAGATGCCTAAATACACACTGCTCAGCAATTGCAGCAGATAGAAGAGGGCCAGCAGTATCCAGTCGCGCCAGCGCCCATGCTGGAGAGAGCGGTCAAGGAAGAGGAATGCCAGGGGCATCCACTCGCCGCCAGTGATCGGGATATGGTCGATCTGCGCCAGGCGATAGGGCGCGAAGGCGTAGATCAGCGCGGCCACGAACGCCGCGAACCGCCTCTGTGTATACGAGCGCGCGACGATGTACATAGTGAGGCCGCACAGGAAAAAGATCATATAGAACGTCACATTATAGGCCAGCACAGGGTTATGGGTGATCAGAAAAACCGGCGCGAAATAGATCACGTCTCCGAGCAAGTTTTCCGAATAGGATAACGTCAGGTTGTTAGGATAGAGCAAGGGAGCCTGCCAGAGATGCAGAGGATTGTGCAGCAGCGCCGTCGTATCCCACGCCAGCGTCCAGATATTGAGCAGCGGATCCCACCACAAGCCGGGTATCTCGCCGGTCACGTGCGGCGTGAAGCGGGCAACCATTGCTAAAACCAGCACCAGCAGGATGAAGATATACAGCGCATCTTGCCAGTTCCAGCGCAAGCGTGGGGATGCCTGCGCTGGCGTGGCTGTATTTTGCTTGTTTACTTGTGCAGTGTTGCCGGGCAGCATGTCCGACGTTGCCGTAGACTCGCTATGCTCAGTACTCATGAAACAATGGATGTCCTCTACCATAAAACTAATCGTAACCGATGATTATAACGGGTTATTGAAATAGGCCGTCACAAAAGAGTGTAGGGTACTAAAGACAAAAACGTATGGATGGCTTTTCAGGGCAGCCGCGCGGTTGCCCTGAAAAGCCATCCATACGTTTTTGTCTTGTCTTTATTCGGCCAGCAGTTCCTCGATCTTAGCTTCAATTGTGCTGGCCGTGGGGTAGAAGGCCGTCTCCTCCGGCGCGTTGTAGGGCGCGGCGTGGGTGGCCAGCGCGGAGATGAATCCAGGCGATCCGTCCAGGTCATAGAAACAGTTTTGCACGATCCACGAGTGGACGTGGCGGCCAAAGCTCGTCAGATCCGGCTCTTCCGTCACCACGATCACGCGGTTGGCCTCGCGCACGGCGGCGATAATCGCCTCCTCGTCGAAAGGCATGAGGGTGCGCAGATCGACGACCTCGATAGCCCCGCCATACTTGCTGACGATAGCGGCGGCGGCGGTACACGCCTCCAAAACCATCGTACCCCAACTGATAATGGCAACGTTGCTCGAACCCTCGCCGATGCGCAGGCGGCGCGCTTTGCCGATAGGCAGCGTGTAGTAGCCGTCGGGGACGTTCCACAGTTCGGCCATCTGAGCGATCGGGTTGCCCTGGCTGTCTTTGGGCGGCTCGGAGCGATAGAGGCGCCCGCGCTCCAGGAAAACGACAGGCGATTGTGACCGCGCCGCTTCGAGCAGCAGCCCTTTGGCGTCAAACGGTGTGGCCGGGCAGATCGTGATCAGGCCGGAGACGTTGGTGAACCATTGCTCTCCGGCGTTGGAGTGACCATACGCGCCGCCGCCCGCTGTGCTGCTGGAGATCGGTCCGCCGCCGCCGCTGCCCGATTTTGTGCGTATGAGCAGGGGAACGTTCCAGTCGCCGTAGCTCTGGTAGAGGACGCGCGCCGCCATACGCAGCGTCTGCGCCGCCGACTGGTGATAGTCCACGAACTGTATTTCCGCGCAGCGGGCTTTGCCGTCCGCCATGCCCGCCCCGGCGGCGATGCCTACGATCACCTGCTCGTTGAGCGGGCTGCTGATCGCCTGCCCTGGAAATTTGTTGACAAGCGTCGCCGTCGCGCCAAAGACGCCGCCCTTTGGACTGCCCACGTCTTGCCCGTAGACGAAGAAGTCGGGGTCCCGCTCGGCCAGTTCTACCAGGGCTTCGTTAATGGCTCCCAGCATCGTCGTAGGCCGCTTCCCACCGCGCGGAATGTTCTCGCGCCACTGCGGAAGCTGGACGACGTGGTGTAAGATGCGCTCAGCTTTCGGCTCCGGCTCTTGCAATATTTCGTTCTCGGCTTTGTCCAGTTCGGCCCGCGCTTCCTTGCGGATGCGGTCGATATCGCTCTCTTGCAGATGACCTTGCTCGACCAGCCAGCGTCCAAAGTTCTTCACCGGGTCTTTGGTGGCCGCCGTTTCCGCAATCTCTTCTTTCGTGCGGTAGGTGCGGATGTCGGTGCTGCTGGAATGCGGGTCAAGCAGGCCCAGGCGCAGGTGCATCAACACCGGCCCCTGCCCGGAGCGCACGTAGTCGGCGAGGCGCGACGCGGCTTCATACGTTGCCATCGTATTCGCGCCATCTACCTCTTCGGCGTAGATGCCGCCGCCCTTCGCCCAATCCACGAGGTTGCCGGCCCACTGCACGGTTGATGGCGCGGTGATGGCCCAGCCATTATCCTCGACGACGATCAAGATGGGCAGTTTATGCACGGAAGCTTGCCGGAACAGCGCGTTGAAGTCGTTGGTAGCGACGCCGCCATCACCCGTGCTGAACATGATGATGTCGTCGCTGTGGTGGCGTTGTAGGGAGAAACCGACGCCGCCCGCGAATGGGGCCAGCGCGCCGACTTCGCTAAAGGTTGGCAGGATACGGTAGCGTTTGCTGCTGTAGTGCGATGGCATGTTGCGCCCGGCCCCCATCGGACCCGTGCTGCGCGAGTAGGCTTCGCGCAAGGGGCCATAGATATCGCCGGTGCGCTGCAGCCATGCTCCCAGGTCGCGGTAATAGAGTGAGAGCCAGTCGTTCTTTTCCAGCGCGGCCGCGACGGCGGCCATGTTTTCATGTCCGGCGCAGCCAATATAAAAGGCGAATTTGCCCTGGGTTTTGCGCGTTTTGAGTAAGTCATTCATTGCGCGAGCCGTTACCATCGTGCGGTAAGTAGCGAGCATGTCCAGCGGCTTTGCTGGCGCGCGCACTTCACTCGCGTGAATATCGATCGTCATGTTGCCTCCATTCAGTCTTCGTTGACGTTCTCGGTTGGGCCTGATTTCTGTGATCTATGGTCTGTAGTCTATGATCTCATTATAGAATCTCAGGTCAGGAAAAGGCAATGAGTCCTGATTACCCATGAAGCCCAATATCAAAGACCTGGAACGCATCATCTCGTGGGCGGTAGTCAAGGCTCTCTCGCGTCTCGGTAATATTGAGCAACTTGAAACGATTATCCGAGATCCCATGAGCCAGAGTAAATGGAGGAAGATCCGCTGTCTCGATGCACTGGACAAGCAAATGGCATAAATCTCTCGGACTCACATATGCGCTCAAATCGCGCGCGCTGAGTCGCTGCCCGGCAGGTGGAACCGCGTCGAACGCGCCGATGCGAATAGCAACGCTGGAAAGTCCCTCGCCATAAGCAAAATACGCTGCTACAGCCTCGCCGAAGCATTTGGAGACGCCGTACATATTCTTTGGGCGCACAGTCATGTTCGGATGTACTTGCGTGTCGTATGGATAACCTGACACAGCCTGCGCGCTGCTGGCAAAAATGACTCTCCGGCAGCCCTGATCTTTAGCGCCGCGAAAGATGTTGTACGTGCCTTTGATATTGTTTTCCAGCAGCGAGCCATAGAACGCTGCCTCCGGAGAGGCATCAGCCGCTAAGTGGACAACGGTATCGATATTCTGGCAGGCTTTCTGGCAAGCCTCTGGATCAGCGATATCGAACATCATGATCTCATGCCCTTGCGCCTTTGCCGTATCCAATTTCCTTACGTCCCGATCTGCCAGGCGCAGCCAGTATCGCTTGCCCGCGTATTCGCGGAACGCCGATCCGATGTGTCCTGCCGCTCCCGTTAGCAAAATCCTGCGTGCTATGGTAGTACCTTCACTCATAATTTGTCTCCAATTTATTTTTCAACGCCTCTCGATACGCCACTGCCAATGGCGTATTCGACGTCATCACATCCAGCACAAACGCAATACGGTTGCCAGTTTGTCCCATTTCTTTGAAGCCTGCACTTTTTTCCATTCTTCCAGGGCTTCTTCTCTGCACTTTACGACAAAAGGCAAGAGGTTTCCAGATGTATGACGAAGTTCTGCTTTGGTATTCTCTCATCTATTTCTCCTTCTGGTTCTCGGCACGTCTGCCGGCCTGGAAGAAGCCCGGATCGGATGAGGCAATTCGTTCCCCACGCATGAACCCGATCAGGAAGGAGGGGGTGGGATGACGTGAGTGCTCGATGGCTTTGATGACTGCCTGCGCCAGTCGGAAGCAGGTCGCGTCCAAGGAACTGTAATCGGTCGCCCAGAACGGACTCCATCCTCCATCCTCGCGTTGTCCTGCCAGTAACTGATGCACAACTTCTGGCGTGGGATGTTCGCCATCCAGAAGAT
>Ga0207416_1005053_pt1 | contig 10801 bp, 8 predicted proteins | sample PaiPotPPM11metaG_FD_184107 | JGI IMG/M metagenome (GOLD analysis project Ga0207416, IMG submission 184107) | Iron sulfur acid spring bacterial and archeal communities from Banff, Canada, to study Microbial Dark Matter (Phase II) - Paint Pots PPM... ...
CCTGAAGTACGTAGCCCCTCGGCGTCCAGCGAATCACGGCGTGATGACGCGAGACATTTGCATCCGAGAGCACAACATCGTTGGCCTCCATGCGACCGATCTGCACCTCGGGGCGCGACAGGAAAACCCTTCCATCGCGGGCAAGATCGCTGTGCCAGGCTGGCCCGGAAATGGCCACGGAGGCAGGGTAGGGAGGTCGACGATTGACGTAGTCCGTGCGCTCGGCGGCGGGCGCGCTCATTTTGCCTCCTGTCATCACCTGTCTAAACACGACAATCATAACGCGTGGTCGTGACCTATGCGAGCAGCCGTACAATCGAACGCACAGCACGTGATTGGGATCGCGAGGAGGCTACCGAATGGAACTCTATGATGACCGCAAGAGCTATATATCGGGTGCGTCGAGTGCGCCGCTCATCGGCAGTACCATCGGAGACCTTTTCGACCGCGTGGCGGAGCAGGTTGCCGAGGGTGAAGCGCTAGTATCACGCCATCAGAATCTTCGGTACACGTACCGTCAGCTCTGGGAGATGGCCAACCGCCTGGCACGTGGGCTGATGGCGCTGTGTATCCAGAAGGGTGATCGCGTGGGTATCTGGTCGCCCAACAATGCGGAGTGGGTTTTGACGCAATTTGCCACGCCCAAGGTCGGCTGTATTCTGGTCAATATCAATCCGGCTTATCGAACCTCCGAGCTGGAATTCGCGCTGAACCAGTCGGGCATATCGACCCTGATCATCGCTCCCCGCTTCAAAACATCCGACTACGGAGCCATGCTGGAAGAGGTCTGCCCTGAACTAACGAACAGCCGTCCGGGCGAGATTCGGTCCGTCAATCTGCCGGAGCTGCGCGCCGTGATCGTGCTGGGAGACGAGCGTCCTGCCGGCACCTTCGCTTGGGCTGATGTCATGTCGATGGCGGACCGGGTAAGTGACAAAGAGCTCGGCGACCGACAGGCGCAGCAACAGTTTGATGATCCGATCAATATTCAGTACACCTCCGGCACCACGGGCTTTCCCAAAGGTGCCACGCTCAGTCACCACAGCATCCTGAACAATGGCTACTTCATCGGCGAGAAGATGCGATTTGGCCCGAAAGACCGGCTCTGCATTCCCGTCCCGTTTTATCACTGTTTTGGGATGGTGCTCGGCAACCTGGCATGTGTCACGCACGGGGCCACAATGGTCCTTCCGGCGGAAAGCTTCGATCCACAGTCAGTGCTGGAGACCGTGGAGACGGAGCGGTGCACGGCGCTTCACGGCGTTCCGACGATGTTCATCGCGGAGCTCGGACATCCGGACTTCGACCGCTACGATCTCTCCACGCTCCGAACTGGGATCATGGCCGGTTCGCCGTGCCCTATCGAGGTCATGAAGAAGGTGATCGACAAAATGCACATGAACGAGGTGACCATCTGCTACGGTATGACCGAAACCAGCCCGGTGAGCACCCAGACAAGCGCCGACGATCCGATCGAGAAGCGGGTTTCAACCGTCGGGCGAGTTCATCCCCACGTGGAAATCAAGGTCGTCGATCCCGTGACCGGTGCGGTCGTGACCAGAGGAACGCCGGGGGAGCTCTGCAGTAGAGGCTATATCGTGATGCTCGGCTACTGGAACAACCAGGAGGCCACGCGCGAAGCAATCGACGCCGGCCGCTGGATGCACACCGGCGATCTGGCGACGATGGATGCCGAGGGCTACCTCAATATCGTGGGGCGGATCAAGGACATGATCATCCGCGGCGGCGAGAATATCTATCCCCGGGAGATCGAAGAGTTCCTCTATACCCATCCTGCCATTCAGGACGTGCAGATCATCGGCGTCCCTGATGAAAAATACGGTGAAGAGGTCATGGCCTGGGTCATTCTGAGGGAGGGGAAGCAGGTCTCGGATGAGGAGATTCGGGACTTTTGCCGCGGCAAGATCGCCCACTATAAGGTGCCGAGATACGTGAAATTCACCGATGGTTTTCCCATGACAGTGACGGGCAAAATCCAGAAATTCAAGATGCGCGAGACAGCCGTCGAGGAGCTCGACCTGGCGAGCGCGGCTGCCATGCAGACCGCGTAGCCTGATACACACCCCTCTCTGCCCGCTTGCTGGTGTCGTACCCTATATCTGGAGATTAGCCAGTGCCTCAGATAGAACGCTTGAGCTGGATTGCTCCGTTGAGCGAGGGACAAGGAGTGACGCTCTCCGACGATCCTCGCGCGGACCTCTTCCTTGCAGAGAATGACAATGCTCTGCTCCTTGGTGTGCTGTACGATAGCCAGTACTCCACCCGCAAGGCCTTCACCATCCCGTTGCGTCTCAAGGAGCGTCTTGGCCACTTTGATGTTCGAAAGCTCGCCGCCGACGATCCCTCGGCGCTGGTGGGAGCTTTTTCCCAGAAGCCCGCGCTCCATCGCTTCCCCCGAAAATTCGCCCTCTTGACGCAACGTACGGCTGTGGCGCTCCTCGAAAACTACGGCGGTGATGCCGGCCGGATCTGGACGGAGGCCTCGGACGTGGCCGACCTGGCAAGCCGGCTCATGGCGCTGCCCGCCTTCGGCGCGGAGAAAACCAACTGGACGATCGGCATGCTCGGAACTCTGGGGCGGCTTCCCTTCGATGGCTGGCAGGACTACCGAGTGCCACCGCCCAAGCGAAAGAAAGCGTAGCCGTGAACCGCCGCCGCAGAGGTCGCACGGTGCGGTCGAATCGCTCAACAGTCGCTCGGTAAGGGCCGCCCCTTCATGGCGCCAGCGCCACCAGCAGGAAGATCACGCCAGGGTGCTCAACTCCCGGAATGAGGCCCGCAATTGGCTCTCGCGTCGGGCTACCTCGGCCGGGGTCCCCGAAGATCGTATCGCCCGGTACATCGACGCCATTGATCGGGGAAAGACCCTGTTCGCGAACCGCGTGCCCGAAGACGACGCTCTGCGCCTCATTTCGGCCCTCGAAGGATCAGGGGCTGAATCGGTGCAGACGCTTCCGCCGGAGCCGGCGTCCCGCGCGGAGGGATAAGCGTGGCTGAGAAATTGGAGCAGGATCACGCCACACCCGAATTAGCTGAACAGGAAAGTAGCTTCCGCCACGTTATCAGAATCGCCGGACCCGGGCTGATCACGGGGGGCGCGGACAACGATCCTTCCGGCATCGCCACCTACTCGGTTGTAGGCGCGACGACCGGTTTCTCACAGCTCTGGCTGCTGGTGATCTCTGTGCCGCTCTTGATCGCAGTTCAGGGCATTGCGGCTCGATTGGGCAACGTGACAAAGCTCGGATTGGCCGAGCTGATACGGAATGAGTTCGGGCGTCCGATCGCCCTGGCGGCGGGAACGCTCACCGTCATCGCGAACGTGGCGACCATCGGGGCCGATCTCGTTGCCATGGCAGCAGTGCTCGAATTGCTGACGCACATCCATCTGGTCTTCTTCATCGTGCCACTGGTAGTGATCATGGGCTATCTGACCATCTTCCAGGACTTCAAAGTCATCGAGCGCTTCCTGCTCTGGATGGTCTCGATCTTTTTCACCTACGTGGTGGCCGGTTTCTTGTCACACCCGCACTGGAGTTCGGTGCTTATGCAAACCGTGATTCCTCCGGTCCGGCCGAATCTCACGTACTTTGCCGGTCCTGATTGCGTTGATGGTGATCCTGGCCAGCCGGAGCCGCGTGATGGGCGATTTCGCGGCAAACCGGTGGGAGCGAGTGGGGGGATGGAGCGCCTTCCTCATCATGGCGCTGGCCGATATCGCGCTCCTCTACGGCTTGATCACCGGCTCGAGCGCCTCGTAAGTCCCCGCCGATTTTCACGTAACGGCCCCACTGTACGCCATCGCTCCCTCGCCGCGGACCAGGCCTGTAATCACCGCTCCAGGGTCCCTTAGCTGGCGTGCTCCAGCTCCGGGCTGACGTTGGGTTCTGATACGACGAACCCAAATAGTCCCCCGGCAACGGCCGTCGCGAAGTGCAGCCAGGTATCGCTGCCGAAGATAGGTACGAGCCCGTAGAGTGTGTTCGCGTGCGGCAGAAAGCCCGCCACGGCGAGGAGACCAAAGACCAGGAACAGACCGCGCGCGTAATACCGGGCGGCGGCGAAACTCGCAAAGCACGCGACGCCGATGACGCCGACCACGATGTGCAGAACATCGGCGAGAGCATTCACCGGAAAGGTGCCGAACAAATAGCCATAGTTGGCCGTAGCGTCGACATGCGGTGCGTTCGCGGCGGGTGAGGTATATAAGGCCGGGATGAACCCCGCTATGCCAATCAGAATGTAGATGGCACCTAAACCGAGCGCAAAGTAGCGAGTCCGCAGCTCATCACTCATGAAGGAACCCTCCATGCATGAATAACCGAGGCCACCAGCCCAGGTCAAATCGACCATCTTGCCGTTGACGCGTGCATCGAGTATGATCGGCCCACGCAGAAAACGCGTGTTCCTGAAATCGCCAACGAAAGGAATGAAAGAACATTATGGATCATCGAATCCTCGGTACCACCATGCCGGTTCTGGAGGTCGTACTGTATCCGGGAGAGAGTGTCGTGTCGGTTTCCGGAGAGCTCTCGTGGATGAGCAGCGCCATCGAGATGCAAACCAGCACCCGCATGGGCGGAGGCGGCGGCATGTTTGGCGCGTTCAAGCGCGCCGCCGGTGGAGGCTCGCTGTTCATGACCGAATACACTGCGCGGCAGGGTCAAGGCTATGTGGTATTTGCTACCAAGGTGCCGGGGACCATCATGCCCCTTCAAGTCAACTCGGGCGAGACTTACATGGTCCACCGGCATGGCTTCCTCTGCGGCACACCCGGCACTGAGCTTGGGGTCGGGTTCCAGCAGTCTCTGGGTGCCGGCATATTCGGCGGTGAAGGTTTCCGCCTGCAGAAGCTGACGGGCTCCGCAATGACCTGGATCGAGCTGTCGGGCGAGGTCATTACCTACGATCTCCAGCCGGGCGAGGTATTGCGCGTGCATCCCGGGCACGTGGGCATGTTCGAGGGCCGGGTGAGCTTCGAGATTACGCGGGTCAAAGGGATCAGAAACATGCTCTTCGGCGCCGATTCCATCTTTCTGGCTGCCTTGACTGGGCCGGGCCGTGTGTGGCTGCAGTCTCTGCCCTTGCCGAACCTCGCGCACGCACTTAGCCAGTACATCGTGGTCGGCGAGGCGAAAGCTGCAGGCGCCGGCGCCGCCATCGGAGCCGTTCTCAAAGGAGTTTCGGGCTAGGCGTCGATCTACTACCGGGGGGAATCCCCTCACCCCTGTCAGCCCCTGGCCCCTCTCCCACACGGGAGGAGAGGGGAGAGTCGGACCCACGTATCGCGAGTGTCTCACAGGCTCCCCCTCTCCCGAGGTTCGGGAGAGGGGGCTGATTGGGGTAGGTATGCGCCCGATTTCGCGGAAGCCGCCTACATTGTGTGGGTGGCCGGGAGGGCACCACACCCAGAGGGTCACCCAAGCCTTCGGCGGGGTACCCGGGGCTGCCCCTACGGCGCCCGCCGTGGGGAATACCTACCCCAGTCAGAGGCTGGGGGGTGAGGGGAATGTCCGTCTGTGCCCACGAACTGTCAAGACCCGTGGTACCATGGCGGCAGAATGGAAACTGCCACCCTCGCGTGTGCCTCTTGCGGACATAGCAATCCTGTAACCAATCGATTTTGCGGTCAATGCGGGACGGCCTTTCCACTGACTTGTCCATCGTGTGGCACGGTCAACCCGACGGGCAACCGGTTCTGCGGTGCTTGCGGCTCGGCTCTCGACTCCCGCCCGGCTGAGTCTGACTCAGCTTCGCGCACGGCGCAGACTCCGCGTCCTTCAGTCTCCGCTTCGCAATCCACGCCGGCCACAACGCCGGCGCCTTTACCCTCTACAGCAGCCGCCCAGCAGCAGGAGGAGCGCCGCCTCGTCACCGTACTTTTCTGTGACCTGGTTGGCTTTACCCCGCTTGCCGAGCAGCTCGATCCGGAGGACGTTCGCGATCTCCAGGCACTCTATTTCGACGTGATGAGCGCACAAATCGAGCGGTATAGCGGCACGGTAGAGAAGTACGCCGGGGATGCTGTATTGGCCCTGTTTGGCGCACCGGTGGCTCACGAGGACGATGCTGAACGAGCAGTCCTCTGCGCGCTGGGCATGCAGAAGGCTATCGAGCCCATCGCCGAGCAGGCCCGTGAACGGTGGAAGCTTGAACCTACCATCCGAGTGGGGGTCAATACCGGCGAGGTGGTCAGCGGAACATGGAATGCCTCCGGGCGTCAGGATCTCGCAGTGACCGGGGATGCGGTGAATACGGCGGCCAGAATTCAGGCGGCAGCCGAATCCGGGGAAGTCCTGGTGGGGACCGAGACAATGCGGCTCACCCGGCGTCGCATCCGGTATGGGGAGCGGCGCGAGGTGGCGCTCAAGGGCAAGGCCGGAACGGTGCCCGTGTATCCGGCGTTGCGCGTCCGAGAGCGGTTCGGCGAGCGCTGGGAGACGAGCGAACAGGCCTCACCGCTCATCGGCCGCGACCGCGAGATGGTCCAGCTGCTTGACGCCTGGATGCGCTCTCAGGGAGGTGAGGGACAGCTGGTGACCCTCATCGGTGATGCAGGAGTCGGGAAGAGCCGCCTGGTCGCAGAGCTCATCGACAAAGTGGCCGGCGGCTCCGCGGTTCGGGTGGTCCGGGCGCGGTGCCTCTCCTACGGGCAACAGATTTCCTTGTGGTTGGTGGCCGATCTACTCCGGAGCCTCTTTGGCATCGGCGAGCAGGATGGATTGGAGGAGGTGCAGTCCAGGCTGAGAGCCGCGCTCCCTGGCCTCCTCAGTGATTGCGATCATGGAACCCAGGAAGAGGCGCTGGATGTCGTGGGCGAGCTGTTGGGCCTGGCGCCCGGCAGCTCGATAGTCGCCCACGCGGGTCCTCAGATTCGAAGGCAGGCGCTCATCCGGAGTCTGCGGCTGATGTTGGGCGCGCTCTCGGAGCGAGCACCAACGGTAATCGTTCTGGAGGATCTCCACTGGATCGACGAAGGGAGCGAGCATGTACTCAAGGAGCTCCTGAGCGACGTGCCCGGACTCAGACTCCTGGTGCTCGCTGCGCAGCGGCCTGGTTGGAGCGCTCCCTGGAGCGAATGGGGCTGGACCGAGCGCATGGCCTTGAGGCCGCTACCGGAAGCCGATGCAGCCCTCCTGGCGGGGGCAGTGTTGGGAGGGATGACACTGTCGACAGAGCTCGAGCGGCATGTGGCAGAGCGGGCAGGCGGGAACCCTTTCTTTGTGGAGGAGATGCTGCGTGCATTGCAGGAGACCGGCGGGCTGGTACAGCGCAATGGGGCAATGCATCTGGCGGCCGGCGCGGCGGAACGGCTGCCCAGCACGCTGACCGAGGTGCTGCTGGCTCGATTGGATCGGCTGGAGGGGGAAGCACGCACCGTCGCACAGGTGGCCAGCGTGATCGGCCGGAGCTTTGGGGTGCGGCTGCTGGCGGAGGTTATGGAGCGAGAGGAGGTAGCGATCGACAGGCCACTGATCGCGCTGCAGCAGGCGGAGATCGCTTTTCCGCGGCGAGGCACCGACCTGGAATATGTCTTCAAGCATGTGAGCATGCGTGAAGTGGCATACAACACGCTCGTTCAGAAGCGTAGACAAGAGTTACATCTCCAGACCGCCAGAGCAATGGCTGCTCTCTATCCTGCCGATGAGTATGTCGAGATGATCGCCTACCACTATGCGAAGACGGATGCACATACCGAGGCCGTCGAGTGGCTCGAGCGAGCCGGCGATCGGGCGGCCGGTGTCTATGCTAACGAGACGGCTCTGGAGCATTATCGGGAGGCGATCGAGCGGCTCAACGAATTGGGGTCGCAGCCACGTATCGTGGCGCGTCTGGACGAGAAGCTCGGCAGCGTACTGGTCACGGCAGGCCGATATGACGACGGCGTCAAGGAGCTCGAGCGAGCAGCAGCGGTCTACCGTGAGGAACGAGACTTGGAGGCAGCGGGCCGCGCAACGGCCCGCATGGGCTTGGCCCACCGCCTTTTGGGGAACCCGGAGGAAGGAATCTCACTCGTCCAGCCGATGATCGAGCTCCTCGACCGAACCGGTCCTTCCGACTCTCTCGCGTCTCTCTACCTGGCGCTTGCTCAGCTCTTGTTCCTGACTGGCAGGTATCGGGAGATGCACGCAGCGGCCGAGCGCGCCGGCGAGCTGGCTCGCGCCATCGGAGACGAGCGCCTGCTGGGCGAAGCAGAGGAACGGCGTGGCACCGCATTGCATATGCTCGGTCAGCCGGAAGAGGCGCGCCGGGTCATTGAGGGAGCGCTGCCGCTGGTCGAACGCGGCGGCGATCTGCTCAGTCTCTGGCGAACCCAGCTCAATTTGGGCGAGGCGCTCAAGATCTCCGGTGATATGCAAGGAAGCACGAGGTCCACGGAGCGGAGCGTTGAGATCGCTGAGCGCATAGGAAACCTCGACCAAATGGCTTTTAGCCTGTCTAACCTGGGCGGCATTCTCGCGCTAATAGGTGATTGGAAGGGGGCGCGGGAGGCGCTGGAACGAGCAGTAGCGCTGTCGAGGGAAGGTGGCGGCATTGTTCCTCATGCCTTGACAGGCCTGGCCCAACTCTGCCTCTGGGAGGGGAACAGCGAGGAGGCGTCGCGCTTGTTACGCGATGCGCTTGCTCTAGCCGACGAGTCCGCGAACCGACAGATGCAGGAGTGGGCCTGGACTCATGTGGCAGAGATGGAGGTGCTCGCCGGGCGGCCGGGGCAAGTTCGTAGTCAACTGGAACAGCTTGAATCGCGCGAGGATGCCGAGCTGGGTCTTCTGTTACCCACCCTCGCCTGGGTCTATTTGGCCGAGGGAAATATTTCTATGGCCGACCAGACAGCAACGCGGGCGGTGCAGGTGAGCCAGGGGCAGCAGGTCTATCGTGTCGATGCGCTGCGGGTTCAGGCGATGGTGCTAATCCGCCAGGAGCAATACGAGCAAGCCGAGAGGTCGCTGGCCGAGGGAATCGACCTGGCTCGTTCTCTGCCCTATCCTTATGCCGAAGCTCGTCTGCTCTTTGAAGAGGGAGAAATGCGCCTGCGGCGCGGCGAGGTCGAGTCTGGGCGCGACAGACTGACCGAGGCGTTGGCGATTTTCCGGCGGCTGGGAGCACGGAGAGAGATCGAGCGCACCGAGCAGGAGCTACAGATTACCCCTCTGGTCGGCGGCAAATAGCCGCCATTCGCCTGGAATCCCTTTGAGGTGGTGCATGCCGCGGTCCACGAACGGGATTCCGGATCCGGCAACCAGGTCCACCACTGTCCGTGACACGAGAATTTCATTGGGTTGGGCGTGCTCCATAATGCGCGCCCCGATATGGACGGCGATGCCTCCCACTTTATCGCCGATGACCTCGCATTCGCCGGTGTGTAGTCCCGCTCTGATTTCGACACTGAGCGATCGCATACCGTCGACAATGACGCGTGCGCACTCGATCGCCCGAGCCGGCCCGTCGAAGGTGGCGAATACACCATCGCCGGCGCTATCGACTTCCCGCCCCCGGAAGCGGGCCAGCTCTCGGCGCAAGATGGTGTAGTGCCGCTCGAGGAGGTCGAGCCAGCCCCGGTCTCCTAGCTTGGAAGTGTGCTGGGTGGCATTCACGATGTCGGTGAACAGCACGGTGGCGAGCACCCGATCGGGCTGGCCGCTGTGTCTTGCACCCGTAAGGAATTCCTCCACTTCGTCGAGCAGCGCACCGGTATCGCCCACCCAGAGGAGGTGGTCCTCTCCGGGCAACGCCACGAACTTCGCATTGGGAATTCGTTCGGCGATGTACCGGCCTTCCTCGATAGCGACCGCCTGATCCTGATGTCGATGCAGGATGAGGGTCGGGACTCGGATGGTGGACAAGACCCGCCGGATATCGATCTGCCAGTTCATGCGCGCCAGCGCCAGAGCCGCGCCCGGACTTGCGCCGACTCGCAGATAGGTAGCGTACCATTGCCTGAACTGTTCATCGCGTGCAGCGGTGGGGGCAAAGGTTTCGAGCCCGGCCGCGTCAGCCCAATTTCGCTCGATCTCCTCAAACCATCGGGTGCGCTCTTCCCTCGTTGGCGCAAAGGGATAATCGGCATCGCGTTGCCGAGTGGCGTAGGTGCCATAGAGTACGAGCGCGGACGTTCGGCCGGGATAGGTCGCCGCGAACAACGCGGACATCGGTCCTCCTTCGGATACGCCAAAGATAGCCGCACGTTCCGAGCCGACTGCGTCCATGACCGCCCGGACATCATCCATCCGCTGTTCGAGTGTCGGGAGGTCGGGCACCCGATCCGAAAGCCCCGTGCCCCGCTTGTCGAAAAGGATCAGCCTCGAGAAGGAGGCCAGACGCCGGTAGAGCCGCGCCAGCCGCGGCTCGTCCCAGGCGTAATCCAGGTGGGAAACCCATCCAGGGACCAGAACCAGGTCAAGCTGCCCCTGGCCCATCACCTGATAGGCAATATTTACTTTGCCGCTCTTGGCATATCGGGTCTGGAGTCGGGTACCCTCCAGGTGTCCGTGGAGGGAGACATCCTCAGAACGCTGCATGGTGCCTATTTCAACTCATTGCCGCTCGTAGCCTGAACATTTCGGTCCGGGGATGCCGGCACACCGTGACCGCGCATTTCGACCTTATGCTACACGAGTCCCACTGTCAACGGACGGAGGTACTCGGGTGGGTGCTAGGGCTTATGCGTGAGTTGGGAGGGGAGGCGACGAGGCACGCTCCTTTGCGAGCATGGTTGTGAAAGCAACCCAGCCGAACAAAGGAGCGTGCCATGGAGTCTACTGCCCCCACGACCAGTCCC
>Ga0207416_1005061_pt1 | contig 10787 bp, 9 predicted proteins | sample PaiPotPPM11metaG_FD_184107 | JGI IMG/M metagenome (GOLD analysis project Ga0207416, IMG submission 184107) | Iron sulfur acid spring bacterial and archeal communities from Banff, Canada, to study Microbial Dark Matter (Phase II) - Paint Pots PPM... ...
TCGGCGAGCATGTGCGGCCGGAGGTCTTCCCGTTCGAGGCCGAGCTTGGCCGCGAGGGTAACCGCCACTTGTTCCCTGGCCTGGGCGCGGTAGTGCTCGAGGTACCTGAGCAGGGCCGGCTGGGCGATGACGAGGCGGCGGGTGGCGAGGAAGCGCTCGTCCCAGCCGGGGTCGAGTCCGGCCACCGCGGCGGCGAGCGCCTGGTGCAGTTCGCCGAGGACAAGGCCGGATAGCTTCCGTTCCGCGAGCGTGGCCAGGTACGCCGACCACAGCTCGGCCTCGGCCTCAATGCCCGCGGCTTCCTTGGCCGGGAAGATACGGGAGAACGTGCTCTTGGAGACTTCGGCCTCGTCGGCCAGTTCCTCCAGCGTGGTCGCGTCGAACCCCTTCTCGTTGAACAGGCGCAGCGCGGCATCCGCCAGCGCGCGGCGGTTACGCAGCTTCTTGCGCTCCCGCAGCGGCAGGGAACGGTCGCCGGCCGCCCGGGATTCCAGGTTCCCATCGGTCGTCATGCCCGTCATTGTAGCCAGCCAGGTGCTCAGCGCCTAAAGAGGATCAGACTCTTTTGATGCTTGACAGAAATTGAGTCTGAGACTCAATATGGTTCGAGCTTCACTTCATGCCGATGTGATGGAGGAACCGTGGCCTACAAGCTGGATATGAGCATGATGTTCGCGATGCACGACGCGCTGCGCCGGGACCTGGAGCGGGTCGGGCGGATCGCGGGCAGGCTGGACGATGACCCGGCGAAGCTGCTGCGAGCGGCGTCCGGCTGGGAGCTGTTCAAGAAGTTCCTGGTGAATCACCACGAGTCAGAAGACGAGGCGCTGTGGCCCGCGCTGCGCGCGGCGGTCGCCGCGCACCCGGATCAGGCGGCGCTGGTGGACGCACTCGAAGCGGAGCACGCGGTCATCGACCCGCTGCTCCGCGCCATCGACCTGGCCGCCGCCGACCCCGACGGCGGGCACGAACGGTTCGGCGGCCTCGTCGATGAGCTCATCATCGAACTGTCCGCGCACCTGACGCACGAGGAGAAAGACGGGCTGCCGCTGATCGACCGGTCGATCACGGAGGAGGAATGGCAGCACTTCAACTCCGCCAACGCCGAGCGCAACCGGCCCGCCGCGGCGATGTTCATGCCCTGGCTGCTCGAGGGGACGGACCCGCAGCGCCTCGATGCGCTCCTCGGCAAGTTCCCGCCGCCGATGGTGCCCGTCTTCCGCGAGCAATGGGCCCCCGCCTACGCCGCCCGTGACCCCTGGAAGGGGCTCTAGAGTCATGTCACTCCACGACGGAACGGCGGAAACCGCGGGCACCGCGCGCACCACCGCGGGCCCGGCCCCGGCCGGGCGCAGGCTCGGCCTGGCGCTCCTCATCATCGCCGCCGCCCAGCTCATGTTCACGCTCGACGACACCATCGTGAACGTCGCCCTCCCGAGCATGCAGCGCTCGCTGCACGTGCCCGCCTCCAGCCTGAACTGGGTGATCACCTTCTACGCGCTCGCCTTCGGCGGGCTGCTGCTGGTCGGCGGGCGAGCGGGCGACCGGTTCGGCCGCCTGCGCGTGTTCCGCATCGGGCTGATCGCCTTCACCCTGGCGTCGGTGACCGGCGGTCTCGCGCCGAACGAGACCGTGCTGGTGACCGCCCGCGTCGTGCAAGGCTGCGGCGCCGCCCTCGCCGCGCCGTGCGCGTTGTCGCTGCTCGTCGCGACCTTTCCCGACGGCCCGGCCAGGACCAAGGCGCTCAGCGTCTACGGCGGCATGGCCGGCCTCGGCTCGGTGATCGGCCTGCTGGTCGGCGGGACGCTGACCGAGTACGCCAGCTGGCGGTGGGTGCTGTTCATCAACGCGCCCATCGCGGTCGCCGTGCTGATCGGTACCGCCGCCGGCGTCCTGATTCCCGGCGACACCGAGCGCGGGAAACTCGACGTGCCCGGCGCGGTCACCGTGACCCTCGGCATCGCCGCGCTGATCTACGCGCTCACCCGCGGCAACACCAACGGCTGGGCCGATGCGGGCACGCTTACCGCGTTCGCCATCGGTGCCGTCTTGCTGCTCGCTTTCGCGGCGGCCGAGCGCCGCAGCCGCGCGCCCATGCTGCCGGGCAGCGTGATCCGCGACCGCAACCGGGGCGGCGCGAACGCGGTGCTGCTGCTCCTCGGTACCGGGATGCTGGCCATGTTCTACCTGCTGACGCTCTACCTGCAGGTGGTGCGCGGCTACTCGGCGCTGCACACGGGGCTGTCCTACCTGCCCTTCGTCGTCGGCACCGGGCTGTCCGTCGGCGTCGCGCCCAGGCTGCTCGCGCTGCTGCCCGCGCGGGCCGTGGTCGCGGCCGGCATGGCCATCAGCGCCGGGGCCCTCGCCTGGTACGCCGCCGCCCTCACCCCGGAATCGGGGTACTGGACAGTGCTGTTCCCGGCGATGCTCCCCAGCGGCATCGGGACCGGCCTGGTGTTCGTCGGCGGCACGGCCCTCGGCACCCACGGCGTCGCGCCCCGTGACTCCGGGGTGGCGGCCGGCCTGCTCAACACCAGCATTCAGGTCGGCGGGGCACTTGGCCTCGGCGCGCTCGCCGCCATCGCCTCGGCCGTGACCAGAAGCCAAGCCGCCAACCACACCCACGCCGCCGCGCTCACCAGCGGGTACGCGGCCGGCCTGCTCGCCGGGGCGGCCATCTACGCGGTCGGCGCCGTTGTCGCCGCGCTTGCCATCAACGCCCGCCTCACCGCCGACGAGGTCGCCGGTCACTAAGAGATTCAGTTAGGGATCGCGTGGAGCACGCATCCGTTCGGATGAAAAAAGATCCTTCATTCCGAACGGGTGCGTGACTCCGCTCTTGGGGCCCTGAGAATCACGACCGAGATGTCGAGGCCGCCGGCGGGCCTGCTGTTCGCGATAACGATGGCGCCGTGCGCGGTGGCGACCGAACGGGCGATGGACAGGCCGAGCCCGACGCCGTCGCGGGTGCCGGTCCGCGCCTCCATGCGCCGGAACGGCTCAAACAGCGACGGCACGGCGTCCTCGGGGACGAACGGCCCGCTGTTGGCGATGTCGACGTAGACGGCGCCGTCCCGGCGGCCCGTGCGCAGGCTGACCCAGCCGCCCGGCTTGTTGTGCCGCACGGCGTTCTCGACGAGGTTCCTGATCATCCGCTCGAGCAGCTGCGGGTCCCCGACCGTCTCCGCCCGGTCCAGCTCCGTGTCGACGCGCAGGTCCAGGCGTTCGATCTCCGGGGCGACCGCGTCGATGGCGTCCTCGGCCCAGGTCGCCAGGTCGGTGAACTCGCTGCTCAGCTTGCCCTGATCGCTCACGGCCAGGGTGAGCAGCGCCTCGATCATGCTTTCGGCCCGGTCGATCGAGCGCCGCACCCGCACGGCCATGTCCGTCAGCTGCCGCTCGCTCGGCGACGGCTTGCCCAGCGTGACGTCGATGGCCGTGCGCATGACGGTCAGCGGCGTGCGCAGCTCGTGCGAGGCGTTCGCGACGAACCGGCGCTGGGCGGTGAACGCCGCGTCCAGGCGTTCGAGCATGTCGTCGAACGTGTCGGCCAGCTCCTTGAGCTCGTCCGTCGCCCCGGTCAGAGCCAGCCGTTCGCCGAGGTGCTGCTCGGACGCCCGGCGGGCAGTCTCGGTGATCACCCGCACCGGGTGGAGCACGCGGCCGGACATGAACCAGCCAAGGCCGGCCGACGCGACCGTCGTCAGGCCGAGCCCGACCAGCCAGAAGCTGAGCAGCTTTTGCAGCGTCTGCTGGCGCTGCTCGATCATGCCCGCGGAGGTGCCGGCCACGTAGGAGCCGTACGCCTGCTTGCACGCAAGTGGGGGCTTATACCCGGGCGGGGGCCCGGGCTTCGAGGCTGACTTCGGGTTAGTCCCAATGGCCAGGGTCGCGGGGTCCGCCGACCCGCACTCCTGCTTAAGGAGGCTCAGCTCCTGGCTGCTGATCGTCAGGGAGGAGGGTGGGCTGGTGGGCAGGTTGCTGGCGACCAGCCCGTAGGTGAGCACCAGCAGCGTGGATCCGGCGACGAAGAACAGCGCGGCGTAGATGAGCGTGAGCCGGGTCCTGATCTTCCGCGGCCAGAGCCTGCGAACCGGGCGGAGCAGTGCCGGTACGTTCATGGCAGCCGGTACCCGCTGCCGACGACAGTGTCGATCGGGTCGGGCTCGCCGAGCTTGCGCCGGAGCCGGCCGAGCGTCACCGTGACCGTCCTGGTGAACGGGTCCGCGTTCTCATCCCAGACCCGCTCGAGCAGGTCCTCGGTGCTGACGACGCCGCCGTCGGCGGCGAGGAGCTCCTCGAGGATTCCCATCTCCTTGCGGGTGAGCGACAGCGGCCGGCCCGCCCGGCTGACCCGGCGCCGCGCCCGGTCGAACACGATGTCGCCGCGCACGATCACCGGGACGGCGGCGGGGGCGCGCCGGCTCAGCGACCGGACCCTGGCCACCAGCTCCTCGAACGCGAACGGCTTGCACAGGTAGTCGTCGGCGCCGAGGTTGAGCCCCTGCACCCGGTCGCCGACCGTGGCGGCCGCGGTCAGCATCAGGATGCGCGCCGCCGAGCGCGAGCCGATCAGCGTGGCGCAGACGGCGTCGCCGTGCACCTCGGGCAGGTCACGGTCCAGCACCACCACGTCGTAGGAATTCATCAAGGCCTTCTCGATCCCGGCCGACCCGTCGTAAGCCACGTCCGCGCCGATGCCCTGGTCACGAAGGCCGTCGGCGATGTCGTCCGCGAGCTCGGCCTGATCCTCGACCACTAGCACCCGCATAAGCCCATGATGCCCCGTCGAACATCACACGGGTATCACATGCCGACGCGGGGCGGCTTCCTGCGCTCAGGGCTCCACCTGGCCTTTACCGCGATTGCGGTGCCAGGCCCCGGGGGAGAAGCGTGATCTCGGTGTGACGTCCGGCGGCGTATGCCTGGGGGTGGCCGGGCGCTGGGCCCGGCCGTGAGGAGGCAATACCGCATGAGCATGAACGTGCTCGAAGCGAGCGGCCTTGGCAAGCGTTACGGCGGTACCTGGGCGCTGCGCGAGTGCACGCTGGAGATCCCCGCCGGTCACGTGGCCGCGCTGATCGGCCCGAACGGCGCGGGCAAGACCACGCTGCTGAACCTGGCCGTCGGCCTGGCGGCGCCGTCGGCGGGGGCGGTCACCGTGCTCGGCGGCTGTCCGGCCGGGTCGCCCGCCGCGCTGGACGGGATCGCGTTCGTCGCCCAGGACACGCCGCTGTACAAGAACCTGTCGGTGGCGGACATGATCTACGTGACCCGTCAGCTGAACCGGAGCTTCGACCAGCCCTACGCCCGCGCCCGGCTCGAGGATCTCGGCATCCCGCCCAAGCGGAAGGCGGGCAAGCTGTCCGGCGGCCAGCAGGCGCAGGTCGCGCTGACCCTGGCCCTGGCCAGAAGGCCGCGGCTGCTGGTACTGGACGAGCCGGTGGCGATGCTCGACCCGATCGCCCGGCACGACTTCATGGCCACCGTCCTGGCGGCGGCGTCCGACGACGGCGTCTCGGTGCTGCTGTCCTCGCACGTGCTCACCGAACTCGAACGGGTGGCGAACTACCTCGTCCTGCTAGCCCGGGGCCAGGTCCGGCTGGCCGGCGAGGTCGACGACCTGCTGGCCACTCATCATCACGGGAGCCTGGAAGAACTGGCCCTGACCTATCTGCGCGAGCACCCGGCGGAGGTGGCGAAATGACCGCGCAAACCATGCCGGTCCAGCCAGCCGAGGACACGACCCCGCGCCCGCTGGCGTGGCACCGGATGGCCGGGGTCACCTGGCGCCAGCACCGCTTCGCGCTCGTCGGAGTGGTCACGCTGCTCGGCGCGCTGGCCGTTTACCTGTGGATCGCGGGCTCGTCGCTGCACAGCGCCTACGCCGCCGCTATCGCCTGCCAACCGGCGAGCTCGCCGGCCTGCCAGGACGCGGTCAACAACTTCAACGACACCGGCGTCTTCCTGTCGAACGGCGTCATTTTTCAGGTCCTGCCCGTCCTGATCGGTGCGTTCGTAGAGGCGCCGGTGCTGGCCCGGGAGATGGAGTCCGGCACCTTCCGCTACGCCTGGACCCAGGGCTTCGGCCGGTGGCGCTGGGCGCTCGCCAAGCTGGTGGCCCTGGGGCTGGCGGTGACCGTCGCCACCGAGCTGTTCAGCCTGCTGTTGTCCTGGTACTTCCGGCCGTACTTCGCCCCAGGTAACCAGGCCCTGGGACTGGACCAGCTGTCACCGTTCAACACCGGCCTCTTCGACCTGCGCGAGGTCACCTTCGCCGCCTGGACGCTGGCCGCCTTCTCGATCGGCGCCCTGGCTGGCATGCTCATCCGCCGGGTCGTCCCGGCGATCGCCGCCACCCTGGCCGTCTACGCCGCGCTCGCCGTCGCGGTTGGCGGGTTCCTGCGCGGCCACTACCTGACGCCGCTGGTCACCGCCAACCCGAACCCGCCCGGCAACGCGTGGGTCCTCAGCCAGTGGTGGACCAAGGGCGCCGCGGTGCTCAGCCCGGACGCGGTCCGCCAGGCTTTCGACTCCGCGTTTGCGGTGGTCGCGCCAGTGGTGACCAGCCGGTCGCAGAAGTTGCAAGCGTACTCAAGCACGCTGCAGTACCTCACCCGGCACGGATACACCCAGTGGACGAGGTACCAGCCAGCCAGCCGGTTCTGGCCCTTCGAGTGGATCGAGGGCGGCTGGCTGCTCGCCCTGTCGCTGCTGCTCCTCGCCGCCACCGTCTGGCTGGTCCGCCGCCGCGCCGCCTAAGCGGCGCGGCGGCGGCCGCGCCGCCTAGACAACGACCGTGATCGCAAAAATCATCAAGGCTTTGTGATGCCGTATACCCAAGCCCGACCCGAATGTAGGAGGTGTAAGCGCCGCGAAACATGCGGCGCGAATAACTGACCGAACTGAGATTGGTAAGACAATGAACAACCGCCCCACCGTGTCGGCCTTCATCGGACTGCGGCTTGTCGCGGGTCAGCGGCCGATCCGGCCCATGGCGGCAAGGCTCTCCTACACGCGCGAGGACCCGTACGCCGTCCGCATCGTGTTCGGCGCCGGGCAAGGCACTCCCGTTGAGTGGATGCTCGGCCGCGACCTGCTCGCGGCGGGCCTGGAGGGCCGCGCGGGCCTCGGCGACGTCAAGCTCTGGCCGTCGGCGGCCTCCGCGGCCTCCGAGGCCGCCCCGACCTCCCTGGCCGACGCCCTCGGCGGCGTGCTGAACATCCAGCTCTCCTCGCCGTTCGGCCAGGCGCACTTCGAGGCGCCGGCCGGCGAGGTGGCGGACTTCCTCCGCCGCACCTACGAGCTCGTCCCGGCGGGCGAAGAGGCCAGGTACTACGACGAACAGCTCACGAACCTGCTCCGCCACGTGTCGTGACCACACGGAAGACGCAGGCCTCCAGGCGTTCACCGAGGGGATCGCGCCGAAGCCGGAGACGACGTTCGGGAACGTGAAGGCCGACGTGCTGGAGCGGTACGGGCCGGGCTATCGGCGCGGCAACTTCGTCGACGTCATCTTGAACTCCGACTGGCCAGAATAACCACCCACGCCGGCCCATGAACGGCCAGGTTTTCGAAGACGGCGGATGGTCAGGCGAGCCACCGGTGCTCCGCCCCATCCGCCGTCGCCCGTTCGCGGAGCGAGGCATCACACCGTCGATAAAAACCACCAAATTCGTGTGATGCCCAATCACCATCCCAGGGCCCAGCATGTTGTTTGCCGGTCGACAACAGCCGTGACGGGCAGCAGAGACGACGCCCACGGGCGACATCAAGCACGGGAGGGACTGCGCCATGATGGCTCCTGGAATTGACTGGCGCCGCGCGGCGGCTTGCCGGTCCTACGATCCCGATCTCTTCTTTCCAATCTCGTCGACCGGTGCCGTGAGCGAGCGGCAGGTGTCGGAGGCGCTGGCGATATGCGCGGTGTGCCCGGTGCGAGCCGAGTGCCTCGACTTCGCGATGCGCACCCATCAGGCCCACGGCGTCTGGGGTGGGCTGACCGAGCAGAAACTGCAATCTTTGCGGAGGCGTGATGTACTACGACCAGCTGATACGAGCGCAGGCGAGCGCCGCAGAGATCGTGTGCGGGCGGATGAGTCCTCGGTCGCTGACGGCCTTGCGCGAGAGCATCGAAGCGGCCTGCCGGCTGCCGGCTGACGCGGGCTGGGAGCGGAAGGCGGCGGCGCACGCGGCCTTCCTCACCGTCCTCGCCGAAGCCGCCAACGACCCGGTCGTCGCCCCCGTGCTGATCGGCGGCAGCGAACTCGCCTACGAGATGATGCTGAAGGCGGGCCGCGCCGCCAACGGGATCGTCACCAACTCCCGCTACCGCTTCCTCGACTGCCTGCGCACCGGCGATGCGGAAGGCGCGGCGCTCGAGTTGGAGGAGCACCTCCGCATCCTCCAGTTCATGTGCCGGCTGGCCGGGGCCCGGACCAGCAGCAGGCGCCGCGGCGGCCGCATCGCCCGCACGGCCGGCACCGTGCCAGAACCGCGCGGCACCCGCCCGCCGACCCGGGTGTGATCAGCCGAGGTCGCGCTGACGGCGCAGGACGCCATGCGCCCCCGCGGCGACGGCGATCGCCGCGAGCACCACGAACACCAGCATCACGTTGCGTGCGGTCACGTACTGCGTGGCCACGCCGAGCGCGATCACCGGCGCCGACAGCCCGATGTAAGCGCCGAGGAAGAAGCCGGCGAGCACCTCGGCCCGGGACTCCCGCGGCGCGGTGCTCGCCGCGGCCACCAGCGAGCCGCGGAAGACGAGGCCGCCGCCCGCGCCGGTGACGATGCCGCCGATCACGAACACGGGCAGGCTCGGCAGCCACATACCGGCGGTGAACAGCGCCAGCCCCGCGAACAGCACGGGCAAGGACACCCGCAGCGTGGTGGCGATGCCCGCGCGGCCGAGCGCGATCTGCGCCACCGCACCCGCCGCGAACGCGGAGAAGGCGACCGCGCCCGCGACCGCGTACGAGGTCTCGTGCATGGTGCCCGCCAGGAAGCCGGGCATGAGGGAGTTGAAGACGCCGAACACGGCGAACGCCGCCGCGGCGGCCCCCGTGGCCGCGAAGAAGGTGCCGCGGGCGTGCGCGGGTATCGCCACCCGCTGCGGCCGCCAGGCCGGCCGCGGGTCCGGCCGGCTGGCCGTCTCCGGCGCGAAGGCGATCAGCAGCGCGAGCACCGCGAGCGCGCCGCCGAAGATCACAAATGGGATCACCAGCGGGAACGGCACGAACTGGGCGAGCAGGCCGGCGCCGAGCGGCCCGACGCCGATCCCGCCGAGGTTGGACGCCGTCGCCACGATCTGCGGGCGCATGCCCGCCGGCGACCCGCCTGCCCCCAGGTGCAGTTCGGCCAGGTACGCGGTCGCGGTCCCGGTGGTAAGCCCGATCGAGACGCCGGAGACGATCCGCGCGATGATGAGGCCGGGCAGGCTCGGCACGGCGATGAACAGGACCGCGCTCAGCACGTTGACGGCGAGCGCGGGCACGAGCACCCGGCGCCGCCCCACCCAGTCGGAGATGTGCCCGCCAAGGAACAGGCTGCCGATCACGCCGATCGCGTAGACCGCGTACACCACAGTGATCATCAGCGTGGAGAAGTGATCGCGGTGCTGGTAGATGACGTAAAGCGGCGTCGGGACCGCGGAGAACGCGAGGTTGACGCAGAAGGCGGCCGCCACGACCCAGAACGCCATCGAGTGGCGGCGTTGGTGCCGGGCCAGGCGCGCTGGTTCCAGCGCGAAATCACCCGGTCGCGCCGTTGTCGGTTCCGTCGGTGCGGTCATGTCGTCCCATCCCCAGCTTGCTTTTCACGGGGCCGTGCCCTCACGGGCCCCTCTTGAGGATGCGCGAGATGATTTATCATGTCCAACGAAAAGTTGTCATGACACTCATGCCCAACAGGAATTAATCGTGGAACTCCGGCACCTTGAGCACTTCGTCGCCGTCGCCGAGGAGCGGAACTTCACCCGGGCCGCGCGGCGCCTGCACCTGGTCCAGTCCGCGCTGTCGGTGTCCGTCCGCGCGCTGGAGCGCGAGCTGCACGTGACGCTGTTCGAGCGGACCACGCGCGAGGTCAAGCTGACCGACGCGGGCCGCATCCTGCTGCCGGAGGCGCGCCGCACGCTCGCCGCGGCGGCGAGGGCCCAGGCGGCCGTGTTCGGCGCGCAGGCCGGCCTGCGCGGTACGCTGCGGCTCGGCATGATGCAGGTGATCAGCGTGGGGGACGTCAGCACGCTGATCGCGCAGTTCCACCGCGAACGGCCGCTCGTGGACATCCAGCCAAAGACGGCACCGGGCGGGTCGGCGCAACTTGTCGCCGACGTCCGGCGCGGCGCCCTCGACGCCGCCTTCGTCGCCGCGAGCGGCCCCGACCAGCGCGGGCTGACGCAGATTCGGCTGGCCTCCGAGCCCATGCTGCTCGGCTGCCCGCCCGATCATCCCCTCGCAAGCCGCGTTACCGTCTCGGTCAGCGAGCTGGCCGACGAGACGTTCGTCGACTTCCCGACGGGCTGGGGCACGCGCACGGTCGCCGACCAACTGTTCGCCCGGGAGGGCGTCCAGCGGTTGATCGGCATCGAGGTGCCCGACTGGTCGATCCACGCGTCGCTGGTCCGCGCCGGCCTCGGGCTAGCGATACTCCCGCGGTCAATGATCGAGGAGGCCGGCCTGACGGGCGTCCCGCTCGACCCCACCGCCACCTTCAGCGTGGCTTTCGTCGTCGCCGCCGACCGCCCGCTCCCCCCGGTCACCCAGGCCTTCGCCGACCTAGTGAGAACC
>Ga0207416_1005062_pt1 | contig 10786 bp, 11 predicted proteins | sample PaiPotPPM11metaG_FD_184107 | JGI IMG/M metagenome (GOLD analysis project Ga0207416, IMG submission 184107) | Iron sulfur acid spring bacterial and archeal communities from Banff, Canada, to study Microbial Dark Matter (Phase II) - Paint Pots PPM... ...
GTACACCTCGAACGCGATCAACTACATCAACATCATCAAGCAAGACTACCAGCAAAAACCCTGGCTGCAGCCCGGATTTTAAGCCAGGGCGACCGCAAGGGTCGCCCCTACCCTACGACGAAGCGGCTGGCGAACGCCGTCCAGGGTAGGGGCGGGGCTTGCCCCCGCCCTGGTCGTTTCATCCCGACTGCTATTTACAAACCCTGCCGCCACGCGCGAATCTGCTCGCCATGCTCCTCGAAGTGATGCCATGTTGCGCCCGGAAGCCAGGCTCGCACATAGCCGTTCCACTGTTCAGGCTGCAATGCTGACAACAGGCCGAACAGTTGGTAGTGAGCCGTCTCGAACATATCGATCGACTCTTTCAGCGAGAGGGCCTGCAGGCCCGCTTCCCACTCGTCGTTGAGCGCCACCGCGTCTCGATAATCCTTGCCGGAGTGTTCGCCGCGCAGGTGAATGCGCAGCTCTTCCAGGCACACCTCTTCCCAGTGACCAATATGCGCCATCACGTCCTTGACCGACCACTTGCCCACCGGACCGGGCGTGGTAAGTTCTTCTTCACTCAAGCCAAAGATAGCAGAAGTGAGCGCAACGCGCGACGTGATGATATGTGTCAGAATTTCCTGTGGCTCGCGTGTATCTTTTGCCATATGTACTCCCCCGACAGTCTAAATGTAAAAAATCACTAACAATCATATCACAAAATCTATTACCCCCCTTACAAATCGCTATTTTTATGCTATAATGTCTCGTAAGTAAACTCACCAACGAAGCAGTAAAAGGTGAAGATACTGACTCCATCAGACCTGAAAGGAGGATAGCGGACCCAACGGACTACTGGTATTATTCTCCACCCACTTCGTTACAGGTCCTGTAGTGCGTTTATCGTCCTCTCAGGGCGAGCATGAAGCCATCCACCGGTTTTGTGGATGACATCCTACCTTACTCAACGGACAAGGTTGTCCGCGACAAGCAGTTACGCGGGCGACGCGCCTGCGTCAACGCGATGTGTACCCAACGCACGTTTGTACATGTTTTGCTAGTCTTATAGTATGAAAGGTGGGAACCTTTATGGCAGATGTTTCAGTTGAGCGTGCCGCAGCTAGGGCGCCAGCTATTGCCAATCCCGCGCCTCTTGGCCTCAGCGCCTTCGCACTTACTACATTCGTCCTCAGCGCTTCCAACGCACGATTCCTTTTCAACGGCATCCCGCCTGTTACGGGGGCTATTGCTCTCGGCCTCGCGGCTTTCTATGGCGGAATTGTCCAAGTTATCGCAGGTGTTCAAGAGTTTAGAACAGGTAACACTTTTGGTGCAACCGCCTTCTGCTCTTATGGGGGCTTCTGGCTTGCCGTCGCATTCACTCTCGCGCCATTATTCGGAGGCAAGAACCTGGTTGACCTCGCCAGTGGGGGAGTAGCGAGCGAAGCCGCTACGGGTGTCGGTCTCTTCCTCCTGGGATGGACGATCTTCACAGCATTGATGTTCCTGGGAACACTCAGGCAGAACGGCGCTCTGATTGCCGTATTCGGCTTCCTGACCCTTACCTTCCTTGCGTTGACGATCGGGTGGCTTGGAGGCGTCCCACTAGCAGGAAGCGGCAGCATGACCTGGGTTAATATTGGTGGCTGGCTTGGCATCATCACTGCCCTGCTGGCCTGGTATACCGCACTTGCAGGCGTTCTTGCTGCCACTAATGCACCTTTCAGGTTGCCTACGTTCCCTATGAGCTAATGTAGTCCATAACCGTTGTTACGCCTGAAAGCCTCTGGTCGTTTCATGGCTGGAGGCTTTCAGGATTGTTTGTTTGTTGAACAGTTCTAGTGCTATTTCACAAGAGGGATGTCGTATGTCAAATCAGGAATGGAGCCGGGCCATGCGCGCCATCTGGCTCCTCAACACTATCGAAGTGGATTTAAGCCACCTCGGCATACCCTTGATGCGTGTCCCCGCCAGTATGCGCGACCTCGGCGATGCTCTCACATCGATGAGCGAACAGGATCGTCAACTCATCGAAGACGAACTTAGCACCGCCCACGCGTCTCTCGCGCAGGTGGTCGGCGAACTCCAGGCAGGTATGGCCGAAATCGAAACACTACTCCGCCGCGAGTCTGAGCAGACGGAGTCGGTTTCAACACAAGACGTTTCGCAGAGCAGAAGGAGCGTAGTATGGCAGAAATAATGACCGCTCGCGAGGCGGTAGAGAAGTATATCCATACGGGGACTCAAGTATGCTGGGGCGGTTTTAGCTATACCCGGCGTCCCTTCACCATTGCGCGCGAGGTCATCCGCCAGCGCGACCGCATCAAGCACCATTTCTGCACTATGAATGGCGGCGCATCCGTTGAAGAGGCTTTGGCCGCTAACGACCTCATCTCCCGTATGGAAACCACCTATATTGGACTGGAGGGCATTCAGCCCGTCGCCAACAGCATCCGCCGCCGCATTCAGGACGGCTCCATTCCCCTGTTTGAAGACTATAGCAACTACGGCTATGCCACGCGCACCATCGCGGGCCGCTTCGGCTGGCCCTTCGCCCCACTGATGGCCGAACTGGGCAGCGACGTGCCGGAATATGATGTTTTCGGCAAAGCCGGGCTGCGCGGGAGAAATGCAGACGGCAGTTGGATCGACCCACGCATCCCACCTAAAAAATTCGCCGTGATCGACGATCCGTTTGAGGGTTGGGGCCTGCGCCCCCACGCTTTTGAGGGTGGTGATACAACAGCCAATAAGACGATGGCTGTAGATCAAATACGCGAGTCCGACAAGTATACCGGTCAGAAGGGCGTCAAAGTCATACTGGTGCCGCCCGTCATGCCTGAAGTCACGGTTATCCGGGCACAGCGCGTCGCTACAGACGGTACAGTGCGCATGGAAGGCATCAACGGTCCCGACGCGGAACAGGCTATGTGCGCTCGAGTGCTGATCGTCGAGTGCGAGCAGATTGTGCCCTCCGACGAACTGCGCGCCGCCCCCGAACTGAACCACCTGCCCGCGCATATCACCACCGCTATAGTAGAACAGCCATTCGGCGGCTATCCGTCAGCCGTGCCAAACTACTACGACTATGACTGGGATTGGTTCGTCAGCTATGGCCGGCTTAACCGCAAGAGCAAAGAAGAAGTCAAGGATTTCTGGACGCAGCACGTCGTTGATACGAAGGACGACTGGGATTACTTGCAGCGAGTCGTTGGGATGAACCGCCTGTTCGAGTTACGCGCCACACCTGGGTATGGGTATCGCGCTGACCTCAAACGGCCCATGTAGAACGAGCGTAGAACAGGAGCATACGATGCAACAAATTTCTGATGATGCCTACGATGCCTATCTCAAAGAGCGAGGGTTAACACGCTCACAGTACACCACCAATGAACTGCTGGCGGTAGCCGCTGCGCGTGAAGTGCCTGATGGCGCTTTTGTGTTCGCCGGCACAGGTTTGCCACTGCTTGCTTCCATGCTGGCCCAGTTCACCGTTGCGCCAAACATGACGCTGATTATGGAAGCGGGCATTGTAGGGCCTCGCCTGGAACACCTCCCTATCTCGGTCTCAGACCCACGCGGCTGCCTGCATTCAAGTATGGTCTCCAACATGGCCGATACCTTTGGTACCACCGCCCTGCGCGGTTATTGTACCGTCGGCATGTTGGGCGGCGCCGAATGCGACATGTACGGCAACCTGAACTCGACCATTATCGGCGGTTACTGGCCCGCCGGTGTTTCCGAATCCGGGCGCGGTCCGCAGGTGCGTTTCGCAGGCAGCGGCGGCGCGAACAATATCGCGTCGTTCGCCGACAAAGTGCTGGTAACGATGGTGCAGGAAGCGCGACGTTTCCCTGAGCGCGTCGAATACATCACCAGCGTAGCGGGTACACGCGGCCCGCGCGACAAAAAGGAGTCACGCTGGGATTACGGTCTGGGGCGCGGTGGTGAGTTGGTCGTGATTAGCGACCTGTGCATCATGCGCAACAACCGGGAGACTGGCCTGCTGGAACTTGATACCGTCTTCCCCGGCGTCAGTATCGACGACGTTGTGAATAACACGGGCTGGAAGCTAGATGCCAGCAATGCTAAAGAACTGGCTCCCCCCACGGAAGCAGAGTTGAAGGCGCTGCGTATGCTGGTTGACCCCAGCCGCATCTACCTTGGCCGCAAGACCAAACGCGAAGCAGCCGCCCAGCAGAAGTAAGAGTAGTATCACAAGAAGTCCCTGCATGGCCTTCCGGCCATGCAGGGACTTCTTGTGATACTATAAAGATGCAACTTGCTAGTGTAGAAAGGCAGCATATGAAACTTCGTTTTGGAATCAAAACCGCGCAACAGTTCACTACGTATGACGACATACTCCGCGTCTGGCTTGAGGCGGATACCGTACCTATCATCGAACACGCCTGGGCCTTTGACCACTTTATTCCGCTTGGACCCGATCCAACAGGCCCCCAACTGGAAGGGTGGACGCTGCTGGGCGCATTGGCAGCCCGCACTGAACGCCTGCGCGTCGGACTGATGGTGACAGGCAACACCTACCGCCATCCCGCAGTCCTGGCAAAGATAGGAGCCACCGTAGACAACATCTCTCATGGCCGCCTGGACCTCGGCATCGGAGCAGGCTGGAATGAGCTTGAGAGCAACATGTACGGCATTCCGCTTTATACGCCCGGCGAGCGCATCCGCAGGCTCGGCGAAGCATGTGAGGTGATTAAGCGCCTGTGGACGGAGACCGTCGCCAATTTCGATGGCAAGTACTACCAGCTGAAAGATGCGCGCTGCGAGCCGAAGCCCGTGCAAAAGCCGTATCCCCCCTTTGTCATTGGCGGCAGTGGCGAACAATTGACGCTGCGTGTCGTTGCCCAGTACGCCAGCGTCTGGAATTTTGTCGGCGGCTCAGTTGATACATTCCGCCACAAAGTTGAAGTACTGGAGGGACACTGCGCCGCCATTGGCCGCGACCCCTCAGCCATCGAGCGCTCCATCCAGACAGTCGTCAACTACGACAACCCGCCAGAAACCCTCAACCAGATCAAGCCGTATATCGAAGCCGGCGCAACTCACATCATCCTGAATTTGAGAGCGCCCTACCCCGAAGGCATCGTCACGCGCATCGGGAAAGAGATCGCTGAACCATTAAAGGCGGAGTTTGAGTAATTTTTCAGCTATCCGTAGGGGCGGGGGTGGTGAATGGGTGGTGAGGGGACGCTTGCGTCGCCCTGGCCTATGTATGTGATCCTGGCAAGCGGGCGAGGCAAGCGTCTCCAACCCTAATGAATTTTGACAACAGAATCGGAATGAAATGGCATGTCGGCCTGCGTCCTGTAGGGACAAGGGGTGCTTCCATTCCCCGATTCGGTCGGCAAAATTCATCAGAATGTATATCCTGCACACATCACTAGAAAGGGCAAGTATGGCCTCATCCGAAATTTTTCCAGGCATAACCTCCGATCCAGGGATTCTCGGCGGAAAAGCTGTCATTACAGGTACGCGAATACCCGTTTCACTGCTCCTCGGTCACCTCGCGAGCGGCATGAACATTAACGAAATCGCCTACGAATATGATCTGGTCAAAGAGAATATCTATTCCGCGTTAGCTTATGCTGCCAAACGCATCGAAGAAGATACTATTACCCATCCATAAACACCTTTCCCGTATTCCCATCGACCGTAATCACCTGCCCATCACGAATGCGGCGCATCGCTCCCTGCACATTGAGAACGGCGGGGATACCGTACTCTCGTGCAACGATCGCGCCATGCGAAAGTTGGCCGCCAATTTCCAGCACCAACCCGCTCACCAGAGGAAACAACGGCGTCCAGCCTGGGTCGGTTGCCTGGGTGACAAGTATCTCACCGGCATGTAGACGGGCGGCTTCGCGCGGATCGCGTACAATACGAGCGACGCCGCGCGCCCGGCCACCGCTCGCCGCGACACCTTCAAGCACCATCACCTCTTTTTCCTCCTCCACGACAGGTACTCCATCCGGCCCGATTACATCCGGTGGCACAACGGTAAACCAGTATTCGTAAGCCAGGCGGCGGTTCGCCACAAGCTCATGTAAATCATGTCCCAGCGCCGCCGGGTCTCCCCGCGCGACCAGCTTTTCCAGTTCGCTGACCGTCAGGAAAAAGATATCATCTGGCTGCGACAACCAGCCGCGCTCCGCCCAATGCTGCCCTAAAAGCGCGAAGATCTTGCGCGTGGGGAACAAGAACCTTGTCACAGCGTAGCGGGAGTTGTCACGCACGCGCACCGCGTTCTGCGCCTTCGCCAGCACAGCGCGCAATATTGTGCGACGCAAGGGGCCGAGCCGCTTTTCGACCAGCGCAACCGCCTCGTCACGCCTCTGCCGTTGGCGACGTTCAGCTTCTTCTGGATTCAGAGAATCGCCGGCTTGCACATAGCCAGCCAGCAACTCAATCACCTGTTGCGGAGCCTCAGCCCAGCGCGGGTGCAACAACTCGACCTCATTCGGACAACGATGTCCATGGCACAGCAAAAAGGTCTCGAATTGCCCCAGAAATGCCCCGGCTTCGGGCATCTGTCTCAATTGCTTCAAAGCCTCTCCGGGGCTATTATCAAGCACCACATCCTCCAACCTTGCCTCGCGCAATGCCTGTGCCATGCGCCACAGCATCGGCCCGACTTCCGCGCTGTACACGCCTGAGATGCCCGTTATCAGGTCGTGCGTGATTTCTTTGCGTTTCGCCCACCAACCCACCAGCCGCTCCAGCAGGCCAAACATGACCGCCGACGGCGCGCTAACCGCGATGTTCTTGCTCATAACGTATGCTCCGCGCTCGCTCCACGCGGGAATACCCTGCGCCCACAAAGCGCGATCATCGAGACCCTGCCAATCGCGCTGCATGAAATCATTGACCCAGCTATCGATCTGCGCGAAAAATTGTTCCGGCGTTTGCTTCCCACTCCGCGCCTTCCCCTTTTTCCGTTGCTGGGACAGCATACGCAGTAGCGAGGGGATGCGGCGCGCGAGTCGCCAGGGACGAAACTTTCCCTTCGACTTATGCTTTCCTCGCCGGTTACTGCCCCACATCGAATCGATAACAAAGGACGGCAGGCCATAATCCTCCGAGAGCATATGCATTATCGCGCCCTCGTTTATATACAGGCGTCCATAATAGCGGCGGGCCACCTGCGGCCCTGTCTGTGCCGGATCGATATTCTGCCCCATAATGAGCGGAAAGCCCGTCGAGGTAAGCGGCGTCACCGGAAAAGGCAGATTTTCCCCAAAGTTCGTGCGCGTCCACAGATCAAACGGCTGAGGCGGTTTATCATTCCCACGATCCCATGCATCATCGCCGGGGGCAACAGGTGTCAGTGCAACATCCATTTGCTCAGCATTTGTTATACTGGCTGCTAGCGAGGTAATTGCTCGCGCTTGCAGAATGTATAGCTTCTTGCCCGCAATGGCCCACTCGATATCCTGCGGCCCCCCAAAGAGCGATTCGATATGGCAGCCTGTTCTGACAATCTCCCCTATTTGTTCACTCGAAAGCACAGCGCAGGCGCGTTTCTGGCTATCGACTTCCACCTCGACGGTACCCTCGGCAACCGGCACCGTCATGATAGCTTTCTCTCCCACCTGCATATGCCGTATCTCGCCCGTCGCTTTATCCACCACAATCGTATCTGGATTGACCCGTCCGCTCACAATCGCTTCTCCCAGGCCCCAGGATGCCTCGATAACCATTTCATTCCGCGCCCCCGTTACCGCATTTACAGTAAAGAGAATCCCCGCTGCATCCGCCGCTATCATTCGCTGCACAACCACCGCCATGCTCACACTCCCAGCTTGAATGCCCTTCTGCGCCCGGTAGGCCATCGCGCGAGCCGTCCATAAAGACGACCAGCAGCGTTTCACGGCCATCAACACCCGTTCTGCTCCCTCAATGTTCAGATAGCTCTCCTGCTGACCGGCAAAAGACGCGCCAGGCAAATCTTCCGCAGTCGCCGACGAGCGTACTGCAACCGCTCCTTCCCCAAGCTCCACATATGCCTTCATAATCGCTCCAACCAGCTCATCTGGCATCCTACCCTGCTCAATCAACGCTCGAATAGTCTGTGAAGTTTGCTCAAACGGGCCGGGTTTCCCTGCATCAATACCTTCGACAAGTTCCTGAATTGCATCGCATATTCCATTGGCTATAAGAAAATGATTGTGAGCATCTGTAAGTATGACAAAACCCTCTGGAACGGGTAAATCCGCTCGCGTAAGAATGCCAAGATTAACCGCTTTCCCACCCGCCAGCGCGATCTCATTTTGCTCTACTGCCTGCAAACAACCTATCCACTCCATGCTAGACCTTCCTTTCCCAGAAGCATCGCTACTGGCTATTTTCCCTGGCGGCGCGTACCAGCAGGCGAATCGCCCATTCAACAGTGTCGGCGGCTGCGTCACCCGAAAGATCAAGATACTCTTTGAAGGCCCGAATCATGGCGGAAGATGTCAGCACCAGGATCATATTGCGCAGGCGCACCCTGTCCTGCTCATTCAAAGGCGCTAATTCATCAGCCAGCGCATTTTCGAGCATTTTGATACGCAGAGGCATTGCATCCTTGCGAATCTCGCTGCCCAGTTCGCTTACGGCCACAATCTTGATTGCCTCATCCATATCCTCTGCCTTGATGAAACCATAGCGGGAAAATGCCAGCAGATCATCAAGTGACCGGGGCGGCTGCATAGAAGCCAGCCCCATCTTCTGCATCAAATAGCCGCCCAGTGCGGCCACCAGCTCCTGCTTGTTGTGAAAATGGCGATAGATGGTCGGAACCGAAACGCCAGCTTCACGCGCCACCGCAGGAATAGAAAGTCCGGCTACTCCCTGACTAATGGTTCTGACAAGCGCATCCAGAATATGCTCGCGCGTCCCACGCATCTGCTCCTGCCGCAGACTACTACGATACTCTTTTTTCTCATTCATGATATGAATCATATCGTAAATATACGAATCATGTCAAGATCATTCAAAATCATAAGGGCCTTTTTTTCATATACGCCTTGTCAAATCCTGATAAACAAGTGTAGATTGTACTTGAGCCCTGCGCTATCAGTACATGAGTTTAGCGCAAGCATGAGGCACAGCAACAACCATTGCTTTGTTTCCCAGCAAGGAGGGGTCAATGTCACAACAGGCCGTGACCTATTATGCAGTCACCCGAGAACGGGGAGAAAAATGGGATGCCAGACTTTCCATGCGCCAGCAGGCGAAATGGGATGAACACGCAGCTTTCATGGACGCACTCGCAGACGAGGGCTTCATTGTCCTCGGCGGACCACTCGGCGACGGGGAAAAGATCTTCTTACTGATCATTGATGCGGAAAGCGAGCAGGAAATCCACGCCCGGCTCGCGCATGATCCCTGGACACCTCTGGGATTGTTGCGCACCGCAAGAGTAGAGCGCTGGGAGATCCTCCTTGGCGCTCGCAAGTAGTGAGCGACTTCATGAGATTATTATGAAAGTGCAACTCCAATAATCTCCGCAACAGAAGATAGGCCCTCTTGCAGGAGAAACGCCTCGATGCCCTCGATGATCTCCACTCCCGCGCGCGGATTCACAAAGTTCATCGTGCCAACCTGGATGGCCGATGCGCCCGCCATCAGAAATTCGAGCGCATCACTGGCGTTCCCGATGCCGCCAATGCCGATAACCGGCACATTGGGATATGCTGACCGCAACTCGCCTGCCACCTCGTAGACCATGCGCAGGGCAATGGGTTTGACAGCCGGGCCAGATAAGCCGCCCGTGATATTAGCCAGCGTGGGGCGTCGCCTGCGCGTATCAATAGACATGCCGCTTATAGTGTTGATGAGCGAGATCGCATCAGCGCCCGACGCGGCGGCGGCCAGGGCGGTTGGCCGCGCATCGCCACTGTTAGGCGAAAGCTTCACGATCACAGGCAGCGTCGTAGCGCGGCGCACGGCAGCCGTTATATCCGCGACGGCCTGCGGGTCAGCGCCAAACACGACACCCCCGGCGCTAATATTGGGACAGGAGACATTGACCTCGATACCCGCCACGCCCTCGACGCCCTCGATTATTTCAGCCAGCGCCGCAAACTCCTCGACAGTTTCCCCCGCGATATTGACAAGCACAGGCGTTTGCCAGCCCGCCCAGGTGCGTGCGTATTTTTTTAACACGGCATGTACGCCTGGACTTTGCAGCCCGATGGAGTTCAGCATCCCCGACGCCGTTTCAAGCGTGCGCGGCTGTTCGTTGCCAGCACGAGCATAAAGCGTCGTCCCCTTACAGACGATAGCCCCCAGCCGGTGTATCTCGGCAATCTTCGCGTATTCCACACCATAGCCAAACGTGCCAGCCGCTGTCATGACCGGATTTCTCAATAGTAAGCCGCTTTTATGTTGTGGAGCAAGCTCTGTTTGCAGGTTCATGGCTGTATTATACCAGTTTGGAGCCAGGGCGACCGCCAGGGTCGCCCGTACAATACTACAATTGCGCTTGTCGCGTATTGTACGGGCGACCCTGGCGGTCGTCGCCCTGGTGAATATGTTTTTATCTATATCCGTTAATCTCCGCCCGCAATTGCTCCGCAGCCACCCGGGCAGCATCAGCAAAGTCGCTCCCTCGCGAGGCGAAGATGATACTGCGCGACGCGCTGATAATCATGCCCCAACCGCGACTATCCTGTCCCGCTTTCACGGTAGCAGCCACTTCGCCGCCCTGCGCCCCGATGCCAGGAATCAGAATGGGCATGTCGCCAACAACCGCGCGCACGCGCCGCAACTCATCTGGATACGTCGCGCCTACTACAAC
>Ga0207416_1005063_pt1 | contig 10781 bp, 7 predicted proteins | sample PaiPotPPM11metaG_FD_184107 | JGI IMG/M metagenome (GOLD analysis project Ga0207416, IMG submission 184107) | Iron sulfur acid spring bacterial and archeal communities from Banff, Canada, to study Microbial Dark Matter (Phase II) - Paint Pots PPM... ...
GTCAACCGCAATCCCACGCCAACCACCTCTGGCACAACCGCGACCACCAAGGAGGCGCAACGCTCGTCGTGGTCAGCACGCTCGCGTTCATCACCGCGACCATAACCCGCGCCGCCCGTTCGACCTCCGTCGATGTCACCCCGTTTGGACACGCCCGTCGCCTCGCCCCTCGCAACGTAGTTCTGGCCCTTGCGCGCACGACACGCTCGACAGCCACACCTTGCTCGGACCCCGGCCGGCTCCAACGACGCGCCGCCCATCGCGAACGACCACTTCCGCGATCATCACCACGGGCATCTGGCCCTCCCTCCGGAGGCATCTCTGCGATCCCAACGATTGCCCCGGCATTTCCCCTCGACCTTCGCAACTGCCGCGTGTTCAGCGCAAGCCCAGAGAGGCACCCGCGCTCCTCCCGGATTCGTAACGTGTGGCATCACGCCAGCGCCCCCAGAAGCGCTCCCATTTTCGCGCCGCTGACCGCCGCTGTGTACGCATCGTGGGTGTCACCGACAGCACCGCCCTGATGCGAGTTCGCGCGGATCGATGGCGCCTCCGCCGACCTCACCGACTTGGCCCCGCCCGCACACCCGGATGTCTCTGCCCATCGCCTCCCCGTTTGCACCCCGAGTTAGCTCGGTGCCCTCCCGATAGATCAACTGGATACGCCCACGATGCCGAGGCCGACCGTCCCTCTGCCACCACAGCGACCGTGCGGAGGCGCAACGCTCCGCATGGACAGCACGTCCGCGGGCGTCACCGCGACCCATGACCCGTCGCCTCCCCCTCGTACCCGTCGTTCTGTTCCTGACGCGCACGACGACCACCCCTCGCCGGTACCGCGACCGTCTCGGACCACGCATCCGCATCGCGGTAGACCAACTCCCCCGCTCATCACGACGGGCATCACACCATCGCTCCCGGCAGCCTCCCGACTACACCACGCGACGCCGTCTAACGCCCTCACCAAGTACTCTCGTGCGTGTCACCAAGGACGAACCAAGTGGCCTCTATGAGACCACCAGGTGCACTTCTGGAAGACCTCGCCCATGCTCACGCCGACCCATCTTCCGCCGGCCGTCAGCGTGCCTTCGTCCCGTCCTCGGACACTACCTCGGTCACCTCCGGAGCCACTCCCGATTCACCCCCGGAGTACCTCCCGATTGCTTCACAGAAACCAACCCGGGCACCTCCGAATGCACCGCCAGGAGCGCTCCGCCATCCTCACGGGAAACGCTCTGCCAGCTTCATGTAGCCGGCCACACCGATCCGGAAGAAGCGGCGCGAGTCCGGGGAGGCGCGTCAGCGCCTCCCCGTTCTCGGTGCCGGTCACCCTTCGGGGGTGGGCTTCCGGTTCTTGCCGCGCTTGAGGGCAGCCTCCTTGTTGCGCCAGGACTCGGCGTCGATGTCGATGACGTGGCAGTGCTGAGCGAAGCGGTCGACAAGAGCGCCGAGGCAGGAGGCGTCGTGGAACACGGAGCCCCACTGCTTGAAGGCGAGGTTGGTCGTGATGACGACGGACCGCGTTTCGTGGCGACGGCTGATGATGTGAAAGAGCAGGTCGGCCGCGCGGCTGTCGCACGGCAGGTATCCGAGCTCGTCGAGCAGGAGAAGGTCCGGACTGGTGTAGCGCCGTAGGCGTCGCTCGGTGGCCGGGAGGGATTCCTGCTTGAGCAGATCGGCGAGGGCCGCCGGCAGCGTGCAGAAGCGGACGGTGTACCCGCGCTCGAGCGCGCGCAGGCCGAGATTCTGCGCGAGGGTCGTCTTGCCGACCCCGGACTGCCCGCGCAAGAGGATGTTCTCGCCACGGCGAACGAAGTCGAGCGAGCCGTGCAGCTGCTCATACAACTCCCGGTCGATCGAGCGCGGATGGTTCCAGTCGAAGCGGTCGAGCGTCTTGGGATTGCCAAGGGTCGCCATCTTCTGACGGCGGGCGAGATTTCGCACCTCGCGCTCGCGTTGCTCGAGAGCGCAGAGCTGCTCGAGGATCTGCGCGGGGGTCGGCTTCGACTTGGTAACGTGGGTCAGCCACGATTCGAAGGACTCCCTCGTCACGCGCAGGCCGATCTTGCGAACGAGCTCGAGGATGTCGGTGGTCTCACTCATCGTAACCCCCGAGATCGTGCGGGACGACGTCGCGCTCGACGACGTGGGCGCCGAGCTCGATGATCGTGGGGGCCGGGCCGGCGCGTCGCTTTCTCTTCTGCTCGCAGAGGATGGCCATGGCCCCGCGGTCATGCGTGCCGCGGGCGACCATCTCGGAGACCACTTCGCGCAGGACCGAAGCGCCGTACGCGTCGAGCAGCGTGATGGTCGCGGCGATCATCGAGCCGACGTTGCGCCCGGCGTCCACCCACCGCTCGATGAGCGCGTCGATCTGCGGGATCTCGGCACGGAGCCGGTCGCGGCCCTTGAGGTCGCGAGCCTTCTTCTTCTCGGCGACCAGAGCCTCGCGGTGCACGCGCGACTCAATGACCTGATGTCGGCCCCAGCAGCGAGGGTGCCGGGCGATCTCCTGTGCACCGTCGACAATGCGTACGACCTTGTCGTCGACGGCCGCACTCAACGTCCGCCGGGCATACGTGGACGGAACCGAATAGCGATTGGTGTCGAGCCGGACGAAGGCGGTCTTGTCGACGACGATCGGGACGACCGACTCGGTCTCGGGCAGACGTGGGGGAAGCGCGAGCAAACGAGGCCGCTCCTCCTCGAACACGTCCGCGACGCAGCGCTCAGGCCAGCGGGGGTGATGCCGCTGGGCCGCGATCGTCGTCAGGAACTCGGAGAGCTGCGCGTTGCCGTGCTCGAGCGAGTGAAAGGTCCGCGCCGCGAAAAAGCGCTCCTTGAGATAGCGGATGGCCCGCTCCACCTTGCCCTTTTCCTGCGGCTTGCGGGGGGCGCAGAGGGCGGGCTGCACGTGAAGACGGGCGGCAAGATCGAGCAGCATCGGATGGAATCGGATGGCGTCGCCGGCGCGCTCGAGCACGACCGTCTTGGGGTTATCGAAGAGCCATTGCCGCGTGCACCCCTCGAAGTACGCGGAGGCTCGCACGAGCGAGCGGCAGAGCGACGCAGCGTCGAGATCGATGACGAGCTCGGCCCACATCGCGCGCGAGTAGCCCAGCACGATGACGAACACCCAGAGGGTCCGTCGGCCTCCGGGGACCGCGATCGTGCCGACGTGTCCCCAGTCCACCTGGGCCTGCTCGCCGGGCAGGGTTTCGACGCGCAAGAAGACCTCGTGCCGCGGGGCGGGACGAGCCTCGCGAACGTGACGCCGCAGCGTCCGGAGGCTGCCCTCGTATCCGCGCTCGACCAGCATGTCGTGGATGCGTGTGGCGACCAGACGTGGGTAGCGCGCCAGCGTCTCGTCGATGAACGGGATGTACGGCTCGAGCACGCGAGAATCGGGACGAGGGCTGCCCGCCTTGGGCCCGAAGCTGCCCAGCACGCGCACGACGGTGTCGAAGTGGACGCCGAGCTGCGTCGCGATCGTCCCGCGCTTCCAGTGCTCGGCGAAATACAGGCGCCGGATCTCCGCCGCCACCGCCTTGCTGACCGTCATCGCAGCACCGTCCCGGCGCCGAGCGCACGCAGGTCGCGGAAGTCGCCGGGGCCGCGAAGATCAGGACGGCGCCGGCGTCGGCGGGGCTCGCTGATCGCGACGCCGACCTCGTAGTGCAGCGTACGTCCGAACCCCAGGGCGTCGCAGAGGCCCAAGGCGCAACCATCGTCCAAGGCCGCCGCAGAGAGCACAACGCAGAGGGGGTGTTGGTGCCAGAGCGCGAGCCCCTCCAGCAGCGTCGCGGCCGCCCGCGGATGCGCGCCGTGCGCGGGCGGCAGCACCGCCTTGAGCACATCGCGGGTCGGCGTCGTCGCCAGGATCCGAACACGGTCCGGCTCCGGCGCCATCGTCACGGTGATCATCTCGCCTATCGTTGTCATGCGTGGGACTCCGCCCGTCGTCGTCGGGCGGCTCCACCGAGGAGTCGCGCGCGGGCGCGGGCAGGCACACGCTCGGGCACGAGGCCAAGTCTTCGGAACCCGGATCCCCCACGCGCCGACGACGGCGAGCGCGGCGAACCCGCTCGCGATCACGGTGATCGAGCCGGCCTTCCTCGGAGCGGCGATGACGACGGCGGGCGTGGGCCACGATGGTCCGGCGCGACACGCGGCGGCACGCTCCCGGGCAGTACTCCTGCCCGCGGTCGCAGAGCCGGCAGATCGACCGGATCGCTTTGCAGAACGCACAGATGAACAGCCGCTGGTCGGACACGCCCTCGCGCGCGCCGATTTGTTGGCCATGGCGCTCGTGAAGGGCGAGGGTGCGGGGGTCGACGCGCCCTCGCGCGACACGGAAGGCCGGGAGTTGGCGCTCCCGGCCTTCGTCCTATCGGCGCTTCGCCGGCGTGTCGTACCGCCGCGGCCGGGACGTTACGAAGTTTCCGGCGAGCCGAACCTCCGGCTCAGATCACACGGATCGGAGTGGCCGCCGACAGCTTCATGACCGGAAGCGCGTAATGTGACGAAACGGAGGGCAAGATAAAGGATTGGATCCACGATGCTCGTAAACCTCCGATTCCGGAGACCAAATCATGGATCCATGGACTACCCACGTGGTTCCATGGGCATCGCAACGGCGCGACTCGCTTGCGCAAACCGTAGATCCATCGCGCAGGGCCAACCGCGAACTCCCTATTTTCAAGGGATGTCGTTCGGAACAGCCATGGCATAGGTTCAGCGGCAGGCGCGAGGTCACATGGCCGACCACCGGTCTCGACGCGGGAGTGCTCTACGGCGTCGTGCAGAGGCGCCGACCGCGGCGGACCTGGAGGCGATCGTCGCTCGTACGGCGCGCCGCTCGGTCGTCTGGGCGCGCAAGCACTGCTACCTCGACGACTTGCCGCTCGAGGCGCGTGCTCTTGCGGCTCGCGCCAGAGGGAGAGGCGCGGCCGCCGCAACCGGCCGAAGATTGCCGCCGATGAAGGGCGGGACACGACGCATGGGCTAACCGCGAAGAGCCGGCGCGCCTACCGATCGCGCGGCCCTCCCTGCGTTGACCCGCACAGCACGCTTCCGCCGTTCGACCGCTGAGATGAGGGCAGCCGAAGCTGGGATCTCGCCGGATCGAACGCGGTGGATCCGCCGAGGAGCCGGCCAAGAGGCTATTTCATATCTGCGATGTCCAGCTGAGCGCTGCACGACGTCCCTCGGATGGACACGCTCGAGCGTTCGCGAGGATCCGGTTAGACTGCTACACAGCCGATGGCGCGCCGAGAAGAATCGCTCGCGCTCGCGCGCTACTTCGTCGCTATTCTCGGCGTCGGGGCGGTCGGCGGGGGCTTTGCAATCGCCTTTCGGGCGGCGCTGAAGGAGGCGCTGCGGCTCGCGTTCCACGAGTCGGACATCCTCGCATCGTTCCATTCGCTGCCGATTGCGTGGCGTGTGCTCGTACCCGGCATCGGAGGCCTTGTCGCCGGCCTGCTCGGAATGGTTGCCGCTCGTAGGGCCGGTGGGCATGGCGTTGCCGAGATCCTCGAGGCCGTGGCCCTCGGCCGAGGACAGCCGTCCATCCCAATGGCGCTGCTGAAGGGGTCCGGGTCCTTCGCGGCGATCATCAGCGGCGGATCGATCGGCCGAGAGGGCCCCATCGTCCAGTTCGGGTCGGGCACGGGCGCGCTGGTGGGCCACCTTCTCAGGCTCAATCCAGCGCGGATACGCGCGCTCGTCGCTGCCGGGACCGCAGCGGGTTTCGCCGCAGCATACGACGCGCCCATTGCGGCGGTCCTGTTCGTGCTCGAGATCGTCACCGGCCTTCTGGCGCTTGAGGTCCTTCTCCCGTGTCTGGCTGCGACGGCCATCTCGACGTACCTGACGCGGCTCGTGCTCGGCGAGACCCCGATGTACGGACTGCGTACGTTCCGCGTCGCCTCGGCGGGCGAACTCGCGCTCTATGCTCTTGTGGGCGGGCTTTCGGGTCTGGTGGGCCCCGCCTTCATGGCGGCGCTCGACCGGGGAGAGCTTATCGCACGTCGAGCCGCACTGCCGCGTCCCGCACGAGGTGTGCTCGGCGGCTTGCTGGTCGGCGTCATCGCGGCCCGGCTCCCGGAAGTGTGCGGCAACGGATCCGAAGCCATCGCGCTCATGCTCGACGGGCGCGTCGCCGTCGGCATGCTTGCGATCCTGCTCGTCGCGAAGCTGCTGGCGACGGTCACGTCCGTCTCTTCGGGCAGTCCCGGCGGCGTGTTCACGCCATCGCTATTTCTCGGCGCGGCTCTGGGCGGGCTCGTGGGCGCGGCCGGCCAGGCGGTCGCGCCCGCGTGGCTAACCCTCGGCCCTCTGCCGGGCGGCTACGCGCTCGTGGGAATGGCTTGCCTGGCCGCGGCGACGACGCACGCGCCGCTCATGGCGAGCGCGCTCGTCTTCGAGTTCACAGGCGACGCTTCCCTGCTGCCGCCCCTCCTGGTTGGCACCGCGATCGCGACAATGGTCGGCCGAAGCCTGCGCCCCTTCTCCATCTACACCGAGGAGCTCGAGCGCCGCGGGATCCCCTGGCGAGGCAACCTCACCGAGCGACTGGCGAGGTCCGTTCACGCGCGCGACATCCTGCAGATGGATCCACCGCAGGTCCGAGCCGATGCGCCGGTCGAGGAGGCGCTCGCTCGGCTCGAGCAGAGCCGCACGCGCGCGGTGTATGTGCTCGACGAAGACGGAGGCGTGCGGGCAATCGATCTTCACGCGGCCAAGTGCGTCTGGGCCGCGCAGGCGCGCGGCGGTCCGCCGCCTGGCTCACGAGCCGGAGACATCGCGCGGTCTGTGCCCGTCGCCTCCCCGGATGACTCGCTGCTCGAGCTGAGCGAAAAGCTCTGGGACGTGGACTGGGGTGAAATCCCGGTGGTGGCTCCGGGGCCGCCGCCGCGGTTCCTCGGGATCGTGACTCGCCGAGATCTGCTCGGGGCCTTCGATCGCGAAGTCCTCCAGCGCGATGTGCTCGTAACGCGCGTGGTATGGTTCGACAGCCAGCGCGAAGCGGCAGATTACCTGGAGCTTCCGCGAGGCCAGCGTGTAGAGCTCGTTGCCCCTCCGCGCTCGCTCGTAGGACGCGGGGTCGACCTCGGCGAACTGCACCGCCGATACGGCTTGACGGTCCTCGGTGTGCGTTCGGGCGAAGGCGCCGGGGCTCCGGCTCTGCTCGAGCCGTCGCCGGACCGGCCACTTGGCGCCGCAGATCGGTTGCTCGTGAAGGGGCCTCCGGAGGCAATCGACGTGTTCCGCGGTCGGAAAACGACGAGGTAGCGGCTGCAATCCCGAGACGCAGGTCGCTATTCATCCGTTCACGCATCCGTCCGAGTGTGGTCATGAGGCTTCTAGCTTCATGACCTGTTGCCTACCAAACAGGATGACCTTCCCGGCGTCGAGCACCGTCATGAACAAGATGACGGCGACCAGCAGTTCGCCCACGATCGCAGGTGCGACGGGGGTCATCAGGACGCCCTTGACCGCCAGCGTCGTCACAAACAGAAAGTCGACCGCGGTCGCTGCGAGCATCCAGAGACTGGGCCTCGACCTCCAGAAGTGACGTCGCTCTCTCACGAGGTAGACGTTCGCCTGCCCACCGAAGACAAGGACGATGAAAGCGAGCGTCTGGCGCGGTTCCAGCGAAAGATGGATCACGTGGCGCCCGGCAAACACCACGGCGAGCGAGAAGGCGAGCCACGCGAGCGCAAGCCCGGTGGCGCTCGTGACGAGCGAGCGCACGTTCCACCTATCCGGCGTCGGGGAGAAGGAGACGCGATCGCGCGCGATCGACATCGTGACGAAATCGTTGGTCAAGAGCAGGAGCAGGATGAGTCGTGGCGTCGTGACGAGCGTTCCGGTCGCCAGGAAGCCGATGCTCAGGAAAAGCGCGACCTCGATCGTCTTGACGATCTTGTTGAGCGTATACGTGAGCATTCGCTGATAGATGCGCCGGCCGGTTTCGACCGCCGCCACCACTCCGGCGAGGCCGGGTTGCGTGAGAACGATGCTGGCGGCGGCCTTTGCCACGTCGGCGGCACTCTCGACGGCGATGCCCACTTCGGCTTGCTTGAGGGCAGGAGCGTCGTTCACGCCGTCACCCGTCATCCCGACGATTCGCCCCGTGCGCTGAAGGGCCTGCACGAGACGGTACTTGTCCTCCGGCAGCACTCCGGCCAGCACGTCGCAGTCGAGCGGACTTCCCACCTCCTCGCGGGTGCAGACCCGTTCGCCAATGCAGAGTTGTCTACCGACCGCTCTCGCTGTTGCGGCCGTGTCTCCAGTGACCATGATGACCCTTACCCCGAGGCCCCGAAGGCGCTGAATGAGCTCCTTCGAATCCTCGCGCGCGGGATCCATGAAACCGAGTAGCCCGACGAGCTGCAGGTGGTCCTCGTCTCCAGCGGCCACGGCCAGAACGCGATGTCCGGTCGCCGCCAGCCGTTCGACGTCGCGATCGATGTCCGTGGTTTCCGAGAGCAGCGTGGTCACGACCTGCGGAGCACCCTTGACGACGCGAATGATCCCCCCGTCCTGACGCACGACGGCTTCGGCGCGTTTCGTTGCCGGATCGAATGGAACGAAGCGCAACCTCTTGACTTGCTCGCGCGGCGCCTGGGCGTCGCGAAGGATCGCCAGGTCCAAGGGATCCTGGGTGGCCTCGTCGCAGGCTATCGACGCGAGCCGGAGAAGCTCGGACGCGTCTATGGGAGGCCTGGGCTGGATCGCCGCCACCGACAGCCGGTTCTGCGTGAGCGTCCCCGTCTTATCGGAGCAGAGCACTTCCATTGCGGCCGCTTCCTCGATGGCCGACAGGCGCGTAACGAGCACACCTCGTCGAACGAGATCGAGCCCGCCGAGCGCCGACGCAAGCGTGAAGGTGGCCGGCAACGCGACCGGAACGGATGCGACCAAGAGCATCAGCACGAAGGGCACGACTTCCGCGGGCGCATCGAGCGTCCGATCGCCGCCACAACCACGATCAGCGCAAGAGCAGCATCGAGCACCACGAGGTACTTGACGATGCCGACGATGAGGGTTTCGAGATGGGCTCTCGCTCTTGGCAAGCTGAACCAGCTCGGCAGTCTTGCCGAAGTAGCTCTTGGCGCCCGTGGCCGTTACCGAGCCGGTGGCCTCGCCCCGGCGCACGACCGCGCCGGAGTAGACAGCGTCCCCCGCGGAGGCCTCGAACGGCGCCGATTCGCCTGTGAGCGACGAGTTGTCGAGAAGTACCTCGCCGTCGAGCAATCGCATATCGGCCGGAACGAGGTCCCCCATGCGGACGTGCAATGCGTCGCCGGGAACGACCTCTTCGGCCCGGAGCTGCGTCCACTGCCCGTCGCGTCGCACCCGGGCCACGACTGTCAGCCGCTCTCGAAGAAGCGCGAGCGCTCTCTGCGCCCGGTGCTCCTGGGTGAAGGCGAGCACCGCGTTCAGGATCAGAAGGACGGCGATGATGCCCGCTTCTATCCACTTGTGCAGGACCGCTTCGAGCACGAGGCTCGCTTCGAGCATCCAGGGAACCGGCCCGCTCAGCTTGCCGAGCAAAGCGAGCGCGGGATGCCGCTTCGGCTCCGGAACGCGGTTGGGTCCGCATTGGCGCAAACGCAAGGCCGCCTCGGCTGCCGTCAGCCCGAGCGCCTCGGAGACCGGGGTTGTGGTTTCAGGTGCCTGGGCCACGGACGACGAGCACCGATCGATCGGCGTGGTTGACGACCTTCGCCGCGGTTGTGCCCAGCAAGTGGTCGAGTGCCTGATAGCCGTGCGAGCCGATGACGATGAGGTCTGCGTCGTAGTCGCGCGCGGCCTCACAGATGGCTCTCCAAGCGCTACCGGCGCCGGTAGCGACGCCGTCGAAACGCTCGGCCGGAACTTCTCGAGCCCGTTCCTCGAGGTCGGCCCTTGCGTGCTGCGCCAGAAGCTCTTGGAGGCCGCCCGGCGGGAACTGACGGATCATGTCCCAAGGAATCTCCGGTTGTATGGGAACCGCGCGATAGAGACGCAGCCTAGCCCCGGTGCTTTGTGCTACCGCCACGGCTTGGGCGAGGACCGTCGCCGCACGTGGCGATCCATCCAGGGCGACGAGTATTCGCTTCATGACGGAAGATGATGCGTCATCCTCCAGGTGCAGGGGAAGGCACCATCCGCATGAACTGCGACGCGGGAGAGCCTTCAGTCGCGCGGAGGTTGTCCCTCCTGATCCCGGGAAACGGAGCGATCTCAACGATAGCGACGTGCTCGTTGAAGACCCTCACAGAGTAGAATCGACGATGATGTACACGAAAATCCTCGTGCCCACTGACGGTAGCCCGTGCAGCGACCGAGCCATCCACGAGGCTGTGCGCCTAGCCGGAGCGCTTGGCGCCCAGGTCACCTTCGTCTGCGCGCTCAATGTGCTGGCGGTGCTGGGGGACGGACTCGTCACCGCGGGCGAGATCATCGACACGATGCGGAAAGAGGCCACGCATACGGTCACTCGTGCGGCGGAGGTCGCTCGAAAAGCCGGCGTCGTCGCGAAGGGAGAGATCGTCGAGGGCGAGCCCGCGCAGGAGATCGTACGTCGAGCGTCGGATTTTGATCTGGTCGCCATGGGCAGCCACGGGAAGGGATTCCTCAAGCGGCTGGTGCTCGGCTCCGTCACCCAGACGGTGCTTCTCCGCATCGACCGCCCGGTGCTCGTCATCAATTGCAAGGAGCACCCCGCATCGGGACCGGCTCCGGCGTGAGATGGTCGCAGCGCGGCTCGTGCATACCACTAAGGCGTGCGT
>Ga0207416_1005066_pt1 | contig 10777 bp, 18 predicted proteins | sample PaiPotPPM11metaG_FD_184107 | JGI IMG/M metagenome (GOLD analysis project Ga0207416, IMG submission 184107) | Iron sulfur acid spring bacterial and archeal communities from Banff, Canada, to study Microbial Dark Matter (Phase II) - Paint Pots PPM... ...
GCAACCCGGTGCTAGAGGCTCTGCGCGCGGGTCGCCGACTGCGCCGGCTCCTGGTGGCTCCGGGACTCAGATCTGACCGCCGTTTGGCGGAGATCCTCGAGCGGGCCGCCACGGTTGGGATCGCGGTCGAGACCACTGCTCGAGTTCGGCTCAACGATGTAGCCCACACCGAGCACCACCAGGGAATCGCCGCCTACTTTGATAGCCGGCAGCTTGACAACAGCGAAGTCCTTCGACAGCTGCTGGACAACCAGAATCCCAGTTGGCCCCCGGTCTTCGTCTGCCTCGACGAGGTCCAAGACCCGCAAAACCTGGGATCGCTGGCGCGCAGCGCCGAGGTCCTTGGGGTGACGGCCCTGATCTTGCCCCGGCATCGCACCGCGCCACCCTCCGCCGCGGCCGCCAAGGCCAGCGCCGGTGCCATCGAGCACCTCCGGCTGGTGCGGGTGGTGAACCTGGCTCAGACTCTGCGGGAGCTCGCGGACCTAGGGGTGGCTCGGATAGGGTTGGACGCCAGCGGCGACCACCGCTGCGACCAGGTGGACCTGCAGTCGGCGGTGGCGCTGGTGGTGGGAGCCGAGGGCGAGGGCCTCCGGCCGTTGACGCGGCGCCAGTGCGATGTTCTGGTCTCGATTCCGATGGGTGGCCGCGTGCAGTCGCTCAACGCCTCGGTGGCGGGCTCGCTCCTGATGTACGAGATGGCCAGACAACGCGACTTTGCTTATCCCACCAGTACCCGCGCGGCCAGGAGCAGAGTGGCAGCCGGCATATAATTCCGGGCTCGGCCGACGTAGCTCAGTGGTAGAGCGGCTGTTTTGTAAACAGCGGGCCGGGGGTTCGAATCCCTCCGTCGGCTCCGCTTCTCGCTTCGACAGTCTGGGCGGTATGGTTCTCGCCCTAAGGAAGATCTTGCGCGATCTCCCAGATGTGGCCGTCGGGGTCGGCGAAGCTAGCTGTTCGTATGCCCCAAGGCCGGTCGATTGGCCCGTTGAGCAGAGTCACGCCCCGAGCTTTCAGGTCGATACAGGCGGCGTCAACGTCCTCCACGCTGATGGTGAACTCAAACTGCGCCCCGCCGCGAGCGTGAGCGACGGTAGCTGGACTGATCAGTTCACCAGCTACGGTCACCCTCAAGAGGTTGACGAGCATATCCCCGAAGCGGAACACCACGGAGTTGGCGTCCTCGAAACGGACAGGGAGATCGAAGACCCTACGGTAGAATTCCTTCGCTTCGGGGAGGTTTTCGACGAACAAGGTGATCGCGCCGATCTGGAGCGGCTGCTCGGACCAGCTCGTCATGCTGCGATCGTACCTGGCCGAGCGCTGGGTCGCTTGGTCAGATGCGCTACCTGGATTCGGCGAGATAGCACTCAATTGCCGGAATGGGCGGTTCTTGATCCACACCACACCCGATAACTTTGCCTTCTACGCTCGCAGCCTAGAAGTGGGACGCACGACGCTCAGGCCTAGGTGCTTTGTAAACAGCCGGCTGGGGTTCGAATCCGACTGTCGGCTCCGCTTGGACGTGACCCCCGTTAGCATGGGAAACCGCGCATGTACGTCATCGACTACCTCATCTACGGTTTGTGGGGCGCCTTCTGGCTGGGATGGTTGGTGGCTGCCCTGGGCGCCAAGCCGGCTGCCCGGTCGCGAATGGGTCCGTTCCTCGGCTTTAGGGTCGCCATATTCCTCGTCGCGTACTTGGTCATTCGCGCTGGAATTATCAAAGGTCCACAATCCATCACGAGCGATCCCGTTCTCCAGGGCATCGGCACGGCGCTCTTCTTGATCGGACTGGGGCTGGCCGTCTGGGCACGGGTCTACTTGGGGCGAAATTGGGGCACCCCGATGTCCGAAAAGGTGGACGCGGAGTTGGTCACAACCGGTCCATACCAGTACATTCGAAACCCCATCTACTCGGGAATCATCCTGGCCGGGATTGGGACTGCCGTAGCAGTCAGCTGGTATTGGATCGTGGGAGTCGTGCTAGCTGGCGCCTACTTCATCTACAGCGCGACTGCGGAGACACGGATCATGGAGAGACGCTTCCCCGAGACATATCCGGCATACAAGCGCTCGACCAAGATGCTGATTCCTTGGATATTCTGAGACAGCAACTGGCACGCGATTAACGCCGGCAGGGCCGGGTTGGATTGTGCGAGCTGTATCGAAGGCAGAGGAGTGGGAGGCCGCATGTGGTTCTCGAGTTCCTGGATAATCCATAGGCCCGGCGGGTGAAAAAACCGTTAGGAGAGCCATCGTGAGGTTTCTGCTCACGTCCGCTGGCATCAGCAACCCCAGCATCCACCACGCGCTGGTCGAACTCCTGGGCAAACCGATTGCCGAGTCCAACGCCCTCTGCATTCCCACTGCGATATACGCCACGCCCGACGGTGCTGGCGCGGCGTGGCGGCTGATCAACGGTCGGGCTGCCAGCCCATTGTGTGAATTGGGTTGGAAGTCACTGGGAGTGCTGGAGCTGACCGCGCTGCCCAGCCTCAAAGAAGAACATTGGGTGCCCAGGCTCCAGGAGATGGACGCCCTGCTGGTTGGGGGCGGCGATTGCCTCTATCTGTGCTACTGGATGCGGCAGTCGGGACTGGCAGACCTCCTGCCGTCGCTGCGGCGCGAGACGGTCTACGTGGGGGTGAGCGCCGGGAGCATGGTGGTGACCCCCACCGCCCGGAGGACGTTGGCCGTCAACTGGGGAGATACCTACGACAGCCTGAACCCGTCCGCTGGCGGCGATAGAGCGCTGGGGATGGTGGATCTTTCGTTGCTTCCCCACCTGGATGGAGCAAACCCGGAGAATTCCCTGGCCAACCTAGAGAGGGTGGCCGCCACGATGCCAGCCCCCGCATACGCGATTGACGATGAGACTGCGATAAAGGTGACGACGGAAGCGTTGAAGTCGTTTCCGAGGGGCACTGGAAGCTTTTTGCCCCCTGATGCCAGCCGGCTCAGCGGATTCGCTCGCGAGGCCTGCCGGCTGATGGTGCGCCAGTGGCTAGGATGGCCAGCGACGGCCCCGGGGCGCTCGTCGGCCGGGGAGCCTGCTATCAACGTGGCCGGGTGCGAGGAGGGCGGATGTGGCTGAGGATCACGAGAGCGAAGCCGGCGACGAGATGCTGCGGGACTTCCTGCGCGGCCAGCGCGAATCAGTTTTGGCGATCGTCGATGGGCTAGACGAGGAGGCGTGGCATCGCTCGGTCGTACCCACCGGTTGGACGCCGGCCGGACTGATCGAGCATCTGGGCGGTGCCGAGTGGCACTGGTTCCAAGGTGTCGTGGCGGGCAAGCAGCCGGAGTTGCCAGCCGACCTCTCCGAGGACCAGCCGCCGTACGACCCCCTGACGGTGGTGTTCACCACCGATGAGCCCTCGGCGGAGGTGGTGAGCTTCTACCGCGACCAGTGCGCACAGTCCGAGGAGGTGTTGTCGACAACGTCCCTCTCGGCGCCACCACTGGGCAAGCATGGGCGGAACGAGCCACCCAACGTTCGTTGGGTGGTGTTGCACATGATCGAGGAGACGGCGCGCCACGCCGGGCATCTCGACATTGCCAGGGAGCTCCTCGACGGCAAGACCCGGCTAGGTGGCCGCTGAGGCCCCTACGCGCCTGAGGCCGTTGTGCCTGCACGTGCAGGCACAACGGCCTCATTCATCTAATGAGGTGACGCGTGGTGGTCAGCGGCGCCGCAGCCCTGGGATGAGGACCGCCGCCACGGCCAGGTGCATCAGCGCCAGCGCGGCCTTACTCGAAATGGTGACCCCCGCGCTGAGCGGGAGACTGAACGACACCAGCAGGACCGCGATGGCGATCCGGGTCCAGATCATCTGGGCGCGGGCAGTGCGCCTCTCCAGGACGGTGAGAAGGCCCCAGCCCAGCAAGGCCGCCGCCAAGCTGGCGCCGACGACGGTCTCGATCGCGACTCCCTGTGCAGGTCCGCTCCCGAAGCGAATGAGCAGGTGGGTGCCGAGAAGTGGCACCGCGATGGCCCAGACGGCAACCGCGGCGAGGCTGGCTCCGGCGACGCTGATTGCCCTGATCCAGGTCAGGCGAGGGGCGGCCGATGCGGTGTAGCTGACGGTGCTGGTGGTGGCCATGACGGGACTACTCCTCCTATGTGGGGCTGGCGGTCACCGGAAGGCCCGCCAGCAGCTAGACTTACTTAGGCGCCTAATGTTAGTCGCCTAAGTATCTGGAGTCAAGGAGATCGGCGATGGACTTCGATGAGGCAGATGCACTCAACGAGGCGATTCGCGCCATCGGCATCCGCCACCGTGAGCTGGCGATCGCGGCCCTGGCGCCGCTCGGCATCCATCCCGGCCACAAGCTGCTGCTTCTAGAGCTGGAGCGGGCCGGACCGCGCACCCAAGCCCAACTCGCCGCTGCCAGTGGCTATGAACCGCCCACCATCACCATGAGCGTCCGCCAGCTAGAGGCCGGCGGGTTCGTGATCCGACGGCCCTCACTCACCGACGGCCGCGCCACCATGGTCGAGCTCAGCGACCCGGGACGGGAGCTGCTGCCCAAGCTGAAGGTGGCCTGGCTCCAACTGGCTGAGGACACCGTCGCCGGGCTCAGTTCCACCTCCCTCGACCAGCTCAGCAACGTCCTCACTGACCTGGCCGTCAGCCTCCGAGGTACAGCGGTCTCGGGCGAGGGTACCCCCCGCTACGTCGCCGGATCTGAGCTCCCACCGCCGGCGCCCCGCACCCGACTGGCCATCCCGAGATAGTCCCTTGGAGCCAAGGCTGGTGGCTACTGGACCCGGATTACTCCCAGGCGACCGGATCGTCCCGAAGGCGGGCGTAGAGAGCTCCGTCCCGCCAGCGGCCTCCGAGAAACCCCGCTCCACGCAGGATCCCCTCGAGTTGAAAGCCAGCACGCTCAAGCGATCGTCGCTCTGCCTGGTTGTCGACGCTGGTTAGGGCTTGAACACGATTGGCCAAGGTGTTGGCGAAGAGGTAGTCGGCCAGTGCTAGCTGAGCGGCAGTAGCCACACCCTGTCCCCGACACTCGGGCAACACCATGCAGCCCAACTCGAAGCAGCCTCCTGGTGGACCAACCACGTCGTGGGGCCACCAAACCACGGCCCCGAGCAGTGCGCCGTCAGGCGAGGCGATCGCCAGCATCGACGAAGTGGCTCCGATGCAGCCGTCCTCCTCCCACCGGCGCCGCCTCATCTTGGGATCGCGGAAACCGGACCACACATGCTCTCCCACCGCCAACGGGTCGTTCTCCATGCGATCGAGCACCTCTACGTCCGCCTCGCTAAGGGGCCGCAGCTTCACCTCCTGGGAAGCACTCATGGCGTGATCTCCCTCGTTTGCAGTCTCAGGTGCGTTGCTCCTAGGTTATTCATGTCTTAGGAGGTGACGTGGCAGCTCGTCCAGCGAAGGCTCTAGAAACGTCTTCTTCGGGGTTGCTTGTAAGCGAGTGATGTCGACCGCTCCGCCTCAGGTTTAGTGATACCCCAATTGCGGACCGTTGACGGCTCTGAGTTTTCCCTCGACAGGGGCAGAATCTGGTGAGATTCTGCCGTGTTGTTGGGGTCGAGATCGCTCATGACGGCGTTTCCTTTCTTGCTTGCTATCTCGAAGGTACCGACCGCACCTTTGGGTCTGGTGCGACTTGGCTGTGACTGAGCTGGTAGCCGAGCGAGGATGGAGGGCCATGTGCGTCTAACCCGGGGCTCAAGGGCCGCGTTGATTAGCCGGGGAGAGGCTTCTGCTGGCGTCTAACATGAAGGGGTTCCGTCCGCACCGAGCCCGGAGGCCAGATGTCAGAGCCGCAGGATTTACTGGGAGGAGTTCCCCAGGGAGAGGGGCACTTCGTCAAAAGCACGACTGATGGGGGCAGGGTCGAGGCCTTCTTCGTCAATTTAGGGCAGGCTCCTGGTGGCAAGCGCGTGGGTCGCCACGCCTCCAGTGGCCAGCAGCCCAATCACCTGTTGGAGCGGGATGAGCTGCTCTTCATCCTCGAAGCGAAGAAGCGCGATTGGCGGAAGCGTCGCGCCTCGGCCAGCGAGAGAGTACGGGTCGTGCTGATTGGCAGTCAGCTAGTCCGATCCGGCCTCACTGCCAGGTCGGTAGCGAGGAACCTCGGTCTCAGTCCCCGCACCTACAGTAAGTGGCAGAGCGAGGTGGGCATTTCTCAGCGTCCTGCGCCCTAGGCAATGGGGCAGCCGCTCCGGGTCGTAAGACCCGAGACAAGGGGCCGGTCGTTTCCCAGGCAGCGCTGGCGGTGACAATCCAGCTGTGCGAGTTCACCTGATCGACGGCACCTATGAGCTCTTTCGTCAGCACCACGGGCTGCCGGAGGAGCTGCGGGCGCGTCCTCAGGCCGCTGTCCGCGCCGTTGTCGAGAGCACAGTTGCCCTGCTTGAGAGCGGCGCTACTCATCTGGGGGTTGCGACCGACCATGTCGTGGAGAGCTTTCGCAACCGGCTCTGGCCCGGCTACAAGAGCAGTGTCGGCATGGATCCGGCCATTCTGGCCCAGTTCGGCCCGCTCGAAGAGGCGCTGACGCAGCTGGGAGTTGCGGTGTGGCCGATGATCGAGCTCGAGGCCGACGATGCACTCGCCTCGGCGGCGGCGGTTGCGGCGGATGACCCCTCCGTTGAGCAGGTACTCATCCTGACGGCCGACAAAGACCTGGCACAGGCGGTGCGAGGCGAGCGTGTGGTCCAGGTGGATCGTCGCCGTGGCCGCATCATCGACCACGATGGGGTGGTGGAGAAGTTCGGGGTCGAACCCGCCTCCATCCCCGACCTACTCGCCCTGGTGGGGGACCAGGCAGATGGCTTCCCTGGGCTCCCGGGATGGGGGGCGCGGTCGGCGGCTGCGGTACTGGCTCGTTTCCGGCACATCGGAGACATCCCGCCAGACCCGGCGCTCTGGGGCGTCTCGGTGCGGGGGGCGGAGCGGCTGGCGGCCGCGCTTCGCGAGGGGAGCGACCTGGCAACTCTCTTTCTCGTCCTGGCAACGCTGCGGATAGAGCGCGAGTTGATCCCATCGGTCGCAGCACTTCGGTGGCGCGGACCCGGTCCCGGGCTGCCCGCCATGGCCGAGGCGTGGGGCGCTGGCTCGCTCATGGACCGCGTCGCCGACCTGGCTGCTACCCGCTAAGTTAGCCCTCGGGCCAGGCAGCCAGCCAAGTCGGCACCCGGATCAAGGGCGCTTCACCGTCCTGGTTCGGCGGCGGGGCCGGCTGGTCCCTCCCTCCCGCGCCACCACGCTGATGGAGCCGTCTGGCTCCAGCTCGACCAAGGTTGTCTGCTGGACCGTGTCAACTCCGTGCTCGCGGAGAGCCGCGGCTGCGTCCTCTTGGTCCAGGCCTTGGCGTCGCAGGGCGCCCGGCCGCCAGTGCCCATCCGACGCCAGCACCGTCGGAGGTGGCTGGAGGAATTCCCGGATCAGCGGATTGTGCAGCCGCCCCTGGCCCACCAGCCAGTTGGCCGTCAGCAGTGTTCCGATGATGAGTAGCCCGCCCACCAGCGAGGTGTCTGGCCCCGTCATCGCGGGTTGCACGGCATTGGCGACCAGGAGCACAAGAACCAGGTCGAAGATCGTCATCTGGCCCAGCTCGCGTTTGCCAAACAGTCTCAGCCCGACAAGCATCACCAGGTAGATGCTGATACACCGAACCACGATGTCCCAAGGGGCTTCGGCGAGGTGCGTGAGATCCATCAAAATCCTCCAGGGGTGGTGGGCGCTACGGCCGGATGACCATCGACCAGCTCATGATCGGCGAGGAGCTTCCTGTAACGGTCTCTGGCGTTCGTCTCGGCCAAATCTGATCTCCACGACCCGAGCCGAGCCTGCGGGCAAGATCGACACTCTGATTACCGTGAGGCATGTGGGGTTCGAAACGGATATGTAGCAGGCCCGGAAGTCGGTCTGACCGTTACCGTACAGACGCCGGGGAGAAATGAGCGCACAGTCGACTCGACGTCTGGAAAGGTTGACCGGGACGCCGGCGCATTGCGATGCGTCCAGCGGGTTGACCCGGAGATATAACCATGATCGCACCAGAAGTCAGCGAACAAGAGCGAACGGCGACTCGCGTCGATCCGGCCGGGAACGCAGAACAGACCACGACCCGTAGCAGTCGCGTTGTCACCCCGGTGGGATCCAGGCTGCAGAGCACGGTCTGGCTGGCGGTCGGGGTCGTGGATCTGATGCTAGCCCTTGATTTCGTTTTCAAACTCCTGGCCTCAGCCAGTGTTGGATTCGTGGGCTTCATTTCCATGGTCGCTGGATCCTTGGCCGCCCCGTTTCGGGGTGTACTGGCCTCGTCCGTGCCTACTGGCCACTACTTCTACTGGCCCGACGTCGTGGCAATCGTGGTTTTCTTGATTGCAGCCTGGATTGTTGTCAGCCTGATCGGCATTACGACGGGCCGCAGATCTGCCGCTCAAGGCATCGGCGCTTAATGACCGCGATTGTGTCTCGGTTGCTGAGCCTGCACACTGGCGCCCGAAGCTGGTTCGAACAGCGCACTACGGGGCATCTGAAGTTTGGAGCGCTTCACCTGGGCACCGGTGCACGCGGGTGCGCCAAACAGATGGAGTTTTTGGGGGAATTGGCATGATCGTACTAGGCGTCATTTTGCTGATCGCGGGGTTCGTATTGGCGATCCCGATACTGTGGACCATCGGCGTGATTCTGGCGCTGGTCGGGCTCGCTCTCTGGGTCCTGGGCAGCATGGGTCACAAAGTTGGAAGGCGTGCCCATTACTTCTGATCTGCTCTGCGCGCTTAGGGCGACTGGGTCCACGCTCAGTGGACCTTTGAGTCACTCGATACGGCGAGCTGATGCCCGGCGCTGCCGTATCTGCAAATGCCCGCTGGATAAAAGACCGGCCTCCGGTTTCAGGCTGCATGATTCGCGGTGCTAAATCCGACCCCGGCAGTCCCCGCTGCACTCACGCCCAGTACTGTTTCCGAGGCTGAGACCGAGTCCCTAGACAGCCTTGGAACCGGAATAGCGAGTGGGGCGTCTGGCTATGTAGTCGATCTTTGGATTGACCTCATTAGCCAGGTGGCGAGCAGCGAGTCGAGGCCGCGACTTCCGAGCGGCACCGGGCTGACTACACAGCAGTTCAGGGCACTCAACTGCCTGCACAGCGAGCCACTTACCATCCGCGGTCTTGCCCGGTGCCTGGGTATTAGCGCCGCGGCAGCCATATCGACTGCCGACCGCCTGGTCACGGCGGGGGCTGTCGAGCGATTTCGGGACACGCTCGACAGCCAGGTGGTCCGGTTGGTGGCCACCGTCGAGGGGATTCAAATGGCAGCTGACTATCTGGCGACCCAGGTGGCCGTCCTCGAGAGCCTGCTGAATGACCTAGAGCCAGACAGGCGTGCCGTTCTCGCCCTCGCCATGAAAGAAATAGCCAAGGCCATGGAGTGGACTTCGGTCGCTTCCGTCGACAGCGGGCCGGCTCCAGTGCCCAAGCGTTCGAGGTGGAACTAGCCTACGAGAGGGATCCGCCCAAATTCGCATTCTGCCATGGGATCAATGTCGTAAGAAACGGTGAAGAAATGCCCGACCACGTCCTTGTTTACTCGACAGTGAACGACCCTCGATGACTATGCTGTTGAGATCATGATTGTCACTACTACCGAGAACATTCCCGGTACCAGGGTGGTGAAGACCATCGGACAGGTCTTTGGCCTCACCGTTCGGTCCCGAAGCATCGGTGGCAACATCGCCGCCGGACTGAAGAGCCTGGCTGGGGGCGAGATCGGCTCCTACGTCAAGCTGAACGAGGACGCCCGGCGTCAAGCGCTCGACCGCATGGTTCAGAATGCCACCGCGATGGGTGCCAATGCGGTGACCATGATGCGCTTCGACTCCACCGAGATGGGCAAGAGCATGAGCGAGATCGTGGCCTACGGCACGGCTCAGGTGGTCGAGTGGCTAGAGGCGCCTCCCAAGCCTTGAGCGCACGGTGGAGGCGGAGCTGATGGGTATCGTCGAGCTGGTGATCCTGGTGGTCGTGGTCGCGGGAATCGTCATCGCCTTCTTTGGCTGGGACCGCTATCGTGGCGCCCGCAAGACAGCAGGCGGCGGTGCCGCCCAGCCGACCGGCGAGGTGTTCATCGACCCAGCTACCGGTCAGCGGATGCGCGTCTGGTACGACTCAAGTACCGGGCAACGAGAGTATCGGCCCGAGTAGTTGCGGCGGCTCCTGGCATAGGCTGGCTCGAGTCCCTCCAATCCGGAGTCACGGTCAGCTGGGCCGATCCGGGCCGGCAGCAGCGTGTTCAAGGACATCTCCAGGCTCCATCTAGCGACATGCCGTTCACTCCGGCTGTCACGTCATAAAGTCCCTGGACTTGAATCTGTGGTGCCTCGCCCACCGGTGACGGCGCTGACACGCTGATTCTTCCGCTGGTCCCGCGCTTGCTGACATCGATGCTGCCGACCCCTTGGTAGGCGCCGTCGATGAAGCCCACAACGTAGGTCAAAGTGAACGACTGGGTAGGACTGGCTCCCGCCACGACCACGGTGACGAGGTCGTCGTAGCCACCGACCGGTGGTGGCACCGCGAGGTGCTGGCCTCCACGAAGGCCGCTCAGGCGCACGGTCACGCGATGCCCCTGGACTGAGCCGCGAACCACCACCGTCCTGTCCTTGGTGCCGCAAGTAAGGGCGGCATCGCGGGGAGTCAGAATCCCGAACTGGGACCCCAGGAGAAGATCCAGCGCGGTGGTGGGGTGGGATTCGGGGCGGCTGGCGATGCTGCTCGCGGTGCTGGAGACGCG
>Ga0207416_1005067_pt1 | contig 10774 bp, 14 predicted proteins | sample PaiPotPPM11metaG_FD_184107 | JGI IMG/M metagenome (GOLD analysis project Ga0207416, IMG submission 184107) | Iron sulfur acid spring bacterial and archeal communities from Banff, Canada, to study Microbial Dark Matter (Phase II) - Paint Pots PPM... ...
GCGCTGGTAACCATCCTGGGGGCGGTCGCCCGACCGGGCGTATTAGAAGTGGATCGGGCGGCGACGCTGGGGGCAGTGGCCGATGCCGCCGGCGGGCTGCTCGGACCGGCCCAGGCAATCCTGCTGGGCGGCTACTTTGGGACCTGGATCCGCGCGTCCGACGCCTGGGAGCTCCAGCTCGACGACGAGATCCTGGCCAGCCATGGCACCTCCCTCGGCTGCGGGGTCCTGGCTGTACTGCCAGCCGCCTCGTGCGGCGTCGCTGAGAGTGCCCGGATTCTCCGCTACCTCGCCGAGGAGAGCGCGGGCCAGTGCGGGCCCTGCGTCAATGGTCTGCCCGCGATCGCCGCGGCGATGGAGCGGGTGGCGTTTCAGCCCACCGACCCGGTCGATGTCGAGCGGCTGCACCGATGGGCGCGCCAGGTGGCACACCGCGGTGCCTGCCACCACCCGGATGGCGCCATTCGCATGCTCCTCAGCGCCCTGAATGTGTTTGCCGGCGACATCTGGCGGCATATGGCAGGGGAGTCGTGCACTGGCGTTGGGGCTTCCAGCATCTTTCCATTTAGCAAGGCCGGACAGCGATGAGCTGGAACCTTCGTTGGGACCCGATTCGTTGCGGCGCCCACGGCTACTGCGCAGAAATTCTGCCGGAGCGCATTTCGCTCGATGACTGGGGTTTCCCGATTGTCAGCTCCGAGCCTGTCGGCCCAGAGCTGGAAGAGCACGCGCGCCGGGCCGTCGCCGAATGCCCGCTGCTCGCGCTCAGGCTCGAGCGAACAGCCGGACGTGAATCAGCTTAGAGGTATGAAACCGGATGCGTGGCTAGTCCAGGGCCGCGATCAGGAGGCCGCCCGTGATGGCGGTGTTCTTCAAGAAGTGGGTGCGCTGCATGGAACGCTGCGCCGGGTCGGTGTACTCCCAGTAGCGGTGCGCTCCCAGCGTGGTCGGGACCATCGAGGCGCCCAGTGCGAGGGCCGCAAGCCGCGGGAAGATACCTGCCGCCAGCATCACCCCTCCAGCAAGGTGAACGACCGCGTTGAGCGTGACAGCCGTAACCGGGTCCCGGGGTGCGATTGGGACCATCGCGGCGATTCGATCCGTGAACGGCTTGACGATCTTTGCTCGAGGCTCGGGGTTGGCCAGCACGTCCAGGCCAGCGATAACGAAGATGCCTCCGATCATGGGGCGGGCGACCGCCCGGACGACGTTCATCCCAATACTCTAAGCCGGTCAGCGGTCCGCCTGACGGCTGAGCAGCCAGCGTTTTACCCAGCGCATCCTTAGTGGATCTCCCTGGACCCAAGCGCCTGCCGCATCTTCTCGAGGCCCAACCGCTGGCGGCTTTTAACGGTCCCGAGCGGCACCCGCATCGTGACTGCCACTTCGGGCTGGCTCAATCCACCGAAATAGCTGAGCTCGATTGCGCGACGCTGGCTCGAAGGTAGCTGGCTGAGTAGGTCCCGCACCTGGGTCCGGTCGGCGTCAGCGGAAACGTGGTCCCAGGCGGCGTCGGCGACGGGTAGGTCGACCTCGTCAATGCTGGTCGTTTCCCGATGCGTCCCGGCGCCGCGGATTCGGTCGATGGCACGGTTACGGACGATGCGCAGCAGCCATCCGCGCACCTGGCCGCGATCGGGATCGAAACTGCGGGAATGTCGCCACAGGGCGACGAAGGCTTCCTGGACGACGTCTTCAGCCGCCATCCGGTCGTTGAGCATCTTGAAGGCGAGCCCGAAGGCGAGCCGGCCGTAGCGTTGGTAGAGCGAGTCGATTGCGCGGGTATCGCCTGCGGCAAGCATTGGGATGACGTCCGCATCAGGCCGGGTGAGGGCTATAGCCATCGCATCAGTCTTTGAGATGACCGAGGAGCTCGAGCTGACGGGCGACGCACTGCTTGACGAGGCGGTCGATGGTGTCGAGCTGGCGGTTAGCGGGCGACTCAGCCTTGAGTACCTCAACCGCGGCATCAAGAGAGGTCAGGTCGGCCGCCAGATCGCGGATGATGGCGATCGCCCGCTCGTTCCAGCGGCTCACGGCAGCAGCCCTTCGACCATGGCGGTCAACTCGAGCGCACGAACCGGCTTGTGGAGGAAATAGCCCTGGCTGAGTCCGGCCGCGGCGTTCGGCCCGGCCCACGGTGAGCCGCTGAGAACGACACAGGGGACGCCGGGAAAATGACCCTCGAGCCAGCGGGCCGATAGCGGGCCGGCCGGCCGGTCGAGGTCTACGACGACGCAGTCCGGATTCCCTGGGTGGTCGGTCACCACGTCAGCGCCGACAGATACGCGATGTCCCCGTGCCTCGAAGAGGGAGGCGAGAGAGGAGCAGAGCACCGGGTCAGCGGAGAGGATGACGATGGTGGCGTCGGACTTCATGTTCCCACTCTGGATCCCGCAGTGTCCGGCGGGGGGCAATCCCGAGCTATGATTTGACAAATCCTTCGACAGCGTTTCGCAGCCGTATTCAAGGGGGAGCATTGGGCCGGGCTGTCAGCCGCATCGGCGGCGTCAAGGTGAGGCGGTTCGTCGAGCTGCTCCGGAAGGGAGAGAAGGCCGAGGTCGCTGCCTATATAGGGAAGGTATTCAACCAAACCGGGAGCAGGCTGGCTCTTTTTGCCGACCTGATTCACCCGGCGCAGTACGAGATCGGTGACCTGTGGTATCGGGGCGAGATCAGCATCGCCGATGAACACCGGGCTACGGCGATGGTGGAGGAGGTCACGCTGGCTTTGGCCCCCACGCCCGCTCAGGGACGGTCACCGCGCGGGATGTGTGTGCTGGCAGCGGTCGGAGGCGAACAGCACGTGGTCGGGCTCCGACTCCTGAGCGCGGCGCTGGAGGACGATGGCTGGACCGTCACCATGCTGGGCGGGCGCACGCCGGCCAGCGACCTCGCGAAGATGGTCCGTAAGGTACGCCCGAAATTCGTGGGTCTCTCGGCTGGATATCTACCTCAGCCGGCTTCTTTAAGGGAAACCATCGAGGAGTTGAAAAAGTTGCGGATGCCGGTGCTGGTGGGGGGCCCGGCGTTCAATCGGAATCCTTCCCTCTGGACCAAGGTCGGTGCCGACGGGCATGGATCGGACGTACGGGTAGCCGTTGCGCTGGCGCGGCGAATCGCGGCGGCGTGAGGCCCAGTCCCGCTTTCTCCGTCAGCGAGGTCGGCAGCATGACCGGCCTCTCACCGCACACCATCCGAGCCTGGGAGCGGCGGCACGATGCCCTGCGACCCAAACGCTCGCCGAAAGGCCAGCGCCAGTACACGGCGGAGGATGTCGACTTCTTGATTCGGGTCAAGCAGCTGACCCGGGCTCGGGGGATGTCGCTCAAGTTGGCGGTCATGGAGGCGCGTGGTGTACTCCCAGCAACTGAGGTTGCGATTGCGCCCAGCGAGGGTCCGGCGGGTGAGGTTGACGGACACGCCGGCAGCTGGCGATCCGTGGCGGATCTCCTCCCGTACCTGATGCTGTTGCTGGACGCGCGTGGGCGCATCGTCGACGCCAACATCCCGGTGGCGCGAGCTGTGGGACGTCTGCGCCGCGAGCTGCAGGGGGTTCGCTTCGTCGACCTGGTCGAGCCCTATGACCGGGCGAAGGCGGCCAAGGTTTACAAGGCGCCGATGCAGCAGCGGCGCGGCTGGGAAATCAACCTCAAGACGCGTTCCCTGCGCGGCCTATTCTCCTTCGACTGCTGGCCCATCCGACAGGAGCAGGGGTTCTTGATGGCCTGTATCGGGCGAGATCTCAACCAGGAAGGTTCGGAGTTCTGGCCCGGCGACTAGGCAGTCGATAAGCCCTCAGTCGCCGGCGGCGTTGACGTCCGCGCGCTCGATCATGAGGACGATCGTCTTCTCCGGCGCGAGCGGGCGGTGCTGAACTCCCATCGGGACGATGAAGCCTTGCATCGGGCCGAGCTCGACCGAGCGGCCCTCGAGTTCGATGATCAGTTTGCCATCGACGACGTAGAAGAACTCGTCCTGGGTGTCATGCTTGTGCCAGTGGAACTCACCCTTGAGGACGCCCAGCCGGACGACTGCATCGTTGACCTGGCACAGGGTCTGGTTGAACCACGGGTCGGTTGTCGCGGCGACGATCGGCTCCAGGTCGATGCGCTGGAGTGGTTGGAACAGGACGTCGGTCTTGATTGAGTACTTCTGCTGTGCTGCCATTGCCGGATCTACTTTACGGCTGACATGAAGGCAAATGCTCGTCTCGAGATGCCCTTGCCTGTTTCGACAAGCGGCCGAAGGTAGGCTGCGAGCCGGTCGCGCTCCGACGGTGTTAGCGCTTCGTTCATGGCCTCCTCCAGAGTCGGAGACAGTGGATTGCCGGAGCGCCTGATGAATACGTCCCAGTCGGCTTTCGGTGTTGCCTCGACATCGATTCGGAGATCGAGATGGACCTCGCTGAAGCCAGTTTCTTCCGCCATTGCGACCAGATCGCGTTCGTCGAAGTCGAGCATGGGAGCAATCCTTTCGGTTTCGACGCGGTCGTAAAGAGCGACCAGCTTTGCCGCAATCATCGCAATGGGGGAGACGTCGTAGCCGAGAAAGGTGCCGTTCGGTTCCGGGTAGCAGTAACCGTTGATCGGTTCGGCAACAACGGCTCGTCCGGTTGTATGGAGGACGCGGTTGAACTCGGCCAGCGCCCGTCGCTTGGCTGGGACGTATATCAATACCGAGCGGGTCGTGACCACGTCAACCGACTCGGGCGCAACTTCACGCAAGTCGTCCGCGGCGCAAACCGAGAACCGGCATCGGTCGGTCGCGTCGAGTTGCGCCGCTGTCTGGCGGCAGCGGGCGATCAGGTCGGCGGAGATGTCGGCAAAAAATTACCCGGCCCGCTGCTCCAACTCGTTCCAGCGCGCCAAAGCCGATCAACCCATCGCCGCATCCGACGTCCATGACCGTCGCGCCGGGTTTGATGTCCGCCAGGTCCAGGACGCGATCGCGGAGCCGATGCAACTGCTGTTCAATCTCCGGTGTTAATGTCGACGAGCCCTGGCGCCGGAATGAAAGCCAGCGCGACCAGATGTCTTCGGTCATGCGAACATTAACGACCCTCTCCCCAACCCTCCGGGGAAGGGGCAGGGAGTGGCTCTTTCCGGAGGTTGGCTAGCGCTGGGCCGGGACTTTCTCGGTGGCGGCAGCATCGACGGCGCGTCCTCGCATCGCGCGCAGCATGTTGTCCTTGCCCTCGATCAGGATACGGCGGACCGGCCCGGGCAACGGCTCGCCGCCGTTTAGTTGCCGGTCGGTTTGGGCCACTGTTTCTTCGCCGATAAGGACGGTCGGGAACATCATCCGGCCGAAGGCGAGCCCAATTTCGATGTCTCGGGTCTTCCAGATGTCACCAAGTGCTGAAAAGTACTTACCTCTATACGGTTCGAGCAAGGCTCGCTGATCGAAGCGGTGGAAGCCGGCCATGATGGAGCGCATCGTCGCGAGTGGCAGGGACATGTCCTCGGTAAGGGCGGCCCACGCCTCCGCCTTGGCCTGCGGGGTAGGCTTTCCCGCTCGAGCCATTGCCGCCCAGCGATGGCCCTCATCGGTGGGATCACGCTTTAGCTCCGCGTCGATGATGTCTGCAGGCCCTGCGCCGAGTCCGGCGAGCGCGCTGACGATGGACCAGCGCAGGTCGGTATCAACCTTGAGGCCCGGGAAAATCTTGATTCCATCGAGAACTCCTGGGAGGACCGCAAGGTGCTCCTCGGAACGCGCCGCGCCCATGAAGCAGTGGGCCCAGGCGAGTTGAAAGTCGCCGCCCGGAGTGGCGTCGTCCAGCGCCCTGAGCGCATGTTCGGCAAGCGTCTGGCGAGCCTCCTTGACGTTTGCGGGATCGCCATAGACGTTGATGGCCGACGATGACTGACCCATCAGGTCCTGGACGACGCCCACGTCGGTTTCACCGTGGATGTTGTTCAGGATCAGCCGCAGGTATCGCCGCGCGGGCAACTCGGCGTCGCGGAGCATGTCCCAGAGGGCAGCCCAGCAGAGCGCGCGGGCAAGCGGGTCGGAGAGGGTCGCCAGCGATTCGGTCGCGGTCGCGAGGGAACGCTCGTCCAGCCGGATCTTGGCGTAGGTGAGATCGAGGTCGTTGACGAGCATCAGGTCGGCCTGCTTCTCGCCCGCGAGCTCCTTAACCGGCGTACTCTCACCGCTGACATCGAGCTCGACCCGGCGGCGCAGCTGCAGCCCATCGCCGATCCTGTCGTAGAGACCGACGGCGAGCCGGTGCGGACGGATGGTTGGATGATCGGCGGGCGCCGTCTGCTCGATGATCAGGGAGCCGATGGTGTCGCCGCGGGGCGTGATCAGGGGGCGCAAAGTGTTCAGGCCTGCCGTCTCGAGCCAGTCCTCCGACCAGGCGCCCAGGTTGCGGCCGGAGCCCGCCTCGATGTCGCCGAGGAAGTCTGCCAGGGTGGCATTCGAGTACTGGCGTTCTTTGATGTAACGCTGGACGCCTTTGAGGAACGTGTCCTGTCCGACATAGGCGACCAGCTGGCGAAGCACGCACGCGCCCTTGTTGTAGGTGATGGCATCGAAGTTGAGGTACACCGATTCGATGTCGGGAACATCGGCGGCGATAGGGTGCGTCGTCGGCAACTGGTCCTGGCGCCTCGCTCCTGCCTTGTACTGGTTGGCGAATGTGACCCAGCCATTCTTGAAGCGGGTTGCCGAGACCTGGGCGAGCACCGACATGAAGGTGGCGAAACTCTCGTTGAGCCAGAGGTCGTCCCACCAGCGCATGGTGACGATGTCCCCGAACCACATGTGCGCCATCTCGTGCAGAATGGCGTTGGCGCGGTCTTCACGCGCCGCCTCGGTGACCTTGGAGCGATAGAGCATCGACTCGTGGAACGTGACGCAGCCGATGTTCTCCATGGCGCCGGCGCTGAATTCGGGGACAAACAGCTGGTCGTATTTGTGGAAGGGGTACGGGTACTTGTAGGCATCGGCATAGAAGTCGAGGCCCTGCTTCGTGATGGTGAAGATCTCGTCGGGATCGAGGTACTGTGCCAGCGATTGCCGGCAGAAGATGCCCAGGTCGACGTCGCCGTGACGGTCCCGGACGCCGTGGTACGGTCCGGCGACGATCGCGGTCAGGTAGGTAGACATCTTCGGCGTGGTACCGAAGCTCCAGCGCTTGACGTTCTCGCGGCCGATAACCGGCTGTGCCTGGCCGGCGTTGTTGGAGACGACCACCCAGTCCGCCGGAGCGAAGACTGTAAAGGCAAACGTTGCCTTCAAGTCGGGCTGGTCGAAGCAGGGGAACATGCGGTGGGCGTCGAAGGTCTCGAACTGCGTATGCAGGTAAACCTTCTGATCGACCGGGTCGGTGAAGCGGCAAAGGCCCGCGCCGAGGTTCTGATAGGCGCAGGTACCAAGGACGTGGAGCTCATTTGCTTCTTTGAGGTTGCTGAGGGAAATGCGCGCACCATTGAAGGCTTCCTTGGGGACCTCCTCACCGTTCAGCTCGCAACTGTCCACCGAGGCGGCCAGGAAATCGACGAATGTGCTCGTGCCTGGCTGGTCGCAGAGGAAATTGATGGTGGCGTCGCAGGTGAAGGTTTCAGCACCGCCGGTGAGGTCGAGGGAGATCTCGTAAAGGGGACTGCCGATGAGGTCGGCGCGGGTGCGCGCCTCGTCACGAGTCAGGTTATTGGCGGGATGCACCCTTAGTAATGTACTGGGTGAGATGCCGGAGCCGGGATTGGAGGTCCGGAAGCAGGGCCGCGCAGTGGCCGATGGCGCCCACCTGCACTACGAGGTGGCTGGATCGGGACCGGCGGTGATACTGATCCATTCCGGGATTACCGACAGCCGGAGTTGGGATCCGCAGATGGACGCCTTTGCGCGGCGCTACCAGGTCGTCCGTTACGACATGCGCGGTTTCGGCAAATCTGATGTTTCACACGGCGAGTACTCGCCGCGGGCTGATCTCGAGGCAGTCATGGATGCCAGCGGGACAGGTCGGGCAGCGCTGGTCGCGGTCTCGATGGGCAGCGCTCTTGCAATCGACTTTGCGCTGGACCATCCTGAGCGCGTTGCAGCCCTCGTGCTCGTTGGCCCAGGCGTGAGTGGCCGAGCGCCTTCTCGTGAGTTCACCGACCTGATGGCCCAGGTCGATCGACTCGTGGAAGACAAAGGGCTTGATTCAGCCATCGAGCGGGAGCTGGAAATCTGGCTCTATGGCAGGGGGCGCAGCTCTGCGGACGTGGACCAGAGCGTTCGGGAAGCGGTATTCGAGATGGATCGTGTCAACAGCGCGCGGTTCCCCGCCGACATGACGGCACGTCCGATCACACCCCCGGCAATCGAGCGTCTCGCAGAGCTGCGCGTACCGACCTTGATCGTGGCCGGGGATCTCGACATTGCCGACGTCTTCGATGCTGCAGACCGTCTCGAAGCCGGGATCCCAGGCGCCCGGCGCGCCGTGATGGAAGGCACCGCCCACGTCCCGAACATGGAACAGCCGGGAAAGTTCAACCAGATCGTGCTCGACTTTCTGGGCGGCGTCCTACGCCCGCCCGGCACCGACTGATCACGAGGGCCCAGAGACCGAGCGTCCCTGCGCCGCTCTATGCTCTCGGCGCAATCGCCTCGGTCCAGGTGGGCGCAACCTTCGCGCGGCAGCTCTTCGCCTTCATCGGACCGAGTGGCGCCGTGTTTCTCCGGGTTGCACTGGGTGCCGTCATCCTGCTCGCGATCGGACGGCCGGGGCGGCCACGGTTGGCGGCCACGCAATGGCGGTCGGTCATCATCTTTGGCCTGGTCATCGGCGCCATGAACCTCTGTTTCTACCAGGCGATGGCGCGGATCCCACTGGGAGTCGCAGTGACGATCGAGTTTCTTGGTCCTCTGGGCGTGGCGATCGCCGGATCGCGTAAGCCGCTCGATTTCGCCTGGGCCGCCCTGGCCGCGGTTGGCGTCGCCATCCTCTCGTTCAAAGGCGGCGGAACGGTATCTGGCGTCGGTCTGGCCTTTGCCCTGGCTGCCGCTGTTGGCTGGGCCTGCTACATCCTGCTGAGCCAACGCGTCGGGCGCATCGTGCCCGGACCGAGCGGACTCGCCTTCGCGCTCGCGATCGGAGGCCTTGCGCTGCTGCCCCTCGGAGTCGCGGATGCCGGTGCGCGGCTGTTGGAACCGCACAACCTGCTTGCCGGGGCGCTGGTCGCGATTCTCTCCTCCGCGGTACCGTTCTCGCTCGAATTTGCGGCCCTGCGCCGACTGTCCAGCCAGGTCTTCGGCGTGCTAATGAGCGTCGAACCGGCGATAGGGGCCGCAGCCGGCTTCTTCCTTTTGAGCCAACGTCTATCGCTGCTCGACCTGGTAGCGATCGCACTGGTGGTGGTCGCGAGCATCGGCGCGACCGCTATTGCGTGATCTTGACGGTGGCGTCGACGGTGCAGCCGTTATTGCCGAGCTGGATAGTGCCGCTAACCGGGCAGTAGCGGCTGTGGGCGAGGTTTACCGCCTTCTCGACCAGCGCATTGTCGAAGGGGCCGTCGCCCCCGACAGTAAATGCAAGGTGGATGTCGGTGAAGGCTTTTGGCCAGCTGTCCTGGCGATGTCCCCGGGCAGTTACCTCGAGCGAGTTGACGGGTTGGCGCATCTTCTGCAACAAGGAGAGAGCGCTAATGCCGGAGCAGCTTGCAAGTGCGGATAGCAGTATCTCGGCCGGGTCCGTACCCCCGTCCTCGCCGAGGGGCGCGGGTTCATCGACGGTGACACCATGCCCGCGCGGACCCGTGACCTCGAAGCGAACTTTGTCGCGAGACCAGCGAGCGGTCACGGCCGGACTCTCGCTCATCGCCTGACGATACAGTCCGGCGGTGCCCGCGATCCTAAGGTCAGTCTGTGGTTACGGTCACCGGGGCCTGAGTGGCGGCGTCCGAGTAGGGCATATCCATGGTCCAGGTCAGCGTATGCCTGCCGGTAGGTACGGAGGCCGGCAGATTGAGCGCCATCGCAAAGGTGACCGAGGCACCCGGAATCACAACACCCATCCGGCCGCAGTTCAAGAGGTAATGCCCGCGCGTCTGCTCAGATGAATCCAGGCTCTCAACGAAGGATGGGCAACCGCCGAAGAGGAACGGCGTGGTCGATCGATTCGTGAGCGTGACCTCGTAGCGCAGCGTAGTGCCTGGACCCACCCGGGCGGGCATCCGCAAGTGCATCGCGATCGCCGCGGTGCCGTTCTTTTCCGTCGGGACAGGCGGCTCAAGCAGGCCCATCCGGGTTGCCTCGAAGGCACCCTGGGCGGTTCCACAAACCTCGATCGCGACGCTGCCCTGCCGAACAGCGACCGGGAGTGACTCGGCATTCCCAACGGGCTGGAGGACCGCGTCGTGCAGGAAGCGATGGGCGGTCGAAGCGCATCCTTGCGCGGCGGCAGTCACGAACGCAGTCGGCACCGAGGAGGGCGACAGCATGAGCGACTGGCGGCTCACCTCAGCAGCGGACGGGTAATGGCCCGCCAACAGCACCTCGCTGCCGTCCGTGAAGTGCATGGTTGTGCCGGGCACACCAATGACGCCACAGGGCGTTCCGGTCCGGTTGCGAAGGAGGAAGGTGAGCACCGCCTGACCGCCATCGAGCGGGTGGGTGCCGGGCAGCGTTACATCGACCTGGCCGATGCCGCACAGCCGCGCCACCGGGGCAATTGGGGCGACGGAGTTTGCGATCTGCCAGAACTCGGCGTCGGTCAGACCGGTCGACGACAGAATATAGGGAACACCCCTTCCACCAATCGGGTCACCATTCCAGACAC
>Ga0207416_1005069_pt1 | contig 10770 bp, 7 predicted proteins | sample PaiPotPPM11metaG_FD_184107 | JGI IMG/M metagenome (GOLD analysis project Ga0207416, IMG submission 184107) | Iron sulfur acid spring bacterial and archeal communities from Banff, Canada, to study Microbial Dark Matter (Phase II) - Paint Pots PPM... ...
GGCCACGCCTGGGGGGCCGCCGGCGGGGGCGGAGCCGGGTATTCGCCCGCCGGGAGCGGGCCGACGACCGCGTTGAGCACCTGCGAGTTGGGGACGGAGATCACGCCGCCGTTGGTGGAAAGCCGCACATACGTGATGCCGATCTCGGTCACCGTGCCGTCGATCTCGCCGGACAGCGCGCCGGCCCGCATTCGGATCGCGTCCCCGACCCGGAACGGGTGTGCGAGCAGCAGCACGAGGCCAGCGAACACGTTCGACAGTGCCTGCTGCGCCGCGATGCCGACGAAGACACTGGTCAGCGCTCCGCCGAGGAGCAGCTGACCGACCGGGACGCCGAAGAGCACGAGCGTGACGATCAGCGTGGTGACCGCTCCGATGAGGACCAGCGAGTAGCGGACGACCGCGGCGTGCCCGGCCCCCATGACCGGCTCGAGCACCTGCCGTGCCTTGCCGGACAGCCCGATGGTGGCGGCGCTGGCGAACACGCAGAAGGCCGCGGCCGTGGCCGCAGCGACGATCTGGTGGACCACGTCGGTGGTCTGAAAGAAGTGGTGGAAGCCGCTGTGGGCCCACCCTGACGTGGCGGCGGAGACGATCGCGAGCACCAGCGCGATGATCGACTTCCACGGCCTGGTCTTCCGTCTCACCATGGCTACCTGGGCAGACAGGTCAATTTGCGGCCCGCCGTGCACCTGCATAAAGCAAGTCCTCCCGTCACACCTGAACCAAAGCGGCTAACTGGCCTAACGGTACAGGCGCGAACGGGAGGACTGGTGCAGACGGCCATCTTCTCCGGGGGGACGGCCCCCGAAGTGACTAATCTCTCCGTTAGATCAGCGGCTTGCCGACGGGGAGCCTGAGCCTGCCGTTCAAGCCGTTAGCCAGGCCAGCGGCCGAGGTGTACCAGGCGACGAAGGCGGTGACGATGCCGACGTAGCCGCCGAACTGGGTCCAGCCGGGGCTGCTGAGGAAGTTGCCGATGACCAGGAAGATCAGCGTGAGCTCCAGGGTGAGGAACACGAGGAACACCGCCAGGTTCACCTGGGTGCTGAAAACCATCATGTAGAAGTTGAAGATGGCGAATGCGAGGAGGATCCAGCCGAGGTCGTGGCCGGTCGCGACAGGCGCATTCTTGATCCAGAAGAACAGGCCGATCCAGAAAGCGCCCCAGCTGGAGAACCCGAGCGCGCCGAACACGTTCCTGTTCCTGAACTCCCACATGCCGGCGAGCAGCTGGGCGCCGCCGCCGTAGGCGAGGGCGTAGCCGAGGAAGGCCGTGCCGGCCGAGTTCCCGATCGTCCAGCGCGCGTTGACGGCGGACAGCAGGAAGGTGGTGAGGGCGAACGCCGCCAGGCCAAGCGGGCCGGGGTCGGCGACGGGTGCGGCCGCGGCCGCTGGCTGAACTGCGGGTGCTACTTCTTCGCGGTCTTCGCTGACGCTCATATGGTTGCCTCCGAGCTTGACCAGCTCCCTGGCGGATTGTTGCCAGGTGTGGAATAGATTCCGCTCATAGCGTAACTCTGCGGTAACTCGCCCGCGATAGGCTGGCACGCATGAAAAAATTGAGGTGAAAGAGCACAAAGGGACACGTGCGATCTTGTGTCCGGGTCACAAAACAATTCCCGTAGAAGGGTAATAAGCCCCGCATACCGGCTAGTTGATATTTATCGAAAAAAATACGCCGATAATCAGGGCGCGGTGACCGACGGGCGGTTGCCCGCGAGGAATGTCGACAGCCCCGCCCGGGTGGCGAGCACGATCAGCCGGTCGCCCGCGACCAGGGGGCGGTTCCGGGGCGGCGACCAGTCGAACCGCGGCGTACCGCGCTGGGCGAGCGCGAGAACCCGCGACAGCCGGTCGCTCTCCAGGTCGGCGAGCCGCCGGCCGGCGATGTCGGAGCCCGGCTCCACCCGCACGTCCGCGATGACGAGTACGTGCCTGCCGACGGGGATGGTCCGCAGCACCTTGTGCTCGAGCATCGCCACGGCGAACGCGGGCGCGGCCAGGTAAGAGACCGACCGTGAGACCACGTTGCTGAGGGTGTCGCTCACCCGGCGGGCCAGGTCTTCATCGAACAGGCGGAGCACGATGCGCAGGTCCTCGCCCCGCATCGCCTTGGACTGCAGCGCCGTTTCCAGGTTGACGATGTCGTTGCTCGTGGCGGAGACCAGCGCGATCGCGCTGTCCACGCCGGCCCGGCGCAGCACCCCGACGCTCGGCGCGTCGCCGAGCACCACGGGCAGCCCGAGGCTGCGGGCGAACGCGACGCCGCGCGCCGCCGGGTTGTGGTCGATGAGGACGACGTCGAACCCGAGGTCGTGCAGCCCCCCGGCCACCCGGGTGCCGACATCGCCGCCGCCGACCACGATCACGTGCCCGCCGCGCGGCCGTGGCTCGCCGCGGATCCGCCCGGTCAGCCGGGCGCCGACGATGAGCGCGGTCACTAGCGGTATCAGCGCCATCCCGTCGGCGGTAAGGAGCACCTGCGCGACCTTCTCCGCCTTGCTGTCCGCCGTGCTGGTGAGCGCCGACCCGGTCATGTCCATGATCCCCAGGTAGATCACGTTGCCTGGCGCGTAACCCGCGGCGGCCAGCAGGGAGAAGCCGACGATGGCGAGCACGAGCAGGACCGCGAAGATGACACCGTACTTGTTCCACATCAGCCGCGTGATCATCCTGATCGCGCCGCGCACCGGGTGGCGCTGGCGCGTCAGGGGGTCGCGCGGCGTGCCGTCGGCGACGGCGAGCACCAGGTCGGCCCGCCCGTTCAGTTCGTCGGGCGCGATGATCTGCGTGGCGCCTTCATCGGCGTCGTCGGGGACCGCGAGCCCGCAGAGTACCTGCCCGGCGACCCGGTCGTCGCGCCTGGCCACGTACAGGGTGCCCCCGGCCACCCGGACGTGGCTCGGCGCGATGTCGCCGAGCGCGGCGGCCACGAGCGCGGGCGCGGCCAGCTGGCTGCGGGACAGCACCGTGCAGTCGCGGAAGAACCCGGTGATGTGATCGCCGAGCCGCCGGTTGTAGGCGGCGACGACGAGCCGCAGGTCGGGGCTGAGCTCCTGCGCGCGCAGCGCCGCGTGGAAGTTTTCCAGGTCGTCCGGCCCCACCAGGGCCATGGCCCGCGCGGAGGCGACGTCGGCGCCCGCGAAGGCCTCGCTGGTCAGTGTGGCGTGCTCGTGGACGGTGACGCCGGGCAGCGCGGCGATCTGCGGCCCGTGGTTACTGAGCTTGTCGGCCAGGATCACGATGACGGCCTGGTCGTAGCGCCGCGTGAGTTCCCTGGCGATGCGGTAGGCGAGCGGATTGTCGCCACAGACGATGAAGTGACTCCCTGTCACGGACGGCGGGGGCATGGCCAGATTTTATTGATAACGACCCTGTACCATGGAAAAGGCCTGCCTCCCGAGGGGAAGATCTGCCACATGGCCACCGATGACCTCATTCGCGCTTCGGACGTTGACCGGGAGGCGGTGGTCACCACGCTCCGGGAGGCGTACACGGCCGGCCGCCTCACCCTGGACGAGTTCGAGGAGCGGATGGCGTCCGCCTATGCGGGGAGGACCTGGGGTGACCTGCGCGCGCTCACCGTGGACCTCCCGGTACAGCCGGTGCTCGGCAGCGACCTCCCCGACCGTGAGCAGCCGTTGCCCCCGCCGCTGTTGGTGCATCCGCCGCGTCTGGAGACCGAGCCGGTCCAGGAGCCGCGGCCGCCTGTAGGGCCGCCGCGGCGGAGCCCGGTCGCCATCCTCATCCCGATCGCCGTGTGGACGCTCCTCGTCGTGCACGGCAGCGTCGGGCCGGGAGTGGTGTTCCTCCTCATCGCGGTGTTCGCGCTGGCCTCGATCATGGCCTCGATTCGACGCCGGTAACAGCTTCGAGGCCGCGTCCGCGTCAAGCAGGAACAGGGTGCGGTCGCGGCCGCGGGCGCCCGCGGCGGGGAGCTTGTCCTGGCTGACGCCGGACAGCGCCTCGGCGACCGCGTCGGCCTTCTCCGCGCCCGACGCCAGGATCCAGACCTCGCGGGCGGCCTGGATGGCGCCGAACGTGAGGGAGATCCTGGTGGGCGGGGGCTTGGGGGAGTTCCGCACGGCGACGACAGTGCCCGTCGCGTACGCGGCGGGCGCCTCGGGGAAGATCGACGCCACGTGGCCCTCCGGGCCGATGCCGAGCATCAGCACGTCGAACGCCGGGACGCCAGCCCCTTGCGCGCCCGGCCCCGGTCCGGCCGCAAGCGCGAGTTCCGCCGCGTACCGCGCGGCGGCCGCGTCCGGGTCATCGCCGTCGGGACCGTCGGGTCCCGGAATCGCGTGCACCCTGGCCGGGTCCACGCTGAGCGCGTCCAGCAGGGCGGCCCGGGCGCCGGTCTCGTTGCGCTCGGGGTCGCCGGCGTTCTCGAACCGCTCGTCGCCCCACCAGAAGTCCACGAGCCGCCAGTCCACCGCGTCCCTGGCCGGGTCGGCGGCGATCGCGGCGAGCACCTTCGTGCCGATGCCGCCGCCGGTGACCACCAAGTGCGCGTGGCCTTGGGCGGCGATCGCGTCGGCGAGCCGCGTCACGGTCCGCGCCGCGGCGGCGCTGGCGAGCAGGTCGCCGCTGGCGTGGACGAAAACCTCAGGAGTGCTCACGGGTGTCTCCTCGATTCACTCGCCGTAATCCTCGTCGACTAGCTGGTCGACGGCTGCCAGGGCGGCCCCTTCGGCGGCGTCCTCATCCACGCTGGGTAGCAGCCCGGGCGCGTCGATGCGGCGCAGCGTCTCCGCGTAGACCTCGTCGGGGTCGAGGCGGCGCAGTTCCTCGGCGAGCAGTTCGGCGGTGTCCCGGCGGTGCAGCGCGACCCTGCGGTCGGACCGGCCCGGCCACGACAGGACGGCGGTGCGCCCGTCGGTGCGGGTGATCTTGATGTCGCCGTCCGTCGTCCTGAACACGGCGTCCGTGATCCCAGGACCGCCGGAGACGGTCCTGGCGACCGGGACGGACAGCCGCAGCGCCAGCCAGGCGGCGATCAGGTCGCCGGTCGGGTTGCCCTGCTCGGCCGCGATCTCGCCCGCGATGACCGCCGGGTGCGGCTGGTCGAGCGTCGCGGCGAGCAGCGAGCGCCACGGGGTCGCCCGGGTCCAGCCGAAGTCGGTGTCACCCGGCTGGTAGCCGGCCGCCAGGGCCGCCAGGACCTCGCGGGGCGACTCGGCGGCCGCCGAGTCGGTGACCCGCCGCTGCGCGAGCGCGCCCAGCGGGTTCTTGGCCGGGATCTCCGGCGCCTCGTCCGGCCACCAGGTGACCACGGGGACGTCGGGGACGAGCAGGGGCGCGACGACTGAGTCGGCATGCTGGCCGAGCGGGCCGTACATGCGCAGCACGATCGTCTCGCCGGGCGAGGACTCGCCGACCCGGATCTCGGCGTCCAGCCGCGAGTCCGACTTCGGCTTGCGGGTGATGACCGCGAGGATGCGGCACGGGTGCTCCCTGGCCGCCTGGTTGGCGGCCCGGATGGCGTCGTACTGCGCGGCCTCGTCGGTCACGATGATGAGCGTGAGCACCATGCCGAGCGTCATGCCGCCGAGCCGCCGCCGCGCCTCGGTCAGCGCCTGGTCGATGGCGCCGGTGGTGGTGTCGGTCAGGTCGATCGTCATTGGAGTGGTTTCTCTTCCCTCAGAGAGCCAGAACCTACAGCCGGCGCCAGGCGCGGCCGTCGCGTGCCATCATCGCGTCGGCGGACGCCGGACCCGCCCCGCCGGACGCGTACTGGTCCGGCTTGGTGTTCTCGGCCCAGAACCCCTCGATCGGGTCGAGGATGCGCCAGGACAGCTCAACCTCTTCCTGCCGGGGGAACAGCGGCGGGTCGCCGATCAGCACGTCGAGGATCAGCCGCTCGTAGGCTTCTGGCGAGGACTCGGTGAAGGACTCGCCGTAGGCGAAGTCCATGTTCACGTCGCGGACTTCCATCGCGGATCCCGGCACCTTGGAGCCGAACCTGACGGTGACTCCCTCGTCCGGCTGGACCCGGATCACCAGGGCGTTCTTGCCGAGTTCCTTGGTGTCGGTGGCGGCGAACGGCAGGTGCGGCGCGCGCTGGAAGATCAGCGCGATCTCCGTCATCCGCCGGGTGAGCCGCTTGCCGGTGCGCAGGTAGAACGGGACGCCCGCCCACCGCCGGGTGTCGACGGACAGCCGGACGGCGGCGTAGGTCTCGGTCCGCGAGTCGGCGGGGATGCCCTCCTCCTCGAGGTAGCCGGCCACCTGGCGGCCGCCCTGCCAGCCGGCCGCGTACTGGCCGCGCGCGGTGCCGAGCGCGAGGTCGGCGGGCAGCCGGACGGCGGAGAGCACCTTCTCCTTCTCCTGGCGCAGCGAGTCGGCGTCGAACGACACCGGCTCCTCCATCGCCGTGAGGGCCAGGAGCTGCAGCAGGTGGTTCTGGATGACGTCGCGGGCGGCGCCGATCCCGTCGTAGTAGCCGGCCCGGCCGCCGATCCCGATGTCCTCCGACATGGTGATCTGCACGTGGTCCACGTACGACCGGTTCCATATCGGCTCGTAGAGCGTGTTGGCGAAGCGGAGCGCCAGGATGTTCTGGACGGTCTCCTTGCCGAGGTAGTGGTCGATGCGGAACACCGAGTGCGCCGGGAAGACCGCGTCGACGATGTCGTTGAGTTCCTTGGCCGTCTCCAGGTCGCGCCCGAACGGCTTCTCGATGACTACCCGCCGCCACGGCGTGCGCCCGTCGGCGTCGGCGGGCCCCGGGTCGGACAGCCCGGAACGCTTGAGCTGCTCCACCACGGTCGGGAAGAACTTCGGCGGTATCGACAGGTAGAACGCGTAGTTACCGCCGGTGCCGCGCTCGGCGTCCAGCTGGCGGACGGTCTCCGCGAGCTTGTCGAACGCGGCGTCGTCGGTGAACTCGCCCGACACGAACCGCACGCCCTCTTGCATCTGCTGCCAGACGGTCTCGCGGAACGGCGTGCGCGCGTACTCCTTGATCGACTCGTAGGTGATCTGCGCGAAGTCCTCGTCTTCCCAGTCTCGCCGGGCAAAGCCGACCAGGGAGAAGCCGGGCGGAAGCAGGCCTCGATTCGCCAGGTCGTACAGCGCCGGCATCAGCTTCTTGCGGGCCAGGTCCCCGGTAACGCCAAACATCACCATGACGCACGGGCCGGCGACCCGCGGGATCCTGCGATCTCGCGGGTCGCGCAGCGGGTTGCCCGGGTCGAGTCCGGCCGCGATCACCCCGGGGTTAGCCGGCGCCGGTCCTCCAGCGCCGGCGTACGGCATGTCCATGATCGGAACCTCCTGTAGTTCCTAGCCGCTCTAAGAGTTGAGGCTGAGCTCGTTCTTGATCGTGGCGAGCATCTCGTTCCACGACACTTCGAACTTCGAGACGCCCTCGTCTTCGAGGACCTTGACCACGTCGTCGTAGTGGATGCCGAGCGCTTCGAGCGATGCGAACAGCGCCCGTGACTCCTCATAGGTGCCATGAATCGTGTCGCCGCGCAAGACCCCGTGGTCCTCGGTAGCGTGCAGCGTCGCCTCTGGCATCGTGTTCACCGTGTCCGCGGTGACCAGGTCGACCACGTACATCGTGTCGGAGTAGGCCGGGTCCTTGGTGGAGGTCGACGCCCACAGCGGCCGTTGCACCTTCGCGCCCTTGGCGGCGAGGGCGCGCCACCGGTCGGTGTCCAGCTTCTGCTCGTACAGCTCGTAGGCGAGCCGCGCGTTGGCGACCGCCGCCTTGCCCTTCAGCGCCAGGGCCTCCGGCGTGCCGATCTTCGTCAGGCGCTTGTCGACCTCGGTGTCCACCCGGGACACGAAGAACGACGCCACAGACCCGATCGTGGCGATATCGTGCCCGTTCGCGGCGGCCTGCTCAAGGCCGGCCATGAAGGCGTCGATGACCTCGCCGTACCGCTCCAGGGAGAAGATCAGCGTCACGTTGACGGAGATGCCCTCCGCGAGCGTCGCGGTGATCGCCGGGACGCCCTCGGCGGTCGCCGGGATCTTGATGTACATGTTGGGCCGGTCGACGAGCCACCATAGCTGCTTGGCCTCGGCGATCGATGGGGCCGTCTCCCGGGCGAGCACGGGGGCCACCTCGATCGACACCCGCCCGTCGACGCCGTCGGAGCTGTCGTAAACCGGGCGGAGCACGTCGGCGGCCCACCGGATGTCGTAGGTCATGATCATCCGGGCGGCCTCCTCGACGGAGACGCCGCGGATCGCCAGGTCCTTGATCTGCTCGTCGTAGGCGTCGCCCTTGGCGAGCGCGTTGGCGAAGATCGTCGGGTTCGACGTCACTCCCCGCACGTGGAAGTCCCTGATGAGGGACTCCAGGTTGCCGGTGCGCAGCCGGTCCCTGCTGATGTCATCCAGCCAGACCGACACGCCGGCCTTGGTGAGTTCCCCGAGTACGTCAGTCATTGTGACCGCGTTCCTTCCGTCTTTAGCTTTGTACTTCGCCGCTTTTTTGCGCCGCGCCGGGTCCCGCTCAGCCCCGCGCCTTGGCGATGGACGCCTTCGCGGCGGCCGCTACGGCCTCCGCCGTGATACCGAACTCCTTGTAGAGCACGGCTTCCGCCGCTGACGCGCCGTAGTGGTCCACGCCGATCGACTCGCCGGCGTCGCCCACGAAAATCTTCCACGGTGGGGTAATGCCCGCTTCGACCGACACTCGCGCACGCATGGCCGCCGGAAGCACCTCCTCCTGATACGAAGAGTCCTGCTCCTGGAACCATTCCACGCACGGCATCGAGACAACCCGCGCCGAGATCCCCTCGGCGGCGAGCAGCTCGCGCGCCGCCACCGCGATCTGCACCTCGGACCCGGTACCGATGAGGATCACGTCGGTGCCGTCGGCCATCACGTAGGCGCCGCGCTCCGTCAGCGCGGCGGGAGCGAAGACGACCCGGTCGAACGTCGGCACGTTCTGCCTGGACAGGACGAGCCCGGAGGGACGCTCCGTGTTTTCCAGGATCGCCTTCCACGCGAACACGGTTTCATTCGCGTCGGCGGGGCGGACAACGGCCAGGTGCGGGATGTTCCGCAGCGACCACAGGTGCTCGACGGGCTGGTGCGTCGGGCCGTCCTCGCCCAGGCCGATCGAGTCGTGCGTCCAGACGAACGTGACGGGGATCTCCATCAGCGCCGCGAGCCGCACCGCACCTCGCATGTAGTCGCTGAACTGGAGGAACGTGCCGCCGTAGGGCCGGGTGAGACCGGAGAGCGTGATGCCGTTGAGTATGGCGCCCATGCCGTGCTCGCGGATGCCGAAGTGCAGCGTGCGCCCGTAGGGGTTGCCCGGCCACATCGTGGACTGGCGGTTGGCCGGGAGGAAGGACGGCTCGCCCTCCATCGTCGTGTTGTTCGACTCAGCCAGGTCCGCGGAACCGCCCCACAGCTCGGGCAGGACCGGCGCGAGGGCGGTGAGGATCTTGCCGGACGTGCGCCGCGTGCCGGTCCCCTTGGGGTCGGCCGGGAACTCCGGCAGCGCGGCCTCCCAGCCCTCAGGCAGAGAGCGGGAGGACAGCCGGGCGAAGAGCGCACTCCGTTCGGGATTCTCCTTCTCCCAGGCCGCGAACTGCGAGTCCCACTCCGCGTGCAGGTCCTTGCCCCGGCCCGCGACCTCACGGGCCCGGTTCAGCACCTCTTCCTCGACCGGGAACGTGACGGCCGGGTCGAAGCCGAGGATCTCCTTGGTCGCGGCGACCTCGCCCTCGCCGAGCGCGGCGCCGTGGGCGGCGCCCGTGTTCTGCTTGGTCGGCGCCGGCCAGCCGATGATCGTCCGCAGCACGATGAACGACGGCTTGTCGGTGACGGCCTTCGCCGCCTCGATCGCGTCGTACAGCGCCTGGACGTTCTCCTCGTAGCCGTGGTCGGTCACCCAGGAGACGTGCTGCACGTGCCAGCCGTAGGCCTCGTACCTGGCGCCGGTGTCCTCGTCCTTGGCGATGATCGTGTTGTCTTCGATCGAGATGTGGTTGTCGTCGTAGAGGACGATCAGGTTGCCGAGCTCCTGCACCGCGGCGATCGCGGAGGACTCGTGCGTCATCCCCTCTTCGATGTCGCCGTCGCTGACGAACGAGTAGACGAAGTGGTCGAACGGCGACTCGCCGGGGGCGGCGTCGGGGTCGAGAAGCCCGCGCTCGCGGCGCACGGCCATCGCCATGCCGACCGCGTTGCCGAGGCCCTGGCCGAGCGGCCCGGTCGTAGTCTCGACGCCAGGGGTGAGCCCGCGCTCGGGGTGGCCGGGGGTGATCGAGCCCCAGGTGCGGAACGACTTCAGGTCGTCGAGCGAGAGCGCGTAACCGGACAGGTAGAGCTGGATGTACAGCGTCAGCGACGAGTGGCCGCAGGACAGCACGAACCGGTCACGGCCCGGCCACTGCGGGTCGGCGGGGTCGTGCCTGAGCACCCGCTGGAACAGCAGGTAGGCGGCCGGAGCGAGGGACATCGCGGTCCCCGGGTGCCCGTTGCCTGCCTTCTGCACGGCGTCCATCGCCAGCACGCGGACCAGGTCGACGGCCCGCTTGTCCGCGGCCGTCCAGTCAAGGGCGTGGTTGCTCACCTTTTCGTCACGGATCCCTTCTCCATGCTTATCTGGCATCCGCCGCTGCCGGCGGGAGTATCTGGAGTGCGCGGCGGAACGCGGGCAGGGGAAATCCCCGGGGCCACCATGCCACGTTTCAGAGCCTATCCCGAGAAGCAAACCGGCGAACGCCCGGGGCAGCACCGTTTCCACAAGGTTCACTATCGCGCTGGTCTAGACCATGTGCGCCATCAGGTCTA
>Ga0207416_1005072_pt1 | contig 10767 bp, 4 predicted proteins | sample PaiPotPPM11metaG_FD_184107 | JGI IMG/M metagenome (GOLD analysis project Ga0207416, IMG submission 184107) | Iron sulfur acid spring bacterial and archeal communities from Banff, Canada, to study Microbial Dark Matter (Phase II) - Paint Pots PPM... ...
CTATGCTGCCGGCCATGAACCCCCGCGACTTCCGCGAAAAGTCTTGCTGCACGGCCACTGCCATCAAAAAGCGCTCATGAAAATGACCCACGCCGAAACGCTCATTCGCAAAATGGGCGCCGAATTGCAATCGCTTGACTCGGGATGTTGCGGTATGGCTGGCCCTTTCGGCTTCGAACGTGATAAATACTCGATCGCGCAAGCTGCCGGTGAACGCGTGCTGCTGCCTGCTGTGCGCCAGGCGTCGCTGGAGACACTCATCGTCTCTGACGGCTTCAGTTGCCGTGAGCAGATTCTTCAATCCACCGGCCGCCGCGCCCTCCACCTGGCAGAAGCTATCCATCTCGCAATCAGAGAGGGAACAGGGAATGGAATTCCCAGTTAGCCGAACGCTCCCAGCGGAACGTCTCTAGAGGCCCTGAAGGCGGGCCCGGATTCAGCGCGCGCGTTTTGGCGTCGCGCGCTGCTATCTTACCGGCGGAACGTAGGGAATGTATTGGGCGAAGAGCCAGCACAAAAAGAACACCACCGGGATGTGCAAGACCAACTGAAGCACACCGTATCCGGCAATGTCCCTGGGCCTTAATCCCAATATGCTCACCAGAGGCAACATCCAGAACGGATTGATGAGATTGGGCAGCGCTTCGGATGCGTTGTAGATTTGAACCACCCAACCAAGATGCACGTGGTGGAGATTCGCGACTTGTAGAACGTAGGGCGCTTCGACAATCCACTTTCCGCCGCCGGAAGGAATGAAGAGGCCAAGGACGACGGAATACATCGCCACGAGCAATGGGTAGGTACTGTGGGTGCTCATTCCAGCAAAGAACTTGGCCAGCGCGTCTCCGATTCCGGTTCCCACAATCATGCCGAAGATCACCGCGTAAAAAGGAAATTGAATCAGCACGCCGCCCGTGGCCGGGATGCACTCGCCTATGGCGCGCATAAAGCGTTTTGGCGTTCCGTGCATCAACAGCGCAAGCGTAATGAAGATCAGGTTGTAGGTATTAAGGTCCAGCGCGGCGAGCGCGCCCTGCGGTGAAGTGCGGAACACGTCAACTAAATACCAGCACAACAGCAGCGCGACCAAAATGTTCAGCAAGGGACTATATTCTAGCCACTCCCCGGGTTTGTTCCTGGGCTCAACGGCGGAGTCCATGGGCTGGTATCGAATACCGAAAGATTCAATGGTTTTGGCGTTCTGCGGCGACGGAGCGGACAAGTAAGCGATCAGCACTGACAGCACGATCAGGATCACTGTGAACAGAATGCTTTGCCACAAGAAAATGGTTTGAGTGAGCGGAATCAGTCCACTAATACTCAACAAGGAAGGCGGCATCGCGGATTTTGTCGCCATCAACATGGCGGCGGAAGATGATAGACCCATGGCCCAGACAGCTCCCGATCCGAGATAGGCGGCGGCGCCAGCCGCGCGATAATCCACTCCTTTCACGCGATGAGCTAGCTCCCGGGCAAAAAGTCCGCTGAAAACCAAGCTCACTCCCCAAGACACCAGGGAGGTAAGCATGGAAAAAAGACCTATCATGGCGATCGCGCCTCGCGGCGTCTTTGGAATTCCGGCTAATGCCCGGATGGCGCGATGCACAATCGGCGTCGAGGCGACCAGGTAGCCGCCAATCATGATCATTACCATTTGCATGGTAAAGGGGACCAGAGACCAAAAGCCTTTGCCACCTTGAATCGCCAGCTGCGACGGGCTTTGGTGCAACAGCAGTCCCACCACAAAGACAACCACAATTCCCAGCAGCGCGAAGACCATTGAATCCGGAAACCAACGCTCGCTCCAGCTGGCGAGTCCCAGGCCGAAGCGAACGAAAGGCTTTTCCTGGACTGTCGCGTACTTCTCTGGCAGCACGTGCATGCTCAATCCTTTTCGTGCGAAAGTCCCGAGTTACGTGGTTCCTTTCACTTGCCGGGGCTTCGCAAGATAGCGAGGGACATTATCATCCAAGCGAATTGCTTGCATAATAGTGTTCGTATGCTCTCTCCTTCAATCGAAATTAATCTTCGACTTTCTCTCGTTTCACGTGGAGTTTCTTTCCAAAAACAATGGCTCATTAGGCGAGAGTGCTGGCCCCGGCTACTTTTTCGGCAAGCCGCAGAATGAGTGGGGATGATTCCGAACTGTATAGGCGCTCACCAGCCGAGCGCGGTGGGACACTACCTGATGTTGATTCAGCGAACTTTTATTATTGATTTCACGCGCATCCAGCAACGGCGGCTCTTCTAAGAATACGGGGCGCGCAATCTGCTTGGAGTCCCTGTCAGCCGAATCCGTGGCGGAAGGCCTCACGAGCCTTGGATCTGGACAGTTTGATATTTGGAAAATTAATATGCCGAGGAAACTCCCGCACTGGCGTGAGCTTCCCCGGTTTGCGAAAAGTGCGCGGCCCTTACGGATTCACACAAACAAAGTTAACTGCTTCGTTGGTGGCGCCTTTGCCCTTGTAGCGGGTCTGCTGCGGATAGGGGCAAATTGGGCGCGTCCCTCCAGTGGGGAAATTCTGCGCCACGCGTGGATCGAACGGCGCGCCACTCGGAAAGGGCGAGGTGGTATTTGTGTTAGCGGCGATGATTTCGTTTGGCGCTGCCTTTTCTTCGACCCACCCGGTGATCGCGGTCAGTAGGTTTGCGCTGAAACTGTTGGTCGCCGGTCCGCCGCCGCAGTGCGCCATGTTCGGGATCAAGTACAGCTTGGCGAAGTCCTGCGCATGGCCGCCTGACACAGCGTTTACCTCGTTGTAATACTGAACCAGATCCACGCCCGAGAAGATGCCATCGTTGACCGAGTCATAGATAATCATCTTCCCGCCATGATTGCTGAAAGGGAAAAGGAAGGGCGATGGCCCGAAGGGCGTTCCGGTCATGAAGTCCATGGGACTTTCCGGGTAGTGGCGCGTGGACTCGTAAATTGTCGGGGCGTCCGTATTGAAATTGTAATTGAAGACGAAGGCTTCCTGTCCGCCAGTTCCGGCCACTGGCGTGACCGCCGGGGGATTCGTAAAGATCATGGGTATCGCGCCGGCTCCCAGAGTCAGATTAATTGCGGTGTTGCTGTTGGGAGGCCCGAAGAATGAGACGTTCCAGGCTTGCCAGCCTGCGCCAAACGCCGACGGCGGATCCCAAATCCCGGCATCCCAAAACCAGCCGGAGTAGAGCGGGATGCCTAACGAATCCTTGGGACCTGCATAAATCTTCTTGAGCGCTTCCACCTGCTCTGACGTCAGGCACTGACCACCGTGCGGCGTACCCGTGGACGTACATGTGAATGCCGCCAAGGCGGGGTACACCTTTTCATTTGTGCACGCCGAGTAGTTGTCAATAATGCCGTCCACTAGTCCGTCGAGGCGATCGCAAGCGCTAAGAATCGCAGCGGAGGCGACTTCCAGATCTTGTGGCTGAAATGTTGGCGGTAAATACGGTTGCCCGTTGGTATCCGTGCTGGTGGCTAAGGGGGCAAGTTGTTGTTCGTTCCAGGCCTCTGCCACAGCTGCGCGTGGCAGGTCGAAGCCCGGATTTCCCGCTACCAGACCATCAAACATGTAGGGCGTGCGCTGAGCCGCGACCATCGCGTCGCGTCCGCCGTTTGAGCAGCCCCACAGATACGAGTATTGCGGACTTTGTTGATAATACGCCGAAATGATCAGCTTGGAGATTTCCGTGGTTCTTTCGATCGCGTTGTAACCGTAATCGACGCGCGCCTGCTCATCGATGCCGAAGTGCGCCGTACCCCCGGCGTTGTTGTCGTCGTCAATCCAGCCGAATGCTGGGTTGCCCGGTGCATCCTCGTGACCGCCATCATCGGCGGCCACCGCCCAACCCATGCTTAACTCCGTGCCTGCGCTTCCCATCGGGCTCGACACCGATCCATCGGTGCCCCCACCGCCCATCATTTCGAACCGGCCTACCCAACTGTCCGGCAGATTCAGCTCAAATCCGATTCCGTAGGTGAAATGATCAGGATCCTGAGAGCTCACCCGTTTATTGATTACGCCGATCACATTGCAATAAGCCACCGGAGTGGACTGCTCAGTCGCGCTGATTATTTGTGTCTTCGGCAGCGAAAGAGACATCAAGCTCGCGCAGCTTGTCGTGGGAGATATCGCCGGTCGTACATTCTGGGCTGAAATTGCAGCCGGCCAAATCGCGAGCGCGAACGCAAAAAGCCACAACCTCGATTTTTTTCGGTTCATTGTGACGCCTCCTCGAGCACGGGTAATGGTAGTTCTGGGCGGATCGGAATCAGTCGAGTCTCACGGCATGAATGGGATGAGGGCCGTTTCTGTCTGCAAAGATTCATGACTTTCCAAGCCCAGCGAATAAACAGTGCACTCTTAATCCGCGCCCCACTTCGTGTCAAGACCAAAAATGACCTTTTCGATATACCTGAAAGGTATTCATATTAAAAAGGTATGGCTTCCACGGAAAAGTTGGATACACTGCGGTGCGTATGAAACTGAATCATCTTCGATATTTCACCGCCGTGGCCGAGGATCTTAGTTTCACCAAAGCGGCGAGGCGCCTGAAGATGGCACAGCCGCCTTTGAGCCGGCAGGTTCGTTTGCTGGAAAATGAAATCGGTGTGCAACTTTTCGAGCGGCGCTCAGGGAAGGTTTTCCTCACGGATGCGGGATGTCGCTTCTTGCCCGCTGTCAGATTGGCCTTGCAACAAGTCGAAGCAGCCGTCGATATTGCGCGACAAACCAAAGACGGCGAATTGGGTACTGTGCGGGTTGGTTTCGGGAAAGGACTCGGCGATATCGCGAGTCTCGTAATCAATCAGCACATGCGATTCTTTCCGAAGATTGAGGTGGATGTCAGAGACATCCTTTCCGGCTATCAGAGCGAAGCGATACTGAGTAGAAAGATCGACATCGGATTCTCACACGGACCGCCGACTTCCCTCGGACTCGCCTCGGAGAAACTTTTTAAAGAGGGCCTCTCGATTGTCCTCGCCCGATCGAATGTACTCTCGAAGCGGCCTTATCTTCGCCTGAAGGACCTGAGCCACCAAACCTTGCTCTTGATTGAAAGGTGGATTTCGCCAAACGTACATGACCTCGCTCTTACCCTGTGTCGGGACGCCGGACTTAGCCCGAGAATCGTTCTCACAGAATCAACCATCTATGACGAACTGGGCGCGATGATGGCCGCGTCAGGAAAAGGCGTGTTCATAGCAGTCGGGAAGAATCCTTGTCATCCGTCGTTTGCCGAACAATTGGTCGCGTTGAACCTCCGAGAACGCCTGGCAACCCTCGAAGTGCACGCAACGTGGAGAAAAAGCGAATCCTCATCAACGATCCTTAATTTTATTGAAACTACCCGTGGTTTGCTTCAACGTGCGGGGCGGGCCCTGGACATGCGAAACTTTCCCCAAACGGCGAGACCACAAGTGGCGAGGCCGGGCCAAGGACGCAAACGCAAGTAGCGATTCCGTTCTTTTGAAGGTGCCACCGGTATTCTCTTCCTCGTAAAGTAAGTTTCACTTTCGTTCGAACTCCGGGGATCCGCGCGGAGTTTCTTTACAAAAACAAAAGATTCATCAGGCGAAAGTTCTGGCCCTGGCTACTTTTCCGCAAGCCGCAGAATGAGTGGGGATGATTCTGAACTGTATAGGCGCTCGACCAGCTGGGTGCGGTGGGACAGTACCTCATGTTGATTCAATGAACCTTTGTCAGTGATTTCGCGCGCATCCAGCGACGGCGGCTCTTCCAGGAATATGGCGCGCATAATTCGCTTAGAGCTGCCTGTAGATTCCGCCGCGAAACTCTCCAACAGCTGATAAATCCGTGTGCGAACAGATTCATGTCCTAGAATTTGGGCCGGCGCCAAACCGGGAGATAGCGACGGATGCAGAGAGCAACAAGCATGGAGGTCCGCGAAGATCATCATTCCGACATCCTCTCGGTCGCGCCCCGTGATCACTACGTCCCGAATGAACGGCGCGAAATGGTTGAGGATCCTTGCGCGGAGCGGGCCAACACTGACCCAAGTGCCGGTGGCGAGTTTGAAGTCCTCGGAAAAGCGGCCATCAAAGACAAAACCTTGATTGACGTCGGCAGGATCAACAAAACGCACCGCATCACCGAACTTGTAAAAGCCTTCCTCATCGAAAGCCGCTTGCGTAGGTTCCGGCTGGCGCCAATAGCCCGGCATGATGTTCGGACCTCGAACGCGCGCTTCCAATTTGCCTTCGCGCGGAACGAGTTTGAGCTCAACGCCGGGAATGGGAATGCCGATATGGCCCGCGCGATCGGTTTCCCAGGTCGCTTGAACAGCCATGGGTGACGTTTCGGTAGCGCCGAGTCCGGTGACCATGATTACCCGCTCACCGCAAGCTTCGAGCGCAAGCTGGCGATATGCATCCCAAACTGGTTGCGACAAACCGGCTGCAGCGTAAAACAAGAGCTGCAAACGGCTGAAGAATTTTTCGCGAAGCTGTCTATCTGCGCGGAAGGCCGGCAGCAAATCCTCGTAGCCCTTTGGAACATTGAAGTAAACCGTAGGAGCTACTTCGCTCAGGTTACGAACTGTCTCATCGATGAATCCGGGGCCGGGCTTGCCGCCATCGATGTAAAAGGTTCCACCATTGTAGAGAGCGATGCCGATATTGTGGTTTCCGCCGAAGGTGTGATTCCAGGGAAGCCAATCCAACAGGACGGGAGGCTCATCCTGCAGGAAGCAAAAGATCTGGGCGATCATCTGTTGGTTGGAGCACAGCATGCGGTGCGTGTTGATGACGGCTTTCGGTGAGCCCGTGGAACCAGAGGTGAAGAGAAATTTAGCAGGGGCGTCCGGATCGATTCCACTATGCGCGGCATCCACGGCTGACGTTGGGAGCGTGGCTAGGAGTTCGGAGAAGAGAGTCGCTTTGCGGAATTCCGGGGGCGCGCTGGTGACAACTAATTCCATATCGTCCGCGAGCGCAACTTCGATGGCGCGGCGATACCTCTCACCGTTCGAAACAAATACCAAGCCCGGCGTCAAAAGGCTGAAGCAGTGGCGCAATTGGGCCAAATCGTTTGAGACCAGCGAATATACGGGTGAAATGTGCGCGGTGGGAATTCCCACATGCTGTCCGGCAAGCATCAGGAGCAGATGCTCGAGATCGTTTTCTGAAAGGATCACCGCGGGCCGGTCGGCCGACAGACCCCGATCGAGCAGGGCTTGGCCGATGCTTCGCGCCGCAGCCAGCACCTGCGCGTATGTTAGTTGACGCCACTCTCCGGAATCATCTCGCTTGGCCGCGCAGATTCGGTTGGGGGCGACTTCCGCCCAATGAGCCACTCGATCGGTGAGAACTTTGGGGTACGAACTAAGCTCCTCATCCGGTCGGACCAGGATCGAACCGTCGGCCATTTTGGTGACAGAGGCCCCGGAAGTCCGCAGGCGTACCCGACGCACCCGTTCGGTCGGCGTGCGTGATCTGACATTGGTTTCGATTGGATCCATGCGTCGAGAATGATACCAGCAGGCGCCGGCCGCACAAATTCGTCCTCGAAGAGGATGGTTCTAACGCGGTCCAAGAGAAATAGCACGCGCCATTTCTAATCAACCGTCATCAGCGGCCGCCCACTCTGATCTTACCCTCGCCTACGCGAGCGTCAGAACGAGAACTTCGCAGAGAACTGGAGCAGGCGCGGGTTCAGCATGGTCCTCGGCAATCCGAACGTGGGATTCGGAGTGTTTGGAATCGAGACAGGTATTGCGCCGATCGCAAGCCAGTTCGGCGGGGCCGCGGCAATCTGCTGCGAGGCACAGGAAACCGCACCTTGCTGGATGGCGGTGCTCGCAGCATCCCGGTAATGGCTTGGTATGACCGGATTGGTGCCGCAAAATGCAGGTGAGCCGTACACCGTGGTGATCTCGTCCACGTTTGGCCGGTTCAACGCATTGAAAGCATCGAACATCAAGTCGAGCTTCATACGCTCGGTGATCATGAAGTACCGTGAGATGCGAAGGTCCCAGGCATACAGAGGATCACCAACGTAAGTGTTCCTTCCGATTAATGTCGAACAGTCAGTCACGGTAACGCACGCACTAGATACAACAGGCGGCCCTCCTACACGGTCTGTGTTGGGTCCTGCTAAATCGCCGAGAACATTGTTCCCGGCGTAGAGGGTGAACGGGCGTCCCGCCTGGAGAGTGACGATGCTGCTAAACTCAAAGTTCCGTAAAAGGCTGTGCTGTGGTGCGCTGAGCGTGAAGTTCGTGACAAATCGGTGGCGAACGTCCTGGTTTGAGTTACCTCGCTCCGATGCGTAGTCAAACTGGTTCGGAGGCAAATTGATAAAGGTGGTGAAATTTCCGTTGTCGATAGTGTGCGAGTAAGTGTAGTTGGCGGTCAGGTTGACATACCGGCCCCACCGTTCGATCGCCGTGACCGTCAGGCCGTTGTAAGCGGTGTTAGCAACGTTGTTGTTATAGTCGAGCAGGCCAGCGCCAATGGTTGGAAGACCAGCCGACGGACCACTTGCGGCCGGGGTGGTGAATTCAAGTCCGGCGGGATTAGCTAAAGTGGCGAAAATCGGACCTAATCCGAGCGGTCCGAGAGTAGGAGTTCCCTGACACGGGGTAAGCGAGCCACTAGGATCGAGCCACCCTTGTGCATAGTAGGGATTGGCAGGTTTGTCCGTGCCGAGCGGGCAGGGCACGTTAAGGTTGTTCCCGCGTACCAGTTTGTGCGCGCTAACCCAAAGGTACCCGACGTTAATCGCGAACCCTTTCCCAATTTCCCGGTCAATTTCCAAACTGGCCTGTTCGGCATACGGAAGCCGGCCATTCCTCTGAATGCCTCCAGCACCCACACCGCATTCGCCCCCCGGACCAAACATTCCGAGAGCGCAAACACCTGTTAGAGTTACCCCCGGATACGGATTACCGGCGAGTATGCTTTCAGCCAAGCTGGCTGTTGATCCAGGCGCTCCGCCCGGCACTGGCACTCCTGGAAACCCTGGCTGTGCGTTGAGTTGCCATCCGGCGCTCGCTGCCCCCTGCCGGATCATAGGAACTTTTACAGGTGCGATGCCGGCTGCCGCGCAACTGGGGTCCGCACCCGGGGGATTGCAGAAGTATCCCGGGAGCGCCTTCTGGTTTCCTGTGGTGAAAAAGAAAGTCATGTTGTTGCGGTCAAAGAATATGCCGAACCCGGACCGAATGACTGTCTTGTTGTCTGGAGAGTAGGCAAACCCAATGCGCGGTTGCCAAGCCCTATAGTCTGGGTCGATCACTTGTCCCAGGCCCGATTCGAAATCCCACCGCAGGCCGTAATTGACGGTCAACTTGGGGGTCAGGCGCCACTGATCTTGGGCATAAAAACCAAAGTAGCCATGGTTCAACGTGTATTGATAGTTTCCATACTGATTCGTCGGAAATGCGTTCGGCCAGCCAGTGCCGAATCCGGAGCCGGTTGCCGGGAGCGGACTGTAACCGTTGAAAAAGCCGTTGGCGCAAGGAGCAAGGTTCGGACAATTGGCTCTCGGGAGTGCAGTCCCCCAGTACATAAAATTCACCCCATCCGCTTGCGGCGCCAGAGGACAGGCCTGAGTCGGAGTAGGAATCTGCCCGATCGGCGGACCACCGCCAAAATCCACAAAGTTTGCAAAGTCAACAACGCAGTTCAAGTTTGGGAACAGAATCCTCTCGGGCGTGAAGCCAGGGTAGTTGTTAGCGGACCAAACGTAGTTCAAATCTGCCCCAAACTTGATGACGTGGTTCCCCTTGACCCAGGATATTGAGTCCCCACCTTCCAAGCGGCTTTCGTAAATCGCATCATAGGTTCCGAAGTTGTGTCCGAACTCCAAATCGTTCGACACGCTCAAGTCGGGTTCGCCGGTAGCCCCAGGGAAGTTGTAGTGCCGCCTCGCATACTGCACCAGCGCGGTGTTGACCACGTTCGGAGACAGAACGGAGCTTAGAGTGGTCACCAAAGATTGATCGCGTACGAAAAGATTGCGTCCGCCGCTCGGAGTGCCAATCCCGCCGCCATCCAGAGTTTGCCCGACCAGTTCTCCCGTGTTCCTCACATCCTCCACCAGGTAACGAATCGCTAGGCGATTGTTGGTACTGATTTGATCGTCGAATCTGGCAAACCCGAAATCGTGGTTCGCTGTTTTCAGATAACCGTTGAGATATCCTTCGGGAGTCCCGGTGCAGGCCGCGAGGGGCTTAAAACAACCTTCGGGTGAAAGCCCCAGGTAGGACTTGGCCAAATCGATCGTATCGATGTTATTTGCAAGATCAGGCGCATAGGTCGGAGATTGGGCGCTGCGCTGGCCCTCATAGTTCACGAAGAAAAAGGCTTTGTCTTTTTTAACGGGCCCGCCAAGTGTGGCTCCAAATTGATTTTGTCTCAATTCGTGTGGGAGTGGTGCAGGTTGCAGCAGGGAGCGGGCATCGGTGGCGCTGTTTTGGAAATAATCGTAGACCGATCCGTGAAAATCATTTCCGCCGGACTTCGTGACGATGTTGACGATGCCGCCAAGCGCACGGCCGTATTCTGCGCCGAAGCTATTGTTCACCACGCGAAACTCCTGCACGGAATCCTGGGGCGGCGTAGCGCGCTGCACGCCGCTGACCGAGTTGACGAAATCCGCTCCGTCCACCGTGATTTCATTGCTGAATGAACGCTGGCCGCCGAACGAGATTTGGGTTACCTCAAACTCCGTAAATGTAGTGCCGAGGCTGGTACGGCTGGAAGCAACTCCGGGAGTCAACAAAGCGAAATCCGTAAATACACGGCTTGAG
>Ga0207416_1005073_pt1 | contig 10766 bp, 7 predicted proteins | sample PaiPotPPM11metaG_FD_184107 | JGI IMG/M metagenome (GOLD analysis project Ga0207416, IMG submission 184107) | Iron sulfur acid spring bacterial and archeal communities from Banff, Canada, to study Microbial Dark Matter (Phase II) - Paint Pots PPM... ...
CAATTTGTCTTAAACGTCGCGTTGGTGCTCCTGGCGCTCGTGAAACAGAAAAGCGCGAGACCGCTAGCTGCAGGGTGGCTTCTCGCTCGGGTTCGTCGCCGTCCTCGCGGTGGTGGTGGCTCTGAACTCGAGCAACGCCCGGCATTTGACGGGCGTGAGCGAGAACGGCGGCGTGACGTTCTTCCAGGCCCAGTGTGATGTGCACGTGGTCCACGCCGAGCGCCTCCCGGGCGTGGATTCGATGTTTGGTAATCCGGTCGCCGCTCAGTTGGGGCGCGGGCGGGATTACTACTTCCCGAACCACTTCGCGTGGGACCAGGCCTTCTTCTATCGCCACGGGCTGCGATGTATTCGAAACAGGGGCTTCGGAGAAGCCGGCCTCGCTCTGCGCGAGTTAGCCGATCTCACGATGACCAGCATCCCCTGGCCCCTGGTAGACGACCACGGGATCTCGCACATCGCAAACGTGACCGACTACCTCTATTGCGCCGGGCTCGTAACGATGATGATGGTCGCGGTATCGAGGCGCCGACGACGACGCCGCACCATACGAAGCCCGACTGGTCCAAGGATCCTCGCAGCTCAGCTTGCGATGGTCATCCCCGTCACAATCACATTCGGCTCGGAGCCTCGCTATCGCATTGCGTACGACGTGCTCGGCCTCGCGCTAGCCGCCTGGTTCATCGCCGAGTGGCTCCGCGCACCTCAGGCCCGGCCGCCATCCCGTTGGCACGGATGACGCGCCTGCGCATCCAAATCCGGGACTAGCACTCTACAGCGGCTAGAGTCTCGTTCGGCGGGTGGGATGTCGCCCAGGGCGGAGTGAAGCCGCCGGTGGTTGAACCAGGCGATGTACTCAACGACGGCTAGCTCGAGCTGGGAGCGCTCGCGATCCCCGTGTCATCAGGTGAGACCACCACCACACGGTTCACACGCGGCTCGAGCAGCCGCGCGACCTCCCAACAGCTGCCCGTCACCTCCAACGCCACCCGATCCGACGCCACCAGACTCTCAGCCAGCACATCCAGGCCGACCGCGCGACCGACCCATCTCGGCAATCCCATCCTCGCCTCCGTTCAGTTGTCAGTACGGGAGAACCAGCAGGACAACGACACAGACCGATACGAGCTCAAGGCTCAATCCGGGCAAGTCGCAGGGCCGGCCGAGCGAAAAGGCCGGGCTCGAAGCCCATCGTCCAAAACGGCCTACCCGTCCGCGTTCTCCCAAGAAGGCCCCTGTCCCGGATCACCCGACCGTAAGGTCAGCACCGGACGGGGCCTCCCGAGGTGCATTTTCATGCCCCGAGGAGGGGGAAGACCCCCTCGCCCGGCGCCCTTCTTCTGCTCGGCCTCTGGAAGCGGCGCTCTGGGAGCCCATGGCCACCGAGAGCCTCGTCCGGTCGTGGGTGTCCTCCAGGTCAGCGGGCGAGCGCGGACGCAAGCAAGACCTCCCTTGTTTCCGGGGAATACAGAAGCGGGAGCGACGGGACTCGAACCCGCGACCTCCGGCGTGACAGGCCGGAACCCGGTGGCCAGACGAGGCCACCCTAGGCCACGGAAGGTCGCCAAATGCAGGGAATTACGCTCTCAATTAAGGGCGGTGCGCGACCCCCAAGATCACGCGTTGGCCGACCTGCGGGACGCGCTGGGGACGCACGCTCGTTACTGCTGCTCGGCTCGCTCGATCAGCCCAAGGAGTTCGCACGCCGCTCGTGTGGTTATCGCCGGCGGCTGCAGACCGTCGTGCTCGAGCAGGTCGCGGTCGCCGGTGACGATCGCCTCGGCGCTGGACGCCTTCGCGAGCGCGATCAGGTAGTCGTCTTTTGGGTCCCGCAGCACGGCCTCGGGCTCCTCGGGGTCGGGGAAGTGAAGCGTGCTTTCGGAGACCGCGGCGAGGATGTCCGCGGCCCGACCCTCCGTGAGCCGTTGCCGGAAGTGCTCGCTGTTGAGTCCGCGGGAGACCTCCCCGAGCAGGTGCGGGCACACCACCGCCTCGAACTTGGACTCGAGCAGGGCCGAGAGGATCAACGCGGGCGTGCCCTGTGGTCGCCCAGCAACGGATGCGAGCATGACGCTCGCGTCGACGACGAGACGCGTCACCTAGCGGCTCTCGTGGACCGCTTTGACGCCGAGGGCAATCGCCTCGTCGTCGCTGAGCGCGGAGCGCTCCTGGGCTTCCCTGATCGCGTCCCGACCCAAGCGGATGCGCGCCGCTGCTTCGAGCAGCTCCCGGTCGCTGCGACCGGGGAAGCGGACGCGAAGCCGCTCCAACAGCGAGGTGTCGATCTCCACCCTGGTCGTCATCGCGGTAACCATTTGCAAGATCGTAGCGACACCGCTTCTCGCGCCGCCAGGGTGTTGGCCATTGCCTGTGTGCAGGCCCCATCGACGAGAGCGACTCGTCCCGTCCCCGGTCGGGGGTCCTTCTCTCAGCCACCAGGAGCGGGAATCGCGGTAGGGACGGGCCTTGCGGCCCGCCCCCCGCGCAGATCCCAGCGTGCGTGTTTAACGCACTGGGCTCCTGCCTTGGGTTCTGGCGTCGAAGCGCGTGTTGGGCCAGGGGTGGTGGACGCGGGCGCGGGGCAGCCATCGGGTGGCGATGCGGTGCATTCGTTCCAGGGTCACGGCGGAGCGCTGGCTGCGGCGCCGGAGCGCGTGGTGCCAGTGCCGCTGTACCTGGTCGCGGAATGCTTGCAGCGCGTTGGTGTTGTCGGGCACCCCGTAGTAGTGGTAGTGCCCGCGCAGAACGCTGGCGAGCCAGCGCCCTTGCTCTGGGATCGGGTGGTGCCGGCGTCGTCTCAGTTCGGTCTTGACCGCCTTGAGCTTGGCCCGCATCCGCTTCTTGCTGGTGACGCGCCGCAGCTTGAACCGTCCGTGCCTGTCTGTCGCGCATTGGTGCGTGAAGCCCAGGAACTCGAACGTCTCAGGCCGAACCCGGATTCCGCGTCTGGCCCGGTTGCGGGCGGCGAACCGCCCGAACTCGATCAGCCGCGTTTTGTCCGGGTGCAGCTCCAGGCCGAACTTCGCCAGCCTTTGGTGAAGGTCGGCGAGGAACCGCGCGGCGTCGCCGTGGCGCTCGAAGCCCGCCAGCCAGTCGTCGGCGAACCGCACGAGGATCATGTCCCCGCGCGCGCCCTGCCGCCGCCACTGGTCGGCCCACAGGTCAAAGACGTAGTGCAGGTAGACGTTGGCGAGCAGCGGCGAAACCGATGCTCCCTGCGCCGTCCCTTCCTCGGTCTTTGTCCATTTCCCGTTCTCGATGACTCCTGCCCTGAGCCATTTCTGGATCAGGCGCAGGACCCGCCGGTCCGCGATCCGGTGCTCGAGGAACTTCTCCAGCCAGCCCTGATCGAGCCGGGAGAAGAAGTCGCGGATGTCCGCGTCGAGCACCCATCTCACTCTCCTGCGTTCGATCCCGACCGCGAGCGCGTCGAGCGCGTCGTGCGGCGAGCGCCCGGGCCGAAACCCGTAGGAGAAACCGAGGAAGTCCTGCTCGTAGACGGCGTTCAATACCTCGACCACCGCCCGCTGGAGGATCTTGTCCTCGAGCGCGGCGACCCCGAGCGGCCTAAGCCGCCCGTCTGGCTTCGGTATGTACGCCCTGCGAGTCGGCCTCGCCCGGTAGGCGCCCCGCAGAACACGGGCGTGCAGATCCTGAAGGTTGTCCTCCAGGTCAAGCCCGTACTCCCGCCACGTCACGCCGTCAACCCCCGCGGCCGCGCCCGGGCTGATCGCCCGATACGCGTCCCGCAACCGATCGACAGTCACGTGGTGTAGGAGCGCCGTGAAACGCACATCCCTGTCCGCTCGCGCCAGTTGGCGCACACGATCCAGTTCGCTTGACACGCCGGTCCCGGCTCTGCGTCCGGGGCGTGTTTGCCTGGTCGTGTTCCCCTTGGCCGGTCCCCTTCCCTCCACCGCCTCCGCGACCGCCTCCGCGGCGTTGTTCGACGGCTTCGCGGGTACTACGGGACCGTCTGACTTCCCAGAGCCGTGCATCGAGGGATTACCGCCCAAGCGTTCCCCTCACGGCCCCGCACCGGTCGACATGCCACCCCGCGAACCATCCAGGACGGGGCATCGAGGACCAGCGCCGGGCGGCCCTGGGATCTCCCTGTTCTCGCGCATGGAGATTCCGTGCGTGCCTGGGTTCTCTGACCGCGCAGGGTCCCTTGACGGCTCGCGCATAACGCCGTCGCGGGCGTGGCCTTCCGCATGGTGTGACAGCGTCGGCACCCCGAATTCGCACATTTCGCGGCTCATTAGCCCCGCCCACACGTACCCCTGTCAACGCTTCGCCAGCACCCTCGCAGGTACCAACGCATGACTCGGGGCCATCGTGGATCGCTACTCCCTCGACGTAGAGAACTCTCATCTCCTTCTCCATGCCGGTTTATCCAGGCGCTCCACACCACGTGCATCAAGGATGCTGGCCCGGGGGTCCAACGGCCGTGCTGACGATCGGAAAGCTCGGTGCCTCGGTCGACCAGCTCCAATACTACGAGCGGCAGGTCGCCCAGGGTCTCGAGGACTACTTGTCCGGTCGGGGCGAGGCGCCGGGCCGGTGGATCGGCGGTGGTTGCGGCGGGATCGGGCTGCGCGGACAGGTTGACCGTGCCGGGTTCATGCGCGCGATGCAGGGCTGCGATCCGCGGACGGGTGATGGGCTTCGCCCGCCGCGGAGTCGGACGAAGGTCGCGGCGTTCGATTTGACGTTTTCGGCGCCGAAGTCGGTCAGTGTGCTGTTCGCGGTCGCCGACGAGGACGTGTCGGGTGCGCTGTTGGAGGCGCACGAGCGGGCGGTCGAGGCGGCGTTTCGCTATGTCGAGCGCGAGGCGTGCTTTACGCGTCGCGGTCACGACGGCATCCGGCGGATCCGGGGCGAGGGGTTCGTCGCGGCCGCGTACCGCCACCGGCTCTCGCGCGCCGGCGATCCTCAGCTGCACACACACGTCGTGGTCGCGAACATGACCCGCGCGGAGGGTCGGTGGACGACGCTCGAGGCGCACGGCCTGTACGAGCACAAGTCCGCCGCCGGGGCGGTCTATCGAGCGGTGCTGCGTGCCGAGGTGCGCGAGCGGCTGCCGTGGGTGTGGTGGCGGCAGGTGGGTCGCGGGCTGTTCGAGATCGACGGCGTCGCTGACGCGGTGCTGCGCGAGTTCTCACGCCGGCGGGTCGAGATAGAGGACCGCGCGTTCGCGCTGACAGGCGTCGAGGCGTCGAAGTTGTCTCGCGAGCGGCTCCAGGGGATCGCGCTTGCGACACGCAAAGCGAAGGAGTACGGCGTGGATGGCGCGCGGTGGCGGCAGGATGCGAAGGCCAGGGCGGCCGAGCACGGTCTCGGTCGCGGGGAGGTCAAGTCGCTGATGCGCTCGCATCCGAGGATCGCCGGGCTGTCCGAGGCCGATGTTGTCCGCTCGGCGGCGGAGCGCCTATCGGGCCCGCAGGGGCTCACGGGGAACCACAACACGTTCGCTCGGCGGCACGCGCTGGCGGAGATCGCCGGCGAGTTCACCCAGGGTGCGGACTTTGTGCAGCTAGAGCGCGCAACGAGCAGCTACCTCGATCACCGCTCTGTTGTGCCGCTCGGACGCATCGATGCAGAGCATCGGTTCACGACTCGCGATCTGCTCGCCTGCGAGCGCGCGATCGTCGAAGGCGCGAAGCGTCCCGCAAGGGAGCGGGTTGCGATGCTACATCCGCGTCTGTGCGACTGGGCGCTCGCGGACATGCTGCTGCCGCTGAGCGGTGAGCAGGCCAAGGCCGTGCGAGTGCTCGCGACCGACGGCCGTGGAGTGTCGGTCCTCCAGGCTCTGGCCGGTACCGGCAAGACGCGTGTCCTTGCCGGCCTGGCCCGCGCCTATGAGGCGGCGGGGTACCGGATTCGAGGGGTCGCGCCGACGGGGCGCGCCGCTCGCGAGCTGGGCGACGCCGCGAGCATCCCGGCGTTCACGATCCATCGACTCCTCTGGGAGCTGGAGGACAGCGGTGGTTTCGCGCCCAAGACGGTCATCTTGTTCGACGAGGCTGGCTCGGCGCCCACCCGCGCGTCTGCCCGGTTGTTCGCGCTTGCCGAGCGCGCGGGAGTGAAGGTGATCGCCGCCGGGGACTCAGGCCAGCTGCCCTCGGTTGCGGCTGGAGGGTGGTTCGCAGCGATCGCCGAGAAGCTACGCGGACCCGAGCTGCGCGAGGTCATGCGCCAGCGCGACCCCGCCGAGCGCGAAGCGCTCGAACACCTCCACGACGGCGACCCAGAGCCGTACCTCCAGCTCAAGCGTGACCAGGGTTCGCTGGGAATCCACGAGCACGAAGAGGACGCGGTCGCAGCGATCCTCGGCGAGTGGAACGACGCCCGCGAGCGACACGGCCTCTCACAGACCGTGATGATCGCTCGCGATAACGCCACCAGAGAGATCCTGAATGACCGCGCCCGCCAAGTCCTGATTGCCGAAAGTGCCCTGGGTCCCGACGGTGTGACGATCGCCGCTCAGGAGTTCCGGGTAGGCGACCGTGTGATCGCACGCCGCAACGACCGCCACCGCGACATCGACAACGGCACCCTCGGGCGTATCGCCGCGATCGATCGCCGCACCGGCGAGGTCACCGTCATCACCGATGGAGGCAAGCGCCGGCAGCTCGACGCAAGCTATGTAGCCGAGCACCTCGAGCACGCCTATGCGCTCACAGGCCACGGCGCGCACGGCGCAACGGTCGAATGGGCCGGGGTGATCGGCCGACCGTCCGAATTCACGCGCGAATGGGCCTACACATCACTCTCACGCGCGCGCGGGCGGGCGCATGTATATGTGGTTGCCGAAGCGACGGAGGGACAGAGGAAGCGCGAGCGGTACGCGCCACCCGAGCCAGACAGAACAGCCGCGGAAGCGCTCGACATCATGACCCGCACGATGCGTCGCCGGGAAGCCGAGCCCCTCGCGATAGATGCCCGTGAGGGTCCAGAGCTTCCAGCTGCCGGTCCGAGACCGACTACGCGCATCCCCCTCGGTGAGCAGGCGGAGGCAGGGGCCGAGCACGCGTCCGCCAGCTGGGAAGTCCGTCGGCCGCCGGAGATCCGCGGACCCGGGCCAGGGCGCTGGCGCGCATCCGAACGCGAACGCGGGATCGAGCGTTAGGTTCCGCTCGCCGGGTGCTGCGGCGACTAGCGCAGCATTGAACGCAGAAGCACGCGCCAACTCAGCCGGCTGTCGAGAACCGTCCGGTCCGAGCATCTCGTCGACACGGACCGGGGTGACTGCTTGCACGCGATTGCGCAAGCGAGGAAGGAGATCGGCCCAGCTCCGATTGCATAGGCACGACGACGGGATCGAGCATGCGGCCGACTTGCGCGCTCTCCGCGCAAAGGAGGTCGATCCCCCGCCGGCGATGAGATGCTCGTCATCTGAGCAATGCAGGAGCGGCGCGATCCGGCGCCGCGGCTTCCGAGTCTCCTCAAACCCAGAAGTCTGGACGGGACTGCCGGAATGCTCCGGTAGCACCAGCGGGCCGACCGCCGGAGCGAGCTCACTGCTCGGTTTCGTTTCTGGGGTGCAACCGGCGTGGCGGGGCGATCTTGCGTACCGGGACGTCACGATGACAAGGATCCAGGGCGCCACAAGCAACGCGTCCCGCTGGCCGGCAGCCGGTAGGAGACAAGCGTTTAGCTTGCCAGCAACGCGTTAAGCCGCTTGAGCAAAGTCTTACTGGCAGCCTCCAGACGGCCGAGGTCACGGCGCACGGAGCGGTTGTCTCCGAGCGCGGCGTCGACGTCTCTGATCGCGGCGCGCAGATCTGCGGCGTTAACCCTGGCTGAAGCTCTGGCCGACCGGGCGTCTGCAGACGGCTTCGCGGGATGGCCCTTAAGCGCCGCCTCGGCCTGCTTAAGCGCGGTGGCCTCGTCGACGATCTCATGGCTGATCGGACTGACGTACAGATAGCCGTTGTTCTGCCATTTGTCGATCAGATCGCGTGCGTCGTCGAGGCGCTTGCGGTCTGCCAGCAGCTTGTTCAGCTGATCGTGAAGCGGTTTCGCGCACGCTGTCCCCTCCGCGAGCGCGCGCGCCAGATCCGCGTTCGCACGATCGAGGGCGCGCTCGGCGAGCACGAAGTCGGAGTGCGCCCCCTTGGTCAGCCTCGACCAGTCTTGGCTGCGCAGTTCGGCTTGGAGGGCCAAGCCGAACAGCTCAGTGCCAGCGTGGAGGACCTCGACGAACAGAGCGGATTCCGGAGTTATCACTGCCCCGTGTTCCAAAGCAGCTAGCAGCTCGCCGAGCCCCTCTCCATCGATGATCGTCTTGGCCGCCTCGTCCCTCACCTCCTGGTCGATTTCTCCGTCGCTCTCGTCGGCTTTCTCCAGCTCCTTCTCACCCAAGGCGGCGAGCTGCTCCGCCATCTCGTACTCGCGCTGCGCCTCGCTGTAGGCGTTCCGGTCGCATCTCATCAGCTTGATCGTTTGGTCATCGACGGTGGTGTTCATGCCGTTGCACTGGAGCGTCACGACTACCTCGAACGCTTGTGTCGTCGGCCCGTTCGGGTCCATCGTCACCGCGAAAGTCAACGGATGGGCGCTGTCGTTTGGGTTCGCGTCCGCACCGTTAGTGTCGGCGCTGGTGCCTCCACCATAAGCGGCAGAATCGTAGCCGGCGCTCGTGCCGTCGGCGCGGGTGATACTCACCTGGACCCCCCAGTTGTGAGACGGTGGGACGTAATCGGGAGGGTACGGACACTCCACGCTCCATCCGACGGTCACGCCAGCCACGCCGTCAGAGTTGACCGGACCGACGGACACAGTGGCCGAGCCGCAAGGCCCGTTGTCGGGCTGAGGGCAGGTCGGAGATCCCTGCGCCCCAGTCGAGACTGCAAACACGAGACCGGCGACCAGCGGAAGCGCGCCGCTCACGCACAGCAACAGCCTGCGCCGCCGTGCAATACCCCACACCGCTAGCGCGCGACGAGCTTGACCGTTCCGTCTACTTCCCACCCCCGAATCCATCGGTTTCCAACGTAACAGCTGCCGGTTGTCCTGTCAACGGTCCGATCGGTCGATGTCAAGCCAGGACGGCAGTGCTCAATGCGTATGCGGCTCGCTGTCGATCGAGACGGAGGCTGTGAGGAGAAGTCCGCGCCTGGCGCTTGAGCCCTAATGCGTTGATCTGCCCACAGGGGTCGAGCGAAGAGTCCGGGATCGTCGACGGACATTTCGCCACGAGCCTGGCTTGGAACGATCGGGGAAGCATCGCGGCAATCCGGCCTGATTACCGCAACCACGGCAGAGCAGGTCTAACGACCAAACACCCGAGCGACCCGCTCCTCGCCACGAGCAGGGCGAGCGACTCAACCGACGCCCACTGCACATGCCTAGGTCACGCCCAGGCAGGCCGGGCTCGAGCACGACGCGTCCCACTTGCGCGCTCGCGTGCCAGCAGCGCTCGCCGCCGGCGTCCGCGGACGATCGCAATCCCCGAATGCGATCGCCGGTTCCGCCACGATCAGCGCGATCGAATTGGCGACCAGGGGATCGTCAGCGAGGTGATCGGCCGACGACCGGTCGGCAATCAATGCGATCGCCGCGGTCGATTGTCGAGAGAAGAGCGAGATGGTCGACCTCCGCTCGCTCGGCGGTTCACCGCCGTGCTTCTCCTCTCTCGATTCGTGTCAGGTGTGCCGCCGGGGCCGTTTGCGGCCGAAACCCTGATCAACCGGCTCGGCGAAATAGCCCGCGCCGCCTGGGTTTCGGCGCTCGATTCGAACGAAAGACCTCCTGTTAGGTTGCCATCGGTGGGACCATGGGCGTGATGCGTTCAATCAATCCTTGACATGCGATGGGTAGGCGCGCAACCGGCCAGATCCTGACCGCCAAAGACAGGCGGGGCGACACGACCTACTCCGTGCGCTTCCGCGGCCGAGGCTACCCGCACCAGGTGATCCTGCTCGGCTCGAGCGGCGACGGTTGCACCCGCGCGAAGGCCGAGCACGAGGCGCAGATCGTGGCGGCGCAGATCCGTGCCGGAAGGTGGATGCCGACGCCCAAACCCGCGTACTTCGACGATGGCGAGCCATACACGTTCCGCCACCTTGCGAGCGACTACTACTACCGCAAGCGGCGCAAGGGGCTGCGGGCGAGTTCTCTGTCCGACATGCTCAACAAGCTCCAGAAACACTTGCTGCCGTTCTTCGGCGAGTACCAGCTGCACGAGATCGACGAGCAGCTCATCGAGGACTACATCGAGCAGAAGCAGCGCGAGAACGACCGCCTCGCTGCCGCCGCGTCGATCGGCCGCCCGTATCTGAACAAGGCAGGCCGACCCCACCGGCCGGTGAAAGCCTCGACGATCAACACGCACCTGCACCTGCTCGCCGGGATCCTCGATCGGGCAGTGCGAGAAGGGCTCATCCCGCGTAACCCGGCCCGAGGTGAGGACCTCCGGCTCGCCGTCCGGCGCGAGCGCCACTACGGCCTCGAGCTCGACGAGGCGTGGTCGTTGATCGAGGCCGCCGGCAAGTCCGACCGGCAGCCGACCGAGACCGACATGCTCCGGCAAGAGATCCTCGAGCTACGAGACCGAGGTCTCGACTGGAAGGCCATCGGCAGACAGGTCGGCAAGGCGCCGACCACCTGCATGTACCACGCTCAGCGCCCCGAACCCCGACCGGTCCCGATGCGACGCGCGGTCGTCGCAACGCTGACGCTCGCGGGCTTGAGAGTCGGAGAGCTGTGCGCGCTCAACTGCGCCCACGTTGACCTCGCTCACCGCGTGATCCGAGTCATCG
>Ga0207416_1005080_pt1 | contig 10746 bp, 19 predicted proteins | sample PaiPotPPM11metaG_FD_184107 | JGI IMG/M metagenome (GOLD analysis project Ga0207416, IMG submission 184107) | Iron sulfur acid spring bacterial and archeal communities from Banff, Canada, to study Microbial Dark Matter (Phase II) - Paint Pots PPM... ...
ATGCTGCGGCTCGCCGACGAAGGGGTCGGCGGCGAGCCGCAGCATGGCCAGGTCGAGCGGGTCGGACACCCACCACGCGTAGCGGGCCAGGAACGGGTCGGGTTCGGGCCGGTTCACGATCGTGTAGCGGTAGCTGCGCCAGCCCGCCGAGCGGCGGGCGTCGAAGTCGTCGGCGACGACGTCGGCCTGGCGCACGACGACCTCGGGCGCGGTGAGACCGTTCACCGACCGGGCCAGCCGGCTGACGTCGGCGGCCGCCGGCACGTCGAGGCTCACGACCTGGCCCCGGGCGTGCACGCCCTTGTCGGTGCGGCCCGCGCAGGCGAGCACGAGCGGGGCGGGATCGACGCGCAGCACGGTGGCGAGCGCCTCGATGAGCAGGCCGGCGACGGTGCGGACCTCGGGCTGGGCCGCGAAGCCGTGGAAGTGGGTCCCGTCGTAAGCGACGACGAGCTTCACCCGGACCTGGTCGGTCCGGGGGAACGACGCCGAGGACCCGGCGTCGGTCGAGCTCACACCAGCTCGATACGCGCCATCGGCGCGCTGTCCCCGGGCCGAGGGCCGAGCTTCAGGATCCGCAGGTAGCCGCCCGGCCGCTCGGCGTACCGGGGTGCGATCTCGGTGAAGAGCTTGTACGTCACGCGCTTGTCGTGGAGCTTGGCGACGACCTGGCGGCGGTCGTGGACGGTGCCGCGGCGGGCCTTGGTGATGAGCCGCTCCGCGTACGGGCGCAGCGCCTTCGCCTTCGCCTCGGTGGTCACGATGGCCTCGGCCTCGAAGAGGTGCGCGGCCAGGTTGGCGAGCAGCAGCCGCTGGTGCGCGGGGTCCCTCCCGAGCCGGGGGCCTTTCGTCGGCGTCGGCACGTTCCCTTACTCCTTCACGCGCAGCGACAGGCCCCGCTCGTCGAGCTTCTGGAGGACCTCCTCCAGGGACTTCGAGCCGAAGTTCGTGATCGCCAGGAGGTCGTCCTCGCTCTTCTGGACGAGCTGCCCGATGGTGTCGACCCGGGCCCGCTTGAGGCAGTTCCGCGGCCGCTCGGACAGGTCCAGCTCCTCGATCGGCAGCTCGAGGTCCGGGGACGCCGCCGTCGCCGGCGAGACCTCCCCCAGCTCGAGGCCCTGGGGCGCGTCGGACAGGCTCGCCACCAGCCCGACCAGGCTCTTGAGCGTCTCGCCGGCCGAGGCGAGTGCCTCGCGGGGCGAGATCGAGCCGTCGGTCTCGATCTCGATGGTCAGCTTGTCGTAGTTCGTGGCCTGCTCGACCCGGGTCGGCTCGATCGAGAACGCCACCCGCCGGACCGGCGAGAAGATGGCGTCGACCGGGATCACGCCGATGGTCGCGGTGCGCTTGTTCCGCTCCGCCGACAGGTAGCCCCGGCCCTGCTCGACGGTGAGGTCGATGGCGAGGCGGCCCTTGGCGTTGACGCTGGCGACGTGGAGGTCCGGGTTCAGGATCTCGATATCGGCGGTGGTCTGGATGTCACGCGCGACGACGTCGCCCGGCCCCCGCTTGTCGAGCCGGAGCGTGACCGGCTCGGCGCTCGTGCTCCGCAGCACCAGGTCCTTGATGTTCAGGATCAGGTCGGTGACGTCTTCCTTGACGCCCGGGATGGTGTCGAACTCGTGCAGTGCCTCGTCGAAGCGCACCTGCGAGACGGCGGCGCCGGGGATCGACGACAGGAGGGTCCGGCGGAGGCTGTTCCCGAGGGTGTGGCCGAACCCGGGCTCGAGCGGCGAGATGACGAAGGACTGGGTGTTGCCCTCCGCCTCGCCGGCCTCGACCTCGGGTCGTTGGATGATCAGCATGGTTTCTCTTCCAGGGGGATGGTGGCCCGCCGCGGCGGGCCGGTTTGCTTACTTGGAGTAGAGCTCGACGATGAGCTGCTCGCGCACCGGCACGTCGATCTGCTCGCGGAGGGGCGCGCCGCGGACGGTCGCCTCCAGCTTGTCGGCGTTCACGTCGAGCCAGGCCGGGACGGCGTGGTCGAGGGTGTCGAGGTTGTGGCGGATGATGATGTTGCTCCTGGCCTTCGGCCCGAGGCCGATCACGTCGCCCTCGCGGACCTGGTACGAGGGGATCGTGACCCGCTTGCCGTTCACGAGGACGTGGCCGTGGCGGACCAGCTGGCGGGCCTGGTTCCGGCTCGCCGCGAAGCTGGTGCGGAACACCGTGTTGTCGAGCCGCTGCTCGAGCATGCGGAGCAGGTTCTCGCCGGTGATCCCGGCCTGGCGGTTCGCCTCCTCGTAGAGGTTGCGGAACTGCTGCTCGAACACGCCGTAGATGCGGCGGGCCTTCTGCTTCTCGCGGAGCTGGAGCAGGTACTCGCTCTCCCGGATCCGGCCCCGGCCGTGCTCACCGGGCGGGTAGGGCTTGCGCTCGACCGGGCACTTCAGGGAGTCGCACTTGGCGCCCTTCAGGAACAGCTTCATGCGCTCGCGGCGGCACAGCTTGCAGACCGCGCCGGTGTAGCGGGCCATCAGACCCTCCGCCGCTTGGGCTGGCGGCAGCCGTTGTGCGGGATCGGGGTCACGTCCTTGATGCCGACCACCTCGATGCCCGTGTTCTGGATGGTCCGGATGGCGGTCTCCCGGCCCGAGCCGGGACCCTTGACGAGGACGTCCACCTTGCGCACCCCGTGCTCCATCGCCCGACGCGCCACCGTCTCGGCGGCCAGCTGGGCCGCGAACGGAGTGCTCTTCCGGGAGCCCTTGAAGCCCACGTTGCCCGACGACGCCCAGGCGAGCGCGTTCCCCTGCTGGTCGGTGATCGTGATGATGGTGTTGTTGAACGAAGACTTGATGTGCGCGACGCCGTAGGCGACGTTCTTGCGCTCGCGTCGCTTCGGCCGTCGGCCGCCCGCAGCCGGCTTCGCCATTACTTCCTCGCCTTCTTCTTGCCGGCCACGGTCTTCTTCGGGCCCTTGCGGGTCCGGGCGTTGGTGCGGGTCCGCTGGCCGTGGACGGGCAGGCCCCGACGGTGCCGGATGCCCTCGTAGCTGCCGATCTCGACCTTGCGCTTGATGTTGGCGGCGACCTCGCGCCGGAGGTCTCCCTCGACCTTGAGGTTCCCGTCGATGAACGAGCGCAGCTTGGCGACCTCGTCGTCGGTGAGGTCCCGGACCCGGGTGTCGCTGTTCAGGCCCGCCTGCTGGCAGACCAGCTGGGCGGTCGGACGCCCGATCCCGAAGATGTAGGTGAGCGAGATCTCGAGCCGCTTCTCGCGGGGGATGTCGACGCCGGCGATTCGAGCCACGGGATCAGCCCTGCCGCTGCTTGTGGCGCGGGTTCTCGCAGATGACCCGCACCACGCCATGGCGGCGGATCACCTTGCACTTCTCGCACATCTTCTTGACGGATGGTCGGACCTTCACCGTAGTTCCTCGGTCACTTGTAGCGGTAGGTGATGCGGCCGCGGCTCAGGTCGTACGGCGTCAACTCGACCTGAACTCGGTCGCCCGGGAGGATCCGGATGTAGTGCATCCGCATCTTCCCGGAGATGTGGGCGAGCACCCGGTGCCCGTTCTCGAGCTCGACCCGGAACATGGCGTTGGGGAGCGGCTCCACCACTGTCCCCTCGACCAGGATCGTGTCGTCTTTGGGCTTGGCCAGGGCCTCCACCACCTCATCGTCTCGGGTCCCTCGTCGGTGTGCGGGCGCGCGAAGAACCCGAGAACTCGCGCGGAGCCCAACCAGGCTACCGGATCGCCGGCCGCGGTCCCACCCGGCGGTCGCCGGGCCGGGCGCGAAACGCGCCCCGCGCCGCAGCGAACGCCTGTTCGCCGACGCCGACGCGGCCCCGCGCTGGCTACCCGGGCCGCGTGAGCACCTCGGGGCCGTGCTCGGTGATCGCGATCGTGTGCTCGAAGTGGGCCGACCGGCGGTGGTCCCGGGTGACGACCGCCCAGCCGTCGCGCAGCACCTCGGTCTCGGGGCCGCCGGCGTTGACCATCGGCTCGATGGCCAGCACCAGGCCCTCCTTCAGCTTCAGGCCCCGGCCCGGGGGGCCGTAGTTCGGCACCTGGGGCTCCTCGTGCATGGCGGTGCCGATCCCGTGCCCGACGTACTCGCGGACGACGGTGAAGCCGGCGCCGGTCGCCACCTCCTCGACCGCGGCGCCGATGTCACCGAGCCGCTCCCCCTCCCGGACGTGACCGATCCCCGCATCGAGGGAGGTCCGGGTGACCTCGATGAGCCGCTTCGACTCGTCGTCGATGTCGCCGACCGGGACCGTCACCGCCGCGTCGGCGTGCCAGCCCTCGACGATGGCGCCGCAGTCGATGGAGAGGATGTCGCCCTCCTCGAGGACGACCTCGTCGCTCGGGATGCCGTGGACGATGACGTCGTTCGGGGACGTGCAGACCACGGCTGGGAAGCCGTGGTAGCCGAGGAAGTTCGAGCGGGCGCCCCGGCGCTCGAGCACGTCCCGGGCCACCGCGTCGACGTCGGCGGTGGTGGCGCCGGGCTTGGCGGCCCGGATGCACTCCTCGTGCATCTCGGCGACGATGACGCCGGCCCGGCGCATGAGCGCGATCTGCTCGGGCGACTTGCGGGTGATCACAGCGCCCGGGACCCGGCGTCGAAGTAGGAGTCGACGAGCTCGACGAGCCGCTTGAAGACCTCCTCGGTCTCGTCGCTGGCGTCGACATGGGCGAGGATCCCGGCCCGCCGGTAGTGCTGGATGACGGGCAGCGTCTTCATCTCGTAGAGCTCGAGGCGCCGCATGACCGCCTCGGGGGTGTCGTCCTCGCGCTGGACGACCTCGTGGCCGCAGACGTCGCAGGTCCAGTTGTGCTCGGGCGGGTTGTCGACGTGGTAGTTCGCGCCGCAGTTCGAGCAGACGCGGCGGCCCGCGATCCGCTGGAGCACGACCTCGGTGGGGACGTCGAGGTCGACGGCGAGGTCGAGCGGGCAGCCGTCGAGGATCTTGTCGAGCTCGGCGGCCTGCTGCCGGGTCCGGGGGAAGCCGTCGAGCACGAACCCGTGCTGGGCCCGGTCGTCGATCGCCAGCTGCTCCCGGACGAGGCCGATGACGATGTCATCGGGGACGAGGAAGCCGCGGTCGATGTAGCCCTTGGCCTCGCGACCGAGCTCGGTCCCGGCCGCGGCGGCGTCCCGGAACAGGTCCCCCGTCGACAGACGGAAGATCCGGTAGTGCTCCTCAAGCCGGACCGCCTGGGTTCCCTTGCCGGCACCCTGCTTCCCGAGCAAGACGAGTCGCGGGCCTCGGGGCTCGGTCGCCGCGTCAGGCAAGGAAGCCTTCGTAGTTGCGCATCATCAGCTGACTGTCGATCTGCTTCATCGTCTCGAGCGCGACCCCGACCGTGATGAGCAGCGCAGTGCCCCCGAAGGGGAACTGACTGATGTTCCAGAGCGCGAAGACGAGCAGCGGCGCGATGGCGATGACGGCTAGGAACAGCGAGCCGGGCAGCGTGATCCGGTTCAGCGTCTTGGCCAGGTACCGCTCGGTCGGCGGACCGGGTCGGATGCCCGGGATGAACCCGCCCTGCTTGCGGATGATGTCGGCCTGCTGCTGGGGGTTGAACGCGATCGCGGTGTAGAAGTACGCGAAGAAGATGATGAGGATCGTGTAGAAGAGGATGTAGAACCAGCTCTGGCGCGCCACCAGGTTGTTGTTGATCCACTGCTGGACCCCGTGCCCGCTGTTGCCGAGCGCCGACGCGATCAGGGCCGGGAAGGCCAGGATCGAGCTGGCGAAGATGACCGGGATCACCCCGGACTGGTTCACCTTGAGCGGGATGTAGGTGCTCTGGCCGCCGTACATCCGGCGGCCGACCACCCGTTTGGCGAACTGGACTGGGATGCGGCGCTGCCCCAGCTCGACGAAGACGATCCCGACGATCATCGCCACGCCGATGAGCAGGATCGTGAAGAACTGGAACTTGCTGCCCTGGCTGTAGATGGAGCCGCCCTGGGACGGCAGGCGCGACACCACCGAGGCGAAGATCAGGATCGACATGCCGTTGCCGATCCCCCGTTGGGAGATCAGCTCCCCGAGCCACATCACGAGCGCGGTGCCGGCGGTCCAGACCAGGACGATGAGCGCGGCTCGCGGGGTGTCGAAGTGGGGGATGAAGTCGATGCCCTTCGGGAGGCTGGCGCTGAGCCCGAACAGGCCACCGTTGCCGGCGTGGAGGGCGAACACGAACCCGGTGGACTGCACCAGCGCCAGCCCGATGGTCAGGTAACGGGTCCACTGGGTGATCTTCTTCTGACCGGTCTGGCCCTCGTTCTGCCACTCCTCGAGCTTCGGGATCACCACGCCGAGCAGCTGCATGATGATCGACGCCGTGATGTACGGCATGATCCCGAGGAAGAAGATGGCGACGTTGGTGATGGCGCCGCCCGAGAAGAGGTCGAGGAAGCCGACGACGCCGCTGTTCTTCGTCGAGTCCTGAAGGTGCTTGATCGCCTTGAAGTCGACGTAGGGGACGGGCAGGTGGGCGCCGATCCGGTACACCGCCACGATGAGCAGCGTGAACAGGATCTTGTTCCGGAGGTCGGGGACCCGGAACATGTTCCGGAGCCGGGAGAGCATGCGGGAGGCCTCCTGAGCCGTCGGCGGCGGACAGCCTACCGATTGGTGAGGGCGTTCCCGCGAGCGGCGGGACGACGGTCACCCCACGGGGGCGGCAAGACCTCGGCCTGACCGCCCGCCGCTTCGATCGCTCGGCGCGCCGCGTCCGAGAACGCGTGGGCGCGCACGGTGAGCGTCCTCGTCAGCTCCCCGCGTCCGAGCACCTTGACGAGGCCGCGCTTGGCGATCAGCCCGCGGCCGCGCAGCACGTCGGGGTCGACCGTCGCGCCGGCATCGAAGCGCTCGAGCGCGTCGAGGTTGATGACGACGTACTCGACGCGGAACGGGTTCTTGAAGCCCTTGGCCTTCGGAGTGCGGCGCGCCATCGGGGTCTGACCGCCCTCGAAGCCCGGCTTCACGGTGTCACGCGCGCCCTGGCCTTTCATGCCGCGGCCGGCGGTCTTGCCGCCCTTGCCCGCGATGCCCCGGCCGACCCGCCGGCGGGGCCGCTTCGAGCCCGCGGGCGGCTTCAGGTCGTGGAGCTTGATCGGCACCTCAGCCCACCTCCTCCACCGTGACGAGGTGCGGGACGCGCTCGACCATGCCCCGGATCTCGGGCCGGTCGGGGTGCTCGACGGTGTGGCGGATCCGCCGCAGCCCGAGCGCCCGCAGCGTCCCGCGCTGCTTGGGCTTGACGCCGATCGCCGAGCGGACCTGGGTGATGCGCAGCGTGGTGGCCATCACTTCACCTCGGTGGGCTCGTGCTTCGGCGCTTGCCGTTCCCGGTAGGCGCGCAGCATCCCGACCGTGCTGACTTCCTCGTCCGTCTTGCCGCGCAGGCGGGCGACGGCCTCGGGTCGCTTCAGCGCCTGGAGGCCCTGGATGGTGGCACGGGAGACGTTGATGGCGTTCGAGGAGCCGAGCGACTTGGCGAGCACGTCGTGGACGCCCGCGGCCTCGAGGATGGCGCGGGCGGCGCCGCCCGCGATCACGCCGGTGCCGGGGGCGGCCGGCTTCAGGAGCACGCGCGCGGCGTCGTGGGAGCCGAGGATCACGTGGGTGATCGTCGAGCCCGCCAGCGGGACCTTGAACAGCCGCTTCTTGGCCTCCTCCATGCCCTTCTGGATCGCGGCCGGGACCTCCTTGGCCTTGCCGTAGCCGAGGCCCACGTTGCCGTCGCCGTCGCCGACCACGACGAGCGCGGTGAACGAGAACCGGCGTCCGCCCTTCACGACTTTGGCGACCCGGTTGATCGCGATCACCCGCTCCTCGAGCTGGCCGTCTGCCATTACCGCACCTGCTTTCGAGCGCTCGTTGGGAGCCGCGCCGCGCTCATAGCGCCAGCCCTGCTTCGCGGGCGCCGTCGGCGACGGCAGCGACCCGACCGTGGTACCGGAACCCGCCCCGGTCGAACACGACGTTTTCGATCCCGGCCGCCTTCGCGCGCTCGCCGAGGCGCTGACCGACCGCCTTCGCGGCGTCGACGGTCGCCGTCGTGCCGGCCCGGGTGTCGGACTCCATCGTCGATGCCGCCACCAGCGTGTGGCCGTGGACGTCGTCGATGAGCTGGGCGTACACGTGGCGGCTGGACCGGAAGACGGACAGGCGCGGCCGTGCCGCGGTGCCGCGGACCTTCTTGCGCACCCGCAGGTGGCGATGGTGGCGGGCCTTGAGCTTCTGGTGCATCGTCGTCCTTACTTCGCCGACTTGCCGGCCTTGCGCTGCACGCGCTCGCCGGCGTATCGGATGCCCTTGCCCTTGTACGGCTCGGGCTTGCGGATCTTGCGGATGTCGGCCGCCACCTGGCCCACCAGCTGCTTGTCGCAGCCGCGCACGATGATGCGCGTCGGCTGGGGCAGCTCGAAGGTGACCCCGTCGGGCGCCTCGAACGGCACCGGGTGCGAGAAGCCGACCTGCAGCTCGAGGCGGCTCGGGCCCTGGCCGAGGGCCCGGTAGCCGACGCCGACGATCTCGAGCTCCTTCGAGAACCCCTCCGAGACGCCGACGACCATGTTGTTGACGAGGGACCGGACGAGGCCGTGGAGGGCCCGGTTCTCCCGTTCGTCGTCGGGGCGGGTGACGACGAGCTGGTCGCCGTCGCGGGCGATCGTGATCTGGGTCGGGGTGTGGCGCGCCAGCTCTCCGCGGGGGCCCTTCACCGCGACGTGGCCCGGCTCGACGGACACGTCGACGCCGCTCGGGATCGGGATGGGCGCTTTGCCGACTCGGGACACTTCGTGCTCCTACCAGACGTGGCAGAGGACCTCGCCGCCGACCCGGCGCTGGCGCGCCTCGCGGTCGGTCAGGAGCCCCTGGTTGGTCGAGAGGACGGCGATCCCCATCCCGCCGAGGACGCGCGGGACCTCGGCCGCCTTCGAGTAGACGCGCAGGCCCGGCTTCGAGACCCGGCGCAGCCCCGAGATCGTGCGCTCCCGGTCTTGGGTGTACTTCATGACGATGCGCAGCTTGTGGCCCGGCCGGGCGGCGTCGTCCTCGACCGCGAAGTCCTCGAGGTAGCCCTCGCGGACCAGGAGGCTCGCCAGCGCCACTTTGACCTTCGAGGACGGCATCACGACCTCGTCGTGGAACGCGACGTTGGCGTTCCGGATCCGGGTGAGCATGTCGGCGATGGGATCGGTCATCGTCATCGGCTCACCCCCTCACCACGACGCCTTGGTCACGCCCGGGATCTCCCCGTTGTGGGCCATGTCCCGGAAGCAGATCCGACAGAGCCCGAACTTGCGGTACACGGAGCGCGCGCGGCCGCAGCGTCGGCAGCGGGTGTAGGCGCGCACCGCGAACTTGGGCTTGCGCTGCTGCTTCTGGAGAAGTGCCTTCTTGGCCAACTGATTGCCCTCCTACGAGGCTGAGTCACGACGGAACGGGAACCCGAGCGCGCGCAGCAGCGCACGCCCGCCGTCGTCGGTGGTGGCGGTGGTCACGATCGTGATGTCCATGCCGCGGACGGTGTCGATCTTGTCGTAGTCGATCTCGGGGAAGATCAGCTGCTCGGTGACGCCGAACGTGTAGTTGCCGCGGCCGTCGAAGGACTCGGCGCTCATGCCACGGAAGTCGCGGATGCGGGGGATGGCCAAGCTGACCAGCCGGTCGTAGAACTCCCACATCCGGTCGCCGCGCAGCGTCACCTTCGCGCCGATCGGGTTGCCGGCCCGGAGCTTGAACCCGGCGATCGACTTCTTGGCCTTCGTGACCAGGGGGCGCTGGCCGGTGATCGTCGTGAGGTCGGCGACCGCCCCGTCGAGCAGCGACGACTGCTGGGTGGCGCCGCCGACGCCGCAGTTCAGGACGATCTTCTCGAGGCGCGGAACCTCCATCACGTTCGTGAGCCCCAGCTCGCGCTGCAGCTGCGGCCGCAGCTCGGCGTCGTAGCGGGCCTTGAGGCGGGGCGCCTCCCGCACCGGGCTCATCAGAGGTCCTTCCCGCACTTCTTGCAGACCCGGGTCTTGGTGCCGTCGTCGTCGACCCGGTAACCGATGCGGGTCGCGCCGCACGCCGAGCAGAGGATGGCCACGTTCGAGGCGTGCATCGGCATGTCCTTGTCGATGATGCCGCCCTGCATCGTCGCCTTCGTCGCCCGCTGGTGCTTCTTGGCGACGTTGATGCCGTCGACGATCACCATGTTGCGGTCGGGGATGACGCGGGTGATCGCGCCTTGCTTGCCGATGTCCTTGCCCGACAGCACGATGACCACGTCGCCCTTCTTGAGCCGGAGCTTCGGTCGGTCGCTCACGTCACAGCACCTCGGGGGCGAGGGAGACGATGCGCATGAAGCGGCGTTCCCGGAGCTCCCGGCCGACGGGGCCGAAGATACGGGTGCCGCGGGGCTGGAGCTGGTCGTTGATGAGCACGGCCGCGTTCTCGTCGAACCGGATGTAGCTCCCGTCAGGCCGGCGGCGCTCCTTCTTGGTCCGGACGACGACGCACTTCACGACCTCGCCCTTCTTCACCGCCGCGCCGGGCACGGCGTCCTTGACCGTCGCCACGAAGATGTCGCCGATGCCGGCGTAGCGGCGGCGGGTGCCGCCGAGGACCTTCACGCACAGGACCTCGCGCGCCCCCGAGTTGTCGGCCACCTTGAGGCGGGATTCCTGCTGGATCACCGGGCCCGCTCCAGGATCTCGACGACCCGCCAGCGCTTCGTGCGCGAGACGGGCCGGGTCTCGGCCAGCCGAACCTTGTCCCCCTCATGGG
>Ga0207416_1005081_pt1 | contig 10744 bp, 13 predicted proteins | sample PaiPotPPM11metaG_FD_184107 | JGI IMG/M metagenome (GOLD analysis project Ga0207416, IMG submission 184107) | Iron sulfur acid spring bacterial and archeal communities from Banff, Canada, to study Microbial Dark Matter (Phase II) - Paint Pots PPM... ...
CCGACGACGGAGAACCTGCCGGGAACCGTCGACGAGACGGCCGAGGAGGTCACGGCGCGAGGCGGTACGGGTATCGCCGTGCGCTGCGACCATACGATCGTGGCCGACGTCGAGGCGCTCTTCTCGCAGGTCCAGCGCGAGCAGGCACGGTTGGATCTGCTGGTTAACAACGTGTGGGGCGGTTACGAGCACTACGACGGCGCCGAATTCGTTGAGCCGTTTTGGGAGCAGCCGTTGCGACGCTGGGATGGGATGTTCATCGCCGGTGCCCGTGCGCACCTTCTCGCCAGCCGATTCGCCGCTCCGCTCATGCTGCCGCAGCGCAGCGGGCTCATCGTGAACACCGTCGCCTGGGCATTCGACAAATATCTTGGCAACCTGTTTTACGACGTCGCCAAGGCGGCCATTATCCGGATGGCGTTTGGCATGGCCGAGGAGCTTCGCCCGCACGGCATCGCGGCCGTGGCGCTCGCACCCGGCTTCATGCGGACCGAGCGGGTGATGGCAGAGCACGCCAGGAGCCCCTTCGACCTGAGCGTGACGGAGTCGCCGGAATACCTGGGCCGGGCGGTGGCTGCGCTGGCGGCAGATCCGGAGGTCCTGACCAAGTCCGGTCGCCTGCTGACCGCTGGAGACCTGGCGCGGGAGTATGGCTTCACCGACATCGACGGCCGCCAGCCCGAAGCCTTTCGAATTCCAGACGCGACTTAGCTACAGCGGCGGACACACGGGCTCGTGGCTACGTATGGAAACTCGCTGATCGCCGCCACCGGCAACGAGCCACTCCTCCAGCCGGACACGTCCTCTGGCAGGACCGTGCGCACCTTCTCCTCACGGCTGCCGGGCAACCATCTAATGGACTTTGCGCCCGACATGGCGCACCATGTGCTCTATATCGTCGGTCCGGGTGGGTATACGGGCGGTTTCAGTCGGGTCGATCTGCAAACCGGTGCGACCCGAGTATTAGTTCCACCGGGGCCGTATAACCCGATCTGCGGTGAAGCGCAAGCCGCTGGTCCAGGCCCGACCGTTGTGGCTGGCTTCACGGGTCGAGTGACAATCGTCCAGCGCTTACCGGGAGTGCTCCTCGTGTTGAGCGGCAGCACCGGCAAGGTGCTTCGCCGCATTCAGACCTCTGCCGACCCGGTCTCCGTGGCCATACTGGGGTAAGAGCCATCTGAGGTCAGGATCTGAATCTGTCTAGCGTCTCGTAGCTCTGGAGGAAACCATGGTCAGACGTGTCCATCTCCACCTTGCCCCGTGCATGGCCGTCGCTTTCTCCTTCTGGCTGGCGGGTTCGGCCTCCGCCCATGGTGTGCGCCACAGGGCCTATCAAGGGCCGATCCCGGCCAATTGCCCTCCATCCCCTACACTGCGGCTATTTGAGCCATCCGTCTTCGGCGCAGGGGTGGGCAGGAATCCGGTCTGGGCAGTGGGACTGCAGCTCCCTGTGACGCTCGTCGGCGAACACACGGTGCATGGCTGGGGCAACAAGGTGCTCTGGGCGATCGCACCGCACACTCCCGGCAAGATCCTGCTGCGCGGTTGGAATCTCCGCAGTGGCGCACCCATCTGGTTCTCGTTCAATGGCGTGGGAAACGGTACCGTAGCGTATGCCACCAGGGGCGCAGTGATCGGTCCAAGGCAACGGGGAGCGCAGGAGGTCATGCCCAACGGGAAGCCGGTCAACATGCACGGCTGGAGAGGTTTTCCCTCCGCGATCTACCTTCCGTCGGCCGGCTGCTACGTTCTCTTTGCTCAGTGGCGAAGTGGGGCCTGGATCGTCCCCTTCGCGGCCGGAGGCTGAGCAGAAGCGTCCCTGACACCGATAGTGCATACTGGTGTGTGGGGGAGCAGCGATCTCACGTTGCACTGCGGTCTGCAGAGACGCGCCTGCCATCGCGCTCCTCCCTCGGCTATAGTTTCCCCACGCATATCGAGCGGGTCTGCTGCCATTACCGGCGCAGACCTGCTCCCTCCCCCCAACCGAGCTCACAGATGTGCCAGGTCCGGCGCGCGCACGCCGTAACATGGCCGGCGATTCGTCTGGACGGCTGCGGGAGGCCACTGCAGGGTGTATGGTGGAGCAAGCGTTGAGAATTTCTGTGATGAAGCTGTCCTCCTCGGCCCTGGGCATGGTGGCGCTTGCCGGCGCACTGATACTGCCCAGGATTCTTGCAAGGCGGCTGAGCGCGCACATCATTGTCATCGCATCGAAGTACGGCCAGGCGGTGGCGATCAAGCCACCCAAGGCCTAAGATCACGCCGGAGCGACGCTCGGTACCGTGACCGGCTGCTCTCTCCCTTTCACCGAGGGAATGGAGATCACCAGGGCCGCTGCGATGAAACACAGCACGCCCGCGATCACGAACGCGGTGAGGTAGTCGCCCATCCAGGTGCGGATGGCTCCGGCGCCATACGCGGCAAAGGCGGCGCCGAACTGATGGGCGGCGAAGATCCATCCATAGATGACACTTCCGGACTCGGGACCGAAGATCTGCACCGCCAGGGCAGCTGTGGGTGGAACGGTGGCAACCCAGTCAAGTCCGTAGAAGACGATGAAGATGATGAGCGACACCCCCAGCGACCGCAGCGCAAACGGCAGGACGAAGAGTGACAGCCCGCGGAGCGCGTAATACCAGCACAGCAGCCCGCGGCTGTTCCAGCGGTCGGTGAGCCAACCCGAGAAGATCGTGCCGATGATGTCGAAGAATCCCACCAGGGCGAGGAGGCTGGCGGCGGTCACTTCGGCCATGCCGTGGTCCATCGCCGCGGGAATCAGATGCGTGCCGATCAATCCGTTGGTGGAGGCGCCGCAGACGAAGAAGCTGCCGGCAAGCAGCCAGAAGCTTCCCGAGCGGGCGCCGAGGCGAAGTCCGTTCAGGCTCACCCGGATGGGATTGCCCCCCGGCCGGGGCGGCGTGTAGGCCACCGACGCTCCATAGGGGCGCAGGCCGACATCCTCGGGTCGGTTCTTCATCACCACGGCAACGATCGGCACGAGCAGCAACGCTACGGCCGCCACGGCAACCGCCGCGGCGCGCCAGCCGGAGACGCCGGTGAGGAAGGCAAGAAAAGGCAGGAACCCGATCTGTCCGGTTGCAGTGCTCGCCGACAGCAGGCCCATGACCAGCCCCCGCCCCTTGACGAACCAGCGATTCGCCACGGATGCTGCCAGAACCGAGGCCATGGCACCGGTCGCAATGCCCACCACGACGCCCCAGAGGAGGTCGAGCTGCCACGTGGCGTGCATCAGCGTCGTCAGACCTGTACCCCCGGCGACCAGCAACAACGCCACGACCATCACCTGCTTGATGCCGAACCGCTGCATGAGCGCTGCCGCAAACGGGCCGCTCAGACCGAAGAGCACCAGGTTGATCGAGACGGCGACCGATATCGCAGCGCGGTTCCATCCGAACTCATGCTGCAGCGGCACCATCAAGACCGAGGGCGTCGAGCGGAACGCCGCGGCGCAGAGCAAAGTCAGGAAGGTGACGGCTGCTGCTACCCACGCATAGTGAATTCTCGGCGCGGCGAGCCGCGCGATCACGCCTCGCCTCCGGAGCTCGAGACCTCGCCTTCCACGCCAAAGGCAGTGGTGTAGAGCTCGCGGCCGGCTTCAAGAATCCGGTCCGAGAGCGTGGGATCGTCGACTGCGCGCGCCAGCATCAATGTGCCGGCCAGCCCGGCCAGGAGCGCCCAGGCGGCATCCTCATCGGCATCCTCCGGAAGGAGAGTGGCGAGGCCCTCGACGTAGGTCTGAACCGCCTGGGTGAAGACGTGGCGCGTTTCCGGTGGGCGGCGCGCCAGATCGGCTGCCAGCGCGGCGACGGTACAGCTGGTGGCCGGTGAATCGCGGCTGGTCCGACTGAGGTAGGAGCGAATGTACGCCGGCAGGGTTAGCCCGAATTATTCATTGACATATTGCAATAGAGCAAACAAGGCATCGCCATGGTATGGATGATTACCCCCATCCCACCACAGGAGACGCCTTGTGTTCCAGTCTGCCACATCCCCCATCCGCTGTTTCTCGTCGGCCTCCCTCCCCATCGAGGCCAGCTTCGATGGCCCCCAGCTCACCTCCGACGGCGGCCTCGTCTGGCTGGCGGAAGCTGATGCTGCGCTCGGACTCTGTGCCGCCCTCGCCCGCGCCATCTCTGATCCGCGCACCGGTCCGGTCCAGTACCCGTTGGAGTTGCTCATCCGCCAGCGGGTGTTTCAGATCGCCTGCGGCTATGAGGATCAGGACGATGCCGACAGCTTGCGGCATGACCCGCTCCTCAAGCTCGCCTGTGGGCGGTTGCCGAGCGATCCATCTCTGGCCAGTCAACCCACCTTCTCGCGCTTGGAGAATGCCATCGATGCGCGAATGTGCTATCGGCTCTCCCTGGCGTTGCTGCAGATCTACCTCCGGACGCGCGGCCGGGCAGGCACGCCCGATCGCATCGTGCTCGACTTCGATGGAACCGATGATCCGGCCCACGGGAAGCAGGAGGGGATCGCCTACCACGGCTACTATCAGCGCTATATGTATCACCCCCTGCTTGTCTTTGACGGCGACACGGGGCACCCCCTCACCCTTGTTCTGCGTCCCGGCACCGCTCACGCCGGTCGGGGCGCCCTGGCCATTCTGAAGCGGCTGGTGCGACTGCTGCGGCGCACCTGGCCCGATGTGGTGATCGAGTTACGCGCGGATAGCGGCTTTGCCCTCCCGGCGATCTACACCTACTGCGATGGGCACGGCATTACCTACACCATCGGGCTGGGCAGTAGTCCACGCCTGGAGGCGATGGCGGCACCACTCCTGGCCAAGGCGAAGGAGCAGCGCGCCGAGCAGGGCGAGACGGTACGGCTGGTCGCCGACGGCCAGTATGCCGCCGATTCCTGGGAGCGAGCGCGCCGGGTGGTCTACAAGGCGGAAGCGCTGGAGAAAGGGCCCAATACGCGCTTCGTGGTGACCAACCGGCAGGACGCACCCGACGCGGTCTACACCTGGTATATCCAGCGGGGGGATCGGCCCGAGTCCTGCATCAAGGATCTCAAAGGAGGCTGCGCTGGCGACCGGTTGAGCGATCATCGCTTCTGGGCCAACCAGTTCCGTCTCCTGCTCTCAGCCGCGGCCTACTGGCTGCTGGATACAGTCCGTCGTTGGCTCAACCGCCCCTCGCTCCCGCGGATGCAGTTCGCCACCCTCCGGCTCCAGGTGCTCAAGATCGGTGGCTGGGTACGCCAGCGGCTCGATCTCGTCCAGCTCCACCTGGCCAGCAGCCATCCGGGCGAACCGCTGTGGCAGCTCCTCGCCTCTCGGCCCGATCGGCGATAACCAGAGCCGGCCAGGAGCGTCCATCCATCCATCCACCCGCACGGCGCGTACCAACCACGGTCTGCGCGGTAGCCCGCTGCGTCTCTACTCATGGTGCGATACCACCAGGGCCTCACCTGACCCGATACGACCGTCTTGTCCCGCGCGGTGAGGACCAAGCTCTCTTCTCCGGATCGCGCCCTCGGCCGCATCATGGTGCCGGCGTCCCCATGAGTCGCTCTGCGACACCTTTGCCGACCCCCAGAGTTGTCAATGAATAATTCGGGTTAGCTCCGTATCATTCTCGGCGGTGCCGAATCGCCGCCGCGCCGCCTCCAGCAAGCCGTACGCGCAGGCCTCCGCCACGAGATCCTCCTTGCCGGCAAAGTGCGCGTAGAAGCCGCCGTGGGTCAGCCCGGTGCTCGCCATCACGTCGCCGACACCCACCCCGTCGATGCCATGGGCCCTGAAGGCCCGAGAGGCAGACTCGACGATGGACGATCGAGTCCGATCCTTGTGATCTTTATCGTACCTCACCATGGACGCAGTTCTCCTTCCGATCTCGCCGCGCGATCGCCGGTCCGTTTCTTTATATGATGTTGATCATACAAAAGGTGTTGGGTCTCTGTCGACCTCGCTGCGCTCTACTGGGCCCGCTACCGGAATCCAGCCGCTGGGCTCCTTGCGCCCTACCTCTCGATCGTAAACAGCTTGATCCACCTTGGGGCAGCGATGCGCAGCCGTCGCTACAATCCGGGCGCCTGGACCGCCGGCCTGCTCCTCCTACCTGGCGGGCTCTATTCGGCGGCGGCAATCACGCGGGCCGATGCTGCCTCGGCACGCGATCACGAACGGGCCTTTGTCGGAGGGATGCTGCTTCATCTGATAGCTATCGTCATCATCCTCAGCAGCCGGCCAGAGCCTCAGGATGGGCGATCAGGGTGAGCAGACGCGGTCACGACTCATGATCCCTGTGGCCGTGTACTACCCACCCCGGCAACTTATAAGAATTCCAGCAGGAGGTCGTTGAGGCCCTCCGGTTGGTCGAGCGGAATCCAGTGACCCGCGTCCTCGATCCGCTCGTAGTGGCATGGACCGGCCATGTAGCCGGTCCCATATCCAGAAACCCTTAATTCTTGACTCTCGTGGGGCACCACAAAAAGTCCGGGTACGCAGCTGTCAGCCCCAATCCGACGCTTGTGCTCGATCAAGGCTACCAAGCTACTGATTCCGAGATCGTTACGATACTGAGTGTCTGGCGTGACGACGTGATTCGGCAGTTCTCACATCACCTTGAGACCGTGTAGTTGCTCCGTGAGATCGAACAGCACAAGGAAGGGATATCGGGGAAGCGCAAGGATCTCGTCTACTCCAGTCTGCAGGGCACCTGCCAGTGTCGTGACGCCCAGAGACTTGAGCCGGTTCTCGCTGTGTGCCAGCAAGTTCAAGTCCTCGATTGGGGCGGATGCCGGCATCGCATCGGCCAGCCGCGGCCTCCTTGCTCGCACCTGGAGCTCAAAGCCACCATCCACGTGTCCGGCGTCCAGAATCTCCAAACCCCACATTGTCCCCGCCAGGCGTGCCTGCAACCGCGTTTCCGGTGACCCTTCGAGCGCTGCAGACACCACGCCGACTCTGAGCACGCTAGAGACCTGCTCGCCCTTCGGTTGAATCTGTCCGAGAAACCGATGGTCATGGTAAATGCGCCACGCATCGCTCGTACGGTTCACGACAAGGAGCTCTGTGCCCGGCGTTTCCGTTCCGACGGCTGTCGTCGATTTTGGTACGCCGCCTCCACCGCCAATCCGGTCTGGTGAAGACCGAGGCACGGCGTTTGCGCGCAACAGGTCGTTACCGTCAGGCCGCATTGGAAATGTCAACAGGCCAACATCGCTATCCCTCGGACTCAGGAGTGTCTGCCGGTTGATGCCGCACGACCATTACACCATGCTGCGCACAGAGCTCTATGATCCCTCGCTAATCGTCTTCGGACAGACTCACTTACGCTTGAGCCGGCTCGTGGTAGAGTCGCAGCCCAACAGCACAAACAGCGCCCGGGTCCCATTTGCGATTCACCACATTATGCCTCGGCACCTCCTCGTGGAGGACCACGATTCGCCACTGCGGGAGCCACTGGGGATCGCACAAACGGTCGTAGAGGGCGGGGCTTGACCTCGTAGATTCGCAGCTACGATATGCTGAAGGATCGCGGACATATTTGATGCAATCGGGGCTATGCTTGCGGCAATTGGCAACGCTCTAGATTTCGTCGCTGATTTTGGGACCTTCCATGGCGAGTCACCCATCCCGAGCGAGATCACGATGGGTGACAATAAGACAGGACGTCATCCTAGGATCTGGGCAAATCATGCGGAAATCGCAGGAAATTATCGATGCTTGGACCCAACTCCAGGAGAAGCGCGCACGCGAGATGGCGGAGCTGGAGGAACGGCGCAAGCGAGGACAGTTCAGCCCGGTAGATGCTCCGCGCGAGCGCGTGGGCATGCGCCGGTACGCCGTTGCCGAGGTAGCGACTCTCTTCGGGTGTTCGGAGCAAGAAATCTATACCCGCCTTCGGGCGAGAGAGTTCGACGCGATCCGCATCGATGACAATTGGGAGATCCGCCTCCCGGACGTGGTACCGGCCCACCTACGCGGAGAGTATGAGCGGGTCTGGGACGCGATCCTTGCGTTGCTCGGGCGCTATGATCCTGCCGGCATAGCGAGCGCAGGCGCGCCGGTTGCGCAGTACTGCACCGAGCTTAAGACCATCCTGCCCAGGCTGCAGACCGCTTCCAATCAGGATGATGTGCAGCGCATCGTCCATGAAGAGTACGTGAGGTGGTTCAGTAAAGAGGGTGTGGGCGAGATAGTAGAGTATCAGGACCTGGCTCGTGAGATCTGGAGCGTATGGAGCGGCAGCCTGCTGGCATCGTGGCCGCAGCAAGAGAGATCCTCTGGGGGTCAGCCTGAACCAGGCTGAGAAGATTCGATTTGCACATTTGAGAGCACGATTCGATGGGTAGGGTACGTAACGCCGTTCGTCGCATCACTTGGCCTCTCGTCGGGGGAAGTCGATGGGAGGATAGCGTGCTCCGGCTCGCGATGCTTCTGGTCCTCACTCCGATGTTTGGTGGTGGCGCTCAGGCGAGCGCACTCGGACTGCAGAGCGCAGTCGTAGGCTCTCCCTTGAACGCCGCGAATCCACCGCGCACGGTCGATGGCCTGCGAATTGCGCTTGTGCAAGCTGATTTTCCGAAGCTGCCTCTCCCGCATGGCCTTCCTGCGCTACGGGCCAATCACCGATGGTTAGAGACGGTGTGGTCCTTTCAGAACGTCGCGCATCACCCCATCCGCCTCCGCCGTCCAACTGCCGAGGCCAACCAGGTCAACGCCACGGCGTACGCTCCGCACAGTGCCGCTGAACAGCGCACGCTGAAGCCGGGTAAATCCAGGCGAGTTCATTGGTACTTCCAGGTACCACGCCACTCTCGTGGGCTATGGATCGGGTACAGCACCGGATCGGCCAGCCTGTGGTATCACATGACGCTACCTTAAGGCGGTCGTCCTTGACATTTCTTCGGTAGGGGCCGCCCTGTATGTACCCAAGCCTTCGGCAGGTACCCGAGCCGCCTGCCCTCCGCGGCCCAAGAGTTCGATCGTCGCTCCAACGATCAAGCGTCTTGCAACACGCCCTATCGGACCTGTGTCGGCTCTCACCTTCCGGCATTTCGATCATGTCGTGTCTGGTACTAAATTGTATTATCTAAGATTAACTTGTATCATGAGTGAGCATATGAGGTATCGCCATGGACGAGTACGTGAACGTGCAGCAGGCCGCTCAGTCGCTCGGCGTCAACCGGCGCACGATCTGGCGGTTAATCCACCAGGGGCGGCTACGGGCGTTCCCGAATCCGATCGACCACCGCGCGAAGCTCATCCGGCGGGAGGATGTCCAGAAGCTGGCGCGGCCTGAAACTGAAGACGCGGCCTCGGCAGAGACCGCACTGCCGAGAGCCTACGGCCGGGACCAGCTGCCGGAGGCCTCTGATTCTCCTGCCCGCCCCAGACCCCGGATCGCCGGCATCGTGAACGATCCGTCAGTGCAGAGTCGCGACATCGAGGACTATATGCGCGCGCACTGGCGGCCGGAATGATCACCCTCGACACTTCAGGCCTCATCGCCTATGTCAACGCCGGCGATGACGCGCACCAGGCCTGCCTCGAGACGCTCGACAACGATCCGGGACCCTTCATCATCCCGGCTGGGATTCTAGCCGAGATCGCCTGGATGCTGGAGACGCGCTTTCCGCCCTATGTCGAGCAGGCTTTTCTCGACGCACTCCGAGAGCACACCTTCATCCTCGACTGGGACGAGGCAGACGTCGACCGCGGCCAAGAGCTCTCCCGACGCTATCAGGATCTGGAGCTCGGGCTAGCCGATGCCCTGGTGATCGCCTGTGCCGAACGAAACAGGGGAAGAGTGCTCAGCATCGATCACCGTCACTTCTCGGTCGTCGCGCGGCAGGGGACGATCACGGTTCTACCAAGTCCCTAATCGAGACGTGAGGAGAGCGGAAATCCTGCGAGCTTGTTAAAAATTGGCCCTTGACTTAGAGCGCACTCTAACTTATACGCTCGGTGCATGGCGGACGAACTTACGATCCAAGAGGCTGCGCGCCTCACCGGCTTGAGTTTGCACACACTGCGCTACTACGAGCGAGTGGGGCTCATTGATCCGATTCGGATGGTTTCACCCTGCTCAGGCAGGTCGTGGTCGCGAGGGAGGCGGATGAGCTTACCGCGTCAGCGCTTCAATGAGGTCTTCGGCCACTGTGTAGTCCACCCGACCGGTCGTAGCCAGAAAGCGAACGAAGCGCCTGAAACTGACCGGGTTGGCTCTGCCGCCCTGCACGCCGAAGTAGCGCTCCAGATCTCTACCTGTCAGCTCCAGCAGGCCACGCGGCGGCTCCTCGTCGAGCAGAAAGCGTGCGAATTCACCGATCGTCTCCATGTGCTGCTCTATAGTGCGGAAGCTCATGGTGCTCCTGGCCAGCTCCTTCTGGAAGGCAGCCAGGACTCGGGCATTCCGCTTCTGGAGGTCGGCACGCACCGTCGCCGGGGAACGCCCTTCCGGGAGGAGCGTGGTGATCAGCCCCTCGCGCTCCTGCGCGTCTCGATAGGACTCCTGCAGTGAGCTGCGAATGCCGGAGCCGAAGCTGACGGAGTATGGTTCCAGCAGGCTGTCGTAGATGATGCGCTCCTCGAACGGTACCAGCACCGCTTCGACAGCGACGGGGAGGGAGGGACCGGCAAGCTCCTCGATTGGACTGATCAACCCGAGAACGCCATAGGCATGCGCGGGCCCGGTCGAGGAGAGAAAGATCGTGTGCTTCTTCAGATAGCGATAGATGAAGAAGGTGCCGGCGACACGGTGCTGCC
>Ga0207416_1005082_pt1 | contig 10743 bp, 9 predicted proteins | sample PaiPotPPM11metaG_FD_184107 | JGI IMG/M metagenome (GOLD analysis project Ga0207416, IMG submission 184107) | Iron sulfur acid spring bacterial and archeal communities from Banff, Canada, to study Microbial Dark Matter (Phase II) - Paint Pots PPM... ...
GGCCAGCTCCGCATCGCGCTCCGGATTGTTCTTCTTCTTGATCGCCTTCACCGTAACGTCGTAGCTCACCGTCTGTCCGGCCAGCTTGCGCTCGCCAAAGTCCGGAGGATAAACCACCTCGAACGTCAGTTCCTGCCCGACCTTGGTTCCGCGCAATGCTTCGTTGAACGCCGGCAGCGTATTCTTGCCGCCAATCTCGATCAGCACATCCTCACCCGTAATTGGCGCCTGTGCCGGATCGGTCGCGGTCACGCCTTCTTCGGTCACCGTCTGCGCCAGCGGCTTGATCTCGCCCTTGAACTGGATCTCCGCCCAGTCGCCTTCGACCAGTGCGCGGTCGTCCTCCACCGGCTCCACGGTCGCCTGGCTGTCCATCAGCCGGCTCAGCTCATTCTCGAACTCTTCGTCCGTCAACTCGGTCGCCGGCTTCTCCACGCGCACCTGGTCGTACCCGGTCACGTCGAACTCCGGCATCACCTCGAACGCCGCCTTGAACTTCAGCGGCGATCCGTCCGTGAGTTGCAGGTCGAGCAGTTGCGGCTCCGACACCGGCCGCAGCTTCTGCTCGTTAATCGCATTGCGGAAGCGCTCCGAAACCAACGCCTCCAGTACCTCCTGGCGCAGCTCCTTCGCGAACTTCGAACGCACCAGCGTCTCCGGCACCTTGCCTGCGCGGAAGCCCGGGATGCGCGCCAGCTTCTGGTAGCGCTTGATCACCGTGCGATAGGTCTTCGAGACCTCCTCCGCCGGCACTTCCACTTCAATCTCGCGCATCAGCGCGGGATTCAGCGACGGCCCATGGTCATGCTGGTGATCATGCTCATGGTTGTGGTCGTGATCATGGTCATGGCTGTGCTCGGAGGGCGCTGCCTCAAGCTGTTCGGGAGTCTCGCTCGACTCGTTCGTCACTGGTTCGTTTGCTTCCGTCATTTCAGTCGGGTTCAAAAAATCACTGCCTTCCAGACGCGCCCCTTGGGGCCGCTGCCGCTTATCGAATTGCGCCGAACACAGTCAACGCCTCTATCCACTCTACGAGTCTTGCTTGTGGGGGGTCAAACCACGGCGCGCGGATTCAGGCGCTTCCTTCGCCGCTCTACCGGCAATGCTCCCCAGCAAAACGGCGCCCAGCTACATCTCGGAATCACTGCGTGTCGGCGACACCAGTTCCAGCCGCACCTTCCATTCGGTCGACTCTCCCGGTTGCAGCACGACCATTCCGGTGTCGGGCTCCTTGCCCCACTCCCGCCCAAACGGATCGGGATAATTGAATTGCGGCTCGATCGACACGTAGTCCCCGTTCGCCGGCGCAGTCACGCACATGGCCTTGATCGACGAGCTCAGCGCGGTGATCCGCAACCCATAGTGGTCGACAGGATCGCTCAACTCCGCGGCCGGCCCATCGTCGAGCATGTTCTCGTGCAGCGCCCCGAAGCACGCGTTCAGGTCCGTCGTCGCCAGCGAAGCCCCGTCCGTCGCGTTGAAGTCGTAAGGCGTGTTGGTGACCGGAACCAGCCTTCCCGTGGGCAGGCCGTTTTCCTTGTCACTCGTCTCGACCCGCATCTGCCCCGGCACGTGCAACTTCAATCGCTGCCGGTCTCCGTCCAGAATCGCGAACAGCGGCCGCCAGCCGATGCCAATCGGCTCGGCCACATCGCCCGCGTTGCGCGCCCGCACCGTCAACTCGATCGATCGGCTGTTCAGCAACACATTCACCGTGACCACGGTCTTCGACGGCCAGCGCCCGCCAAAATCGTTGGCGTTGTAGATCGCCTGGGCCCCGCCGCCGTCCGGCAGAGTCGTCGTGTTCACAGAATCCGCAGCGGAGGCCAGCAAGAGGCCGCTGGTCGCCACTCCGGAGCCCCGATCCGGCAGGTTGAGCGCATGGGCGCGCCACGCACTCGCAATATGTCCAGTGGCCGTGGTCGTACCCCAGATGCCGTCTGCCCACGGCACTTCAAACGGCGAGCCCAGCGTCAAACTGGTTTGCCCATTCGCATCCGCTCCAGTGCCGGTCATCGCCTTCGTTGCGGTCTCCAGTGCAGGCGAAGCCAACAGGTTCACCTCGCCTCGTCCTGGAATGTAGGCCGTGATCTGCAGCACGTTCATGCCGCGGCCGGGCAGTAAGGTGGCGGAGAGGAACTCCGGCCGCGCATCTCCCATCAGCAGGCTGCGTACTAGCACAATCGCGTCCTCGCCCCCGGGGCGTGGCACCGGAGCGTCCTGTCGCTCGGTGTCCATCTTTGCTTTCAGTCGATGGAAATTCCCCCGCATGTGTGCGACGTACCCGGCGGTCACGCCCAACAGCACAATGGCCAGAAAGAGCCCCGTAACCACACCGGAACGCATCAGGCCCATCCGCCAAAACCTGTGGTGCAACTCTGAGAACCATCGTCGCACCGCCGAAGAATACATCCTGCTCATCCGTGGATCGTCCAAGTAGCTCTGCCCGTTCCTCTCTCTATACTCCGATGTATTCTATCGATGTAGCGGCCACAAGGTCGCGCTATCTTCCTGACTTCTCCGGTGAAATCGATCCGCAGCATCCTTCCAGCCTCGTCGCAGCCGTCCCCGGCCCGTGTTCGCAAGCATCTAACCCAGCTTTCCCCGGCTGTGTCCGCCCAGGACCGCGTCCGCGAGGCCATCATTTCGTGCGAACTCTGCCCCCGCCTGCGCGAGTACTGCGCCCGCGTCGGCGAGAACCGCCGTGCCGCCTACCGCGACCAGACCTACTGGGCGCGTCCTGTCCCCGGCTTCGGCGACCCCAATGCCCGCGTGCTCATCGTCGGCCTCGCCCCCGGTGCGCACGGCGCCAACCGCACCGGCCGCAACTTCACCGGCGACGGCTCCGGCGACTTCATGTACCCCGTCCTGCACGAGCTCGGATTCGCCTCCAAACCGGTCGCCATCTCGCGCGACGACGGCCTTCGGCTGCGCCATGCCTGGATCGCCGCGGTCGTCCGCTGCGCTCCCCCGGGCGATAAGCCCACCCCCCAGGAGATCCGCAACTGCAGCGTCCACCTCACCGCGGAAATCGCCGCGCTGCCCAAAATCCGCGTCGTCGTCTGCCTGGGCAAGATCGCCTGGGATGGCTTCCTCGCGCACCTCCTCGCTGCGGGTGTCATCGCTCGCCGCTCCGACTACCGCTTCGCCCACGCGGCCGAATACACGCTCCCCAACGGCTTCCGCCTGCTCGGCAGCTACCACCCCTCCCTGCGCAACACCAATACCGGGCGCCTCAACCACACCATGTTCGCCCGCGTCTTCGTCCGTGCCCGCGAACTCGCCGGCCTCCGCTAGCACCCTCCGGATCCCACTGGTTAGTCACTCCGCCTCCCCTCGGCTCATGCCCGTCGGCGCCGGGCTTTGTCATTCCGTAGCGCAGCGGAGGAATCTGCTTTCTTGCAGCCCCAAACTCCGCCCGACTTCACGCAACCAATCCCCGCTCCCGCCACTCTTATCCTCCAGCAGGGAAGGCTTGCCCTTTCCATGGAGGCAGTATGAGTGCAAAAGGTATCTGGATCGCTTTTGGCCTGGGCGTATCGGCGGGTGCTGCCGTCGCTCTTCTCTACGCGCCTCAACCCGGCGTGAAAACCCGCAGACAGTTGCGTCGCAACCTCGACGAGGGTGTCGAGTACCTTGAGGATGCTGCAGCCTACCTCAAGGAGCAGGCCGAATACCTCAGCAAAGAAGCGCAAAAGACCATCAAGCGCACCAAGGGTCAGGTGGAAGAAGTCGTCGAGAAGGTTTCCGACGCGGCCAGTGGCGCAGTCAAAAGCGTTTCATCCCTGATGTAGAAGTTGCAGGTTGCCAGTTGCCAGTTGCCGGTTGTTGCTTGTAAGTGCCGTACCCGAGACTTTGCTAGCAACTAGCAACTAGCAACTAGCAACTAGCAACTAGCAACTAGCAACTAGCAACTGACAACTGACAACTACTCCGGCGGCCCAACCGTCACCACAAAATACGCAATCTCCGCATTGCTCTTGTTGGCGATCCAGTGCTCATCGCCCGCGCAGCACAATCCCACATCGCCGGCCTCCATCGTGTGCTCCGCGCCGTTCAGAAAGAGCGTCGCCGTGCCGCGCTGCATCAGCCAGATCTCGCTGTGCTTGTGCGTTCCCACGGCCTCGTGCGGCGCGCCCGGCTGCTGCACGGACTCATGCATCTCCAGCCGGATATTTCCCGCCGTCAGCATCCCGTTCAGAAACGAGTGCGACTCATGGCCACCGACCATCCCTTTCCCCGGCGTCGGCTTGAACACCCCCGAAGTCAACTCCTTCGCCGGTCGTGCCGTTGCCGCCCCCGTTGCCGCTGTCGACCCACCCGTAGCCTGACCCTCTGCCGTCCCCGCCAGCGCTCCCGCAATCGTCAACAGCGCCGGCACCAATCCCGCAAACTCCCGCCGATTCAAATTCTCCATCGCGCATTTCCTCCGCCCACCACCATATCCCAAAACAAAGCGCCCCGGCTCATCACCGGGGCACCTGTCTTTTTCTGGCTACTGGCTACTGTTCTCACACCGCGGTCAACGCCAGCCCGGCAGCCTTCTCGTCAGGATCGGCGCCGTCGGCAGAGATCGACCGGTAGAACAACTGGTTGTTCTCCATGTACACCTCGAGGAACGCCGGCCGCACCGCGATTCCGCCCGCGATCAACGCCTCCGACAGCGGGTCTTCCACGTAGCGTTGCAGTGCGCGCCGCAACGGCCGCGCCCCGTAGTTCCGCTCCGACGAAGTCTTCTCCAGAATCCACTGCTTCGCATCGTCGGTCACCGAAAGTGTGATCGCCTTGTGCACCAGGTTGACGTTGAGTTGCTGTACCAGCAGTTCCAGGATCTGCATCAGGTCCGAGTTCGACAGCGACGTGAAGATGATCGTCTCGTCCAGACGGTTCAGGAACTCCGGATTGAAGGTGCGCTTCACCTCGCCCTTTACCAGCTCTTCCATCTTGTCCAGGATCATGGCTTCCTTGCCGCTCTGGAAGCCCAGCCCTTCGCGCTTCTGCAGATGCTTGGCACCGATGTTCGAGGTCATCACGATGATCGTGTTCTTGAAGTCCACCGTGTTGCCCAGCCCATCCGTCAACTGCCCGTCTTCAAACACCTGCAGCAGCAGGTTAAAGACATCCGGATGCGCCTTCTCGATCTCGTCCAGCAGCACCACCGAGTAGGGCGACCGCTTCACACGTTCGGTCAACTGCCCGCCTTCCTCGTAGCCCACATATCCCGGAGGCGAACCGATCAGCTTGCTCACGGAATGCTTCTCCATGAACTCCGACATATCGAACCGGATCAGGCTCTTTTCGCTGCCGAACAGGAACTGCGCCAGCGTGCGCGCCATCTCCGTTTTGCCCACGCCAGTCGGTCCCAGGAACAGGAAGCTTCCAATCGGCCGCGCCGGATTCTTCAACCCAGCTCTAGACCGCCGAATCGCCCGCGCCAACGCCGAGATCGCCTTGTCCTGCGAGATCACGCGCTTGTGCAGCTCTTCCTCCACCCGCAGAAGCTTGGCCGTCTCTTCTTCCTTGATCGACGTAATCGGCACGCCCGTCCAGCGGCTTACCACGTCCTCGATGTCCTCGCGCGTCACAATGCCCGCGCTTGAATCGTCGAGGTGATACTTGTCCCGCAGCGCCCGCAGATTCTCCCGCTCCTTGCGCTCCTCGTCCGAGTAAAACCGTGCCTTCTCGAACTCGTGATTTGCAATCGCGTTCTCCATGCGGTGCACGATGAACTTGATCCGCTTCTGCACTTCAGTCAGCTCTTCGGGAAGGGAAGTCTGCCGCAGTTTCACCCGCGCCCCCGCCTCGTCGATCAGATCGATCGCCTTGTCCGGCAGGAACCGGTCCGGAATATAGCGGCTTGAATGCGACACCGAAAAGTTGATCGCATCGTCGGTGTACGAGACTGCGTGGAACTTCTCGTACTTGTCCTTGATGCCCATGATGATCTTGATCGCGTCCTCTTCGTTCGGAGGAGGCACCTTGACCGCCTGAAAACGCCGCTCCAACGAGCGGTCCTTCTCGATCGACTTGCGATACTCCGCCGGAGTCGTTGCGCCGATGCACTGAATCTCGCCGCGGCTCAGCGCCGGCTTCAGAATGTTCGCCGCATCCAGCGAACCCTCTGCCGACCCCGCACCCACCAGCGTGTGCAGCTCATCGATGAACACGATGGAGTTCTGATTCTCCATCAGCTCCTTCATGATCGTCTTCAGCCGCTCTTCAAACTGCCCGCGATATTTCGTCCCTGCCACAATCAGCGAAAGATCCAACGCCAGCACGCGCTTGTCCGCCAGGAAGCTCGGCACCTCGCCGTCGGCGATCTTCTGCGCCAGTCCTTCAACAATTGCAGTCTTGCCCACACCCGGCTCGCCGATCAGCACCGGATTGTTCTTCGTCCGCCGGCACAGGATCTGGATCACGCGGTCGACTTCGTTATCGCGCCCCACCAGCGGATCGAGTTGCTGATTCACCGCACTCTCCGTCAGGTCGCGCGAGAACTCCGCCAGCATCGACTGCTCGCCGCGCTGGCCCTTGCTGCCTTGCTGCGCCGGCGCCTTTTCCTGCGTGGTCTTCTGCAGCTCTTCACGAATCATGGGCAGCCGCAGTCCGCGCTCGGTCAGGATCTCTGCCGCAAAGCACTTCTCTTCGCGCAGCAATCCCAGCAGCAAATGTTCCGTGCCGATATGTTTGTGCGAAAGCCGCTCTGCTTCTTCCGCCGCATACGCAAGCACCCGCTTGCACTCGTTCGAAAGGGGCAAATCGACCGATGTCGATACCTTCTCCCGAATCGTTGTATGCCCTTCGATTTGCTTCCGGATTGATTCCACAGACGCATGCGAACGCAGGAACCGATTCGTAAGCGCCTTGTCCTCCCGCAACAACCCGAGCAGCAGGTGCTCAGTTTCGATATAGGGCGACCCAAACTGGCTGGCCTCGTACCGTGCAAAGAAAATCACCCGGCGCGCCTTCTCTGTATAGCGTTCGAACATGTTCCCCCTTCAAGCCGGCCACTACACCTGCCCTCGAAGCATCCCGAGGCCGCGATGCAGTGCCATTCATCCAGCCCGTCCCCGCGTCAGCATGTTCGCCAGGGACCCTTCAGGGTGCCACCGGAAACCGTCTCCAGAGTACAGAACACCCATTCCACTCTTAACAGTGTAGTCGCCGTGTCAAATGGTTCCCAATCCCTCGAAAGTTTCGACTAAGCTAACACCTTTTCCAGATGTCTGGCTGTGCAAAAAAGGCACCAATCCTGGTGCACCCGTCACAGCGACCCCACTGATAACTCGCCACTAATCGTTCAGAGCGGCTCCAGCCGTCCGTCCCGCAGGCGCAAAACCCGGCCGCACCGAACGGCAAACTCCATACTGTGTGTCACCAGCACACACGTTAATGGATGCTCGCCGCGGTACTCACGAACCAGCCTCTGGATTAACGTAAAAACCGCCTCAGCGGTTTTTCCGTCCAGATCTCCCGTAGGTTCATCGGCCAGCAGCAACTTGGGCTCCGTCACCAACGCTCGCGCCAGGCTCACTCGTTGCTGCTCGCCCCCGCTCAACTCGCCTGACCGATGATCCGCCCGCGCCGCCAACCCCACTTCGTTCAACCACATCCGGGCCTTGTCGAGCGCCACCCCACGTCGCTCGCCCCGCGCCAGCAGCGGCATCGCAACGTTCTCCAGCGCCGTAAACTCCGGCAGCAGGTAGTGGAACTGCCAGACGTACCCCACTTCGCGGTTGCGAAACTCCGCCGCCTGCCGCGCGTTCAATCCGCCGACCCGAATCTCCCCGGCGCCCGGCTCGCCCACCCAGACATCGCCCCCGGTCGGCGTATCCAGCGCCGCCAGCAGATGCAGCAGCGAGCTTTTTCCCGACCCGCTCTCCCCCACAATCGCCACCATCTCGCCGGCCGCCACCTCGAAGTCCAGCCCGCGAAACAGTACCACCTCCTCCCGGCCGCCACTACGCTCGCGCGCACCCGCCGCCACCGCCGGATAAATCTTCGTCAGCCCCACGGCCCGCAGCATCACCGCCATGTCCGGTCCGTCCATCGATTTGTCATTCCCGCTCACCCGATTTGCTTGTCATTCCCGAAGGGAATCCGCTTCTGTTTTGTCTCACCCCGCCACCGTCCCCACATGCCCCGTAAAATTCCCCAGCGAAATCGACAGCCGGTTCCACGCATTGATGGTCGTGATCACCAGCGTCAGATTCACCGCCTCCACCTCGTTGAAGTGCGCCCGCATCTCGTCGTACACGACATCCGGCGCATGCCCATCCTGGATATTCGTCACCGCCTCCGCCCACGCCAGCGCCGCCCGTTCCCGCTGCGTATAGACCGACGCCCCCCGCCACTCCGCGACTGCAGCAATCCTCTCCGGAGTCTCATTCAGCTTCTGCAACTCCGACGTATGCAGCCGAGTGCAGTACTCACACCCATTCAGCAGCGACGCCAGCAACCGCACCAGGTCCAGCAGATTCGGCTCCAGCCCCGTGCTCGTGTTTAGGTAGTGCTCCAGCGCCTTCATCTTCTCCAACCCCTCCGGCGCCAACTGCCCATACTTCAACCGAACTGCCATCCGCCCTCCTCTTCATCACCGCTTGCTGAAAGCCGATCGCCGAAAGCTGAACGCTGAATCAAAAAATCTCCTTCGCGTCCTTCAGCCGATACCCGGCCTCTGACCTACTCATACCGCAGCGCCTCCGCCGGCAGCACACTTGCCGCACTCGAACTCGGATACAGCGTTGCGATCAAACTCACCCCCAGCGACACCCCTGCCACAATCAGCGCATCCACAAACCTCGGCGCAAAAGGCAAATAATCAATCGAGTAAACCTCCGCGTTCAGCGGGAAGTGATAATGCCCCCCGAACCAGCTCACGCCATATCCGACCACCAGTCCCACCGCCGTCCCGATCACCGAGATCAGCAATCCCTGCAGCAGAAAGATCCCCCGCACCTGGTCCACCCGCACGCCGAAACTCATCAGCACCGCGATATCCCGCGTCTTTTCCATCACCATCATGGTCAGCGCGATCAGGATATTCAGCGCCGCCACGCACACAATCAACGCCAGGATGATGAACGTCACGACCTGCTCCAGCCGCAGCGCGCGAAACAGCGGACGATTCTGCTCCATCCAGTTCGTCGTCTGGAATCCCTTGCCCGCTGCCTGTTCGATCTCGTTGCCGATGGCCCCGGCCTGGTACATGTCATCCACCTTGAACGAAACCGCAGAAATCAAATCCGGTTCCGAGAACAGTTTCTGTGCATCCGCAAGTCTAATAAATGCATAACTTGAATCGTATTGGTAAAAGCCCGACTTGAAGATTCCCACGACCCGGTAGCCGACATACTTCGGCACAATCCCGAACGGCGTCAACTCGCCCTGCGGACTCGTTACCATCACCTTGTCGCCGACCTGCGCGCCCAGCGTCTCCGCCATATCCTGCCCAATCACAATCGGCGGCAGCGCCTGCCCCGCCGCATTTTCCTCATCCGGCAATGAAGGCTCGGGTGCCCCATCCATCGCGGCTGTCTCGCGATGAGTGGGGTCGTCGATCGGAGCAGGCTCCAGCGCCGCCGCACTCCCTTGCTTGACCTGCTGCAGCATGTCCGAGACCGTCCGCTGATCCGCAGGAATGATCCCCTCGACCAGCCCATCGCCGGCCCGTGCACCCTTCGAGATCAGTACCTGCCCATACAGTCCCGGAGCCGCCGCCGTCACATGCGGCAGCCCTCGCAGCCGCCCCACCAGCGGCCGCCAGTCGCGGATGCCGTCGCCCGCTGTCCGCATCAGCATCACGTGCGAAGTCGACCCGACCAGCTTCTCCTGCATATCGCGCCGCATCCCATTCGTGATTGCCAGCGCAATAATCAGCGAAGCCACCCCGGCCGCGACGCCAATCACGGAGATCAGCGTAATCACGCCCACCACCGCCTGCCGCCGCTTCGCCCGCAGATACCGCGCCGCAATGAAAAATTCAAATCGCATCGTCTTCGAGCCTACCTGTAAACCGCGCAACCTCTCATTTCCATGTCGAGCACCCACTGTGGAAGTTCCGAAGCGACCCAGCGCAGGTCAAGCTTTTCCAGCCGTTCAAGCTGAGAAAGGCATTCAGGCAGGTATGTCAGCGGATTCCCCCGCAGGTCGAGCAGTCGAAGCTTCGTTAAAGCACCAATCGACTGCGGCAGCGTAGTGAGCTTGTTGTTGCGCAAGTGAAGCTCGCGAAGATTTGCCAATTTACCAATGGAATCCGGCAAGCTTGTCAGCTGATTGTCGGTGACTCGCAGTTCAATCAGCCCGGTCATCTCGCAAACAGCCTGCGGAAACGTCACAAATGCATTCTCGCTGATGTTGAGATAGCGGAGCTTCTTCAATCGACCAAGCGAGACTGGCAAGTCGGACAGCTGATTGTCATGAAGATAAAGAAAGTCGCGCAGCCCCTCCAGGTTCCCCAACTCCTCCGGCACCTCTGCGAAAGCATTGTGACCAAGGTCGAGCATGCGCAACTGTTGCATCTCCCCTATCTTGGCCGGCAGCTCCTTCAAGTCGTTTTCAGCCAGCACGAGCGTCTGAAGGTCCAGCCTCGCCCAGACAGATTCGGGCACACGGCCGAGGTGTTCGGGCACACGGCCGAGGTGCTTTTTCCAAAGATTCAGATCAAGATCAGTTCCAGATCCGATCTCTTCCATCGTCATCGCACCACAGCCTTCACCGAGACCACATTCTCGTACCGGTCAT
>Ga0207416_1005088_pt1 | contig 10729 bp, 10 predicted proteins | sample PaiPotPPM11metaG_FD_184107 | JGI IMG/M metagenome (GOLD analysis project Ga0207416, IMG submission 184107) | Iron sulfur acid spring bacterial and archeal communities from Banff, Canada, to study Microbial Dark Matter (Phase II) - Paint Pots PPM... ...
ATCCTGGCCGAGCATTGCCGCTTGTGGGAGGAGCAGACCGGCCAGCGGATGAGCACCTCCACCATGAGTCGGCTGCAGCGGCGCCTGGGCTGGACACGAAAAAAAACTAGGGCGGCAAAGCTGACTTGAGGAGCTGTTCCTCGAGCGCGGCAAGATAGGCGTCGGGGTGCCGGCGGAAGCGAAGCTGGCAACGACGGGCCTCATGCCGATAGTCGAGCTCCTGCCGGAGAGTGTGCCAAGCAGCCAGATCGGACGGCTGCAGGTCGGCGGGAGCGAAGGGGGACAGACGGGTGGCGACGGCAGCTATCAAGCGGACGGAGCCGCGGACAACAGTCGCGGGAGAGGCGAGTTTGCGTCCCGTGGCTCGGCGCTCCTGGTAGCGCGCCGCGCCGAAGAAGTGTTCCAGGTCGTTGTTGGTGCGTGGCAGATCGGGCACCTCGCAGCAGGCGAAGAGCCCTGGCCAGTAGCTTTTGGTGACCTTCAGGAAGATGGTCACCGCTTCCCCCAGCAAGCCCTCCGCCTCCCGGTGCTCGCACAGCTTGGCGAGCAGCCCCCGATAGGCGCGGCGCAACGCGAAGACATCGGCGTCATCGTGGTTGGCCAAGAGGTGAGCCGCCTGGTGAACAAACGCATAGGCCGTCCGAATCTCCGGCCAGAGGTGCGCCGTGCGCTCCCGGCCACGCTGGAGGAGGCGCTGCAGTTTCCTCAGTTCGGTCGGAAGCCCCCCTTTTCCGCCACTCGGTCCAGGGAGGCGGAGATGGCCGAGAGGCGCTCCTGCAGCTGCAAGCCCGACGCTGCCAAGGGAGGGCGACCATCATCGGTGAGTGCACTGCGCACCGCCAGGCAGTAGCCGCGGATCGCTTCCGCCTCCGCGTCCTGCCGCTCTTCCACGCTCCGCTCGATCGGTCGCACGCCCCGCACCTCCTTCTTGAGCAGCTTCTTGGCGTGTCGATCTGCTTCGTAGACCGGCTTGGCCGCTTCCCGGAGGTAGTGGAACTGGCAGAGTTGGTGGGGAACGCGGGGGAGGACGCGCTGGACCGCTCGTCGGATGGGATGCTGCCCATCCGAGATCACCCCGGCGATCGGCACGGGCAGGGCATCCTTCACCTCCTGCAGGAGCGGCGCCAGATCGTCGGTCGTGGCACTCAACAGGCTCCGTGCCAGCAGGACCTCGCCGGAGAGGACATCCCGCAGCACCCAGAGCACTTCGTGTCCCACGTCGGGCTGCAGCCCATCCAGCGCCAGAATCACGCGCCCCTGCTCGCGGAGCCGCTCCTGCAGGCGCGTCTGATCAGCTAAGCGCAAGGCTACCAGTTCCTCGTAGCGATGGAGCAGATGCGTCACGGTGCGTTCGGCGATCTGGATGCCACGCTCCTGCAGCGCCCGATGGATCTCCGGCACGCTCCGCTGCTGACGGTAGCGCAAACTGCCGACGAGCGCGATGACGTCCAGACCGAACTCGCCCTGCGGCAAGGCCAGGGAGCCCTCCTGTTCCGGGCGATAGGGGTGGTGGTAGTGGGGACAGGTGCGATTCTGACAGGTCCGGACGACCAGGGTGAGGGTCACCAAGCCGTCCAACGTGGCCACGGTGCGGTGGCCGTGATAGGCGACCCAGAGGGGGCCATCACAGAGCCAGCAGCGCTGGCGGGAGGGCTCGAGGCGGCGATGGGAGGTGGCGGCGGGGCGAGCTTCGCGGCGAGTCACGGGGAGGCGCTCCTGCTGGAAGAAGATTCCTTACCCTACCACCTTCCGCCTCGCCTCTCAAGTCAGCTTTGCCACCCTAGAAAAAAACCATGTCGACCTGCAGCCTCCCGTAATTCCGAGGCGAGTGCATACGGACATAAGGGACTACGCACGCAGCTTTCCAATCGTGGTAGTCGCCGGTGTGGGAGGCTCCGGAAAGACGGTAGCGCTGTTGGATTGGGCTGAGACTCTTGCCAAGGAGAGGGACGCATCCGCTGCGTTTACTGACCTCCAGGTAGCACGCCATGTCCCACCCGACTGGATTCACGATCTCGTTTGGATGTGGAAGAACATGTATGGGAGATCAGACGGTATCGGCAAGGACATGAAAAGGGCGTTTGAGCGACTAAGAGTGGCAAATGGTGATGGCCGTCGCCCGCTGCTACACCTCGGAGTAGATAATGTCAACGAACAGGCCCCTTTCCAGACAAGAGAGCAGCTCAAGGGAATCTTCGACTGGTTTATGACCTATCATCCAGCGATCACCGGCCAGGAGCTCCCATGGGCCTGCCTCGTGTTTACCTGTAGAACGAAAGGCGAGTTCGAGGACGCGCTGTTCGTCAATACGGGAACCGGATATCACGGTGAAGAGTATCCGATTATCGAGGTTGGAGACTTCCACCCCCCGGATCTTGCCCGTGGCGCTGCGAATGCTGCTGAGCAAGGTACCATTAGTTCTGCCATTGCCGTGCGTCTCGGGAAGGCACTGCTCCGACACCGTAGGAAGACGTTTGACGATGCAGATGCGGACCTACAAGTCATATTTGACAATCCCTCCGCACCCGAGTATCAGGACATCCCTGAACCCATTCTTCAGATACTCCTCCACCCCACCATGTGGCACGCCATCTTGCTCGCCTCCAGTCTGTGGTCGGTGGTAGAAGGCCAGGACGATGCCGTCGGCGACGTTGCCCTTGCCGCGCTGGCCGGTCTCGGAATCCCGATCAACGTGCGTGCGCGGCCGTTAGAGGAGTTACACCGACGTCTGAGTGCTCGGAGCAGCGTCGCCCTACTGAACACGGCAAGATACCTGGCAGATCCCTCTACGATCGACGTGCTTCGTCGAACGCGGCTGGCACGTGGCGCAATAGAACGCGATTCATCCGACGCACGGCACTGGATCAGGGTGCTGGCCGATGTGGCCGACGCTCGTCCTGAGGACCCTGAGTTACAGGACAAGGTGTGGAAAGATCTCGAGTCATTGTTCCGAGCACACCCGGATACCTTTGATCCTGCTCTGTACCTCGGCAGTGATGTGGTTCCGCGTTGTAATTCGCCGCTGGCAACGGGGTACTTGCTCTCCAGAATCGGTGAAGATGAAGAGGGCAAGGGATCCCATCGTCGGTACTTGCTCTATCTCCGACTCGCTGAGTGCGTTCGTCCGCGCCAACTCGATGGTTGGAGATTGTCCGGAGAGGGCCAAGTCTTGGCTACTCTGCGCAACGACGCAACCGAGAACTCGGGGTCCGATAGTCGCGATCTCTCAGGGGGCGGAGAGCTCAAGGAAGCGGCCTTCGATTTGCTGCTGCGGCTCGGCGACAACTGGATTGTGTCGGCGGCAGGTTTCGAGGCGTGTGTTGCCCATGAGATGAACCGGTACTTACGAGGAGAACTGAGCGGTCGACTGGCCCGCTTCCGGTTAGACCCTCTGCCGGCAACCGTACTGGATTGGGTGACGGAGCCTCACAATGACGATCCGCAACAGGGCGACATTGAGATTCACTGGCGATCCAGCGCCATCGAGGTCGTTGGTAGCGTGCCGTCACGTTACGCCTTCGATGCACTACGGTCTTTTGGGTTTCGGTACGGAGGAGACGTTCTGTGGGCCTCCGTTGACGCACTGAGCGAGCAAGCTGTGATGCTGGCTCAGGCAGGGAATCAGTGGGTTGAGGATCTCTTGGTGGAGACAGTATTCGAGGGTCCCCACCCGTGGAATCGAAGCGCCGCTATAGCGGCCCTCGAAGACGTGGCGGCTATGGGCGCGCTATCTACGCGCCACCTGGAGCAGTTCGAGTCGCTCATCGAGAACCCGAACCTCAGCCAGCTCGACCTGGCCGGGGTGATTGGGATCTGGAGTTATGCACCTACTGCAAGGATGCCTGCCAAGGTCATGGGCCGTATACGCGAGATTGCGATGAGTCCCGAGCCCGGCCAGGCGAACTGGGCAGCTCTTCACGCGCTGGCTCACAGAAAGAATTTGGAAAAAGATCCCGAGCTGATGCGCACCGCGCTGGGGCTAGAGCGCATGCATGGAACCTGGGAAGTAGGAAGTGCTGCCCGCCTCTCTGAGCAGTGGTCGGTGATTGTCGGGAGTCTTTATAGGAGTGACCCTCGCTCTTTCGGTTCTGCTATGGCCTTTGCAGTACGCAATGGCGATCTTATCACAACCCTTCGCGCATGCGGGATCTTGGAATCCATGTATGTCGGGAAGGGCAGAAGGACACCGGAAGGCGAAGTGCGTACAGCGCTCATAGACCGTCTTCTTGCTGATGATCCGATGCACATGTTGTCAACCCAGTACCTCGAGTCGGTGGTTCGACTTGTGCCTGACGCGTTTGCGTATGAGCCGCTAAGTGCCGCGTGGCGCACCTGGCGGCCTGAATGGTCGGTCGTTCTGGCCGACGGGTTAGGCCGAGCACCATGGACATCATCGAAAGGCAAAGCAAGACTCGCGAAGATCCTCACCGACATGACAGAGCATCGGTCCTACACGGTGAGGCGATCAGCCTATAGGGCCTTGGCTTCGATGGCAGAGGACAGGCTACAGCACGCGAGCTTGAGCTGGCTGAGATCACAGGGGACGGACGAGCGCAGGCGTGCTGCGGAGGCCGCCGGATGGGTCAGCGACGACTTGGTCAGGCGCCTTGCGACGGACGAAGAACCATCTGTGCGAACCGCCGCTGAGATGGCGCTGAAAGACCGCAGGAAGCGTGTATGGGCCGAAGAGTACCTCATTGCGCTGCAGTCCGTCAGCGGGCAGACAAATCAAGAGATGCTCGACGTGTGGCCGCAGATCGAAGCGCTCATGCGGGTTGGCGACGATGCCATGCTGTGGCGGTTGCACGACCTGGAGGCACTCGGCCGTCTCCCTCACGGGCGGCGCGTCTTGCGACTTATCTCGGAGAGGGTCAGAAAGCGATGGGACGAGGCAACGCGTGACTGGGAGCACGACAGCCACGCGAGGTGATCAAGCAAGAGGTTCCAGCGATCGTACTAGCCGCTTGACTAACGGCTCCCCACCCTGAAATCGATCCCTGATGGCACGTAGCCCAGCCGCGAGGTGCTTCCTCCAGGTGCTTCCCATGCCGCCATTGAGCTCTCGGCCCCCTGTGCCGAGGTCAACGTGATGTTGCGTTTCTACTCGAGCCTCTCCGGCCGCAACGCAATGGAGTTCTTTGGAGTACTTTGTGCCGGGTAACAGCGGAAAGTCACTGAAGTAGGTGCCACCACAGGAGAGATTCTGAATCTGTGACTTTACCCATAGGTTTGCCGCGTTGGAAGCATACCTTTGCCGCTGGAACCCCTCCATAAGCTGCCCTTGGACCTTCAGGAACGGCCGAAGCGGCAGGCAGAGGAACCATACCCTTGCCGCGAGTGGTGATTGGAATCATAGGTCTGCCACGAGTAATGACCTCCGGAGACGCTCGTGATGGCAGACGAGCGTTCGCGTACCCCACTTCCTGTTAGGAGATACCGCCATGCTCAGCACCGATGCGCTCACGCAGCCTTGTCAGAGCATGGCCTATCGGAGTCGGTCCAGGCCGTCAGCGAGCTAGCCGCCGTGATGAGGAATCATCACGCCACTCAGCACATTGAGCCCTCCCGGCCGGTTGCTGGAAGCATAGTCTTGCCGCAGCGGCAAACCTATGGTTCAAGTCACACAAGTCACTGAGAAGTCACTCGAAAGTCACTCAGAAGTCACTGAAAAGTCACTGACGATTCCGAGACTGGAGTCATCACACCAGTCAGAGGTCGTCGATGCAGTACCCCCTTCCGGCTAACGCCTCTCCTCCTCAAGCCGGGGTCGGACTCATTGTGCGGGTCCGCCCCCGGCTCCTCCTCCTCGTCGGGTTCATCACCCTCCTAAGCGTCTGGCTGTTCGCGGGGTCGACGGCTCATGCCTCCAATCCGCCGATTCCTAGCCCAACGCCGGTCGCGACTCCGACTCCGCTTACTCAACCCAGTAGCCCGCCATCCCCGCATCACTCGGGTGGGCTGCTCGGGTTCCTGAACCCCCTGCAGTGGCTGCCCAGCTTGCCCGATCCCAAGCAATGGGCGGCCGACGTGTTCGGCCAGGTGCTCGTGACCTTCCTACAGGGCATTGCCGATGGCCTGCGGTCCCTCGTCAACCGCGTCATGGGCAGCTCGCTTAACTTCATCACACGGACGCCACCCGGAGGTTCCTACCAGAGCCACACCGTCCACTCCATGTGGGGTATCGTGCGGGGCATCGCCGATGCGGCGCTCGTCCTCGTGGCTCTCTTCGCCGGCTTCAACGTGATGGCGCGTCAGCATCTCGGCTCTGCCTACCACGACGCCATGGAAGTGCTGCCCCGCCTTGTCCTGGGAGTGCTGCTGGTCAACACCAGCCTCTCCTGGGGGCAGCTCGCGATCGACGTGAACAATGCCCTCTGCGGAGCGATGGGTCAGACGGGTTTGCCCGCCTGGCAGCACACGAACACGGTCACGCAGGCCTTGGTCGACGTCATCGCCAGCCTGATCTACCTGGTGACGAGTCTCCTGCTCCTCATCCAGATGCTGATGCGCCTGGCGCTGATCGACGTCCTCCTGATCACGGCTCCGGTTGGGCTGCTCTGCTGGGTCCTGCCCCAGACCTACGGCTGGGCTCGGCTCTGGTCCACCACCTTCTTTTCCGCCGTCTTCACCCAGTTCGTCCAGGTCGTCGCCCTCAAGCTCGGTGGCTCGCTCATGACAGACCTCACCCCTATGGCGCCTAACTCTGCACTGCTTGCCATGTTCCTGGGAGTCGCCGTCTTGATCCTCACCCTCAAGATCCCGGCCATGATGCGCCATCACGACAGCGGAGGGCTCGGCTTCGTTCGCTACCTTGCCTATCAACAGGCCTCGCGAGCCGTCTCGAGCAGAGGCGGAGGCAGCCGCACGAGAGGAGGCGACTGATGCCGTCGGTTCTCGTCTCGCTCGCCCTCTCCGGGCTCGGCCGTGACGCCCTCAAGGTCGCAGGCGGTCTTGGGTTGGCGGTGATGATCAGCCTCGCCTTCGCCATCTCCAGCCTGACGCCCTTCACGAGTGTGGCCGCGCCCGGGCAGGCGGTCGTCAGCGCCCACACTGATGAGACACCGGCGGACCAGCTTGCGGTGATGCAGCAGGCAGCCGCCATCTGCGGTCTCCCCTGGCAGATTCTGGCGGCCGTCGCCAAGGTCGAGTCGGACTTCGGTCGCAACATGGCCACCAGCTCGGCGGGTGCCATCGGCTACGGGCAATTCCTCCCCAGCACCTGGGCTACGTACGGCAACGGCGGCAATCCCTACGACTATCACGACGCCCTGCCCGCCATCGCCCGCTACCTCTGTGCCAGCGGCGCACCCGGCGACATCCGCGCCGCGCTGTTCGCATACAACCACGCCGAGTGGTATGTCGATCAGGTCCTGGCGATCGCGATCCGCTACGGGTATGGGCAGTCCTATGCCCCGACCAACCGCGTGGTCGAGCTGGCCCGCTCACAGATCGGCATGCCCTATGTCTACGGCGGTGAGAGCCCCCAGACGGGCTTCGACTGCTCGGGGCTGGTCCAGTGGGTCTATGCCCAGGTCGGGATCAATCTACCCCGCACGGCCCAGACCCAGTACGACGCCACGGCCCGTGTGTCCCAGGACCAGTTGCAGCCTGGTGATCTAGTCTTCTTCTCCAATACCTACCCTTCATCCGACTTCATCACGCATGTCGGCATCTATGTCGGTGACGGGCAAATGGTCAACGCGGCGAATCCCAGCGACGGCGTGCAAGAGATGCCGGTCTTCAGCGGCTATTGGCTCGACCACTATGCGGGCGGTGGTCGCGTTGGAGGGTGACTCATGGGACCTCTCCAGGGACGTGGACCACCCGGGTCGCGATTGCTTCGCGTCCTCACCTCGCACCTGTCGAACGCAAACCACAACCCGTAGGAGCTTCTCACTGTGCACCAGATCAACAGTCTCTTTACCAACCTCTTGAACATTGGCCTGGGCGTGGGCGTCACGGTGGCCGCGTTCTTTTTGATGTGGGGTGCCTTTCTTTACATGAGCGCAGGCGGGAATCCACATCACATGGAGCGAGGCAAGTCGGCTATGGTCAACGCCCTCGCCGGCCTCGCGATCGTCCTCACGGCTCGCGTGATCGCCGGCATGATCAAGTCCGCGATCGGCGGCTAGAAGGAACGCGTCATGGCTCAGCAACGTCACGAGATCCCGACTCATCTCAACGTCGAAGACCGCGCCTTCTACGGCTTGACCATCCGCCAGGTCATGTACCTGACCATCGGGCTCTCCAGTGGCTACGGCCTCTGGAACCAGTGGCCCGCTCTACCAATCATCCTTCGTGGTGGCCTCGTAGCCCTCTGTCTGGCGCTGGCACTTACCTTCGCCCTGGTCCGTCCTCACGGCCGCAGCCTGGACGAGTGGGCCTTCGTCGCCCTGCACCACGCCGCCATTCCCAAGGCGAGCGTCTGGCGCCCACGTGAACCCGACCTCAGCGACTGGGACACGTCGACAAGCGACTGGGAGGAGCTGACACCCCGCCTAATGTGGACGGAGGAGGAACTATGAGCCGGTCCGCTTCCGTTCAAACCGCCCATCTCACCCTCGAAGCGATCGAGGACGACGTGCTGTGCCTCCCAGGCGACGAGTATCGCGCCGTGCTCGAGGTAGGGAGCGTCAACTTCGGGCTCCAGGGGGAGGCAGAGCAGGAGGTGGTCGTTGCGAGCTTCGCTGCGTTCCTCAACAGTCTTACCTTTCCCGTCCAGATCCTCGTTCGCGTCCTGCCCATCGACGTCGAGGGATACCTGCACGACCTGGAAGAAAGAGGACGCCGGCTTACCGACGAACTGGCTGAGCTCGTCCGCGATCACATCACGTTCCTCCGCAAGTTGGCCCGGAACCGAACGCTCCTCGAACGTCGCTTCTACCTGGTCGTACCTGCGGAACTGGAGGCGTCGAACGGCCACCAGGGCTGGCGTCTCGGCCGAAAGGCGCAGACTCCGGGAATGGAAGCCGCACGACGCCAGCTCACTTTCCGCTGTGAGGAGGTAGAGCGGCAGCTCGGCCGGTGTGGCCTCACCGCGCGGCGACTCTCGACGGGCGAGCTCGCCGAGCTCTTCTACGCATGCTGGTGTCCCGACCTGGCACGAGTACAGCGTCTTCGGCACGACCTCGACGATATGGGGGCCGTGGTCGTCGGAGCACGCCGCGCCCAGGAAAGGAGGACATGATGTCGTTCATTCGCCTCAGCCGTCGTCGATCAGCGCGTGCCAAGAGCCTGACGGCGGATGAGTACCGCTTTGTACGTGGAACCCGCTCCATCGCCGACCTTGTCGCACCGGCCGCCGTGGAGGTGAGCCGCGACCACCTGCGGCTTGATGCTCAGTTCGTCCGGGTACTCGTCGTGGCCGGCTACCCGCGCACAGTTGGTCCCGGCTGGCTTGCTCCCCTCATCGACTTCGAGGAGCCGCTCGAGATCAGTCTGCATGTCTATCCACTGGAGACAACACAGATGGTCTCGTCTCTCAGTCACAAGCTGGTCCAGCTCCATTCCAGCCGGCTGCTTGCTGCGCGTGGCGGCCGGCTCCCCGATCCTGAGCGGGAAGTCGCCTTCGATGATGCCGAGCGAATGCGGGATGCCCTCCAGCGAGGCGAGGAGAAGATCTTCTCGGTTGGGCTGTATATCCTGGTCCGCGCAGATACCATGAGCGCGCTCGATGCCCTGACGCGCAAGGTCGAGCTCACCCTCGGCAGCATGCTGGCGCACTCACGCATTGCGTATCTGGAACAGGACACCGGCTTCCAGTCCTGCCTACCCCAGGGCCAGGACCGCCTGCTCCTGTACCGCAACCTCGACACCAGCTCACTGGCAACGATGTTCCCCTTCTCGTCGAGCAGCCTGACGATGCCCCGGGGCGTGCTCTACGGGATCGCCAAGCACAACCACTCACCGGTCATCGTCGATCCGTTCGACGAAAGCCTCGAGAACGCCAACATGGTGATCTTCGCCACCTCAGGTGCCGGTAAGAGTTTCTTCTGCAAGCTCACCGCACTCCGGAACCTGCTCCTGGACATCGACTTCCTGGTCATCGATCCGGAGGATGAGTACCGCGCCCTCTGCTCGGCGGTGGGTGGCCAGTACGTCCGGCTCGCCAGCTCCTCGGAGCAGCATCTGAACCGCTTCGATCTCCCGCCTGCGAGCGACGAGGAAGAAGACCGTGACCCGCTTGCCGAGCAGGTGGCAGGGCTGCTGGGGCTCCTAGAGGTCACGCTTGCTGAGCCGCAACACGGGCTAAGCATGAAGGAGCGAGCCGTCTTAGACCGCGCCTTCTACCAGACGTATGCCGCAGCCGGCATTACGGAAGATACTGCCACTCATACCCGCCCCGCTCCACTGCTTCGTGACCTCCATCAGATCCTGCAGGACAGCCAGGGCGAGGTAGCGGCGAGCCTGGCAGAAAGGCTGCGGCGTTACGTGCACGGCTCACTGGCCGGTCTCTTCTCCGCACCGACCAACGTCGCGCTCGACCGGCGCTTCGTGGTCTTCAACGTCCAGGCGCTCGAGCCGGAGCTCCGTCCCCTGGGGATCCACCTCATCACCAGCTTCGTCTGGAACCAGGTCCGTCGCTCTTATCGGCCGCGGCTGCTCATCATCGATGAGGCCTGGAGCCTCATGCAGTACCCGGAAGGTGGCGCCTTCCTGGCCAGCATGGCACGGCGTGCTCGCAAGTATTACCTCGGTCTGGTCACGATCACCCAGGACGTCGACGCCG
>Ga0207416_1005089_pt1 | contig 10726 bp, 12 predicted proteins | sample PaiPotPPM11metaG_FD_184107 | JGI IMG/M metagenome (GOLD analysis project Ga0207416, IMG submission 184107) | Iron sulfur acid spring bacterial and archeal communities from Banff, Canada, to study Microbial Dark Matter (Phase II) - Paint Pots PPM... ...
ATGTTGCCCTCCATCGCCCGCCCGACCACCGGCCAGTTGCGATACGACGCGGATATGACGTGAAGACGTTCGATCGTACCGTCGCCGCTCACCTCAACCGAGACCGTTTCGACGCCGCGCGCGCCCTCGAGCGCCGCGGTCGTACGCCCCGCTCCGCATTGGACGGATTGCGGATCCGGGATTGACGTGTCCCCAAGCACCGCGAGCGATGCATCGATCAGGCGGAACGATTCGGCGATCTCGTGCCGCTTCACGCTGCAGCGCGCCAGAACGTCTCCACCCTTTGCAGTAGCGATCTGCACGTCCAGGCCGGCGTACGCTCCGTACGTGCAGAACGTCCGCACGTCGAGTTCCACTCCGGAGGCGCGGGCCGCCGGTCCGCACGCTCCGAACAGCCGCGCCGTTTGACTATCAACCAATCCCGCCCCGCCGAATCGGCGCACCACCGAGCGGTTCTCAAACAGCTCCTTCGCAAAGCGTTCGACATCCCTGCGGACCGCGCGCAGATTCGCGCGCAACGCCTGCGGATCGCTTAAGACTCCCGTTCGCACGCCTCCGGGAACGATCGAGTCAAACATTAACCTATGCTGCGTCGCGGCCGCGCAAAGCTGCAGGATGCGCTCTTTTAATCCGAGCCCCACTGTCAAGCCGCGGCCGTAACCAGCTCCGGAAGCCGCGTTCGCAAGGTCGAAGACGTGGTTGTACAAGCGTTCGAGCTCTGCCAGTACCACGCGCGCGTACTCCGTCGCCTCGTCGCACGCGACCCCGGCCAAGGATTCGAGCGCACGGGCATAGCTCCACGAACGCGCGACGCTGCACCCGCCGCAGATGCGCGCGATAAGCGGCGCGATTTCAAGCGCATCGCTGCCGACAAGCGCGCGCTCGATATCCCGGTGGCCGTATGAAAACTGCGCGTCGAGGTGAATCGTCGTCTCGCCGCCGGTGCTAAACGTGAAGCGCCCCGGCTCGATGATCCCGGCATGGACCGGTCCCACCACCACGACGTTCACGCCCTCTCCCTGAGCGGTCATCGCTTCGGGAACAGGTCCATCGCCGATATAGAGCCGGCGCGTATCCGGATGTCCGTCAAAGGCGATCCCCTGCTTCTCCCGCATCTCGCGCTCGTGCCAATCGTAGAGCGGCATCTCGTTCGCCATCGACGGCAACGCCCCGGCGCCGGCATCTATCGTGGCGCACAGCACACCCTGCGGACGAAGAAAGAGATAGCGTACGCTCGTCTCGCTCGCATAGGCTCCGAGCGCCTGGGCCGCTTCTGCCAGCTCGGCTACGCTCTCCCGCACGCGCTCCGGTGCGATCGCAATCTCCGCGTACATTACGGCCTGTTCACCATCGCCGCGAGCAAGCCGTACACGGCATGGCTCCAGGCGAAGAACGGCACGACGACCAACGCCGAGGAAGCCGCCACCACGCAGGTTACGGCGACCGTTGCAAGGCGCAGCTTCGGCGCCGGCAATCCGTGTGGGTGGATACCGGACTCGGTGGTAATTGCCAGCCGCAACAACGCGGCAAACGCGATCAGCAATCCCACCAACGCGATGGCAAGCGCGCTCCACGCCCGTACCTGTACCGCGGCTACAACGATCAGGAGCTCCGAGAAAAACAGCCCGAAGGGCGGCAGCCCGGCCAGCGCAATCATTGCCGCGAGCAGGGTACGCCCGCCGCGCACGCTCCAGAGCCCGCGCAAGTCCCGGATGCTCGTGGACCCGTATTGTTCCTGCACCACTCCGACCGAGAGAAACGCCATCGACTTTGCGAAGGCGTGATTGAAAATGTGATAGAGCGCCGCAAACGCTGCAAGCGGCGTCGCGAGGCCCAGGGCAAAGGCCACGATCCCCGCATGCTCGACGGTCGAGTAGGAAAACAAACGTTTGATGTCGCGCTGCGCCAACATCAGCAGCGATGCGATCAGGATCGATGCGGCGCCGCCGTAGAGCAAGATGCCGTCGAAGAGTCCGGCGGAGGGCGTTTGTACGGCGACGGACTGGACGCGCAGGATGGCGTACAACGCGCAGGATACCAGCAAACCCGAAAGCAGCGCGCTCACCGGGGCCGGGGCCTTGGAGTGCGCGTCCGGTAGCCATGCGTGCATCGGCACCAAGCCGGCCTTGGTGGCAAACCCCACCAGCATCAACGTCAGCGCGACGCGCGTTAAGGGGATATCCATCAGCGCCGCATGCGGTATCAGCGCGCCCCACGAGAGCGCCTGGCCCGGAGCGACGCCCGCCATCATCGCCGCTCGTCCGAGCAGCAACATCCCGATCAACGCGATCGCAATGCCGAAGCTGCAGAGCATCAGGTACTTCCAGGCCGCTTCGAGCGCGGCTCTGCCGCCCGAGTATGCGACTAAAAACGTGGTTGCGAGCGTCGTTGCCGATATACCGATCCAGATGCCGATGAACCCGACGCTCGTGACGGTGAGCAGCATGCTGCTCCAGAATGCGCCGAGCAAGATGAAATACGCGGGCTTACGCGACCACGGCTCCATCGAATTGTTTCCGCCTTTCGGCAGAATGCCGGTCGAAAACAACACGACGATCGCGCAGAGGAGCGAAACGCTCACCGCAAAGATCGCGGAGAGCCAATTCATCCATGGCGCGGCAAGCATCGTGCCGATAATCGCCGCGCTCGCAAAGAACACGCGGGCAACCGATCGCACCGATCGGTGAGCGAAAAGGGCTGCCAGCGTCAACGAAAGGAACGGGAACAGGACCACGATCGCCGTCATCCGCGCAGGCCCCGTAGCGACCGCATATCCAAGTGCGGGTCGTGCTGGATCACCGCTCGCGCCACCGCGATCGCGATGAAGGTTGCAAAAACCGCGTCGAAGGTATCGGCCAGTTCGATCGCGCCCGGCAACGACGGCGCGAACACCGCCGCCGCCAGCGTTACCGCGCTCCCGAGCGCCAGCAATCCTACTACATGTGCCAACAGATTGCGGTGCAGAATCACGATGCAGATGCTCGCGAAGAAGGCATAAAAAACGGTTGTGGCGCCGGCTGCATCGGAGAACGCCGGGGCGTGGCTGAAATACCGTGCGAGGAATAACGCGACGGCGACCACCCCGATCCGTACGCCAAGGTTGAAAGACGGCACTAAATCGTCTGGTACACGATATCGCATGCGCAGCCACAACACGGCCGCCGGACCAACCACCACTTTGATGAATGCCAACAGCGCAAACAGCGTGATGCCCATAGCGTTTGCCTGTGGCCCTTGCGGGTGCGAGATCCATAGGATGCTCAGCGTGAAGACCACATAGGCAACCAGCGCCGAACGCAACCGAGAGTCGATCACCAGCACCGCCCCGGCGAGAATAATCACGGTGCTCATCGCAGCACGTCCGCGATCCGCAAGCCGATGCTCGCCAGCGAAAGGATCAGCGCCGACGCAAAGAGTTGCGGCACTTCAAAGAGGCGCAACTTTGCATAGACCGTTTCGATCAGCACGATGCAGGCGCCCACTGCAGCGATCCACCCCAGCGTCGCGACCCCGCTTCCAGGCATTAGCAACGCGGCTAACACGAAGAACCCCGCCTGCCGCAGGTATGCGGCGTAGTGCAGCATCGCGAGTTGCCAGCCCGAATACTCCAGGACGAGCCCTTCGTGGATCATAGTAAGTTCGTAGTGTGTCTGTTGATTATCGACTGGGATTCGCGCCGTCTCGGAGAGCATCACAAGCAGCAGCGCCCCGGCCGCTAACGCATCGGTCCATATTCCGTTGGGAGCGTGGGCGAGGCTACCGTCCGAAAGGAACGCGCTCCCCAAGAGCGCGAGGATCAACGGCGCCTCGGTCAACGATGCAAAGGCGATCTCTCGCCCGGCGGCCATGCCTTCGAAGGCCGAACGCGTACCGAGCGCCGCGAGCACCGTCACGAATCGCCCGAGCGCGAGCAGCAACGCCAGCGCAACGGCATCGATACGCCAGGCCGACGCATCGGTCGCCGTGATGCTCGGAACGATCGCGACGAAGGTTGCCGCTACGCCGAGGGCCACGCCCGGAGCGACGAGCACGAGCATCGAACGCTGTGGAATCACCGCGTCCTTGCTCCAGAGTTTACGCAGATCGCGATACGGCTGCCACACCGATGCGCCGGGCCTGCCCTGCATCCGCGCGCGTAGCCGGCCTAAGACTCCTTGTAACAGCGGAGCGAACAGCGCGAGGAGGGCAATCTGCACGATCTGGTTCATCGCGCCAGCGCCAATGCAGCAAGAAACGCGGCCAGCGCATACCCAAGATACACGCGCAGAAACCCACCCTGAAACCTTCGTGCTCCGCGCGAGACGCGCTGCACGAATGCGGCGATATTGCGGGCAAGCTCGTCGAACACATAGCGCGTCGAGAGGACGTAGGTGATCCGCGTCGGTATCCATCGCGAAGTCCCGTACTCCATGCGTCGCTCGCGCTCCGGAAATAACGCGAAGCCGAAGATGAGCCGCAGCGGCTTCGAAAGCACGGTTGCAGTATACTGCGAGCGCAACGTTACCGCCGATCCGCACGTCCAAGTGCCCGCTTCGCGCACGCCACGCCGCCTCGCCATCACGACGGCAAACACGGCTCCGGCGATCGGCAGCAACGCGAGAAACGGCAGTACCGATAGATTCGGGACCGGTAAGGGCGCCTCACCCATCATGCCGCCTACCAGTTGCGAGAGCGGGCGAATCACTACGCTTGGTATCACGCCGATCGCAACGCTCGCCGCGCCGAGGAACGCCAGCGCCGCGACGGACGCATCGAAGGGCTCCGGCTCGACCGGCGCGGGGTGTCGCGAATCGCCCAGAAATCCGACGCCGTACAGTTTCATAAAGGCTGCCGCAGCAAGGCCGCCGGTCATCGCCAGCGCTGCAATACCGAAGAGCGCGAACGCCTTGAACCAGAACGAGCCGACGGCGAGCGCTCGAATAAAGCCGTTCAACACAAGCCACTCGGATGCGAAACCGTTGAGTGGCGGGAGCGCCGACGCTGCCATGCACGCCAGCAGAATCCACGGAGCCGAGCGCCGCAACGGGCCCTTCGCAAGGCCGCCTAGTTGATCGAGATTAGTAACGTGCAAGCGCTCGACCAACGTTCCGGCGCCAAGGAACAGGAGGCCCTTGAACATTGCATGATTGACGCTATGGAATATCAGCGCGACGACCGCCAACGCCGCGAGCGCCGGCTGGTGCATCGCAGCCGCGAGTACCGCCAGGCCCAACGTCGCGACGATGATGCCGACGTTCTCGATGGAGCTAAAAGCTAGGAGCCGTTTGATATCGCTCTCGATCGTCGCGTACAGCCCTCCCAGCAACGCGCTGAGCGCGCCGGCAACGAGCAGCGCGACGCCGATGGCCCACGGCGCCGGCGCCGCCAGCACGAAGCACGCAAGCAGCAAGCCGTAGACCGCGATCTTGAGCATGATACCGGAGAGCATCGCGGACGCATTCGCGGGAGCCGCCGGATGCGCGCGAGGAAGCCAGAACTGCAGCGGCACGAGGCCGGCCTTAGAGCCGAACCCGATCGCCGCAAGGGACAACGCAACGGTTCGCGCGCCGATTGAAAGGGTTCCGGACGCAAGCGCGATGCCCGCGAACGTCCCCGTGCCGGCATGCACTGCAAGGATTGCCAGAAACGACGTGATGCTTAACGCGCCCAGCTGACTGACGAGTACGTATGAAAATACTGCTCGACGCACGTAGCGTTTGCCGCGGTTCGTCGCAACCAGGAACGCTGAAACGAGCGACATCCCTTCCCAAAACAAGAGGAACGCGACGATACTCTGCGCCAGCAGCACGCCGGTCATGGCCGCGCTGAACAGTGCTAGGCGCATACCGTCCGAAGGCGATCCCCGCTTCAAGCCCCATATCGCTACCGCGATCGAAACGACGGCGTTGATGATGAGGAACGGCGCCGCCGGCAGCGACGAACCAACGTCGATGCGAAGCAACGCGCCCGCTATCACGGGGACGAGCGCGAAATGGAACGGTAGTGCGATGGGAAGCAGCGCCGCAACCGATGCGCCGAGCAGCAACGCAAAAGCCCATATCCGCGTCGGCCCCATGGTTAGCGCATCGCCTCGAAGCGGGCCCGGTCGCCGGCGAGTTGCCGGTCGTAAATATCGCGAGCCGTGTCGAGCAACTGCAGAATGGCCGCATCGGCGATCGCATAGCGCACCGAGGTGCCCTCGCGCGTGCTCTCCACAAGGCCCTTGGCCCGCAAGGCCGCGAGGTGCTGCGACACGTTCGGTTGTTCGAGCGCGAGGGACTCTTGCAGTTCGGCGACGGTGAGCGACCCCTCGCGGAGCGCGTCAAGAATTCGAATCCGGGTGGGATGGGCCAGAATCTTGAAGAATTCGGCCTTAAAGTGCCGCATTACCAGCATATATTAGCATATTCTAATATACTAATGCAACCCTGGGTTCTGCGGCCCGATTGCTTAACCGAGAGCTTCGAACATCTGCCGGTTGGCGTGCAACTGCCGCTCGTAGATCTCGCGTGCGATGTCCAAAAGCTCCCAAATGGCCGGGTCGGCGACGCCATAGTAGATCGACGTTCCCTCGCGCCGTGCAAGCACCAGCTCACTCGATCGAAGAGCCGCCAAATGCTGCGAGATCGTCGACTGCTCGATCCCAAGCCGCTCTTGAATCCCGCGCACCGGCATCTCGCCGTCGCGCAGCGCATCCACGATCATAATCCGTATCGGGTGGGCCAGCGCTTTAAACAGGTCGACCTTAAAATCCCTTAGCATCGTCACCATCATAGCAAGTGCGCGAAGCCCCCCGGCCGCAGCAGATCGAGATGTCCTATCGCAAACGCGAGAGTTGCTTGGCGGAGCCGTCCAACGGGTACGGAATAATCTATGCAAGCGATACTGCCGCCGGACATCCTAGCGTTTACGAACCTTCCCTAAGATTGAAAGGACCTCACATGAATCAGCAAAGTTCGACGGTTCGATTCCTCTTTAGCCCCGCGGGACGGGTCATACGCGCGGCGGCTGGAATCGCCGTATTGCTTTGGGCATTTTATGGCCTCACGGGCGCCGGCCGCGACATCGCCCTTGTGGTTGGCATAGTCCTCATTCTCGCGGGCCTCATCAACTTTTGCGGCCTCTCCCCACTGCTCGGCGGCCCGTTTATGCGTAAACGGGATTAAACGCTCCGCGAATACCATGGCTGATGCACGTCCGCCCCTGCCCCCGTTTACCATTGAAACAGCGATTCAGAAAGTGCGGGCCGCAGAAGACGGCTGGAATTCCTGCGATCCCGAGCGTGTGGCACTAGCGTATACGGAGGACAGTCGTTGGCGCAATCGCGATGAGTTCTTTCAGGGACGCCCGGCCATCGTTACGTTCCTAAAGCGAAAATGGAGTAAGGAGCTAGAGTATCGGCTCATCAAAGAACTCTGGGCGTTCACTGACGAACGCATCGCGGTCCGCTTTGCTTACGAGTGGCACGACGAGCAAGGAAACTGGTTCCGCTCGTACGGGAATGAGAATTGGCGGTTCGACGAACGAGGCCTGATGCGGCAGCGTTATGCCAGCATCAACGATCTGCCGATACGGGAATCCGATCGAAAATATCACTGGGATCGATCCAAGCCGAGGCCGGCGGAGCATCCCGGCCTTAGCGACCTCAATTTCTAGGTCGGCGAAGGCCGGCTTTGGCGTCCGCTACTCCTCGTCGCGCCATCGGTTGCGCCGCTCATTTATTCGGCTGTGCGCTTGTTGGGGGAAAGATTCGAGGCAAGGTCACGATAGACGTGGCGCATTGCATCAACCATGAGCGAACCGACGCGAAAGAGGCCGTCTCCGGAGAACGTTACGCCCGTCCATGGTGTCCCGGCGTGTCGATGCACCAGCAAATACGTCTCCTCGCCGACTGCGTAGATAGCAAACTGATCCGATTCCGCTAGCGGTTGCAGATCGCGCACGAAAGCCTGATCGAGATTTTCAATGAGTTCCATGCAACAAGGCGCTCCTCTGGCATCCGACGATTATGGCAATTGACCCGCGTCGATACGTTTTCGAGCGCGTGGGCCTTGCCTCCGCTACCGCCCCAGCCTCACAAAGGGCGGAACGGCGAAGCACGGAGAGACGGATCGTGCTATAGGGGTACTTCATCGCTTGTCCAAGCGCGCCGCGCGGCCACGATCGCGTTCGCAGCCAACGCCATCCACGCAATAAGACCGATCGCAGCGCCGGAGCCCACGGCGCTCGCGGCGTTAACCAAAAGCCCATAGCAGCAAAGAGTTATGGCCGATTGCATCGCCGCAAACGCAAGCCACGAGAGCCGCGCGTCGAGCAACGCCCCGGGGCGCGTCTCATCGTCATCCCCGCGAATAACCGTTGCGATAAGACGCACGCCGATATGCAGAAAATGCGCGTTCACCATTTGCCCGATCCAGCCTATCAGCATGACGAACACGTAAGCGCTCGCCCACGGCTCGCCAAGCAACAATCCGAATCCAAGCAACGTCGCGACGGTAAGCCATACGACGGACGCAACGACGAACGCTTGTGGCGGACGATGACGCACGGTGGCGCGACGCACGATATCGAGCGTATCGAACGCGTAGCAGAGGGCGCCGGCCCCGATAACGATCGCGCCCAACCACGCGATAGACCGGATGTCCACACCTATGCCGATCGCCAAAAGAATGGGGCCAAGCAGTACCGACGAGGCCACGACGACGTGCATCCGGCGAAATCGTGAAAGCGCACCGCAGATCGGGCGCAACGTTCGCGCCGACACGCCATAGACGAGCATGGTAAACCACCCATAGAGTGCCAGTTCCGCGTGAACGGCGGGCAACCGCGCCAAAAGCGCCGAGTAGCGGCCGCCCGCGAGGGCACCCGCCATCACGACGCCGATCAGCAACACCACTAGGAGAAAGGAGAGATTTATCGTTAATGCACGCCCGATCGCGGCTTCAGTCTTACCAGCTTCAGAAGCGTGGCGCAACGTAGAAACGGCAATGAAGTAGTAGCCCAAAAAAGCTACCACCATCACCATGGCGCCGATCAATACGACGAGCGGCGAAAGGAACCATCCGGCTACGAAGCACGCGATTCCCGCCCCGAAGGGGAGCAGCGTGAACCGAACGGCACGCTCTCTTAGCCATCGTACGTCGGTGAATCCCGGAACGACGTGGATCAGGATACCTAGCGCAGCCATCGTAAGCCAGCCTAGGGCGACCGTATGTATCCAAGCCAGGCCGGCACCATTCACGACCGCGACACCCGCGCTCGCGGCAATTATCGCTAGGAGTATCCACGACACGCCGTGAGCGACTTGGGCAAAGATCAATGCGCCCGGCGGTATCCAGTGGCGTCGCGCGGGAACCTTCACAACGTTTCGACGTACCCGGCGGCCGAGACTTCGGAGTGCGAGATAGGGTCAGCCGAACGATAATTCGCGAGCCAGGTCATGAGCACGATCGCTAGGCCGGCTACTCCGACGAATAGTTCCAGAACCATATTGCTCTCCAATGACCACCTCCATCGGCTCGTCTATCTTGGCTTCGCTCCCGCAGCGCTTCGCGCGGTTTCTTTAGTCCGCCACCCGTTTCCAGATAGGCCTACCGTTGATACTGTAGCGAAGGCAGTACCGGGCGTAAGCAACCGTGGTTCGCATTCGGCTCAGACAAGGAGCAGCTCCTCATGGACGAAGTACGACTCGACGTTCGAACCCTCGCCCCTCCGCAACGGCATCCGAAAATCTTTGCGCTGTTTGACGCGCTGGCGCCTGAGGGGACCTTGGTGCTCATTTCCGACCACGAACCGCGTCCCCTACGGGTCGAGTTCGAGCATAAGCGACCGGATGCGCATCAATGGGCCCAGCGGCACATGGGAGATGGTCGATGGGAGGTTCGACTCCGTCAACTCAGCATCGGATCGACGCACTCGCCGGTCTCGGCAACGTTATCCCGTAGCCCGCTCCTGCAACACCTCAATTCGGAGACCTTGGATCATCTGGCGTACCATGCGCGCCGGGTCGGTGTGAAACGCAACCATGCGATTGCGGACCAAGCAGTTCATTGGCCCTACATCGGCATCGTAGAGCGAGGAATCGTTCAAGCGACGCTCGCTACGGCGATGGGCCGCGAGCAGACGATGTTTGAGATCTTGCCGAACGACGTCTTCGGCGAGGTTGCGCTTCTCGACGGCGGCCACACTCCGTTGCGATTCGCCGCGGTCACTGCCGACACGATCGTTCTCCTTTTGCCGCTTGAGCATATCCGTTCGCTCATCGAGCATTTTCCCAGCGTCTTGGCCGCCCTCGGTATGGCGGCGGCGCAGCACTTCCGTGTCGTCATCGATCATTTCGCAGCGAACCTCTCTCAGTCGACGACGGCCCGCGTAGCTCAGGCTCTTCTGTCTTACGCTCAACCCGCAAGCGGCATGTCGGAAGCACTCGCGCCGCTTCCCTCGCTGACGCAAAGCGAAATCGCGATGCGCGCAGGAACGGTAAAGGAAGTCGTAAGCCGCGCCCTTGGCGAGCTGGAAGCTGCGTGTGCCCTCGAGCGGCGCGCCGGCCACATAGTTCGCCTCGATAGAGCCAAGCTCACACAAGCAGCCAAGACGGAGCAATAGAATGCACGATCGCCTCAGCCCGGCAATGCCTGAAGGCTAGCGCGCACGCACGGGTCATCCCCCAGATGACAATACGAGGCGCGCAATCGTACATCGTATCTTCGATGGGTCGCACGCCGATGCTTGTGAACATTTTCTATTT
>Ga0207416_1005091_pt1 | contig 10723 bp, 9 predicted proteins | sample PaiPotPPM11metaG_FD_184107 | JGI IMG/M metagenome (GOLD analysis project Ga0207416, IMG submission 184107) | Iron sulfur acid spring bacterial and archeal communities from Banff, Canada, to study Microbial Dark Matter (Phase II) - Paint Pots PPM... ...
CCAAGATCGACGCACTCCGCGGCCTCTTCAACGGCAGCCCCTGGATGCCAAGCGGACTCGAACCCGCCACCGGATAAACCGCACCCTCGACTGCACAGCAAGCCGCTGACGCTTGCTGAATAGCTACACCACACCGATGGTCGGCGTATGCAACAAGAACGGGAATTACTACGCCTTCCGCCAGGCCGACCTGCACGATGGTCCGGTGTGGCAGGTGCAGATGGCTGCCCCCTTCGGGACCGGGTCCAATCCGGGCCAGTGCGACGCCGCGGCCCTCTGGGATGGGACCAACCTCATCGAGGGCGGCGGCAACTCGACGGTCATCAATGGCGTCACCTACCAGGGGTCGGTCCAGTCGCTCGACCCGGCGACCGGCACCCCGATCTGGCAGACCGGGCTACCCGGCCAAGTGGTCGGCAGCCCGACGGAGGACGGCGCAGGGGTCGTCGCCGCGGCAATTTTCCAGAGCAGTACCGGGAACTACGGTGTGTACCTGCTCAGCGCTGCCTCCGGAGCCATCCTGGGCTACGTCAACACCAATCCGTCTCCGATCTTCGCGCAGCCAGTTTTCGCGGGCAATGACCTGCTGGTCGCCGGGAATTTCACCGCCGGACTGACCGCGTACGAGATCACCACGCCAGGTCCGGCGATTACTGCGGTCACACCAAGCGCCGTCGGCCAGGACGGTTCCGTGACGGTGAATCTGACCGGCAGCGGCTTCGCCGGCACGCCGTCGGTGTTCGTGTCAGGAACGCTCGTGACCGCCAGCTCGGTGGTAGTGAAGTCCACGACGGACCTGCAGGTGACGCTCAGCCCGGGCAATAATGCCATAACCGGGGCCAGAAACATTACCGTCATCGAGCCCGGGAACGTCGCGGATACTTGTACTGCCTGCCTCACTATCGACCCGGGGCCAACCGCCTCGTCCGACAGCCCGGACTCTGTCCCACTCGGAGAAAATGCGAATATCACCGTCACCGGCACGAACTTCCAGCCGGGAGCGAAAATCAGGAACCTGGCTGGCGTGACTTTTTCCGGCACAACAGTTGTCAGTTCCACTCAGCTGACGAGCACAGTAACAGTCTCTCCAACGGCTACACCTGGCACAGATAAGATCTGGGTGACGAATCCAGACGGGGGAACCCGCGCATGCTCCTGCCTGGCCGTCACGTCTGATCCCGCACCGACATTCTCGTCCAGCTCGCCAGGATCGGCCGGGCAGCGGGGCAGCGACACGCTGACCTTGACCGGGACCGACTTCACCACTAACTCCCAGCTATCGTTCTCCGCCTCCGGCATCACACTGAACAGCCTGCACTACGTCAATCCAACCTCGATGACGGCACGGATAACCCTGTCCAGCACGGCCGCGCTGGGCCCGGGCGACATAACGGTAACCACACCCGGCGGATCTGCCATCTGTTCGGGCTGCCTCATCGTCGATCCGCATCCGACCATCAGCAAGCTGGCTCCCAACACCATGCCGAATGGCACCACGGCCACATTCGTTTTCACCGGCAGTAACTATGTAAGCGGACTAAGGGTAACCACCACCATCCCCACCGCCACGGTCGGCACCCCGGCGGACGTCACTTCGACGTCATTCAGCGTGACAGTGACAGTGCCGGCCGGCACCGCGGCCGGCACTTACTTCCTGACGGTAATCAACCCAGACAATGGAGAGGCGGCCGGACAGATCAACATTCCGTAGGCGACGTGCGCACTGGTCATCGCCCGGTGCCGTTGCCGTCCGGGCACCGACCCTTGCGACCTGGTGGCGCGATGGCAGGGCTAGGCGTCCGGCCGCCGTCCCTGCCTGCTTGTTCATGGTTTGTAGACATGTTCGTCGTTTTGAGCGTCTAACGTTTCGTTAGGGGCGCTGCGCGGATGCGGGAGGTCGTGATGCGAATGGCCAGGATCGAGCGGGTGTCAGGGTCTGGCCGGTGGCGGATGCTGCGGGCGGGTGCCGCTGCGCTGGCCGCGGTGGGTGTTGTGGGCGCGGTTCCGCCTGCTGTCGCGTCGGCCTCGCCGCAGCAGGCTCTGGACTGGACCAAGCAGGCTCCGGCGACCAGCCCGAGTGCCCGGGTCGGCACGTCGATGGCGTATGACACGGCCACCGGCACGGTGGTGCTGTTCGGCGGAAGCTCCGATAACTCCGGTAGCTCCAACTTCAGCGACACCTGGACCTGGGACGGCACGACCTGGACCAGGCACGTCGTGGCGGTGCACCCGTCTCCCCGGAGCGACGCGGTGATGGCGTACGACGCGGCCAACGGCACGGTGGTGCTGTTCGGCGGCGGCGACCTCAATGACACCTGGGCCTGGGACGGCACGACCTGGACCGAGCAGCACCCGGCGACCAGCCCGCCCGCCCGGGCGTTTGGTGCGTCGATGGCGTATGACGCGGCCACCGGCACCGTGGTGCTGTTCGGCGGCGACAGCGGCCACGGCCAACTTAATGACACCTGGACCTGGGACGGCACGACCTGGACCGAGCAGCACCCGGCGACCAGCCCGAGCGCCCGGTACGGTGCGTCAATGGCCTACGACGCGGCCACCGGCACCGTGGTGCTGTTCGGCGGCTGGGGCGGCGGCATCCTCAACGACACCTGGACCTGGGACGGCACGACCTGGACCAAGGAGGCTCCGGCGGCCCACCCGGCCGCCCGGACCTTGGCGTACATGGCCTACGACGCGGCCACCAGCACCGTGGTGCTGTTCGGCGGGACTGACGGCACCGGAACCTGCCAGCAGGGCAGCACCTGGACCTGGGACGGCACGACCTGGACCAACCAGGCCCCGGCAACCAGCCCGACCGCCCGGGCCGAGGGTGCGATGGCCTACGACGCGGCCACCGGCACCGCGGTGCTGTTCGGCGGTTTCAGCCGCACCACCAGGTGCACCGGTCCGGATCAGTACTGGCAGCAGACCTGGACCTGGGGCTGAACAGGACACCAGACCATGTGGAGCGGGTGACGAGAATCGAACTCGCACTATCAGCTTGGGAAGCTGACGTTCTGCCATTGAACTACACCCGCGTATGAGCACCAGGTTACCGGCTAGTAGCCGACCGGTAGCTCGCCCGGACATAGTACCGGAGTCCCGGCGCCGGGGTATCTGACACGTGAGCATACCGGGCTGGCCCAGCGGGGCCTCCGGGCGTCAGCCAAGACGGGGACGGGAATCGTACGCTGCCGGTACATAGACGGCGAGTTCCGCGCTGACGCGGTCGCCGGGGCGCCGGCCGGGCTAGGCTGCCGGCTACGGCTGCGTACCGGACCGGACGCGGACCCCACGCCACGGTCCTCCCCCGATGCTTACCAGACCGATGCCTGCTCGTGAGTTCACGCCATCGTTACGGCGGGGAAGCATGTCGGCAACGGGCTGGTTGAAAGATTGCAGACGATTACCGACGGAAGGTTCCGTATGCCCTTGTGGAGAATCCGGATAGCGGTGCCTGACAGTCCGGCCAGCCGCTCAGCGGTCAAGCAGGCACTCGCGGCCCAACCGGTGTCCTACCTGCGCGTGGTATCCGACGACGACACCTCCAGCAACACCAGCGAGATCGTGGTCGAACTCCCGCAGGACAGCGGCCTGACCAGCGTGCTCTCCGCGCTGCACGCGATCAGCCCGCAAGTGTTCGTCAGCCGTGCGGACAAGGCCGAGATCACCCCCGAGCGCGACGGCCGGGCACCCGAGGCCCTGGCGGGCGGCGCCTAACGCCGCTGCCGGCTGGCTTCCCGCGTTACCGTCGGCTTCTACTGGGCAGTAACCCAGTAGAAGCCGACGAGGAGGGAGTCAGGCCGTGAGCGAGCAACCAGGATCCGGCCCGGCGGTGACCCAAGCCGGGGGCGCGCAAGTCAGCGAGGCTCAGGCCCGCGCCGTGGCCGAGCAGGCCCGGGAGTCGGAGTGGGCCCTGCCCAGCTTCGGGAAGCAGCTGTTCCTCGGCGACTTCCAGCTTGGCCTGATTCATCCCCATCCCCGCCAGGGCGAGGAGACGCGGCGGCGCGGCGAGGAGTTCTGCGCCCGGATGCGCGAGTTCTGCGAAACTTCGGTGAACAGCGCCCAGATCGAGCGGGACGCCAGGATTCCCGATGAGACGGTCAAGGGCCTGGCGGCGCTGGGAGCGTTCGGAATGAAAATCTCGCCGGAGTACGGCGGGCTCGGGCTCTCGAACCTGTACTACAACCGCGCCCTGATCATCGCGGGCTCCGCCTCGCCCGCGATCGCCGCGCTGCTGTCCGCGCACCAGTCGATCGGCGTGCCGCAGCCGCTCGCCCTGTTCGGGACCGACGAGCAGAAGCAGCGGTACCTGCCCCGGTGCGCGCGCGGCGAGATCAGCGCGTTCCTGCTCACCGAGCCGGATGTCGGGTCCGACCCGGCCCGGCTGAGCACCACCGCGACCCCGTCCGCCGACGGCGGCGAGTACGTGCTCAACGGGGTCAAGCTGTGGACGACCAACGGAGTAGTCGCCGACCTGCTCGTGGTGATGGCACGGGTGCCGAAGAGCGAAAAGCATCGGGGCGGGATCACCGCGTTCGTGGTGGAGGGCGCCGCCGACGGGATCACCGTCGAGCACCGGAACAGCTTCATGGGCCTGCGCGGCCTGGAGAACGGGGTGACCAGGTTCCACGAGGTCAGGGTCGCGGCGGCGAGCCGCATCGGCGAGGAAGGCCAGGGCCTGAAGATCGCCCTCACCACGCTCAACACCGGCCGGCTCTCGCTCCCCGCGAGCTGCGCCGCGGCCGCGAAGCTAGCCCTCAAGATCGCCCGGGAGTGGTCGGGCGAGCGGGTGCAGTGGGGCAGGCCGATCGCCGAGCACGAGGCGGTGGCCCGGAAGATCGCGTTCATCGCCGCCACCGGCTACGCGCTGGAGGCCATCGTCGAATTGTCCAGCCAGCTCGCCGACGACAAGCGCCGCGACTTCCGGATCGAGGCCGCGCTGGCCAAGCTGTACTGCTCCGAGATGGCTTCGGTGGCCGCGGACGAACTGGTGCAGATCCGCGGCGGGCGGGGGTACGAGACCGCGGCCTCGCTCGCCGCCCGGGGCGAGCGCGGCGTGCCGGCCGAGCAGATGGTGCGTGACCTGCGGATCAACCGGATCTTCGAGGGGTCCTCGGAGATCATGCAGCTGTTCATCGCCCGGGAGGCGGTGGACGCTCACCTGACCGCGGCGGGCGAGGTGATCGAACCCGGGCTGCCCGCGGCCCGCCGGGCGCGGGCGGCGGCCAAGGCCGGCGGGTTCTACGCCCGGTGGCTGCCCACGCTGGTGACCGGCGAGGGCCAGCGCCCCAACGCGTACGCCGAGTTCGGACGGCTCGCGACGCACCTGCGCTACGTGGAACGGGCCAGCCGGAAGCTGGCCCGCGCGACGTTCTACGGCATGGCCCGGTGGCAGGGCGGGCTGGAACGCCGGCAGGGCTTCCTCGGCCGCCTGGTAGACATCGGCGCCGAGCTGTTCGCGATGAGCGCGGTGTGCGCGCGGGCCCAGATGGACGCGACGGAGAGCACCGATGGCGGGCGCGCGGAGACCGGGGTTGAACTGGCCGACGCGTTCTGCGCGCAGTCCCGGCAGCGCTGCGACGAGCTGTTCGCCCGGCTCTGGAAGAACACCGACGCGGCCGACGTGGCGCTGACCCGGCGCGTGATGGCAGGCCGTTACACCTGGCTGGAACAGGGCATCGTCGACCCGTCGATCCCCGGCCCGTGGGTGGCCGAGACCGTCGGCGGGCCGTCCAAGCTGGACAACGTCCACCGCCACATCGGCTGACGTCCGGACCGATAGCCCGCGCTCAGCCTGCGCGGTTCCTGCGTGTTCGGCTAGCTTTGTCCCGTGCTCCGCCGGTCCTGTCTCGTAGGCATCGCCCTGTCTTACGTTCCGACGCTGGTTGTGGTGGCCGCCCTGGCCGCGCTGTTCGCCTGGGGCGGCGCGTTCGGGACCGCGCTCACGTTGCTCGCGGCCGCGGCGATCGGCTACGTCGTGGTGCTGCTGATGTTCCGCGCCATGGGACTGCAGCACCGCGGTGTTCTTGTCACCCGGGAGGACCAGCCCGAGCTGATGGCCGTGGTCGACGACGTCATGGGGCGGGCGCAGATCATGCGGCTGGACGGGGTGTGGCTGGAGCCGGACCCGGGGGCCAGCGCCCTCCTGGGCCACCGCGACTGGCTGGGCCGCCGCCACGTTGGCGTGGCCGTGGGCCTGCTGACAGCCGCGCACGTGTCGGCAGACGAGCTGCGGGTCATCCTGGCCCACGAGGCCGGGCACCTCACCGATCCCAGCTACCTGCGGCTCTTCTTGGGACAGCGGCGCCGGAGCACCCTGCGCAAGCTCGAGTGGCGGACCACGCGGCCGATGCGGTGGTACTGGCGGTGGTTCCTGAAGGTGACCCGCGAACAGGGCCTGGACAGCGAGCGGCACGCGGACGCCGTGGCGGTGCAGATGTGCGGCCCCGATGTGGCCGCCCGCGCGCAGCAGCGGGTGGCCGAGGCCTGCGTGGTCCACGCCATGGCCATGAAGCGCTTCGTCTGGCCCTGCTGGGATCGGCGGATCGCCCCGGCCACGTACTTCGAGGCCTACGAGGCCATCTGGCGCCGGATGCCGGACGGGGTGGCGGCCGGGGTCACGGCGCTGATGAGCGCGCCGGATCAACCCGACGACACCCATCCCGGGCTCCGCGAACGCTGCGGCGGACGCGCGTTCCCGCTGCCGCCCGACCTGCGCGGGAGTCTTCCGCTGGCGCGACTGGACGAACTCGACCGGTACTGCGCGGCCTCGCTGCGGCAGCAGGAACGCCGGTACCCGATGCGGATCATGTCGTGGCCCGCGATCAGAGCCGAGTGGAACGCCCAGTCACCGGGGCCGAGCGGGCCAGCGCAGAATCCGGTGGCCGGCTAGGCGGGGGGCAGCCCGGCATCGTTGTCGCGCCCGGCGTCGTTGCCGCGCCCGGCGGCGTTGCCGCCGCCGGCGGCGTCCCACGCGGCCTCTTGCCTGCGCAGGGCGGCGCGGAGGGCATCACGCTCCGCGGTTAGCTCCCGGACGAGCGCCTCGAGTTCCAGCACGCGGCGGACGGCCGCCAGGGTCATGCCCTCGTCCACGAGGTCGACCACGTACTGGACGACCGTGATCTCGCGCCGCGTGTATCGCCGCTGGCCGCCCGCTGACCGGGACGGGGTGACCACGCGGAGCTGATCCAGGCGGCGCAGGAACGCCTGCTGGATCTCCAGCATCTGCGAGACCTGGCCCACGGTGAACAGGGGCAGGTTCTCATCATCGAGTGGCAGCGACGGCATGACTGGCTCCGGGAATGGTTCCGGGCCCGGGCGGATCTAACCGCGCCGGGCCCGGACAGAGTACCTCTGCGGACCTCTGCGTCAGGCGGCGATCGCCTTGGCGTCGGCACGGACCTCGATCTTGCGCGGCTTGGCCTGCTCGGCGACCGGCACATGCACGGTCAGCACGCCGTCGGCGTAGCTGGCCTCGATCTTCTCGGCGTCGACCGTGTCCGAGAGACGGAGCCGACGGGTGTAGGAGCCCATAACCCGCTCGCGGATGAACGGCTTCTCCCCCTCGGCGTACTCGTCGGCCCGACGGGCGCTGACGGTCAGCACGCCGCGGTCCACGGTGACGTCGATGCTCTCGGGGTCGATGCCCGGGAGATCGAACCGGAGCTCGATGTCGTTCTCGCGCCGGATGGCGTCCATCCGAGCCAGCCGACGGTAGTCCGCCGAGTCGGCGGTCCCGCGGCCGAACCCGTGTGCAAAGGGATCAAACGTTGTCAGCAGCACTGCGTTTCACCTCCAGGTGAGTACCAGGATTCGGTTATCCAGGTAACCTCGGTTCTCGTTACAAGCAAACTTATAACTAGACTTAGATATTTCCTCCAGTCTGAACTTTCGCTAACCTGCTGGACCTGGCGTGGGGCGGGTCGCCTCTGTTTCGCGCCCAGCGCGGGCCAGGCGCCCCGTTTCTCGCCCGAACAAGCCCTCGTGCCCATGCCTCCAGCGCACATCGCGTGGCTGCCGGGGGGGGGCCTACGGTCGTGGATGTACCGCTGGGCTCGCGACACTCGCTACTGCGAGCCCGCAGGTACATTCATTCAGCAGTGGGGCGCCGCGGACCGCCCGGTCCGGCACATACGTCACACAGGTACGGGGGCGTCTGGCCGCCGACCTCGCGCACTCAGACCGGCTACTCAATCAGGCGCCCAGCGACGGGGAATGAGCTGCCACGTCACACCAGCCTCGCCTGCTCCAGCCTTCGCCCCGAGACTCCCGGCGCATGACCGAAAACCGGTTTCGGCACGGGCGAACACCAGTTTCCGGTCAGCCGTAATCCGGTCTTTCATGATCGTGGTGGATTCGTTGCGATAGTTGCAACCAATCAACCACGATCATGGCCCGCCGGCCCGGGCGCCGTACGGAGGGGTTTCGACGGCCCCGGGGCTCGGGCGCCGCACGGCGTCGGGTGAGGCGCTCGACAGCCCGGGGCTCGGGCGCCGTACATAGTCGAGTGAGACGTTCGACGGCCCGGCGGCGACGGGCGCCGCACGGCATTGGGTGAGGCGCTCGACAGCCCGGGGCTCGGGCGCCGTACATAGTCGAGTGAGACGTTCGACGGCCCGGCGGCGACGGGCGCCGCACGGCATTGGGTGAGGCGCCGACGGCCCGGCGCTCGGGCGCCGCGCGTTAGGTGAGGCGCTCGATGATGGTGGCGTTGGCCTGGCCGCCGCCTTCGCACATGGTCTGGAGGCCGTAGCGGCCGTCGACGCGCTCGAGTTCGTGTAGCAGCTTGGTCATCAGGATCGCGCCGGTCGCGCCGAGCGGGTGGCCGAGCGCGATCGCGCCGCCGTTGGGGTTGGTCTTCTCCAGCGAAGCGCCGGTGTCGGCGGACCAGGCCAGCAGGACCGGGGCGAAGGCCTCGTTGACCTCGAACACGTCGATGTCATCGACGGATAGCCGCCCGCGGGCCAGAACCTGCTCGGTCGCCGGGATCGGGCCGGTGAGCATGAACACCGGGTCGGCGCCGACCACGGTGAGCGCGTGAATCCGCGCCCGGGGCTTGAGGCCGTACCGCTTGACCGCGTCCTCCGAGGCGATCAGCACCGCGGCCGCGCCGTCGGAGATCTGCGAGGCGGTGGCCGCGGTCAGCTCCCACCCTTCGCGCAGCGGCTTCAGCTCGGCCATCTTCTCCAGGGACGTGTCCCGCCGCGGGCCCTCGTCGGTGGTGACGCCGTCCACTGGCGCGATCTCGCGATCGAACCGGCCCTCGTCGATCGCGTGCAAGGCGCGGAGGTGGCTTTCTAGCGAGTATTCCTCGAGTTGGTGTCGCTTCAGGCCCCACTTCTCGCACAGCAGCTGGGCCCCGCGGAACTGGGAGATCTCCTGGTCGCCGTAGCGGTCGCGCCAGCCCTGCCCGAACGGCGACGCCATGCCCTTCTCCAGGGGCAGCGCGACGGTCGAGCCCATCGGCACCATGCTCATGCTCTCGACGCCCGCCGCGACGACCAAGTCCTGCGTCCCCGACAGCACGGCCTGGGCGGCGAAGTGCACGGCCTGCTGCGAGGACCCGCACTGACGGTCGATGGTCACTCCGGGCACGCTCTCCGGCAGGCCCGCCGACAGCCAGGCGGTCCGTCCGATATCGATGGACTGCGCCCCGATCTGGGAGACACAGCCCATGATGACGTCGTCGACCGCGGAGGGATCGGCAGCAGTCCTGGCGATAAGCTCAGTTAGCACGTGCGCGGCCATGTCGGCCGGGTGGACGGCCGACAGGCCTCCGTTCCGTCTGCCCACGGGGGTGCGCACCGCCCCGACGATGTATGCCTCCGACACCACGTCCGCCCTCCACTAGGCCATCCCGTTTGACCGGCCTTTCCCCGCGTGCCCGCTGCTTGCTGGTGGCTGCCCCGCTGGCCCCTGCCGGCACATTTGACATTACTCCGGCAGTTGGCACCCTCCATAGACCTGCCGGCCAGGATCTGCCGGGCGCACTGTTCCAACGAGATTCCTATGCCCTCTCAGTATTCATACGACTACTATCCGTGATGATACGAGGGTAGTGACGGACCCGGGACGGCGGCTGGGGGCAGCCCGAGGACCCGGATTCGTGACGGTTCCGGCAGGTCGGCGGGGGTCATCCGGCATGCCGGAATCATCCGGCCTGTCAACAGGGGGTGTCACGGGCATGGCAGCAAAGGTCGTGGAGGACATGGCGGGCCTGGTCAGCATCGGGCAGCTCGCCAAGGCCGCCGGGGTCAGCAGCCGGACCATCCGGTACTACGAGGAACTCGGGATCCTGCCCGAGCCGCGCCGCTCACCCGGCGGTACCCGCAAGTACCCGCGCGAGTACCAGGGCTACCTGCGCACCGCGCTGGCGCTCAAGGACCTGGGCTTCCGGCTCGAGGAGATCAAGCCGCTGGCCCGGCTAGCCCTCGGCCGCTCGGTCAGCGCGGGCCAGCGGGACGTCGCGGCGGGGTTAGTAGACGACCGGATCGAGTCGCTGACCCGCCAGATCGGCGTGCTGCGCCGGTTGCGGGATTCGGCGCGGAGCCCCGACGCGGCGACCGCCGTCCCGGGCGTGCTGGCCTCGGCCGAGCTGGCCGTGGTCCCACCCCTGCTCAGCGACGGCGCCGCCTAGCACAACCCGCGCGGCCCGGGGAGACACGAACCGCGGAACGGGGTCATGGGCACCTTGACGCGGCTAGAACCGCGGCCCGGGCAC
>Ga0207416_1005092_pt1 | contig 10722 bp, 8 predicted proteins | sample PaiPotPPM11metaG_FD_184107 | JGI IMG/M metagenome (GOLD analysis project Ga0207416, IMG submission 184107) | Iron sulfur acid spring bacterial and archeal communities from Banff, Canada, to study Microbial Dark Matter (Phase II) - Paint Pots PPM... ...
TAATAATGTTGGAATAGATTTTACTGAATTAGGACCTCCTCACGGTACTACAGCACAGAATACCGCATCAAAAGACCAGGGTAATGAAAAACAAGACGAATTAATAACAATTGGATTTCGCGTCAAGTCGAAGGAAAAGGCAGTCATTCAAGACTATTTCAATCGAATGTACAACCGGTTAGTAGTAGATCCCAACACAAACGGACCGAAGTGAATGTCGGATTATCCCTCTATCGAACTTGTGACCAAACTTGTAACTTTTTAATATATGACAGTTTAATTGGTTCCTGCTCACAGGAACTTTTCTTTTCGGAAATCATCATTTAATATAAGTACAGGTGTCCGAAATTGGCAGGTAGCATCAAAAACCAAATGAAAATTCAATTCAACCCCCATATAATTTCGACTCAATTCCCACATAATGGACTGTTAGATTCGACAGTGCTTTCATACCCACTCATCAGCGGAGTAACTAACAATCTGTCGAACTGCACGCCAATACAGACTTGGAATCGGCTTCCCTCCCGGGAGCCAAAGGCATCCAAAATTGACAGAGTCGTTTTGCAATCTTTCCCCTCGTGTTATCCAATTAATGTTCAACCTTCAACTTCTTTATCGTTCCCTAGTAGAATTAGTTTGAGCCGATAGAGGATAATTCTAGGTCGATTCTTCCTTTTGCCAGTATAAAAGTTTCTCGCTCTTTTTCTATTCCAATAAATCGTCGTTTCAGCCTCAGGGCCGCTATCCCAGTTGTAGCGGCGCCCATTAGTGGATCGAACACGACATCGTCCTGGATGGTTAGTTTTGAAATGATATGCTCTGCCTCTATCGGTGATTGCTCCCAGCCATGTAGCGCTTTGCTTGGTGGCTGAGATTCTATCACGTCTGCAATAGAGTCCAAAACCCTCAAGCTGTTGCCCTTTACGAACCAGAGGAGTGGTTTCCACATAACATATACGCGTTGATATTGCAAAAGTCTAGAACTACCATTATGTTTTACCACCATCTCCCACCAATATTTCAACCCGGAATTTTTCATGTATTCAAATATCTGTGGTAATGCGTAGTGTCCTGCATACATGACTAGACTTCCCCCTTCCTTCAAAACTCTACCCGCGAGCTTTCCCAACGGTTCATACATTGGCAGCCACTCCTTGTGATAAGGGGGATCTGTAAAGATTAAATCAATACTCTTGTCACCAATTGTAGCAGCATCTATGTATTGAAAATCTCCCTGAATCAACTTCATTCTAGAAGCAATTTCTTTGCCATGTTGAGATCCACTTGCAGCGGCTTCTTGAACCTGTCTGATTAGATCTTCTTTCTGTTCTTGTCTTCTGATCTGATTATACACATTGGTTATCCCGATAATATCTTTTCTGAGATTATTTTTTTGGTCTTCAGTACCTTTTTCGATAATCTTCTTGCCTCTCTCGTACGTGGTAGTAGAAACTCCGATCTTTTTCGCAATTATCTCAGATACCTTTCCTTTCTCCTCACACGGTTCAAGGGTAGCATCTATCGATGCTACCCTTTGTTCATTATTTTCGTCGTGTTCTTCTTTTTTGTTGGCTAGTCCTACTCTTTGACCACCAAGGGACATCCTCCTCTTCGCCCTCTCTTTTTCTATATTTTCTAATGAGTAGCCGATTTCGACTCTCTGAAACTCATTCAGCTGGCGCCTTCTAAGGTTAACTTCGATTAGAAATTGCTTCTCTTCTAAGGAATCTTTGAATTCTTCGGTGTGGTATTGGAGCGGAATACCAAGCTCCTTACAAGCTCGGAATCGATGATGCCCGTCGAGAACAATTCCTTGCTTGTTTACTATTACTGGGACATGTAACCCTTGCTCCTTGATCGATTGCTTTAGAGATTCGAATTCAGATCCTGATAGCGATGGGATTTGCTTGAGGTACTCTTTTTTGATAGAAATTGTTCTACTGTTACTGCTGGTGTTGTTCTTATTATTTGGACCATTAAAATTACTCATATCTAATGCTATAGAGATTCATTTTTTAAAAAGAAGTCACATCGAATTTAGACAGAAACGCTTTTATATTTCGTTGAGTTCTGTGCATTTTTCATTCTGGTCACTATCAGACCAACTAGATGGAAACTAAGAAGATCGGCGACATATCCCTTTTTCATACGGTTTCTCGCGCAATTAATTGTGCAACCAATAGAGTACACGAAATGTTGTAGATTACCCATCAAAACAAAAAAATTTGTAAGAACCTCCCTTTGTAGTCTCCTTCCGCCATCAGTACAGTCTAACAGTTACTTAAGCGGTTCTTTTTGTATGCATCTATAATGAATTACTCGATTCATTTTTCATACACACACCCATACAGGTGGTAATTTCTCTTCGTAACAGTTCGGATTGCATTACGAATTTAGCGACAGGCCACACAACATAAGCAAGAGCAATTGATACGTCAGGTAATAGATCCCACACCGGTCAGGTTTAGCAAGACAATACTTGCTCCGGCATGAGGAATACAACAGCAGCAGTGTTCAAAGTATTGTATTAAGCACGGAATATAGACAAGCCTAACTGTCCCATTAAATGTAGATTTACCGCAGCAAACAATCAACAATCCAAACATCTCTGTACTTGGTATAATATAATATAGACAATTTTTGTAATTGCTTTCTGTTATGAGTACCATAGGTGAGTTAAAGCTCAACAACGACAAAATCGTCAGGCTTGTGAAAGGAGACATCACAGAGAGAAAAGTGGATGTCATAGTCAATGCTGCAAACTCCTACTTAAAACATGGTGCAGGCGTGGCAGGTGCAATTGTGAGAAAAGGAGGATCAATAATACAGCAAGAGAGCGATAAGATAGGTTATGTTTTAGTTGGTTCTGCAGTGATTACGACGTCAGGAAAATTACCATGTAATGCAGTAATACATACAGTTGGTCCAAGGATGGGCCAAGGAAATGAAGACAAGAAGTTGAGAACAGCAGTTCAAAGCTGTCTGAGACTTGCGACAGATAATGGATTCAAAAGCATCTCGATGCCAGCGATAAGTTCAGGAATTTTCGGATTTCCCAAGGATAGATGTGCAAAGATACTATTAGAGGAAACAAAAAGTTTTCTTGAAAATAACCATAACAATACTTCTCTTGAAGTGATTGAATTTTGTATATTTGATGACGAGACACTAGGTTACTTCAAAACCGAATTTGATAATTCGAGACAGTTATTGAAGTCTCCCTAGTAGGTATTATCAAGATAGTTTTAGACAAAAATCTATTTCATTGAAAAAATTGTGTGATAATAGTTGTGTGTATATGCCCTGTGAATCACCACTGGCTATTATTTCCAAAGCCTAAGGCTAAATACTATGGAGTATATTGTAGGATTTGCAGATCAATAATGGTTTGCAATTAGGTTTCTCTTCCTTCTAGTCCCCAACTTGATTTTCTGAGAGGCGTAATCTTCACGTATTCATTGCCATTCCTCTTGTTTATTTCAGCAATCCCTTTAATCTCTACTCCGCTAACTCTCCAAGGATCAACTGATACAAGATTATCTACTACGAAAGCTACTTTATTATTCTGCCGTATGTTCCGGAATTTAAGACTTTTTTCGAGATTCCATCCTCCAAAGTAAAAGTGGCTGCCATCAAATTCGAATGCGACTGGTACTACATGAGGTTGAATGTCTGGAGAGACGGTTGCGATTCTACCCAATCGTTGCTCTTTCAGGTATTTCGATTCTTTTTCACTAAATTCTACTACATGATTCTCTTGTTTCCCCATTAGAATTTCTCCATAATCTTATATGAACCAAGGTCATATCTAAATTCTTAGCGATATGGGAAATTAGGCCATACCTTACAAGATAATATGATAATTAACAAAATATAGGAATAAGAAAGAGTAGGTTGTGGTATAGATTTGGCTAAAGGTGTGGGAGTATTCTCTGCTCGATTATCAGCTGGTGTTGTCATACTTGGCGTTATCGCCATTATTATCATCACGGTATACTACTACTACAACTCCTATCCAATCCGGCCTTTTTATCCTCCACCTCCTACTGCAGGTAAATTAGATAAATTTGGAATAAAAGAAATCTACCTATCGAAACGCGGCGGCGAAGAATGGTATCTCAGCACTGATAATCCCCAGAACGGCCCACGAACCGGAGGAGAGGGACCGCCGACCTCGTTCGTGCAAAAAAACAACGATGGTAGCTGGAAAGTACAAAGTAGTGAAGTGCGTTATGGTGTGTTCACTTCGTCAGGTTATCATCCAGATTTAATTACTACACTCAATCAGCAAGTGTTGGCTGCGAAAGGATACATGCAATCATCTAATGATTGGAAAAACGTGGAAATCACTGGGTATTTTAAAGTAAATAGTTTCACTGACTCGAAACAAAACGGTGGACCACATATAGAGCTAGTTGCACGGGGTGGAAGAAATACAAACGATATTGGAACAATAGATGGATTATCAAGACAATGCGAAGCAACCACTTATCATTCAAATTCATATGTAGATGGAAGAGTTAAGTTCGAGAAAGACTTGGAGCATACGATAGGATATACAACTGGAGATCCTGAGAAGCAGCATGCTACAAGTCCATTGCTTGGAAGGTGGATTGGAATCAAAGCAGTATTCTATAATTTACCTGATGGTTCAGTAAGGCTAGAGCAATGGATCGATGAGAATTCGAATAATAACTGGCATCGAGTTCTCAGATTTACAGACAATGGGAACTGGGGTGGTGGACAACCAAATTGTGGTGGTACAAACCACACTATAATTACATGGGGCGGTCCTATTGCAATATTCAGGTGGGACAACATAAACGATATGGATGTTATTGATCTAAGCATAAGAGAAATTCAACAGCCATCTTAATTCATTGTGAATAGACTACAGAAGTTCAGCTGACAGAATACTTGATGTTAGCAATGGTGCTGCTGAGAAGATGGAAGCCTTTCAATTGTAGTGGAGTTCTTAAAAGCATCTATGTTCTGAACTAACCATAATTCATATAACCAGAATTCCTCGCCCAAAGATATCGAACGATTCTATCAAATTACAGTTCGGCTCCGGTATTTTAATCGCATCTTATAGTACTTACCTTAATCCTACATGGAAGTTATCATTTATAATTATGTTAATGTTTGTGCTAAATTTAATGAGCCCCTTGTCATGAAAACGAGTATATCAGCAGACTAACAAAATAATCAAAGTTGGCATGAAAATTATATTCGCGAAGTAATTTTTATTCTTTGAATCTAATAACATTTATCTTAAGAGATTTTATATTCAAATATTTTTATCAACCATAATTTACCTCGTTGTTTAATGATATAACTTGATACTTTTTACTATTAGGGAATAGTGAGATAAGTGTAAACAAGTGGAACGTAAGACCGTAAGACAGGTAACGCAATCTAAATTCAAGAAAACATCTCCCCAGGAGCGACTATATATAAAGACGATTTCTATCCGCAGTATCTCACAGCTGGAGGACTTGAAGGAAAATCTTTCAGGTAAGGAGCCCATAATCTTAATTGCCAGAATAGCACCAATAGTGTCAAGAGATCCAGAAGCCGCAAGCAAATTGGTGAATGAGCTATATCCGACAAACATAAAAAACAGTTATTCAGTTTTTCGTTTAGGAGAAGAAAGATTTATGGTCATCCCCAATAGTGTGCAAGTAGAAGGTATTTTATTGTAAAATAGCAAGACGACATTAGTGTTATTAGTATCTAATATGGTCCAGTCGTCGCTGCCCATCGTTGATTGTACCGTGTAATGTGCAGTATATCTACAACTTGCTTTTTGACCGGTCAGACCTCAAATTCAAGTTGTTGGGGTCCTTGGATAAAGTCTGGAGAATTGGAATTTATCTGGACCTTCTACAATTATATCTGTTCTGCAGTGCGGGTGATGATATTAAAAGTGCATGGATAAGACATCATTCTATGTCCGATGCAGAGTACGAGTCAGAATTAATCTAATGACGGATAAAGCAAGAGCGACGGATTCCGCTAGAAAGGAAAATAGGGATCATTAGTTCGTATTGCTAGAGGATTTAATACCAGAATTTAAAGCGAGTCGTGATGGTGCCTATAGCTGTGGTCCGATAGTGAAGTGAACTGCACCTGTTCGAAATAATATATACTACATTTGGATGGCTATTTGCAACAACAGATTTCTCGGCAAAAACTCGGTCGTGAAAGAAGGAGGATTATTTCTTATTTGCGTTCCTTCACTCTTCCGCGGCCTGTCTTTCTTGGAGCTATATTTCCAACCTTGCGCCCTGGCGGAGTGGTTCTGCCCACAGATGATTGGCGCCCTATATGCTGATGTCTACCTCCACCATGTGGATGATAGACCGCAGCTTGCGCGATACCTCTGACAGTTGGATATAATCTCCCATGCGCCTGCATATATTTAGCTCTGTTTCCTGCCTTTAGAAATGGTTTTTCAGCTTTACCTGCACCTGCAACAATTCCAATCATTGCTCTACATTTTGGATTAATTATAAGAAATTTGCCAGAGGGGAACTTTATCGTTACACCCTCAGAACCATGAGCAAAAACAAGAGCAGAAGATCCTGCAGCCTTAATCAATTTGCCGCCGTCACCAGCGTTCTTCTCAATATTGCAAACTGACGTTCCGTCCGGAATGGCCTCCAATGATAAAATATTTCTTGCAGTTGCTGTCGCTCCAACACCCAATTCAATCTTCTCCCCGACAGCGATACCTTCTGGTGCAGGTACATATGAATAAGTGCCATTATCAAAACGAATTTTGGTCAGTGGGGCATCCCTTCCACGTTCATGTACGATATCAACAACTAAGCCAGAGTGATGTTCTCCTAATTTGAAATTAGGATATTTGGCTGGAGCAAGCTTTCCGACTGTAATTGCTCTGAATTGCTTTCCTCCGCGCCCTCTTCTGCGGACTAATGGTCGCTTTCCCAAAACTGATCAAAGGAACCACCAAATCAGGTGATTTTAAGTTTGTGCTAAAATCAAGGAATATGATGCACATATCATATTCTGCTGTTAGTTATTTTACATTTTTTTAGCGAATTGGCAGTTGCCGCGAAACGTAATAAGGTATAAAGATGAGTAAGTCCTAGGTGTCATAGTGAGCCAGAATACTCTATCTCTAAAGGTACTGGAAGCCTATACTAGAGATGTAGGTCGTGGAGTAGCTCGTATTGACTATGATTCTATGGATTCTTTAAGCGCATCTACCGGTGATGTTATTGAAATTAGAGGCAAACGTAGAACGGTTGCCAAATGTTTACCACTTTACCCTTCAGATGAAGGAAAGGGAATAGTTCGAGTTGATGGTTTAGTAAGGAATAATGCTGGTGTAGCTATCGGAGATACTGTAGTAGTAAGGAAAATCAAGGCAGTTCCAGCTGAAAAAGTTATAGTTGCTCCTTTAGAGGCAATACCCCCGATTGACGAACGCTATCTTGCTGATGCTCTTGAAAGTGTGCCTCTCATTAAGGGAGATAATGTCATGGTTCCTTACTTCGGTGGCAGGCTTACCTTTCAAGTTATTGGTGTGACACCAGCCGCTGACGCGGTTCTCGTTACGCAAAAGACAGTATTTCACATCGCAGAGAAAGGTGAAACATTACGTGGAGTGCCACAGGTTTCGTATGAAGATATTGGTGGCTTAAAGGAAGAAATCCAAAAAGTTAGGGAGATGATTGAGCTTCCATTAAGACATCCAGAAATCTTTGAAAAACTAGGTATAGAAGCTCCAAAAGGTGTACTACTTTATGGTCCTCCTGGAACAGGTAAGACTCTTTTGGCCAAGGCAGTGGCCAATGAAAGCAATGCTCACTTCATCAGTATCTCCGGGCCTGAGATAATGAGTAAATTCTATGGAGAATCTGAGGCACGTCTAAGAGAAATCTTTAAGGAAGCAAAGGAAAAGGCACCCTCTATAATATTCATTGACGAAATTGACTCTATCGCTCCAAAGAGAGAAGAAGTAACTGGTGAAGTCGAAAGAAGAGTAGTCTCGCAGTTACTCTCATTGATGGACGGCCTTGAGGCAAGAGGTAAAGTCATTGTAATTGCAGCTACTAACAGGCCAAATGCAATCGATCCTGCATTAAGGCGTCCTGGTAGATTTGACAGAGAAATTGAGATTAAGGTTCCAGATAAACGCGGTAGACTAGAAATACTACAGATTCACACGCGTAATATGCCCCTAGACACAGATGTAGACCAGGACAGAGTTGCAGCAGTTACCCATGGATTTGTGGGTGCAGATCTTGAATACTTGTGCAAGGAAGCAGCCATGAAATGTTTGAGAAGATTGCTGCCTGAACTTAATTTGGAAGACGAGAAACTTTCGCCAGAAGTATTGAATAAACTTATCGTCATGATGAATGACTTCGAGAACGCGGTAAAAGAGGTGATGCCATCTGCTATGAGAGAAGTCTACCTAGAATCACCAGATATCCCATGGACAGCGATAGGCGGTCTAGAAGAAGTCAAGCGCGAATTGCAGGAAGCAGTAGAATGGCCTTTGAGATATCCAGACTTGTATACAAAGTTAGGGCACTCTATGCCAAAGGGCTTGTTAATGCATGGACCTTCTGGTACGGGTAAGACACTACTGGCAAAAGCTGTAGCTACAGAATCCGAAGCCAACTTCATTAGTGTCAGAGGACCTGAACTGCTAAGCAAGTGGGTTGGAGAGTCTGAGAGAGGTATCAGAGAAATATTCAGAAGAGCCAGACAAGCGGCGCCATGTGTAGTATTTTTTGATGAAGTTGATTCAATAGCTCCTACTAGAGGTATGGGAGGCGACAGCATGGTTACAGAACGTGTCGTGTCACAATTGCTTACAGAACTGGATGGAATTCAGGCATTGTCTGGTGTTGTAGTTCTAGCAGCAACAAACAGAGCCGATATGATCGATCCTGCATTACTCAGACCAGGAAGGTTCGATAAGATTGTATTTGTGCCTATGCCTGATAAGGCGGCAAGACAAAAGATTCTAGAGATTCATTCGAAGGACAAGCCAATTGGTCCTGATGTAGAATTGAGTAGGGTTGCTGAACTGACCGAGGGCTTTAGTGGTGCTGACACAGGTTCCGTTGCAAATACTGCCGTTTCACTTGTGCTACATGAATACTTGGCAAAATATCCAACACCAGAAGAAGCAGCAAAACATGCCTCAGAAGCTCATGTAATGATGCGTCACTTCGAAGAAGGAGTAAAGAAGATCAAGACTCAAAGAGAAGGCAAACCTGGAGAAAAGGTAACTGTCCCTTACTATAGATAAAAGACTGAGGGATACTTCATTTCATTTACTTTCAAGAATAAAGTGCTATTGCGAAAATAGATAGCAAATCATCTGTGGGTATCGGTCAAATATTCCATTTGATATCGAGATTATATAAATAAATGCAAGAAGAGGATTATATTCTAAAAACCTGACAAAGATGCGTATTCTGCTAATTTCGAATGATATTGCTAGCGACACTCAAATTGATCAGATCGGAAATCAGGAGCAGCCTTTTCCACCGATCACGCTTTAGACCAAACATGGAATTCACCGTATTGTTTCAATGCATGATAAGCCGCTTTACCAAGCTCCTGAATGGTTTTATTATATTGTTTAGTTCTTTCAGATTCGCGTTTCACCTTCTCATATCTTGTAGCTTCAGCTTCAACGAGTTTAATCCAGTCTTTAATTACAGAATTAGTCATTTATTGTATCAGATACTCCTTTATCCAACACGCTGACCAAACTCTGTTTGTCTGTTCTAATTGTTTTTTTGATATTTACATTTGTCATTTTATTGCACTTTTGTTCGTGTCAATTTATCATTAAGTGCTCTGTAAACAAACTCCGAAGTGGTTATTCCCTCATCAATTGATGCTTTCCTTACTTCTTTCCATTGTTGGGGGTCGATACGGACGGATGTAGTTCGTTTATAGGTCATCGTTAATACCTTAATACACTAATACATTAATACACCGAAGTGTTATTTAAATACTCTATAGCGAATCCCTGAAGGTTTATCTATGCATGCTTACTCGAAGATAATATGTATTGTTATCAACCTCGTTGATGACTACTACAGAAATTAGTCCTAGTTGATCGCTATTGCCATCACTCGTAAATTTGTAAAACTCTGAAAACTCTTGTCGGTGAACTTAATTTTTTTCCAAAGAAGGATATATCAATTCAAGAACGGCCAAATTTCCTAAATTATTACTCGTCACAAGAGACTGAGACGCTGTTAAGGAGTGAAGGTATTTTTTAGTAATGGATCCTCTTTGAGATAAGCTTTTGACGCTACTAAATCAGCTATAACAGTCACTCAAGACATGTGACGGAGTGAATAGAGTTAATGCAATGTTTCCAAAGCTCTACTATAGATTCAGATGTGCAATAGAAGACAGCCATAGATCTTGATTAGCCTATTCAGCGCAAAAACTCAATCGTCTTACAGCTAACTACCGCCTATCAATAACTACCCAACCGATACTAGGGCGACAAGTCGTATTTTGATAATCTAGGTAATATGCTCATGAATCTTTAGATAATCGAGTCAGGAGGATCCTGATCTGAAATGAATGTGAGTTATAATAGGAAAAATAACATTTTCTCTCTTATTAGTATATTTTATTCACCTGGCGTGCGGAAAGGCCTCAGTTTATCCCCTCCCAGCCCCGCCGCACTTAGATAGATATAATTTAATC
>Ga0207416_1005095_pt1 | contig 10714 bp, 10 predicted proteins | sample PaiPotPPM11metaG_FD_184107 | JGI IMG/M metagenome (GOLD analysis project Ga0207416, IMG submission 184107) | Iron sulfur acid spring bacterial and archeal communities from Banff, Canada, to study Microbial Dark Matter (Phase II) - Paint Pots PPM... ...
CAAGAACACAATATCGCCGCACTTTATTGCACTCTAAAATATTTGGTAATGAATGCAACCGATATATTAGATTGCAGCGCTGACTATAGTATGGCATTACCAAAGACATGTTCATTTAGAGATAAAGACGCTGATTGTCCATTGCCTCCGTCATCTATTGTCTCAATAGGAGATAATAGTGAAGAGTTCATGATTGCTGTGGTCTGCCAAGATCACAGAGACCAAGTGGAAAAGCGGTTAAAGGCTATGCAATCAGCAAGAAAAATTCCACAAGGTAAGGCAAAATTCCAGGACATAAAACTGGTTGTTACAGATTGTGTCCGTGAAACCGGCGATAACTCTTGCACTCCACCTAAATCGACGTAGGCATTGTCGCCGAGAGTTTTTACCTGCTGACGGATTAAATAGATACAGAAAATCCTGTTGCATACGCCGCCATAATAAAGATGATAATAAATTGTGATATTGCCTCACGGCAAATACTTTAACATAGCGTCTCATAAGTCTCTGAATCGGAGACAAACGACGGTCTTGGAGTTTAGGAGCAAACGAGAGAGATTGAAACGAAAAAATGAGGGTATTCTCAGGATTGAATAAAGTGGCACGTTTGGCAGGTATTGTATGTTTCTCCGTCTACATGACTAAAGTGTGTGTTACATGACAGGCAAGTATGATGCATGTCATCGAATCCGCCACTGGCAACAAACCTAAAGCTTTCCAGATGTTGATTCTTACATTTGATACATCGGCAACCGCATAAAGCCATACTAATTTTTAGTCGTTAGACACTGCCTAATATAAAATATGATTGATGCGACCGCATTAGTCTGCAAATATCAGATTTAGTATTTACTATTGGTTTAAATTAGATTTTCCTGAAATTATGTCTATATTGCATATATCTGCACGAATAGGAGAAAAAGCTCCTAATCTGGCTGTTGCCGAATGGATACAAGGAAGATCTACCAATATAGACAAAGAAATGGGAAATGTGGTCCTTGTTGAAGTATTCCAAGTTAATTGTCCAGGCTGTTTCACAAATGGCATTCCGCAAGCAATTGACCTGCATATTAAATATTATCATGACGGTCTAAGGGTATTAGGAGTCGCCACTGCTTTCGAAGACTTTGACAAGAATACATCAGATAACCTCAAGCTTCTGCTAACTTCCGGTGAAGTAATTGGAGAAACAAGGAAGGTTTTAGCAGAGTATGGGCGCTTGCGACCAGGGAATAAGCTAAGTTACAAAATTCCATTCCCGATAGGAATGGACACGTTGTTGAAGTTTGGCCCATTGACTCATGATAAAGTCATGGATTTCATTGAAGCTAATTCTCCAGATTTCAGATCCTATATCGAAAAGGAAAGGGAGTCAATGTACGATCAGGTAAAACGGTATCTAAAACTAAAACAATTTTCAGCAAGGACTTTTGAGGAGTATGGCCTACGTGGGACACCGTCAGCTATCCTAATTGATAAGAAAGGTGTATTGCGACAGACCACTTTTGGTCCAAATGGCTTTCTTGAAGGCGCAGTTAAGCAATTGTTAAACGAGTGATTAGTAGCCTAAGACCATATACGTTTACAAGTTTGGCCGATTATTCCCCTACGACCATCCATCTTTGTTAGTAGCTCTAGCGCTTTTAGCGATCCATGATTATTCTTTCCTAGAAAATTCGTCATGGTTTGTTAGAATTTGTGTGAAAGATTCTGACAATCGTTGATAAGGATAGATATGCTGCAGCTGATATGAAGTGTACTCCTATTACGACGAAATTATACTAATTATCATAATTACACATGATATTCTTCCATAAATCGAAGGCTAAATCAGTTTGATGCAGATTCTGGCTCGAATAGGCTATCTTGGTAATCAAATACAAAAAAGGAACAAAGAATGAGTGACCGTTCGTTATAGAAATCCCAAAATTTCAGGTCAGCTTTGGTGGATTGTTGTTATAAACAAAAAGACTATGTTAGATACTAATAATCATTTCTTATGATGATGGATGGTAGATGCCGATGTTGGTAGTATTAATGTGCCTGTTCCTGATACCGCGCTGTTACTTGTACTGTTGCCATGTTTATGATGGTGGATGCTAGATGTCGGACTAGTGCCTGTTCCCATCGCACCACTATTGCTTGTGCTACCACTTCCACCTAATGCTTGATAATAACAATTGTCTACTTTGTTTATAGATGGCGGGTCCTGATGTGTTTTGGATATACAATTATAGAATTTGTTTATTTCTTTATCAAGGTTAGAATTACCAGAATTTACTTGTTCTTGTACTACAGACCCCCCTCCTTTACTTGAAGCGATGGCTGGGGTAGTGAGGGCTGTACTAGTTGTTAAGAGAGATAATGTGACGGCAGCAGCTATAAAAAGCAGTGCTTTATTTGAATACATTGTTATTCTGATAATCCACCTCTTGCTTATAGGATTTGAGAATGCAACTTCGGGATTCTAAATACTGAATAATTATCTGGTTATTATGTCGAGAATAATTAATTTATCTTAATGCTCTTGTCTTTGCTTTATAGTAACAAGAATAACGGACTTTATTATAGATGGGCTCTACTATGTTTTGTCGTTGACCACAGATAGTTTGTGGTCCGCGTCCAGGGAGGCAGATTGATAACCTAACAACAACCACCAATTCAAATTCCCTGGCATGGAATACTTCGACATCCTATATGGGTTCTTGTCCCATGAATATTTCTGCATTGAATTCGTCACGTATGACGAAATGTCAATTACCTTCTGATACACTGACTTAGTCTCATCCCAATGATAATCATACAGTGGAAGAAATTTTTAGGTTATTTTTGATGCAACATTCTAAAAAACTAATCTTCCTTATGAGCGCGCGATTTGAGCCTTTTCGATCGGATCTTAACAAAAGTAAATGAGACAAGTATCATCAACGAAGAATCTGGTTTAAATTGACTTAAAAATGACCGATTATTTGACTTATTGAGCGTGAAATAGTAACAACAGCAAGAAGCATGCAGCTGTAGGCTACAGTGACTTTGTGATCCGGAATCGAATGAAAAAGCCTTTGCCACTTTTCTACTTCGGCTGAGGTAACTTCTCTGTAGACACGGTCCCATTAGGATTGCCTGCATTGTCTGTAATTCTGCTTAATCGTCTACACAGTATTTTGAAGGAATCCAAGACATCCACTTCAATTATTCCTGGTAGATGCTCAATATTAGGGACGTAATTGCTTATGACATAAAGGCCTTGTATTCTAACTTCTATTTTGATATCACTACTTTTCAAATCATCAGAATCTGACCTGTTTATAACCTGTAATGAGTTTGAAAAACGTTTATGTTGGTCTTCCAAAGGATATTTTCCAACATGGATTGAATCTTCAATCATCTGACATAGTTGTGAAATCTTCACATCTATTTAATTTGCCAATTCTAAACTTTAATCTTTCGTTAAGCTCATAGTGGATGCTGCATGTTCTCTTTATTTCTTGCCTAGAGTTGCTGCATGACTTTCTTTTGAATATAGCCATTGACAAAAAAAACCTTGAAGATTATATATTGTTGATATTCTATAATGGATAATCTTTTGTTGGATGATGGGATATGAAGATACAAGAACTGGATCATGTAAGGGGTTGATTGGAAACCTCGATAGGGGATGTTGCCAACCCAGCCGTTTTCTACCACATGACGCTGTGGCGCTACACCATCAACATACATTGCAATTTAATTTACATGAACTCTTTACATCGCGTGCCTAGAAATGTCATTGAAAATAAATTTAGATTTTATGTATGCTTTTATGTTTCAAATTGAATATAAGCCCTAGCTGATATTCCATGAGGAAGTTCGGGAGCTGGACCGGAACCATACGAAGGTTCTTGGTTTTGTGTATTAACTGATAAGAGAGAGCCATTTATGCTAACATACTTTTCCGTAATGACAATACACCAAGTACTCCGGCAACAAGAGCAGTTGCACCTAGTACAGAGATATCTAGCGCTAGCCCTTCAGTAGAACTATAGAAGATCGCCGTCTGTAGTGCATGAGTGCCATAGAATGTAGGGACAAAACGAGCAATTGTCTGCAGCCACGTTGGAAGAAAGGCCGCGACTGTAATCCCACCACTCAGGAAAAAGAGATCTATAGATAGAGGGATACCGATTGCTGTAACCCTCTGGAATCGGCGCGCAGCAGCGCCTATAGCTACTCCCAGACCAGCACTAGCTAGTGCTAGCAGCAGAACTATCACCAGCGTAGAAATCCAGTAAATCGTATCTGCAGGTCGCAGATAACCGGAAGCCGCACCTACCGCAAGCACGACAGCCGCTATAAGTAGTGTGGTAATCCAGCCTGATAGCAGCTTACCAGCGATAATAGTAGCCTTAGAAATGGGTGCTAGCAGGAGTTCCTTTATTGTAGAATCTTCCCATTCTCTTGCAGTAGCCAGTCCCGCGTTGACGATACCTGCCGTAGTTAATAAAAGTACCAGATTTGGGACGAGCTCGAACCTAAGGAGATCTATATCCTGACTTCGCAAATCTGTCTCTTTGACACGGATTTGGATGGGACTATTGTTTCCATTAATGGCGCTCTGACCAGCATAGAACATTGTAATAGCAGCCGGCAGAGAACGACGTAGGTCGTTCGTAAAATCAAGGTTTAGATTGTTGATATGAATGGTAACTGGGTCTGGTTTTTTAGCATTGTAAGCAGCGTCAAAATTGCTAGGGATTGTTATAACTGCTGCCACCTTAACTTGCTTCAATGCGTCCTCTGCCTTTTGTGGCGCTATAGTTATCATAGCTACCTTAAATGCACCCGAATCGCTAAGAATGTTAATAAGTTCTTGAGCATGAGGACCGCTATCTTTTACTACTAGCGCGACTGGGTTGCGTCCTACTGCCTGAGCTCCGAAATACAAGATAACCATAAATGCAATTGCTGGAAGAACAGTGGCGGCAATTGATGTTGGCTGCCGCAGCCATACGCTAATGTCCTTTCGTACGATAGCTAGGATCGGAAACAGGCTGTTCATCAATGCACAACTCCTCTTCCTCTACCATTGATAAGTGTAAGAGCACTTATGGCTACTATGACGGCAGCAAACCCTGCTAATATGAATCCATTAATTGCAGGGCTTGTAGAAGTAGTGGTAAAGTTATGAAAGGCATGTTGGAAGATGGCAATGCCGTAGTATACTGGTTGTAATTGAGTTATAGTTGCTGTGACCTGATCGCCCCATATAGCTGGGCCGAAAGCACCACTTATGAAAAAGACTGGAATAGATAGACCTATGCTAAGTGGGATGACAGCTTGGCGACGACGGACTAGAGTACCTATAAGTGATCCTAAGGCAACGAATGTTATCATGAGTAACAAGACGAAAGCAAATAACTCATCCCAATGTTCTGGCCAGACGCCAATAAGAAATACAATCACTATTATCATAACAACAACCGAAAGGGAATTGAGTACAAGAGCACCAAGAATTTTACCAATTTGAATGGCCCAAAGGCTAGCCGGTGCGAGCATCAGTTCCTTTATTGTGCCTTTCTCGTATTCTCTGGCGGCGTTTGATCCTGCTTGAAGTAGTCCACCGAGCATGACGCTGACAACCATAAGGCTGACTACTAAATATTGGACATAGCCTGTGTCATGAGAATAGGTATCGACTTCATGAGCTCTAATTACTACTTGATTAGGAAAAGCATTGGCATAAAATGAGGTTATTGCCAATGGCACCGCTCTGCGTATATCGTTTGTAAAGTCTACTTCAAGGTTATTGAGAACAACTCGTAACTGTGCCTGTTTGCCGTGACGTAACAATGAGTCAAAGCTAGCAGGCACAGTTACGATTGCTACAATCTGGCCTTTTTTCATCAGGTTCTGTGCATCGGCATTTGTAGTTTGTTGGATGATAAAAGAATGAGAGCGCTCCATTGCTGAGAGAAATTGTTGGGCGTATGGACCTTTGTCTTCGAGAACTATAGCAGTCGGAGCTTGACCACCAGTCAGAGCAAACAAAAGAAAAAGCAGAAGGAAGTTAATAGGAATAATAATACTTGTTACCATAAATGCTCGTTCAGTTAAGGAGCTTCGTATATCTTTTATCGCCATTACCCAGATAACAAGGAGGGAACGATATGCCGGGTAAATGTTCAATATGTTCAACTCTTACTCGCCTCTAATCTCTTAAGCCACTCCCAGTCAAACTCAAGAATATTTCTTCCAGATTTGGTTCTCTCTGCGAGATTTTCTTGATGTTTATCTCCTGGGTTACAAGTGTAATAAGCTGTCCTGTTAAAGAAAGTTCATCTCCGCTCATAGTTACTTTAAGTATTTTGTCCTTTTGATTTACTTCGCTTACGCCAGGTAGGATACTAAGCTTTGCAGAAAGCTGTGGCGAAACGGATGATGCTGTTTCTATCTCCATGACGGTATCACCATATCTTCGTTTCAGGTTGATTGGGGTGTCTAAGGCAACTAACTTACCATGATCGATAATAGCGATTCTATCACATAATGCGTTAGCCTCTTCCAAATAGTTCGTTGTTAGGAGAACAGTCTTGCCTTCCTTCTTCTTGAGATCAAGGATATAGTTCCAAATAGCTCTACGGCTCTGAACATCTACTCCCAATGTTGGCTCATCAAGGTACAGTAGCAAAGGATCATGAAGAAGTGCTCGTGCGAGAGCTAGTCTACGCTTCATACCTCCGGAAAAAGAACTAACACGACTATGACGGCGCTCATATAGCTGTACCAGGTTGAGCATGTCCGTTATCTTCCTATCACGCTCAGACCTATGCACACCATAGAGCGTCGCATGGATAGACAAATTTGTCCAGGCATCGAGTTCTTCATATAGGGCAGTTTCCTGCGGCACTGAACCGAGAGCGGCGTATACGACTCTAGTATCGTGTATAATGTTGTGTCCAAGTACTTTTGCCTCACCGGAAGTAGGTTTTGACAATCCACTAATCATGTTGATGATTGTAGTTTTTCCAGATCCATTCGGTCCTAGCAGACCGAAAATCTCCCCGCTCCTCACTGTAAGTGAAAATCCATCTACAGCTGTATAGTCTCCAAAACGCTTTGTCAACCTGTTCAGTTCAATTGCCGGGCTAGTATTTTCTGTCTGCTTCATAGGATGTTGTGCCCTAGCGTGTTTGTCTGTCGCAGTAATGCAGGACCAGCTAGACCTAGTTGCATCATAAAGCTAAGGTCATCACGCTTTGTGTTCTGCTCTCTTACCATCTTCAATTCGATATACATGGATTGCATCGCAGGATGTGCTACGTCCAGTTGTAGGAATCACAAAAAAGGTTCCTGTATGTTTGCCACTTGCATTTGCAGCTATTATCTCTTGTACATCATAGTGAAGACCAGTAAATGTACGTCGTAGAGACTGGACAGCATCCATAGATGCATCTGGACTTCTAATCTTTGATCTATATGAGTATGAAAACCCTTGAGATGCAAGGTTAACATAACACGGGCTTGTAGGTTTGTGAACGTTGCTCAAATCTACAGCGTTTATGGTTTCGAAAGCTTGTCGAAATAGCCTTATGTTTTCTTGTATTGAGTTTGTTGTTTCTTTGTCCATTTTGTCTTCTCGACTCTTCTCCTTTACTGTTTCATTGCAGAAAGGTCGGGAAGACTTTCATTGTTAAAATGCATCGCCTTCGATTGTGTCTGTCATGTTATTTATGGTTTTAGTGAGCTACCATTGATATAATGAAATCTCGTGATAAGTATGACATATTTTCAGATATCCACAAGGAGGCTGGTCGTGGAAAATAAGGGATCAAGAATGACCGAGGTAATTAAGGAAGCATCATTGAATCTAGCAAGCAAAAAGCTAACAATAGAAATGCTCCAAATTCGTCTGCTAGAATCCAACTGACACCCTATCCAATAAATTAGTAGCCGGATCCTGTTATGGGCCTTCATAGTAGCTCAGGAGAATTAATTACTCTCCTGCGTGCAGTCGGTACAAAAAATATTCTGGCTCATTTAAATACAACCTTTTTCATTTGCGAACCACATTTGCGGCAGCTTCTTTCACTGACATTGCTACCACAGGCTAAACAGATATAGATCGGTTTTGTATTGAAGCCCGCACTACCACTGCTACTACTGCCATAGTAACCTCCTCTTTCCACATTAAACCGTTTTCTTTGAATGTAAAGGATTACCCCTATAAACATGAACACATTTAGCATAAAGCCTATTACGAAACCAAGGAAATACGTCGCCAACATACTTGCTCCCATAATAGCAAAAGCAAACAATAACCCACGTTTAACTAATTTACTGTTCTGCATGCTTATCAAACGTATATAGCAAGTTATAGAATAAAAATGGTCGCATCATCTATGAAACCAATGTAAAAAGTCTCTGATGAATGACCAGCGGGGACAAGTCCGATAACAACTCATCGAAACAGATTATCAGCACAGTACTTTAATATTATGACTTTTACAAGATACCTTGTTATTTATCCGATTTTCAAATTTTACATCAAAAATGAATCTCAAATTTCAAAATACAACAGCGACCTACGGAAGTCAAGTTATACAGGAACTACGATATACAATCGGTTCGTATCGTAGTTAAATAGGAATTACCGATGCGAAAGATGAATCAAGAATTTCCAGAAAGTAGCTAGAACCTTTTCCTCATTAATTTGAAAATTTTGATATCCTAGTTTTTGACATCAATTTAAGCAGTAATCGCCTTCGACTTGAAAGTTAAGGGAGGATTATCATCACAACTGTTACACGGAGTGTAATGTGTGTCTCTATCGTCATTAGTAATGCAATCGCAAGTTGAAATCACGATATCTTAAGTCAGCACCTCGATTGAAGACTAGTCCATTGTTTTCTTGAATTTTAGGTACAGTAGATAAAACTAAGAAATTATTCACGGTAACTGACCTCTACAACAAAGACGAAACCTAGTGTTATCTTAGTATTCATTATTTAGTCACCTGGTTTATAAGGAATTATTGATTAATAAAAGTCGGTAAGTTATATGCCGCCTCGTTTTGCGTAAAGAGAACTGATGACGAGTAACATATGAAGAATAGGTCAACATGTGATAGTTTGGATATGAAATTTATTAAGGAGGTATATCTGTATATGAATGGGGGAGGATGTTACACAGTCCATTATGACTCAAGAATTCCTTCTTGATCTACAAGGTGACAACTATGTCTGAATCTCAAGAAATTAGAGAAATTAAGAGAGTATTTGCGGGGCTACAGACATTATACCACACTTCTTTTCCAAAATCAGATCCATCTTTAATCCACGATTTGCTGAGGCGTTTGCAAAAAAATCCTGACATTCCACCGATATATATGGTTGAAGTGTTCACAAAACCAGGCGTAAATTCTGAAGGGGCAAAAAAATATATTTTTGAGAAAACGGGTATGGTTCCTGCAATCTACGAGAATGGGACTCATTTTGTAACAAATCAGAAATTAACCTTGGAGATGCTTAGAGAAATATCGGATTCTAATGATGTCTTAGAAGTAGCTGGCGAATATACTGGAAACATAACAGCTAGAGGATCTTCCCATGTGCATTCAGATGATTGTCCTCTACGCAATCTTGACTACGCCTACTAGGAGAATCGTTGTGATATCGAATCTTCGTGGAATTTAATATGAATGCTCCCGACGAGCTCACAGATGAGAAACCAAAGCTACAACCTAAATGTCTGCCTCCTATCAAATTCTTCGTTGATCATTTCTATTCTCGGGCGGGGCGTCTGAATGAGCCCTCTTGAGTTTTAATTTGACGGTACCAAAAACTGATGATTGACCACCGCGGAGCCCAGGGTAGGAGAAAAAATGACATATTAAACTTCATATATTAAGGATACCGCATCGATTTATACATTCTTCAACTTAAACGGAGTCATGCAATTTACTTCCTCGTCTTTGTTGTCAGTTTGTGCCAAGTCACAACAGGTCTTATAACCCCTGAAAGAAGGTCTGCTTCATCTTTTTAGTCAGATTACGTAGTCCAGTCGAACAGCACTATTGTTGCAACTTACTGCCTGATCTTTATATACGAGTGGCACTAGGGATGTGTGCTCAAATGCTATTCTCTGATTTTTGAAATCATTTCTTTTAGAATATTTCAATGATAAAAAATGAGAACAAGGATCATCTAAAAAAGACCTGAACTCTAAGGAATGCCTGCTAAATAATTTGTTTTCTAGAGCATTTTCATCCTATAATGGTGAACGACTATAATAGTAATCTCTATCTAACATGTAGTTATAAAATAAGCATCCTAGAGTGAGTGCATTGCGTGGGTCATCACAAATTACTTTATTGTTATTATGAATACAAAGACAAATACCACAATTGGAATTCGTCCCACTTGTTATATGCTTCCAAGAATACAACCTATCGATGAATAAAACAGCTTTAGGCGACAATAATACTAATCTGATTGGTTATGATGATGCAGACACATTAGGAAAGCTGAACCGTGCAAGATACGGATCACACTATATCATAATTTACTCTGATTTACCTGCACTCAGAAAAATATATTCCGAATATATTAAAAGGCAAATTGAAGAAAAAAAAGAAATAGTTCTTATTCTTCCGCATTATGAGACCACCGAGATGGTCAGATACGTGTTATCTGAACTAGCTAAAATAAATGTGAAAAAATATGAAAAACAAGATTCT
>Ga0207416_1005097_pt1 | contig 10711 bp, 20 predicted proteins | sample PaiPotPPM11metaG_FD_184107 | JGI IMG/M metagenome (GOLD analysis project Ga0207416, IMG submission 184107) | Iron sulfur acid spring bacterial and archeal communities from Banff, Canada, to study Microbial Dark Matter (Phase II) - Paint Pots PPM... ...
TACTATGCGCTGGGACGACAGTATGCCGACCGGACCACAGAGATCACGTTTGTCCCCGCCACGGCGAGCTTCCTCTGTCGACCAGAGGGAACGGACCATGTTTTGTCGGTGCCGGCCCAGGGATTGAGCAAAGCAGATCTGATGGGTGAACTTGCCGGATTAGTCCGACTGCCGACGTACCAACTGGCGCTTCCACTGTCGACACCTGCCTGTCGGCAGCAGATCTATGCGTCCTGCCTGGGGGGCACGACTTCGTGAGACATTAGGTCCGATACCAGGTGGGCCTGTGTCATCGCCTGCCCCGTTGTTCGACCGTCAAGGGCCTCCGTCCTCGGTCGCTCAGCCGCTGGATTGGGAGTCTGAGCCGTTGGGCGCAGTCACGTCGTCCGTGAACGCCCGAGGATGGGAAGGTGAGCGACGCGGGAGCTATCCTGCTTCCCGGCATCGTGAATAGCCAGAATCACGACGATCACGAGGAACCCTACCATGATCACCACGATGATGCCGACGGCCAGGTCACCACGACTTACCTCCCCGAGGCCAGCTCGCGGGACTTCTCGAGGCGTGCCCAGCCCAGGACCAACAGCCCATAGCGAAGGTCCCAGATAGCGTCGTAGAGCGTGTTCCGCATCTCCACGAAGGATGCACCGAAGCCGTGCGGATGCCGGGGTGCAGGAGTGACCTCGGATAGCTGTCGGCGCACCCGGTCAAGCGCATTCATCGCGACGCAGATCTCGCGGCTGTTCCCGTCCTCCGCTCTCATCGCCTCCACGAGCCGCTCGGCATGCAATGAGAGGAAACGTAGCTCGGTAGCACAGTCTCGCAGCTCGCGCCAGTGCCCTGCGTCTGCTACCTGCAGGAACACCCGATCACAGGCCGCCTGGACATCGATGAGCGGGAGCTGCACGTCGAGACGAGGAGTGACTATGACCTGAGCCCACGCCGTCACGCGCGAACCCCATCGTTCTAGGGAGTGGAGGCCTGCCATGCGTGCCACCGTCGTCCAATTGGCTGCATCCTGATCCATCTCGAGCCTATGGTGTTCGGCCGTCCATGTCAAAGCAGGTGGAGGACTGGCAGTGTCGCAGCAGGCTGCGAGAGAAAACGAACGCCTTCCCTACGCAGTTTCTGGTGACGAAAATCCCCCTTTACTTCCATCAGAAACGGTCTCAAATAAGGGTCTTCTCTCCGATTCACTGTACACTCGATTCGCATAACGCCGGCAGTACAGCGACACTTACGTGACGAGAGGTGGTACCCTGCGATACGAGACGGAGGGGACCACATGGCAACAACGGATCGGGCTGCGGAACGCCAGCGCCGGGAGATCGAGGACTGGCAAGGGGGATTGGATGCGCTGCACGCCCGGATCGCCGGCCGGTTCCGGCGAGCGGAGGTGCGGGAGCGGGTCCGCCGCTCCCATGATCGGACCAGTGGCAAGCAGGCCATCCCCATGGTCAGTGCCTGGGCAACCGCGAACCGCTTGGTGCTGGCCCGGGTCTAGGTCGATGACAAATCCAACGAGATCACCGCCTTGCCCGAGCTCCTGGGGCAGTTGGCCCTGGCCGGCTGTCTGGTGACGATCGACGCTATGGGCTGTCAACGCGATTCAGTCCGATCGTAGGAACCCTTCCTACGTCCGAGCCGAAGCCGAATCGGTGTAGACTTGACTGTGTCCAAGCCGAGCCTAATTTGCTCGTGCCACGCCGTAGCTCATCGTTCAGCCCGGCGACGTCTGCAGCGTGAGGCGACGATTGCGTCCACGTGCGGGGCACGCCCTGAAGGTCTGAGCTACGCCCACTGAGGGGACACAAGAGCGAGAAGAAGTGATGCTATTCAAGAGAGAAAAGACCGAGTCGACCGTCACCAAAGAGGCGGTGATGGATGCTCTGCGGCAAATTATCGATCCTGATCTGCACCGGGATATCGTATCCCTGGGCATGATCAAGCAGCTCGAGATCGCGCCCAAAAATGGCGGAAGCCAGGTAAGCTTTACCTTCGAGCTCACTACGCCCGCCTGCCCGGTTCGAGATCAGTTCAAGAGCAAGGCGGAAGAGGTGGTGAACGCTATTCCGGGCGTCTCGCGTGTGAACGTCAACATGTCCGCCAACGTCAGACAGAGTGCGCCCACCAGCAGCAAGGCGCAGATTGAACTACCGAATGTGAAGAACGTCATTGCTGTTGCCAGCGGCAAGGGCGGCGTAGGCAAGTCGACGGTAGCGGCGAATCTGGCCGTCGCGCTGGCTCAGACCGGCGCCAAGGTTGGTCTCATGGACGCGGACGTCTACGGTCCCAGCGTGCCGGTGTTGATGGGCGTGCACGAGGGCATTCAGGCCGAGGACAAGCAGCTCATCCCCAATGAGGCACATGGGGTCAAAATGATGTCACTCGGCTTCCTGACCGACGGGGGGCGTCCGGTCATCTGGCGCGGTCCCATGGTGGGCCAGGCGGTGAAGCAGATGCTGCAGGATGTGAGATGGGGTGAGCTGGACTACCTGCTTGTCGATTTGCCTCCGGGGACCGGCGATGCGCCCCTCACCCTCATTCAGTCGCTGCCGCTGGCCGGCGTCGTTATCGTCACGACGCCGCAGGACGTGGCGCTTGGCATCGCGACAAAAGCCTTGAGCATGTTCCGCAGTCTCCGCGTGCCGGTGCTGGGCATCGTGGAAAATATGAGCTACTTCCAGTGCCCGGAATGTGGCCATCAGAGTCATATCTTCAGTCATGGCGGCGGCCAGACGGCCAGCTCCACCATGAAGGTCCCGTTCCTGGGAGAAGTGCCGCTGGACGAGGCGATCCGGATCAGCGGCGATGAGGGAAAACCCCTGCCCTCGACCGAGCCCGGCTCACCGCTCGCCCAGGCATTCGAGCAGGTCGCCAAAAAGCTGGCCGCCCAGGTCAGTATCCGGAATAGCCGAGCTATCCCGCTTGTCGTGAAGTAACCGATGGCCGCGGTGTCCGTGGAGGAAGGATGCGAGCGCTACCGTTTGGAGTACGGGCGGCTGCCGAGTGAAGCAGAGCAGCCGAAAGAGACGGATGAAGAGCGGACTGCACGGAGAGTGCGAGAATACAAGCTGAGCCAGGGGCTGACTGATGAGGCGCCGGCGCCAGGCGAGCAGTTTGACTGGCGACCGCGGTCGTGGGGGTAGGCATATGGCACTCACTGAGGCGCAGCTTCGGGGGTTTCTTGGCGGCATCGTCGCCGCACTGGACACCTGGAAGTATGGACACATCACAGTCGATGACGTTGAGCAACACATCAATGCCGGCGACCTTGTGCCCTATCTGGCAGCGACGCTTGGCAACGATGCTGATTTCAGTCTGCTAACACCGGAAGCTTGTGCGGAGCTAAACGCAAAGTACCTCCACCTGTGGCAGGGCAACTATCGCCGAGAAGGGCGAAAGTGGGGCATTCACAGGAGCGGGCTATGCTTGCTCGTGGCGTGGGGACTCACCATCCTGGGCCACTTTGACTCCTATGGGTCCCGTGGCGGTATGTCGGTCGGTCGGATGGCTATGGCTGGTGAGGCGGACTGAAGGAGATCCTCAGCCGGCCGGTGCCCGTGTCCTAGCTCGAGCCAAACGACGTGCCACCGGCGATCGCCTGGAAGAGCGACGTCAGGCGCTGCTGGCCGTCGCAGATGAGGCGCCGGGGCTCTCGAGGGATGCCAACTTCGACCCCCTCTACCGGACGCGGACCCTCATGGCACAGTTATGTGCACCCTTCCGCTCTTGACGGGAGCACGCGGAGCTCGTTCTACATAAAACGGCGGTTACACGCACTATCTGTCGTAACACCTGTGGCACGGTTATACGCACCCTTGAGCGCTTGACGGGAACACTCCAGAGGACCCGCTGAGATTGGTCTGGTACACCGTCCAAGACCTTGAGATGGGTTCAGGCCAGCCCGCGAATGGGGTAATCGGCGAACGGGTGCGGGGTGCGTTCGGCCCTATCTGGGATCAGTTGAGCTGGGTTGCCCGCATGCTCATGGCGGACCGCGACTGTCTTCGAGAGACCACCTATGGAATCCGGCGTCCATTGGTATGCGCGTAGCTGTCGCCAGCAAGCTGTATTGCCTTGGTCATCAGACCCTCCCTGCACCACCGACGCGAGGCCCCCGTCCAACAAGAGCCATGAGGCCATTGGGCAACGTCCCTCGCCAGCAAACGTAATCGTGTCCACCGCTGAACTCGGCATAGAGGACGATGTAGCCTTTCGCACGCAGCACATCCCGCATGTGCCAGTTAGTCTCCAGCAAGCCTGCGCGGTAGCCTTGTGCGACACTCTGAAGCAGACCGACATCCATATAGAAGCACAACGGCAGCCTGGGACTCTGCACAAACTGACGAATCATCCAGCTATCAACGATGGTGGCATCCGGTGTGAAGTTGAACGATCCCGACAGTGATAAAACGTTGCCAAATAGGTCGAGCCGACGCAGGCCCGTAAATACAGCAGCCTGGCCGCCATAACTAGCACCCGCCACGATGTTCTTTGTTGGATCGGTAGACACATGATAGCGCTCGCGTACTCACGGAAGCAGCTCGATTGCCAAGCATTCCACACAGGGTGGGTACGACGGAAGCTCCTGATTGCACACGTGTCCCAAACTGTCAACAAAGACACCGACCATCGGAGGCAGCTTTCCCACTGCGAGGGACCAGCAGTTGTTAGCCGAGATGTCACAGGAGTTCACGCGTCGGCGAGACGGAACAAAGCCGCCAACTGATTAACCAGCCAGCTTGTGCAAGCCGTTTCTGAGGCACTTACTTCATGATCAGAAAGGACGGCGAGCCAGATGAAGACGGCGCCAGGTACTGCAAATGGACTCCTGTCGATCTCGGGGCCTATGAAAAATCCCGTGAAACGTCGATTTTCGGACTTACCGTTCCCTGAATGTCGCCCCAGCCGCCCATCACCCGAATCCTGGCATACGGACACGCTTTCTTGCCACCTGTCATAGAAGCTCCAATCGGAAAAGGAAATGAATATGGAAGCCATCAATGAGCCCTCCTCTATTGAATTCCTTACTATTGCTGATCATGCCGACGTCTGTGGTGGGCTCCTGTACTTGAGTGGCGCTTGCTGGACTGACTACCGTCGTGTGCTTCCTCCCGACGGACACCTGCCCCCAACCCACTTTGGGATCGCGTTGAGTGTCTACATTCCTTGGAATCGAAGGAGGGAGGCGCACGCTATCACCATCGACCTAGAGACTGAAGATGGTCCCCACCTTCTCCATGGGAATTGGCCAGCACTCGTCAACGATGAAAGTCAGGGGTTGGCGGTGGGCAGCGATCAGCATTCGATCCTTGCGATCCGTGCAGACCTCGTCTTTCCTGCGGGTGGAGGTGGCTATGTGCTGCTTGCATCTCTGAACGGAGATCAGAGCGTCCGACGCTGGGTGTTCCGGGTTCACGACGTTCAGGGACAGCAGTTGCCGAGTGTCTAATGGCCACCCGCTTTTCTCATCCATCACTACATATAGACATGGGTGCGTCAAAGGCACAATCACGCTACACTGTGGAAGACGTACCGGAGGAAGCAGGAGAGAGGACGATGGCCTGGTTTTCCCGCTGGAGTAGGAAACAAGCAGCAGAGCGCGACGACCAGGACCGTCTTCCCGAAACGCTGCAGCTTCATGCCGTCCGGCACGTCGCCGTCGTGGTTCGCTCGCCGCACGGTATCTTGGGGCGGCATGATCCGTGGATGCCTGACCCTCCTGATCGGCTTTGTCCTGGGAGCAGGGTTGATGCTCGCCTGGTGGCCCCATCCTCCAGGCGGTGTATCCACCCCTCGCTCTTCTGACCTGCGCATCTTCATCTCCGACGCCTACCTCGCGCGCGCGGTCGAGCGCCGTCTGTCAGGCATCCCCGTACCCAGCGTCGACAAGGTCCGCATCGCCTCCAATCCGCCGAAGTCTCTCATTATGCGCGTGGGTCTCACCCTTGGCCTCTTGTCGGCGCCTGCTGCTCTTGAGCTGATGCCCGTGGCGAGGAATGGGCACGTGCAGACCCTGCTCGTCTCAACCGAGGTGGCTGGCATTGCTATCCCTCCACCGCTCACCGGCTTCATGGAGGGTGCAATCAACAGCCGGATCGCTGAGCTGCCGGGGGGAGGCGGCCGGGCGACCGGCGTACGGGTCCTTCCGTCGGGACTTGAGATTCTCGCAGACTATCCGTGACGAGTATGCGCATGGATCGGAGGAGGAAATGGACATCGACAACGGCGGCTATCGGCTGATCCGCCGGATAGGATCGGGCGGCACCGGAGTGGTTTACCAGGCAGCCGACTGTCTCCTGGGAAGGACCGCAGCGGTCGGCTCGTAGAGGGATTTGGAAACCTGCAGGATGGGGCCGGCCAGTCTCCGGGAATCTGATTGAAGTGCATTCGAGCCAGGAAGACTTCCACGGATTCGACGGCAGGTACGGCACCTTGCACAATCAGGTGTTACCGCTTGCATTCGACAGAGGATGCCACATGCGTCCGCCGATGGATCCTCATCCACCTGAACGAGAAGTATGCTCGTCACAACGGCCATACTGACCTGCTCCGTGAGCGCATCGACGGTTCGGTCCGGGGATTGACCGTAGCAGAACCAGAGGCTAGAGTCCACCTCTCTCGACCACGGGAATCGCACGGATGCGGAAGGCACCGTACCGTCCTGTGACGAGGGCCGAGGTGCCTGCCCCATGACCTCAGATGTGACACGCCTCTGCGCCTTGCTTTGCAAGGTACCGCTGATGGTACTCTTCCGCTCGGTAGAAGGTGGACGCCGGGGTGATCTCAGTCACGATCTTCCTTCTAAACCGTCCAGTCGGCTGCCGTTCGTCCTTGGCCTTCCCAGCGAGGATCTCTTGCTCTGGCGTGTGGAAGAAAATAGCGGACCGATACTGGGTTCCGATGTCTAGGCCTTGCCGGTTCCGGGACCTGGGATTGTGACACTCCCAGAACACCTGGAGCAAGTCATCATAGGAGACTTTGATGGGGTCGTACGTCAGTTGCACGACCTCGGCGTGTCCAGTCCTTCCACTGCAGACATCTGCATAGGTCGGATTCGCGAACGTCCCCCCAAGGTACCCCACCGCCGTCGACTTCACTCCCGGCACGTGTCGAAAGGTCTCTTCAACCCCCCAAAAACACCCTGCTCCGAAGGTGGCCATCTCGAACGTTGTGGTTGTTGTATCGCGCATGGTCCGTGTAGTGCCTTTCACCATGGTCTCATGTTACGGAGGGTCGGGGGTTGCTACCCCTTGTCTCTATGGTGGCAGAGAGATCTTACATGGGCATGTCAGGCCTTACAAAAGACCTACGGGGCAGAGCACGAGCCCCAATCTCTTGACCGTCTCAGCGACGTCGTGCGTCGTGTTGTCGATACTGGTCCGCCCATGGTCGTGGCACTCCTGATGGAAAGAGGCGGGTACGAGTTCCCCCTCCCATCAGTCCGAGTGGCCGTCATCGGGCACGACCACCGGCTCGATTGCGTACTTCTCTTTCGGTCGCTCGAGCGCTCTCCGATCCTCAGATGGTAGCCACTCTGGCTCGGGTCGAGGTGCGGGCGCTACCTCCACCCTTCCATTGGTCTGCGGGAGCGGTTCTCGCTCGTGAGTGGGTGCGAATCCTTCACATGTGAGGGCGATCTGGTGTATCGTGAGCACAGTGATGTCTTGGTGGTTGCTGGCTGTCTGATTGCACGAAGTAGTCTTCCAGCTCTGTCTAGATGTGATGAATGGAGATGGAAGACATGACCTATACCGACCGATCTTTAACGTGTGCCCAGTGCGGCAACCAATTCACCTTCAGCGCGGACGATCAAGAGTTCCATGCTGGACGGGGCTATCAGGATCCGAAGCGCTGCTCGAGCTGCCGCGCTGAACGCCGGAGCAGCCAAGGTGGTGGCTACAGTTCGTCATCTGGCGGTGGCTACGACAGAGGGTACGACAGGCCCCAGCGGCAGATGTACTCGGCAACTTGTGCTCAGTGTGGTAAGGAAGCACAGGTTCCCTTTCAGCCACGAGGCGACAAGCCGGTGTACTGCTCCGATTGCTACAAGCCTGCTCCTCGCTCCTCTCGCTGGTAAGCAGGCGCCGCGCTGCGGGCACGACGCACGGGATCGTTCCCGGTCCCCTGCGATAGTTCATCCGAAGGGGAATCCGCCTCATGTATGCGAATGTCCTCTCAAGGGCGCCATACGAGGAGGGGAAGACAATGAACAACAAGAACCGACGTATGCCGAATCGACGGCCGAATCGACGGCCCAACCAGGCAGAGCCTGCACGTTTCTGTGCGCGCTGCGGTGGGGCGCTGACCGTGCAGAACACTGCCAGCCAGAGGACCGTGTGCCGCTGCACGAAGCGCGAGGTTTCGGCGTCCCTAACGTAACGGAAGCGCGCTGATGGATCGAGCCGTTTCAAGCTGACGAGCACTGTACCCGTCGAGTTCCAGTTACTGTGCAACGGAACACCAATCACGAACGCCGTCGCCAAAGTTGTGGGCGAGCAGTACTATTCGGGAGATGATCTCGTGCCACAGTGCCCACGCTGCCACGCATCGATGCTCCTGTCTCAGGGTGATGCATGGGACGGCTGGCAACCCGTGTGGCGGTGTCTCGGATGCGGCCGAGAAGTCCTGCAGGACTCAGCGATTCAGGCCGAAGACGAGTGGCTCCTGGAGCGTCTTGAGGCAAGCAGATGCCGCTCGCGCAGTGCTCGCAGGAGGTTGTATCGCGTTCCGGACAGGTGAACCCCGCAAGATCGATGGTCCATGAGGAGAGTCTCGACCGGTACGACTTTACGGGACTTCAACGCGGTACGAGTTCCGAGACGCAAGAGTTTCGGTATACGTACCAGCTCTTCCGATGTCCAGACGACATCCTCCCATTACGTCTGCTCATGCCGCAGCCTCTGGCACAGCGGTGGTCGGCAGTATGTACCCGGCTCAAGTACGCAGCACGATCTCAGGAACTCACGCTGACCCTCGACCTGATTCCGCTGCTACCATAGCCACCTCCGTCGACCGAGCCGCGGGTGTGCCCCGAGGAGACATGGAAGGCTTGGGCGCGAGCCAGAAGGCGATCATCAGAGCCCCAATCTACCCCTTCCTTCAATCGTCACCCCTTTTGCGGCGCGCTCGGCCGTTCACGGTGAACTCAGTTTATCGTGGGCATGAGAACAGATACTGCCCTGAGACAATGAGTCCGGTAGCGGTCTCTGCTCGGGTGGAAGCAGTACAGCAATAGCAGCGCGGATCCGTGCCGCCGCAACCTGCTGTGGCGTTGCAGGCGGGATCCTGAGGGGCTCCCCGATACGGATAGCGATCCGTCGCCTCCGCGGGATGAGGGTGCCAGGGGGAAGCGCATCATAGGACCCACAGATGCCCAGCGGGACTAGAGGCACGTCGGCTTGGACTAAGAACTTCGCCAGGACAGGGTGTACCGTGCCCAGCCTCCCGGATATGGAGATTGAGCCTTCCACAGCCACGCCCACGACTCTTCCCTGTTCAAGCGCTTGAAGTAGAGCCCTGATAGCGGAGATGTCGCGCCCATTCCGTGCGACCGGGATCGCCTCCAACACACGTAGCACCTGACCGATGACTGGCTTTCTCACTTGCCTGGCGGATGCCAGGAACGTGATGTCCTCATAGGGAACGACGGCCATCACTGCCGGCAGGTCCAGGAAGCTCGCATGGTTACCAAGGAGCAAAGCAGGCTCATGCAGTGGCAGGTTCTCGCATCCAGTGACCTCCAGACGGTGCCAGGCACGCATGTACAGCCGGGATGCTGCGCGAATGTGCTTCCGGGTCAGGACCATATCCTCGACATGCCTGGCAAGAGAGACCGTGCACGAGTGGTAAGCTCTTGGCCGAAATTGGGTCTAGACGATGGACCAACAGAGTGCAATACTACGAGTACCCCACCTGCACGGCCTTGTGATTTCACTCGCCTGCGTGGTCTAGCAGGCACAAGGTGGATGGCATCATGAGCCAGCTTGGGGTACGCAAGGGCTCGGAGCCACAGGACCCCAGGCTCAGCACGCAATTGGGCTGTGGCTCCGGGCACTGCCTGCCTTCAACGATCAGGGCATGCCACCAGGGTACTCTCTTCGCCCGATCGGGTCAATTCCCGTTGGTTGGCGTACGCTTGTCCGGCGCCTGGGATTCCTCCCAAGGGCGAAACCCCCGATGGCTGCGGCCCAGCCGCTTCGGCCTCGCCCGAATGCGCGCTACTTCTTCGAGATGCAGCGTGCTCCACCGAGGTGGCGCTCCGCGATCCGGAACCCGGGCTGCATGACGCATGGAGTGGCGTTTGAGGAGCTGGAGCAGGCTGAGCATGAGGCCGGTGCAGATGGCGAGTCCAAGACCGGCGAGGATCACGACATAGACGGTCGCGTTCGTCATGGAGCCATCATAGCACCGCGAGCATCGCCCGAAGGTGCCGCCAGTGGCCGGGATGGCCACAAGTCGAGGAAGAAGAAGCCGCCCTACGGTTAGCGCCGGCCTCTTACGGACTGCTCGATCTTGACTATCTACGCCACGCTGGCTGCCGGGGCGGGCGCTACGCCGAGCTGGCCCAGCATGGTCACAGACGATCCACCCGTCCTGAAACCCACGTGCTGCTGGGCGGGTAGAGTAGCAATGATGAGTGGTGTCATGTACTGCCATGCCTGTGGTCACCAGATTCTCGCTGGCTCCGCCTACTGCTCCCACTGCG
>Ga0207416_1005098_pt1 | contig 10708 bp, 11 predicted proteins | sample PaiPotPPM11metaG_FD_184107 | JGI IMG/M metagenome (GOLD analysis project Ga0207416, IMG submission 184107) | Iron sulfur acid spring bacterial and archeal communities from Banff, Canada, to study Microbial Dark Matter (Phase II) - Paint Pots PPM... ...
GAGCGGCGTTGCCACCAACGGCCAGGGACACTTCACCACCTTCGCGCAGATTGCCGCGACTACGTTTAAGCTTCCCGGCTCAAAAATCGAGGTTCGCATGAACGATACCGATCTGCCTGGCTATGGATTTGGCACATTCGGCAGCCGCACGTTGCAGATTGCGGGTTCCGCCGTATTGCTCGCCGCCGAAGCCGCGCGCGATAAGGCCATGCAGGTGGGGGCGCGCCTGCTCGAAGCCGACCCGGCGGACCTGGTACTGGACAACGGGAATGTCATGGTGCAGGGAGTCCCAGCGCGCAAGATTGAACTGGGCGAACTCGCTCGCCGGGTCGAGGAGCAGCCCGACCTGATCGAGCATGAAGCGCCCAATCCCGCCAACGGCAAACCCATCGAGGGGTTAGCCGCCTGGCGCGATTTCTTCCCGCCCAACGCCACCTTCTCTTCTGGCACGCATATAGCGGTCGTGGAGGTCAATACCGATACCGGCGATGTGCAGCTCGTCACCTACGTGGCGGTTGATGACTGCGGGCGCGTCCTGAACCGTTACCTGGTCGAAGCCCAGGTACATGGCGCGCTGGCGCAGGGTATCGGGCAGGCCCTCTATGAAGAAGTGATGTACGACGATGCCAGTGGACAGCTTCTTACCGGCACGTTGATGGACTATACGCTGCCGATCGCCGGGCAGCTTCCGGGCTTTGTCACTGAGACTGTTGAGACGCCTTCTCCGCTGAACCCGCTGGGAGCGAAAGGTGTGGGCGAGGCGGGCTGCATCGGCGCTCCGCCTGCCATCGTCAACGCGGTGTTGGACGCGCTGGCCCCGCTGGGCATCAAGACCATTGATATGCCGCTCAAGCCAGAAAAGGTCTGGACGCTGATTCAGGCGGCTCGCGAGGGCAGGCTTGAACAGCCTGACGCTACGCCGCCGGATGTCTTTTCAAAAGGCGGTAAACTGGACGATGATAGCCGACCGGCCTTCTTGTGATTACGATAACTGAGTTTGCATGTCAAAACCTGCGCGCGTTGCGTGGATAACGGGCATCAAATTCGGGTTCCTCCAGCACGTCCTGCACCTGAATGGTTCTGCCGCGCTGGGGACTGACCGAAATCAGCGCGATGGGCGTTTCTAGCAACTCTTCGATGCGTTTCAAATAGTTCTTCGCGGCCTGGGGCAAGTCTTCGTAAGTGCAGATATTGGTGGTATCGCAGAGCCAGCCTTCGACCTCCTCATAGATCGGTTCGCAGGCCGCGAGGTCGCTCTGTGTGGCGGGAAGGCTATGCACGAGTTTGCCGTTGAGCTGGTAGGCGGTGCAAATCTTGATGGTGGGGAATGTGTCGAGTACGTCGAGTTTGGTTATCACGGCGGCGTTCATGCCGTTGAGCTGCGCGACGAAGCGGCCCGCTACAGCGTCGAACCAGCCGCAGCGGCGCGGGCGGCCCGTGTTGGTGCCAAACTCATGACCCCGTTTGCTCATTTCCTGGCCCGCCGCGTCATACAGTTCGGTGGGCATGGGGCCGCTGCCCACGCGGGTGATGTACGCTTTGTAGACGCCGATCACGCGGTCTATCGAATGCGGTGGCAGGCCTGCACCGCTGGAAGCGTTGCCGGCCATGGTGGCCGACGAGGTGACGTAGGGATAGGTGCCGAAGTCGATATCGAGCAGCGCGCCCTGCGCTCCTTCGAGGACGATGGTTTTGCGCTCAAAAAGCGCGTCGTGCAGCATGGCCTGGGTATCGGTGATGAGCGGGCGCAGGCGTTGCCCGTAGCCGAAATATTCGCCGTGAATCTCTTCGAGAGAGAGCGGTGGTTGCCCGTAGATCTGTGTCAGCATACGGTTCTTTTGCTGGAGAATCGAGGCAAGTTTGGAGCGGAAGGCGTCAACATCGAGCAGGTCTGCCATGCGAATGCCGATACGGGCGTGTTTGTCAACGTAGGCGGGGCTGATGCCGCGCTGCGTGCTGCCGATCTTGTCCGCGCCACGTGCCTCCTCTTCCATTTTGTCAAGCAGGAAATGGTACGGCATGACCACGTGCGCTCGTTCGCTGATGAACAGGCGCGAGGTATCGATGCCCTGGCTTTGGAGTTCCTGTATTTCATCGAGCAAGCCTTTGGGATCGACCACCATACCATTCCCGATGATGCAGGTCGTGTTGGGGAAGAGAATGCCGGATGGCACCAGGCGAAAAGCAAATTCCCCCTTTTCATGCACCACGCGATGTCCCGCGTTATTGCCACCCTGGTAGCGCACTACGAGGTCTGCCCGCATCGATAACTCATCAACAATCTTGCCTTTGCCTTCGTCGCCCCATTGCGCGCCAATAACTGCCAGTACCGCCATATATCTGCGTCCCTTCTGCTCTTACTTGCCATAATACATAGGCCACTATCGCACCCATGCTATGCTACATTACTCACGCTTACTAGTCAAATGCTGGCAATGGAAGGAGAAGCTCTTACTGGAACTTAAAGCTGTTGAGCATGGGTTGGAAGAACCCGTTGTAGTAGTGGGTGGATTGTAACGCGGGCCACTCCAGATCAACAATGAACGCCTTGCCTCCGTGAATGGTGGCGTATACCTGGACCTGCTCGGCTGCGCCGTTGAGCTGGTAGGATGCCGTCTCGTAGGTCCAGCTTTCCCCGCCGATGTTCGTGGTAAACGTGGTGTTTGAGGGAGTGGCTGAGGCATAGCTGGTTGCCAGTTCATTTTTGATGAGAGTGATGGCATCGCTCGAGGTTGCTCCGGGCGTTTTGAAATTGGCATAGGCATCTTGTTGTTGGGGGTCGTTAAATTCGATCGCTGTTGTAGTTGGCGTCGTCTGCTGCCAGCCATTGGGAGATTCGACCTGGAAGCCATTTGTGATGCAGGGAGTATCACAGAAAGAGAAGCCGCTGTCCGGCGTTGCAGTCGGCGACGGTATGACAGTCGGCGATGGAGTAAGCGTTGGCGATGGTGATGGTGATGGCGTGGGACTCGGCGTTGGGCTGGGGCTTGGCGCGGTCGTCGCGGTGACAGTGGGCGTAGCGAGCGTTCTCGGACTGTTTTTATGCACCAGGTAGAGAATGCCGAACGAGCTGACGGCAATAATGGCGCACGCCAGGCAGATGATGGCGATAACCAGCACCACGTTATTGCTGTGCTTTGGCGGGGGTGTCATGCCTGGACGCGATCCATACGCCTGCCCCGTCTGGTAGATGGGCGACTGCGGGTAACTGGGAGGAGCAAAGTTGCTCGTCTGCACGGGTTGTCCAAACTGACTCGCACCCTGCGCGGGTATACCAGTAAAGCCCTGTTGTGGATAGCCCGGCCTTTGATTGGGCAGAGCGGAAATGGCCTCGGTGGCATCCTGGTAGAACTCGCCCTGCTGCTGTGGGCCGGAAGGACGCATGGCTGGCTGGTTGGCGTTGGGCGATAAGGGATAGGATGTGGAAGGGCTACCTGCGTTATAGCTTCCTGTGCCGGGTGCTACCTGCGTGTTATAGGGGTTATTGAGTTGTCCACTGCGTATGGGTGGCGTCTGAACCATCTCCGTAGGCAGACCTGTTGGCCGAGTTGGCGCGCCGCACTGCCCGCAGAAAACCTCGTTAGGGTCTACTTCATTTCCACAATTTGGACATTTCATTCCGATTACCTCTATTCAGTCGCATAGTTTGCGTAGCAACTCAGCAGTCACTATTTTCGCTATCACCATTGTTTTTGGAACATCTTATCGTCGCCTATTATAACGCATCTTGCGTTTTGTGGCTACTCATCATCGAAGCGCAGTTCGACTTGCCGCAAGCCCGTATCCGCGTAGTGATGATACGCGATAAAAGAAGATACCGGCAGAATGCTCAGAAAATCTTGTTCCTCCTGTAATAACGTAGCAGCGCGCTCAAAAGGCCCGCTGATAATCAACCAGACCCAGGGGATGCGCTGCTCTACATTGACGCGCTTCATGTTCTTACGATCGGTGCTGCTGGCCCTGGCAAAGCCGGTCGGATGGCTGTGATATGCCCCGATGACTCGTCCGGGATAGAGGAGATCGGCGCGCAGCAGGTCTTCGGGATCAAATTCAAAGTAAACGGGCGAGTCAAAAGGGTTGCGTAAGGGATGCGCCGCTTCAACTTGCCAGTTGCCCGTTTCGTCGATGCTTCCGATCAACACGCCACACGCTTCGATACGCCGCCTCTTGTAGACATCTAACAGCAGCGTCTTTTTAGCGGCCGCGCTCAACCTGACCTGGGCTTCCGCCTGTTTGTGCATAGAGTACGCTACATCCTTACCAGTAGAATATTTTTGCTGTGATTAGCGATTATGTTCGTGATGCTCGCGAATCATATCGATCACGATAGCCAGCGCGATGACGAACGGCGCATCCACGCCCTGCGCGACATCAACGGCGTAGCTGTCGCGGAAGAGCGAGAACTGGCGACCGATCTGCGCCAGCAAGTTGCCATTATCATCGCTGACGGAGAAGTCCCACTTCCAGACATCGCCCTGCACGTGGAAGTTCATTCCGTTGTCGGCCTCGATCTTGAAGCTTTCGCCGAAAAAGCGGAACTGCTCGTGCATACTGGCCGAGAACATGCCAAAGCGGTAGATTTCATAATGGGGCATCAACGAAATCACCCGCTGCTTGATTTGTACCAGTTCCTGGCCTGTTTGAATATCAAACATTTCCAGGTTGTCGCCGATATGAAAAAACCTGCCACGTATCTCGAAGACAGGATTGCCTGCCTGGTCGCGCACGACGAAGGCCTCGGTAAGGCTCCAGGCCCTTTCGCGAATGTGATAACGCATGGTGAAACTCCCTTCTGTATGGATATTCAGGCTTTGAGAAATTGCGCGGCTGAGTAGCTGCGCAAATCGCCGATGTGTAAGACGCTGATATCGGGTGTGAAGCCGCCGGGGTGCTGGTTCACGGCATATTTGCCCTGTTTGACGAACACGGTGGTCAGCACATCCCCCATTATCAATCGACTATCCGCGAGAATTTGCGGCTTATCATCGATCATGACGTAACGGTCAGCCGGATAGAGCCGTTTGATCTCGTCGAGGTGTTCTTGCTTGTGTTTGTAGATCAGCACGCGGCCCTCGACGGTTTCGGCGAGATCGCTGCGAAAAATCTTTTCGGGCTGGAAGAACATGTCACCGTCGGAGACGATGACCGTCAATCCCAGCGTTCTCAGGTGGTGCAGCGTCTCAAGCGCGTAGGGGTAGAGTTTGTCATAAAATGGATAGTTGTCGAAAATCGAGTGAACGTGCCGGTAGGTTTCCTCGTCCAGTACGTTCAGGGGAGTTTCGGCGCGCAGTCGTTGCAGAGAGAGCGGAATGTTGACCACTTCCGATTCGGAACGCGCCTGTTCGTAGATTTCCCAGAAGCGCGCCGTGAGCTGTTCCCCCATCTGAACCTTGAGGTGTTCGTTGATGTCGTCCTTGACAGCATCATTGTCGATCAGCGTGTTATCGACATCGAGTAAAAAAACCAGTGCTGGCACGTTCCACCTTCTTTTAGCTCTTTCAGCCTGACTCTATTTCAACGTTTATCGGGTTCAAACTCGACTGTGCCGCTTTTGCCGCCACCTTTGAGCGCGATATAGGCCTGCTCGAGGGTGATGGTGGTGTCAACTCCCTTGCACATATCGTAGATGGTCAGGGCGGCCACCGTTGCGGCTGTAAGGGCTTCCACGTCAACGCCTGTTTTGTAGTGCGTGCGCGTGCGGGCCTCGATGTAGATGAGTCCTTGCTCGCTATCCAGCGCGAATTGCAGGTCGATGTGCGTCATGGGCAGCGGGTGACAGAGGGGAATAAGCTGCGGCGTCTGCTTGGCGGCCATGATGCCGGCAATCTTTGCCACTTCCAGCACACTGCCCTTCGCAACCGAGTTGGTTTCGATCAGGCGCGCGGTCTGCGGCAGCAGACGCACGCGCGCCTTTGCGACCGCCTCGCGCGTGGTTTCCGCCCTCTCGGTCACGTCCACCATGTGGATATTGCCGCTTTCGTCTAGATGCGTCAACCGGGAGTTAGATTGCTCGGTCATCACGTCCATCACTTTCGTTGGCCTGGCCTATTTCTCGCGTGAAGAGTAAATAAAGGGGTTCAGCACATCCTCGTATTCAAATAACTCACTGGTATCGAAGAAACGCGCAATCTCGATTTCTGCGGTTTCGAGCGAGTCGGATGCATGGACCAGGTTGGCCTGCACACTCATCGCCAGGTCGCCGCGAATGGTGCCGGGAGCGGCCTCGCGCGCTTTGGTAATGCCGCACATGGTGCGCACAGTATTGACGCAATCGACTCCTTCCCAGCAGCAGGCGATAATGGGGGTGCTGCGCATAAATGTCTTGATTTCGGTGAAGAAGTCGCGCCCCACGAGGTGGCTGTAATGTTCGTCAAGCAGTTCATCGGGCAAGGCCATCATTTTGATGCCGACCAGCTTCAAGCCCTTGCGCTCAAAACGCTGGATAAGTTCGCCAACCAGGTCGCGCTGCATAGCGTCTGGTTTGATAAGGACTAACGTGCGTTCCATGAATAAAGAGTATCCTTTCTTTTTTATACGTACCCATTGTAACGGTTACGCTGGAAAATGCAAGCCCTTGTGCTTCCCACCTGTGTTATGATCTATACGAAAGAAAGTCTCTCCTGGAATACATGCGAGCGCTATGAAGGTTCTATTTCGCAGTAAAGATTTTGCCAGCATCGATGGCGCGGGACTGGGGTTTAACAACCGCCGTCCGGGCGCGGTTGCCTGGCATTACCAGGGGCGCGTGCAGCATCGTCAGTGGCAGGGGACGTATCAGTGTCACTGGGACGGGCCGCAGTTGCTCTGGACGGTGCATGGCGATGAACGGCTCTTCGCGCTGGCGGCTGCGCTCAAGGCGCGCGGATTGCAGGTAGAAGTCAAACAAGATCAAGAAGTATAGAGTTGTACACACATGGATAGAGATAGCCAGCACGAACAGAAGCGTGTCCTGCTGCTGATGTCGCCAGCCACCTACCGGGCGGGAGCGTTTTTGAGCGCGGCGAAGAAACTGAACCTGACGGTTGTGGTCGGCATTGACCTGCCCGAAACGCTTTCAGAGTACTGGCATGTGCCACTCGGCCTGGATTTCGCAGACCCGCAAGCCTCCGTGCGCACTATCGTTGAATATGCACGAGAACACCCGATTCATGCCGTTCTTGGGGTGGATGATAGCGCGACGGAGCTGGCTGCGCTCGCTAACGACGCGCTTGGATTGGCGCAAAACTCGACACGAGCGGCGGAGGCGGCGCGGGATAAACTGTTGATGCGCACGCTGATGTCGCAGGGCGGCGCGCCCTGCCCCATTTTTCGCCCGTTTTACCTGCGCGATGATCCCGCAGCAATCGCCGGACAGGTTCGCTATCCCTGCGTGCTGAAGCCGACGCGCCTGTCGGGGAGCCGCGGCGTGATACGCGCAGATAATGCAGCGGAATTTGTGGTGGCTTTTCAGCGACTCAAACGCATATTGCTGCAAGAAGGCAATGCCGAACACGAAACAGTGTTCCTGGTCGAAGACTTCATTCCCGGTTTCGAGGTGGCCCTGGAGGGGCTGCTTACACACGGGCAGTTAAAAGTGCTGGCGTTGTTTGATAAGCCCGATCCGCTGGACGGCCCGTTCTTTGAAGAAACGCTTTACGTCACACCCTCGCGCCTGTCGGCAGAAACCCAGGCTGCTATCGCGCATTGTGTCTCTGTCGCTGCCAGGTCGCTCGGCTTGCAGGAGGGGCCGGTCCATGCCGAGTTGCGCGTCAACGAGCAAGGCCCCTGGATGCTGGAGATTGCCGGGAGATCGATTGGCGGACTCTGCTCCACAGTGCTGGAGTTCGGCGCGGGTGTGTGCCTGGAAGAATTGATCTTGCGCCACGCGGTCGGAGAGGAAATCACCGCCGTCGAGCGCGCAAACAATGCCGCCGGGGTGATGATGATTCCTATTCCATCGGCAGGCATCCTCAAAGCTGTGCGTGGTGTCGAAGAGGCGAAGCAGGTGCCGCTCATCACCGGCATCGAGATCAGCGCGAAGCTAAACTACCCACTTGTTCCCCTGCCGGAAGGCGCGAGCTATCTGGGCTTCATCTTCGCGCGCGGCGAAACGCCTGCAGAGGTGGAGACTGCCATTCGCCAGGCGCACAGCCTGTTACATTTTGAAATCCGGCGCGAAATACCCATGCTGCGCCCTGTTTGAGATCCGGTCTGAACACGGTAGTTTGCTAAAGATACCTCTACTGTTCAGAGGATGAAGTCTTGATATGCGTGGGCGAGACTCGCGCCTGGGAGAGGAATGCCCAGTTGTTCTGCTTCACCACGCGCAGGTACATATACGTCTCGGTTTGCTGTACCCCAGGAACTTTATAGAGCTTTTCCGTGAGGAACCTCAACAGGTGATCGTTATCCTGGCAGACGACTTCGGCCAATAAGTCGGAACTTCCCGCGCAGATTATCAGGTAAATTATCTCATCGAAAGCAGAAATCTCCCTGGCGACTTCTAACAGTCGCTCTCCTGAGACGCGAATGGAGATCATACAGGCGAGCGAAAAGCCCATTTTTAAGGGGTTAGTGATGGCGACGATCTGCATTACCTGGTTATTTATCAGGTTGGCAACTCGCTGCCGCACGCTGGCTTCCGAAATGCCCAGTTCCGCCGCCAACTTGGTGAACGGGCGGCGCCCATCGAGTTGCAGCGCCTCGATGATGCGCTGGTCTATTTCATCTATCGTGCCTTTAGCCGAGGTATTGTTTTGATCCATGATGCGCTTATACTAACATCTTACGGCCCTCTATGCAATAATTTGCGGGCCATTTTTGCATATCATATGATGTAAACGGAAGTATTTGCTGAGCGCAGACCCTGTGAGAAAGGAACATTGCCGTGCCTCCCACCTCCCTGCATCGTACCGGCTTTATTTTTGATGATCGGTATTTACGCCATGAAACAGGCGCACAGACCACAGTGCGAATGCGCAGCGGTTCTTTTGAGACCTCTCCTGAAGGCCATCCCTCTTCGACGAGTATCACAAGGCGTATTAAGGAATTTCTCGACGGCGCTGGCTTGACCGCGATGATGCAGCCTGTAGCGGCGCGCGCTGCCAGCGATGACGAAGTGGCCGTTTACCATACCCGCGCATATATTGAGGGGGTGCGTGCGCATGTACACGGTGGCCCGATGCAGGGCGCGTGGGGTGAGATCGAGAGCGATACACCGCTCAGCGCTGGCTCTTTCGACGCGGCGGTCTATGCCGCCGGTGGGTCTATGAACGGAGCGCAGGCCATTATGCAGGGCGAGGTGCGCAATGCCTACGCGCTCCTGCGACCGCCGGGCCATCACGCTATGAGTAATCGCGCTATGGGCTTCTGCATCTTCAACAATGCTGTCGTTGCCGCGCATTATGCGCGTAATACCTTCGGCCTGGAACGTGTAATGATAGTGGACTGGGACGTGCATCACGGCAATGGCACACAGGACGCTTTTTACGCCGATCCAAGTGTCCTCTTTATCTCGCTCCACCAGCGTAACTGGTATCCCAAACTATCCGGCGAGCTTGAACAGGTGGGCAGCGGCGCAGGGGCCGGTTACACCGTCAACATCCCGCTTCCGGCTGGCACCGGCGATAGGGGCTATCGCGCAGCCTTCGAGCAACTGGTTATACCGGTCGGGCTGCAATACCGCCCGCAACTCATCATCATCTCCGCCGGGCAGGACGCCAACTGGCTCGATCCATTGGCCCAGCAAATGCTAACGATGGCCGGATTCCGTACCATATCTACGCTCATGCTTGACCTGGCCGAGGAAGTCTGTGATGGTCGGCTGCTCATGCTGCAAGAGGGCGGCTATAGCCTGGCATATGTGCCGTATTGCACAGTTGCCGCCGTTGAACCGCTCGTCGGCGTTGATCTCGGCCTCGTCGATCTCTACGCAGGTTCCTCAGAGGTTGAGCGCTGCATGACCATCCTGACGCAGGAGACGCGGGACGCGCTGGCGGCAGCGAAAAAGTGGCACAGCAACTGGTGGAAAATCTGACTTTCATATAGCCATAGGCCCTTAAACGAAGGGAATAGAATAAGGGAAGAGAGTGGGCGCTCATCGCTAAAACCCTGATGGAGCTTCTTCAAGTGTGCTGTTGATACATAGAAATGGTTTGCTCTGCAAACGGCCTGCCACTGGCGCGAATAATGTTGGTGAGTTTCTCAAGGTCAAAGGGAACGCGCCGAAAGGTGATGCCCATATTCTCTGCCTCGGAGGTAACGATGGCGTACTCTGCCCGGGCAGCCACCTCAAATTTCTCACCGAGGATTTGCCAGATATAGGCAAGGCCGATGCTTCCGGGATTAAAATACGAGGCATGTTCCAGATGCCGCAACTGTTGCGTGTGCGTATGTCCACCAGTGAGCAACGTTGCATCGAATCCACCAAGTAGCCGGTTCAACGTGTCTTCCGGCGTGTTGGGAAGAATTATGTCATCGAATGAATGGGGAGAGCCATGAAAACAGAGTAACTTCTGCCCGGCCTCCAGCGCTATTTCAATGGTTGGCTGGAACTGCTGGATAAAGGCTCTATCATTGACGGAGAGCTGCGCGAGCGACCAGGCTCTTACCGCTAGCTGTTGCTCAGTAGCCTGCTCCTGAGGAGAGGTTTCCACACCTGATAGCAACCAGGCATCAGCATTGCCCATAACTATTGGACACCCCACCTCCCGCAGGCGTTCAACCGTCT
>Ga0207416_1005102_pt1 | contig 10700 bp, 5 predicted proteins | sample PaiPotPPM11metaG_FD_184107 | JGI IMG/M metagenome (GOLD analysis project Ga0207416, IMG submission 184107) | Iron sulfur acid spring bacterial and archeal communities from Banff, Canada, to study Microbial Dark Matter (Phase II) - Paint Pots PPM... ...
AGCCCGTGCAGCACCCCGCCCGCCTGCCCCCCCGCCGGGTTGGGGACGATGTTCCACTGGCTGCCGTTCCAGTGCTCGATCAACGCGCCGACCGGGTCGGCCCCGAACAGATTTCCCGGGCCGACCGCGTACAGGGCACCGGCCGCCCAGGCGTCCGACGGCGACCGGGCGACGACGTCCTGCAGCCAGATCCCCTTGGCCCGTACGTCCGGGGATACGGCCATGGGCGTCATCGTCCACTGGCCGTCGTGCCAGCGCTCGGCGAAACTGACGTCCGGTTCGATGTAGTTGTTGGCGTAAAGCGGGTCGACCAGCATCCAGCCGTCGGCGGCGGAATCGTAGGAGGACGGGTCGTACGCAAGGTCGGTGAAGGATGGCTCCGTGAACGGGAGCTCGGGCACCGGAGCCGTTTGAGCGACCGAACGGCCGTTCCAGTTCAGCGTCCACGGCTGTCCGATCCCGCCTGCGCTGTAGTTGTAGTTCTGATAGCCGCTGAACAGTACGTGATCACGCGAGATCGCGTTCACCGAGACCAGTTGGCCCTCGCTGCCGCTCGCCACGGGCGGGATGGCGTCCTGGGGCCGGGGTGCCGCCACGACGTGCCAGGCGGGCTGGCAGCCGCCGCCCGGCGGTCCGCCGCCGGACACCTCGGCCGCGCGGCCGGTGGTCGCGGCGCCGCTCACCGCGCTCCCCGCCAGGCCAGCGACCACAATAGCCACGGTTACGGCTGTAATCAGTCTGCCGGTGCGCATACGATCTCCCTAGAACGCGCCGATGCCGTCGGGGGTGCCAAGGCCGGTGGGCCCGTCATAGCCGGGCCCGGCGGTGCACAGGTACGACCCGCCGCACACCCCGTCGGCCGCGGGTGCGACGTTGGCCAGCGCGGGGTCGGCGGTGACGTCGGTCAGGTCCCGCTGGTGCGCGTAAGTCCACGAGGCGCCCGGGCCGATGCTGGCGGTGTTGCCCGCCAGCGCGTAGACCCCGGCGATCAGCGGAGCGGACACGCTCGTGCCGCCGACCGCCAGCCAACCGTGCTGGCCGTAGCTGTCGTAGACCGCCACCGGGGTGTCCGGGTCAGCGACCGCCGCCACGTCCGCGATCGTCCGGGTGCCGCAGTCCCGGTCGTGCTGCCAGGCGGGCTTGGGGATGTAGCTGGAACAACCCGATCCCGCGTACTGCCACGCCGCCTCGGACCAGCCCCGGGCGGTGGCCGACCGCCACAAGGTGGTGCCGCCCACCGCGGTCACCGTGGCGAACGCCGCGGGAACCGCGGCCCCGAACCCGGCATCGCCGGAGGACACGGTGATCGCGATTCCGCGATGATCGTAGGCGGCGGCCAAGCCGGTCTCGGCGGCGGCTTCGCTGCCGGCGTAGCTGTTGGAGATCACGTCCGCGCCGAGCCTGGCCGCCTCGTCCTCGGCGGCGGCGAGGTTCGCGAACGAGTTGTCGTTGCTCTCGACGAGCACGATCCGGCAGCTCGGGCACACCGCGGAGGCCATGTCCAGGTCGAGGGACTCCTCGAGCGCCCAGCCGGAGTTGGCGGGCGGGTAGTCACCTTGCTGGCCGGACTGGTTGACCTTGGTGAAGCACGGGAACGCGGCGTCGCAGGCGGGCAGGTGGTTGGCCGCCCGGTACGCGGCGAGGTCGCTGGCGGCACTCGGGTCGTCGTAAGCGTCCACGATGGCGATGACCTGACGCCCGCCGAGCAGGCGGGACGGCAGCCGGTACGCGGATTGCAGGTCGGCCGCCATGAACGGCGGCGGCACGGCCAGGCCCGGGCCGGCCGCGCCGGCCGGTGGCGGACCGGTCACGGCGGGCGGAGCGGTGCGCGGCCGGCTGGCCGGCGCGGGCCCGATCATCCAGGCGCGGCCGGTCCAGTTCAGCGCGGTGTCCACGATCGACTGACAGGCCGCGCGGCCCAGCCACGCGGTGTCGCACGCGGGCTGCGGCCCGAGGCCGCCCGCCGGCACCCCGGAAGGCTGACCAGATGCCTGCGTCGCGGGCGCTCCGGCCGCCGCGGCCGTCGCGATCCGGCCGCCGGCGGCCGCCGCGCCGGCGACAGTCAGCGCGATCGCGGCGGCGACCGCCAGGCTGCGGGCTGGCCGCCGCCGCGGGTTCCTGGGATGGGGTGGTGACATGGGCGCGCGCCTCCGTTCTGCTAGCTGGTCAGCCCGTAGGCGTCGATGATCGTCTGCGTCACGGAGTTGCCCGCGGCGTCGCGGGCGGTCACCCGCAGCGAGGCGAACCCGCTCGTGGCCGACAGCTTGGGCTGGCTGACCGTGACCGCGAACCGGCCGCCGCCCAGCGCGCTGGCCCGGACCGGGGCGCTCCAGGTCTTTCCTCCGTCGAAGGAGGCCGAGACCGACGCGGTCACGCCGCGCGCGGCCGGCGCGTTCTGCTGGTAGCCCGCGGTGAACGCGACCCGGAACGGCTCTCCCGCGATCGCCTGCGAGTCGAGGTTCAGCGGCAGGTCGTAGCCGAGGAACAGCAACGGGAGCAGCGAGCAGCCAGCGGCGGGGTCGGGGTCACACTTCTCCGGCCCGGGCAGTCGTCTCAGGACCGGATCGGCCGGCCCGGAGCGGAAGGTCCACGACGTGTCGACCGACGCCGGGCCGGTCTGGGTGAGCCCCCAGTCGAGCCGGTAGGTCGCCGTGCCGGGCAGCATGGGCAGCAGCGTCCCGAGCGGCCCCAGCCAGCATTTCCCGTTCCCTGAACCCGAGGATGACGACCCCGGTCCGAGGGAGATGACGACGCTGCAGCTCGCGCCGGAGGTGACGGCGAGCGAGCCATTCCGGTAGAACTGCAGGCTGGTGGAGGGCTGCCCGGGATAGAACTCAAGCCCGTCGTAATGCTGCTCGGAGTCGGCGTCCGAGATGAGCGTGAGGTCGGCGACGTCGCCCTGCCGGCAGGCCGGGCAGACCGTACCGCTGCCGGCCCAGTCCAGGTTGCCGGCGAAAACCGAGATCAGCGGGGTGACCGGTGACGGGACCAGCGGCGCCTTGTTCCAGGCCACGCTGATCTGGTGGCCCGGCTGGACCCGCACGGCGGTGGTCGGCTGCCAGTTGTGACAGATGCCGCCCGCGGTGGTGGTCGCCTCGAGATACCAGTGATCCAGCGGCGGAGCGCCGTCGTAGATGTAATCGGTTCTGCTGCCCGGCGGGATCTGGTACTGAAGTTCGAGCGAAACGCTGGCTGTCGAATGACCGGGCTGCCACGGCTGGGTCATCAGGAAGCCGAGGTAGTCCGAGCCGCATGGGTTAGGCCCGGGAGCCTGGTAAAAACGGCTGTGCACCGCCGTCGTATCGGCCAGCGGAACCTGGTAGGTCAGCGAACGGGGGATCCTGCCGTCGGATGGGAAAGAAAAGGTGTAGGTCGGATCCGGTGATGACGCGAGCGGCGAATTCGAAAGCTGCGTCATCCCGGTGAATGCGAACGTTCCCTTGGTTACCGGTGCGGACGGGGTGGCCGACAGGTCGGTGGCCGCGAAGCCGCCGCCCGACATTGATATCAGGTACAGGTAGACCCCGGCCAACGAGTCGACCGCGCCGCCGGTCACGCTGCCGCGCGTGTAGTCCAGGATGTCGACCCGGCCCGCCGGAGGTGTCGAGCCGGTGAGCGTCGGGTGATAGGGAACCGCGGCGCGGGCGTCCATGGTCAGCGTCTGGTCCGCGTCGACTTCGACCTGCGGCTGCGCGACCAGCGCGGCGTCATACCCGAGGTACGTTCCCTGGTGCGGCGTGAGCACGGAGAACGCGACGGAGTACGTCCCCGCGGGCAGGCTGAGGCTGATCGTGCCCCCCGTCACCTCCACCAGGACTGCATCGAGCGCGGCGTTGTCCACGTTCTGCACGATGCCGAGCGCGAGCGCACCCGGCTTGCCGTCCGGGCCGAGGAAATTCAGAGTCAGCCGGTGGAACGGCAGGCCTCCAGGGTCGCCGGGACCGGAAACGCCGGGCGCTGACCCCGCCCCCGCCTGGAACGGCGAGACCGGCAGCGGCGGCGCGCCCGGCGGCGGCGCGAGGCTGAGCCGGCCGATCCCGGGCAGCCCGGCCGGTCCCGCCCGCCAGTGGCTGGCCAGCAACCGGGCGAACTGCCCTCCCTGGGCGGGGGCGAACGTGCCGGCGGCAGTGCCCCCGGCCGCCTGGGTCACCTGCAGGCCGGGCAGCCGCGGGGCGACGGAGCCCGGATAGCTGAGCGTGACCGGGATCGCGGAGCCATGCGCGGCGCCGGGCGGCACGACGCCCAGATGCGCCCGGGCCAGGTAACTGACGTCGAACAGCCGCGGGTCGAGCACGGACCCCAGGTACGGCACCGCCTCGTCGGGAATCACGTACAGGTCGCCGCCCAGGCTGAACTGGGTGAAGTCCGGCGACGTGAGGCGTCCGCCCGCGGGGGGGACGAGCGTCGCGTGCGGCTGGCCGCCCGCGGTGTCCAGCCGCACCACGTCGCCCGTGACCAGCGCCACGGTCGAGACGGGCGAGTCGGGCCGGGCCGGGATCGCGTCGCCGGTGGCCGCGTCCCATCCGGCCTGGGTCCCGGCCGGCACCCGGCCGGCCGGGGTGCCGGCCTGGCCGGCCGGCGTGGCGGCGGCCGCGGAAACCATCAGGCTGGTCGCCAGCGCCGCCACCAGAACCCCGGCTGCTCCCGCGCGGGCCGCGGCTGGGAGCAGCCGCACGCTGTTGATGATCGAACCTGGCCGCACCGACATCGACCCTCCTCATAGCTCACGAGGAGTATCGGCAGCCAGCGCGATCGGCTGCGATCACGCAAATGGGTGAATCTTGACCGGAGCGGGGTAGCGCCGGTCACCCCGAGGTGCGCGCGGCCCCTCCGCCCGGCAGGATCCCGGTGTCGGCCGCGGTCATCGCCAGTGCCGTGCGGGAGGACACATCGAGCTTGCGCATGGCCGACTTCAGCTGGGTCGCCACGGTGTTCCGGGACCGGTGCAGCGCGCCGGCGATCTGCGGGTTGGTCCGGCCCGCGATCACGAGCCGGACTACGTCGAGTTCCCGCGGGGAGAGCCGGTCCCCGTAGCCGCGCGGGCCGCCGCGCCAGGGACGTGCGACGGCGACGCCCAGCTTGCGCAGGCCGCGCGCCACCCGGGCGGCGTCGCCGACCGCACCGAGCCGGTCCAGTCCGCCCAGAACCTCGCCCAGCAGCGCCAGACCAGGCTCGCGACTGCCGTCCGCGAGCAGGCAACGGGCCTGGAGCTCGCGGGCCAGCAGGGCGTCGTACGGTCGCGGCAGCGACTGCCAGCCGACGGCGGCACGCGCGAACAGCCCGGCGGCCCGGGCTTGCTCGCCGGTAGCCGCCGCCACAGTCGCGCGGCACGCGGTCAGCGCGGACCGCGGCGCCGAGGCGTCACGCCCGCGGAGCCCGCGCGCGAACGCGGTCACGAGCGCGGTGGCCTCGCCGACCCGCCCGGCCGCGATAAGCGCCTCGGTTCGGGCCGGGGCCAGGTCCGTAGCCCAGATCCATACCCCTTTGCTGGTCACGAGGTCCATGGGCGCATCGGTGACCCGCGCCGCGTCCTCGGCGCGGCCATCGGCCAGCCACAACCGGGCCAGGGCCGCGGCCGGTCCCGGGGAGTACTCGGCCGCGCCGCACCGGCGCGTTTCGGCTAGGGCCAGGCCGAGCTCGGTCTCCGCCTGGGCCTGGTCGCCGAGCGCCGCGTGTATCAGGCCGCTGATCAGGACGGCCGTGAGCCGGGTGACCGGCGCCGTGTCCTCGGCGGTCAGCCGGCCTGCGCGGTCGGCGAGACCCGGCCAGGAGCCGGTGAACCAGTCCAGCTGGAACTGGGTGACCTGGATCTGATCGCCCAGGCGGGAGTAGTGATATTTGCCGGCCAGGTCCGCGGCGGCGGCGAGCCCTCGCGCGGCTTCGTCGTAGCGGCCCCACATCATGGCTGCGTCGGCGATGTTCAGGTGATGACGAGTGATATCGCGCTGGGACTGCGCGCTAGGAACCTGCGTGGGCAGGCCGGCCGCCGCCGCCCAGCCTTCCGGCCGGCCGAGCTGGAGGAGCGCAGTCGCCCGGTCCACGGCGAAGCTCAGCTGGTCGGCGGCCCCGAGGCTGGCCGTCAGCTTCGCCGCCCGCTGCAGCCAGCGCACGTGCTCGGAGCCTCGGCAGGCGGTTCCGCGCGGCCAGGCCAGCAGCATCATGGCCCGTGCGGCCGCGGCCGGGTCGTGCACGAGGTGCGGGATCGCCAGCTCGAGCTCGGCGCGGCCGGCGGCCCACTCTTCCATGCCCACCAGAACCTGGCCGAGCTGAAAGCGGATCTGCGCGCGCTCTTCCGCCCTGAGTCCGGAGTCAGCCAGCACGGTCCGGAGAATCTGGGCCAGCTCGGTGAAGCGCTTCTGTCCGCTGACGGACGGGAACGGCATCTTCCGCACGAGCCGGACCGCGGCCTGGGCCGGCGGAGCGGCGTTGGCGAGCAGGTCGTACAGGAGCTGAGCGGCCGCGGACTCGTCGCCCGACACGATAGCCAGATCGGCGGCCTGCTCCGCATGAGCGAGCCATCGGGGAATGTCGCCCGCCGCCCGGAAATGGCGCGCGAGCCGGGCCGGGGTTTGCCGCGAGGTGCCCTCGAGCGCGCTTCCGGCGCGCCGGTGCAGCTCCCGGCGATGCGGTGCGGCCAGCGCCTCATACACGGCCTGGGCCGCCAGCACGTGGCGGAATGACGTGAGCCCGTGTCCGTCGTCCTCCAGCAGCCCGCAGCGCAGGCCTTCGGCCAGGCCCGAGATCGCGGGCACGGGGTCGAGCGCGGCGACCGCGGCCAGGACCCCTTCCGTGGCCGGCTCACCGAGCACCGCCGCGGCGTTGAGCACCTGCCGCGCGTCCGGGCCGAGGCGCTCGATGCGTTCCAGCACCGCATCGCGGATGGTGGGGGGAACGTCGATCTCGGCCCCGCGCTGATAGACCCACCGACCCCCGCGGTGCGCCAGACCGGCCCGCTCGCCCATGACCCGCATGGACTCCTCTACCGCGAGCGGCACGCCCTCGGTGCGCTCGTGCACCGACCGGGCAAACTCCGCCGGCACCTCCGCGCCGGCCACCATCGACGACATGAGCTGCGCGGTCTCCCCGACGTCCAGCGGTCCCAGGGATATCCGCCGTCCGGCACCGCTTCGCGCCGTCCGCGACGTAAGCCGCCACAGCAGGGACGCCACCGGGACATCCTCCGGCCGCCAGGAGATCACCAGCCGGAGCTGGCGCACCGGCGGCGGCTGCCGGGCGCCCAGGAACAGCAGGAACTCCAGCGTCGCGTCGTCGGCCCATTGGACGTCCTCCACCGCCAGCAACTGGACGCGCAGGCAGTCGAGGAGCTCGGCCAGCGCCCGGAAGACCCGGTGCCGGGCCGCGGTCGCGTCCCCGGCGGGTTCGGGCATGACCGGCAGCTCGTCGGCCCATTCCGGGAACAGCGGCCGCAGTGTGCCAGCCAGCGGGCTGAGCCGCAGGCCGGCCGTGCTGTCCAGCGCGTGCCGCACCGCATCGACGATGGGGCCTAGCGTGTGCGGCTGACGCATCGGCGGGCAGGTCGCGACCAGGGGCCGGGTCAAGGCCTGGCCGGCCGGGGAGCCGAGGAACTCGCGCAGCAGCCGGCTCTTGCCGATGCCCTCCTCGCCGTCGAGCAGCACCACCGCCGCGGGCGTGGCGAGCGCCTCGGCGAGCACAGCCAGTTCCCGTCCGCGGCCGACAAAGCAGGCCGGGACGAGCTCGGTCGGCCGGTCAACCTGCTGGCCCTGGGTTAGCACCGCCATCGCCATAGCGACTCCTAGCACGCGTTCGCCCGTAGGTCGCTGGTGCCTCCTCGCTGCTCAGCGAATTAGGACGGTCACCGACCTTCCCCACCATATGACCGAAATATGAGAAATCCCTGGGCGGCGGGCGCGGTCAGCTATTCGGCGTGGCCAGCAGGCCGTCGGTGTGACCGGCCGCGTCGACGTAGAAGCCGACCAGGTCGCCGGCGTCGTTGACCCCGTTGATCGTGGTGGTCGCGGCCCCCTGCGGGTCGTCGACGGTCGCGAACCCGCCCTGCGCGGTCCAGGTGAACCCGTGCGTGACCGTGCCGCCGCCGCTGCCGACCCGGTAGTCGCCCACGACCTCGCCGGAGTCGTTGACGCCGAGCGCCTGGGTGAGCGTGGCGTGCGGGGCGTTGAGCACGAACACCCGCCCGCTGGCGTCGGTGTAGAAGCCGCTGGTGACGCCGTTCGAGCCGGTGAAGAAGCCGGCGGTACCGCCGGAGTTGTTGATCGCGGCCGCGACCACGTTGCTCCCGCCGGGCACGGTCACCGCGCCGAAGTTCTTGGTCGCGATGTCGTACAGGTACCCGTGGCGGTGGCCTTGGTGATCGGTGTAGAAGCCCACCGCGACGTCGTGGTCGTTCACGCCAAGCAACTGGTTAACCGGCGGGCTGGCGTTGTCGGTGGTGGGGAACACCACCTTATGCAGCCGCCCGTTGATGATGTAGAAGCCGACGTTGCCGTTGGCCAGGTTGGCGTTGTTCTGCGCGGACCAGAAACCGACCTGGACGCCCTTCTCGTTCAGCCCGGTGAGCTGCACCTGCTTGGCGCCGGGAACGGTGATGAGCTCGTATTTCCCGCGGGCGTAGGGCGGGCGCAGGATGTAGCCGTGGTACGGGTGGCCCGCGGCGCCGGAGCCGAAGTAGCCGGCGATGTGGCCGAGGTTGTTGATGCCGAGCAACTGGTTGAACGTCTTGTCGCGGGCGTCGTCGAGCAGCGCGAACGTGTAGCCGACCACGGCCGGGCTGGGCTGGCCCAGCGTGGTCGGCGGGCTCCCCGCGGCCGGGCGGCCGTGCCTGGCCTGCGCGCCGGACCGGCCCGCGGCCCTGGCCTTCGCCGGCTGCGGCGGCCTTAAGGCCAGCACCAGCGCGGTGGCCAGGACACCCGCGGTGACCAACGCCGCCGCGCCCAGGACGATGCGCATAACCGGCCTCACTCAACCGACGCTACCTAACGGGCCGGGTCCCGTGGTGGGCTTTTTGTCCGGTGCCACGCGCCCCCGCGTTCGGCCGATGCCGCGTCGCCGTGGCAGTCTGGCGGGGTGACGGCGACGCAGGAGCCGCGGAACCAGGCCGGACGCGGCCAGACGGCCCGGGTCCGCGACGAGACCGTGCGGCGGCTGGAACGGTCGATGGGGCCGCTCGGCACGGCCGCGATGGCGTCCATGGACCGGCGGCTGCCGTGGTACCGGGCGATGTCGGCCGAGAACCGGTCCTGGCTGGGGCTGGTCGCCCAGGCCGCGCTGGCCACGTTCGTCGACTGGGTCAAGCATCCCGAACGCGGCCGTCCCGCCGTGGCCGGGCAGGTGTTCGGCACCGCCCCGCGCGAGCTGGCCCGGGCGGTCAGCATGCAGCAGGCCGTGGAGATGGCCCGGGTCATCACCGACGTGGTCGAGGCGCAGGTGGACGAGCTGGCCGCGCCGGGCGGCGAGAGCGAGCTGCGCGAGGCCGTGCTCCGCTACACCCGGGAGATCGCGTTCGGCACGGCGCAGGTCTACGCGCGCACCGCCGAGGCGCGCGGCGCGTGGGACGCCCGCCTGGAGGCGCTCGTGGTGGACTCGCTGGTCCGCGGCGAGGTGGACGAGGCCCTGCAGTCCTGGGCGGCCGCGCTGAACTGGCCGGCCGGCCCGGTGGCGGTGATCGCCGGCCTGGCCGACGGCAGCGAGCCCGAGGGGCTGATCGACGAGCTGCGGGTCATCGCCCGCCGGGCCCGGCTCGACCTGCTGGCCGGGGTGCACGGGCACCGGATGGTCATCGTGCTCGGCGGCACCCCGGACCCGGTGAAGGCGGCGGGGCAGTTCGCCGGGCGGTTCGGCCCGGGGCCCGTGGTGGTCGGCCCGGTCGTGGACGACCTTCAGTCGGCCACCCGGTCGGCCAGCGCGGCCCTGGCCGGCCTGCGCGCCGCGGCCGCCTGGCCCGAGGCGCCGCGGCCGGTCGAGGCCGACGAACTGCTGCCGGAACGCGCGCTCGACGGCGACCTGCTGGCCCGCGCGCAGCTGCTGGACGAGGTGTACGAGCCGCTGCTGCGCGGCGGGTCCGCGTTGCTCGACACCGTGATGACCTACCTGGAGCAGGGCAACTCGCTGGAGGCGACCGCGCGGCTGCTGTTCGTCCACCCGAACACCGTTCGCTACCGGCTGCGGCGGGTCAGCGATCTCACCGGCCTGGCCCCCGGCAACGGCCGGCACGGCTTCGCGCTGTGGGTCGCGGTCGCGTTCGGCCGCCTGGCCGGGGACGGGGCCTGACCGGCCGCCGCGCGTCCCAGTGGGCCACGGTTTGTAGGATTCCTTCAAGGCCGCACGACAGAACTTCGTACACTTCGGCATTCGTATGGCGGAGTCCTACACTGCAGGGTAGAGGGATGCTTCTCATCGCCGCGCCAGGCCAGGGTGCCCAGGCGCCCGGTTTCCTGCGCGAGTGGCTGGATGTGCCCGGGTTTGCCGGGCGCATCGGGGCCTGGTCCGAGCTGGCCGGCTGCGACCTGATCCGGTGCGGGACCACCGCGGACGCCGACGAGATCCGGGACACGGCCGTCGCGCAGCCGCTGCTGGTCGCGGCCGCGATCGCGGCCGCCGCCGAGCTGTTCGCCCTCCCGGGCCAGCCCGGTGCCGGCCAGGCGGCGCCGCTGGCCGACGCGGCCGTCGCGGCCGGCACCGACGCGGCGGCCGGGCACAGCGTG
>Ga0207416_1005103_pt1 | contig 10700 bp, 7 predicted proteins | sample PaiPotPPM11metaG_FD_184107 | JGI IMG/M metagenome (GOLD analysis project Ga0207416, IMG submission 184107) | Iron sulfur acid spring bacterial and archeal communities from Banff, Canada, to study Microbial Dark Matter (Phase II) - Paint Pots PPM... ...
CAGATGGGCGCGAACCCGGGTTTGCCGACATTCAAGGAATCCGTAGCGCAAGTGCAGGCGTTTATCGATCTCGACATGCTCGGCTTGCGAGAAGAAGCGCGCGATCTCGTGGTGGACTGCGTCGAAGGCTTGGACCTCTTGAGCGGCGGGCGCGGACCCGTACCTCTCGCGATGGTGCAATGCCCGTGGTTCGGCGAGAAGCTCTTTCGTTTCACCGATACGAACGGGCTCGCATCGGGCAACACCCTCGACGAGGCGATCTATCATGCGTTGAGCGAACTCTTCGAGCGCCACGTATGGTCGGTGTACCATGCGCGATGCCATCTCGTTCCGCGGTTCTTCATGGGCCCCGGCGCAACGGATTTGGCGCTTGCAGCCGAGATCGAGTTTCCGACCGGTGACCCATCGATCGACGCGCTCTACGCTCGCATCTCCGAGGTAGGATTGCGCCTACGCGCATTTTGGCTGGAGGAGCCCGGCCTGCCCGCTACGATGATCGCTTCCGTAATGGAGCCTGGTGCGATGCCGCCTATGGCGCACATGGGATTGGGATGCTCCCTCTCACCCACGCACGCGCTTTCGCGTGCGATCACCGAGTGTATCCAAAGCCGCGTCGTCGATATCCAAGCCGCGCGCGAGGACATTCTGCGACCCGGCGACCCCGCTGGACGAACTGGCGAATACGCACGGCGACTTGTGGAGCTTCCCCGCAATCGCTGGTACCACGACCTTCCCGCGACATCGATTCGACTCCGCGATATTCCGAACCGAAGTACGACAAGCGTCGGCGGCGATGTTCAGCGGCTTTTAGCGTCGTTACAAGTGATTGGCGCGACGCGTGCCCTAGCGGTTGACATCTCGCCTGCGAACGCACCGGTCGCGGTGGTACGTATGGTGGTCCCCGAGATAGAAACCGTTGCCATCGATGGGAGAATAGGCCCACGCATGTTGGAGCTTTTCGATCCATTTAGCGTGCGCCCAAGCAGGTCCTGATCGGCGGGGGCATAAGTGCTACGAACGATGAAATGTCGCTAGTTTTTGAGCGAAACCCCATAGATTAGAAATGAGCAAAAAACATGAATGATATTCAACGCCGTGCAGTGGCAGCTGGCTTCGTCCATGCATTAGCGCAATCGCGAGAGGCACTAACCGAATGGTCTCGGCTTTCGAAATCGGATCCCGCGCTAGTGGGAATGTTCATTCAGAAAACGCTCGGGCTGGCGATCGCGCCTTCTACTGAAGATCTTGCCACAATGTCATCGTACATTCAAAGCGATTTGCAAGCCCAAGTCAAAGCGGTTCAAGAACGAGACGCTGATGTCGTAAATCACGCCGGAACTATTGCATTGATGCAGCAGGACTAGACATTCTTAATAAACCACGAGGCGAGTTGGGTTCGGGAGCTGACGTTTACTTTCGCGAAGATATTGGCGAGATGAGCTTCAACGGTTCTTTCACTCAAGAATAGTCGCTCCGCGATCTCGCGGTTAGTGATGCCTTCGGTGACAAGGGCAGCAACCTCCCGCTCTCTTCGAGTGGGCTTCTTTTCAATTGTCTTCGCGCCATTATCTACCATAAGCGGATTAGAGGTGAGGGCTCGCCAGTCGCCTCCGGCCAACCGTGCAAATAAAGGGGCTCCGAGGGCCGCAAATTGCGCTGCGCACGTTGAAAAGACGCTTCCCTTTGCGGCTTTGTCTACGAGCGTCGACGCGACCGCTGCGGCAAATGTTCTTTGAATCATGTTCCACGCGCCGGCTTCGTTTCCAAATGCGCTAGGATCAGTCATCTGGGTGAGGGCTTGCAGATCGCCCGCTCGCTGTGCAGCGATAACCAAAACGAGCGGAATAAAAAGTACGTCGGGGTAGAGAGGCTTTTCTAGTGTCGCCAGCATCTGCGAGATGATCGCTTTTGTAGCCTCTCGATCGCGCTCGCCGATGGATACGCACCATGCCGCTACGAGTGGAAGCCGGGTTGATTCGGGGTTTTCGGTAAACTCGCGTACCGCCTCGCGAATCGCGAAATCTTCTGGAACGAGGATACGCTTTGCCAGAAGGACGTTTGCCTGTAAGAGTAGCCCGTCAAGGGAGCGGTGTACGTGTCGCGCTTTATATCGGACGTGCGCCGCAACCAACTGAGCCGCTACGTCTTCGGCGTCTTCTTTGGCCTGGGCGATCGCGATTCGGATCGAGTCGCAGACATTCTCTCGGATGCGGGGGTCGTCGGTCTGACCGTATGCCCCCTCTACGCCTGCCGGTCCCTGGTGCTGGAAAGTGATTAGTCGAGACAAGACGGCACTCGCAGCGTAAGCAGCTGGCACGTGTTGATGGCTGTCTCGCAGGGAGGCGAGCTGCCGTAGAGCTCCTTCGTAGTTTCCAGAGCGGGATTTTAAAAGTGCGCTAAAGCCGAGAAGTCGTACTGACGCCATTGGATGCGGGGCGTTGCCGATCGCGGTAAATTGTCGCATGATATGTGCGAAGCGGTCCATGTCCAGATCAAAAACGGCGGTCATCCCTTTGTAGGCGAGGAGCAAGGAACGATCGGCCGTCGTGTTTAGGAGCGGTTCGTAGTGTAGGTAGACCGATTCTGCTTCATCGCGATCCCCATGGTTGGCTAATGCCGTTAGGAGAGACGCAACGAGTGCCCCGATGCCGTCGGTTATAGAGTCTCGCTCGGCTCGGGATAAGGCAGCACGCAACGTTCGAATGTTTTCTTCGAGGCGGGCCAAGTAATTATATGCCATCGACAAACGCGTGTAGAAGGCCACAAGATGCTGCGACTCCGGAGGGGCGATCTGTAGGGCTCGTTCCATCGATGTTGCGACCAGACTATAGGCAGATTCGCGTTCGGCGGCTTCCGCGAGTTGTAACATGCAGGACCGCTCGAGGAAACGATCGCCGCAAGCTGCGGCTTGGTCAGCCATCCGCTCGAAATCCTCTAGACGCGGATTCGGAAGATTGCTCAGCGCGTCGATGATGCGGCGGCGGAAGGGTATTTCGATGGGGATTGTCTCACGGATAGCCTGCGCGATGGCCGCATGAGCGAACCGGGGGGTCCGGCCGTGCTGCAGGAGATATCGGCCCGAGGCGCGTTCGATGAGTTGTAGCAGCGTTCGGTCGTCGGGCCAGAGCTGCTGTAAAATCGAAAGTTCGATGGGTTCGGCGATGAGCGCGCAGAGCTGCAGAAACTCGCGTACGTCCTTGGTTAACAGCCCGACGTCTTGAGCGACCATGCTGCGCATGCTTGCGGCCACGTCTTCGGATTGTTTTGCACCCGAATCGCGGGCCATGTTTGCCAGCGTGACGAGATCTACCGCGCGCCCGCCGGCGTGTTCTACGATCGAGGTGATAACGTCATCCGGAGCGCCGGGAAAGTATTCACGCGCGAGTTGTGTGCTCGCTTGCGGCGTGAGTTCTCCAAGTGGCACCTGTACGTCGCGCGATTCAAACGGCGATACATCCAGTTCGTCCGGTCGCAGCGTCGAGAGCAGCACGACGCTGCGACCGGCGAGCGCGCGTAACGTCCGTTCGATCAGCGAGCGGCTCTCCGCGTCGCCCCATTGCACGTCGTCGATGGAGAGCAGCACGGAATGGTCGAGCGTCACGCCTTCGAGCAAGCGTAGGAACAGCTCCTCATTCGATTGCGCGCCTCCGGCCTCGGACGCGTCGATCTCTGCGCGCAGCCCGGCGGTGTAGCGTTCCGCTTGCTCCCCTAGGGCGGCGATCGTCGCGGTGATGAGTCGGCGTACCAGCAGGTAGGGCAGGCCCGATTGAATGCGATGGCACACCACGGCGGCGATTAGCCATCCGCCTTTGGCCGCATGTGCTTCGACGGCTTGCGCAAGGGCGGTTTTCCCAACGCCGGATGGGCCCACGATCTCGACCGCGCGGGCCAAGCCCTCCTTACGAGAGGATGCGACAACAGAGACGATCGTTCGAAGCTCGGCTTCGCGTCCTACAAAAGCGCCCACGCGACTCACCGTCCTGGGAGCGGCTGGGCATTTCCTCCACGCCCGGCCCGCGGAAATAGGGGTTTCCCCGGACGCTTCGGTCGGTCGGCTCTGGTAGGCTTGGGTCAAATGGAGGTATTCGAGATGCTCGCACGCTTGGAATCCGAGGAAATGGCTCCGATGAGCCGATTGCACGCCGACCAGCTGCGGTCTCCCGTCCCCTACTGCTTCATTCTCGATGACAGCTATCACGTGGTGATGGCGGGCCCGTCCACCGTCGGCGACCCGCTCGCTTCCTTATACGGGATGGACTCCCAGCCGGACATACTGCCGGGCCCGATCGATCGGGTCGTACGAGCGCTTACGGCCACTTGGCGTACGATGCAACCGAGCCGCAGTGCGTCGGCCTGCGTGAGCGATCTCAACGTTACCGTTGCTCCGCTTCACGGCCACACCGGCCGGCGCATCGCCGTCTTCGTGCAGCGAGGGTCGGACCAGCGGTAGGACACTGCCCACACAACCTTACCGCTGGGGTAGTGTGCCACGTGGCAGGACCTTGCCAAAGGGCAGGGTAGCGCGTATCATTGGCGTACTAACATCGGTTAGAACCGGCGCCAAGGGTAAAGGGAACAATGACGAGGCTCAAGCTCACGAAGATCGGGAACTCCGTGGGAGCCGTATTCCCGAAGGACGTCCTGGCGCGTATGAACGTCGACGTCGGGGATGTCGTGTACCTTACGGATTCGCCCGACGGCGTTCGGGTGACGCCCTACAATCCGAGTTTTGAACGCCAAATGGCCGTGGCCGAGAAGGTCATGAAGAAACGGCGTTTGGCGCTGCGCGAACTTTCAAAGTAATTGGAATGGATCGATGAGGACGTTGTCCTCGCTATTCATGAGGCCCAGATTGCGGAGCACGGCGGGAGCGCCGGCCTTCGCGATCGGGGCCTTCTTGTTTCAGCGCTCGAGCGTCCCGAAAACGCGGCAGATTATTCGGGCGCGGATATTCTCACGCTTGCCGCTCTTTATACCGTCGGCATCATAAGAAATCACCCGTTCGTTGATGGGAATAAGCGTGTCGGTGCCGTGCTTTTAGACGCCTTTCTTGAGTTGCACGATGTTGAGCTGACGGCGACGGACAGCGAGCTTGTTGAAGCTATCCTTGGCGTTGCGTCTGGTGCGCTTTCCGACGAAGCGTTTAATACCTGGGTGCGAAAGCACGTACACATCCGGCACTAAAACGGGACGGACCGATGGCCTAGGGATGCGCGCGAGGACCGTCGCCATTACGATTCTACGGGCCAAGCATCGCCGCGACGCCGAGGTTAGTTCCGTCGGATGTGATACTTACTGCGCCGTTCTCGTCGGTGCGGTACACCGTTGCTCCGAAGCGCTGTAATGTCGCTATCGTCGATGGCGCCGGGTGGCCGAACATATTGTGCCGGCCGACTGAGACGATTGCGTAACGCGGAGCAACTGCCGCGATGAAGGCGGGAGTCGAGCCATACGCCGAACCGTGATGGCCCACTTTCAGCACGTCTGCATGAAGGTCGATACCTTCGTCGAGAAAGCGTTGTTCCGCGGCGCTTCCAGCGTCGCCCGTAAAGAGCATGCGAAAGTGGCGATACTGCAGCACAAACGCAACCGAGTTATCGTTGATCGCGTTTTTCCCACCGATAAACGGGAGCGATGGCCCGATGAACTGCAGCGTAACGCCATCGTCGCTGCGCCATCTACCTCCGGCGCGCGGATAGACCATGGGCACGCTTTCGCTGCGCGCGACATCGAGCGCATCGTGATACGCGTGTCCGCCATAGATCTGCCCGCCATCGGCAAACTCCGCAACCTGCAGCTTGCGCAGCACCGGCGCGATTCCGCCGGCATGGTCGCCATGAGGATGCGAGAGAATCATCGCGTCGACACGATGGATCCCGTGGCGTAGCAAATAGGGTACGACGATCCGCTCGCCGACGAGTTCCGCGCTCGACGCGTCGCTCTGCGGCCCGCGTTCTAGGCGCCCTCCGGCGTCAATTTCGTAGACGTGACCGGCCGGCGTTTGCACCACGATGCCGTCGGCTTGTCCAACGTCGAGGACGATCACGTGCAAGAGTCCGTCCGGCCAATCCGGCGGCCACAGCACCAGAGACACGCTCAGGACGATCGCCGCTGCGGCCAGCGTGCGCATGGAGCGCAACGTCAGCGCCGGAATGGCGACAATCGCAGCCAGGTAGAGCGCGATGCAAGGGATCGGCGCAGGCGTCATCGGGATCGCAGCTGCAGGGAGCGCACCGACGCACCGAATCACCGCCACAATCCACGCGAGCAACCACCCATTGAGATTTGCGAACGCTTGCGCAAGGGGCACGCACCGCTGCGTGGCTAGCTCCGCCATGCCGAGCAGCATGGTGATCGGCACGCACGGGACAATCGCCATGTTGGCAAAGAGCGCGTAGGGCGAGAATTGCAAAAACACGGCAGCACCTATCGGCCACGTTCCGATCTGCGCGGCGGAAGAGAGAGCGACGACCTCTCGCAATCGAGCCGGAATCGATGTCGCGCCTTCGATCCAGCGATCGATGGGGCGTGCTAGCGAGAAAATGGTTCCCACGCATGCAAAGGAAAGCGCGAACGATGGCGTGGCAACGCTTTCCGGCCGGAAAAGCGCGATCGCAATCGCCGCGAGGGCCAGGGCATTCCAGCTCATTGCGGCGGCGCCGCCGGCGCGAGCGATCAGCGCGGCGCTGGCCATGGTAGCGGCCCGAACCGCCGGCAATTGTGCGCCGCTCCACAGTACGAAGAGCCACAGCACGACGATCGTGATTCCGCACGCGCACCAGCGCGGAAGCGAAAAGCGCGACAGCACCGCTGCAACCAACGCTGCGATGAGCCCAACGTGTAACCCCGCCGTCACTAAGATATGGACGGTTCCGGATTCCTGAAAATCGGCGCGAAGATCCGGCGGTAACGCCGAGCGTTCTCCCCAGAGCTCCCCTGCCACGATCGACGCGCCCGGCTCACCCAACTGCGCGCGCAGCGTTTCGAGCGCCGCGTGATGCAAGCGCGCAAGAACGCCGCGGACATCCGTGGATACGGACGGCTGATGCGCTACGATCGCGGCGCTCTGAATTGCGCCGTCGATACCGCGCTCGCGTTGCAGTACTCGTTCGCTCGGCTCGCCCGGGTTGCGCGCCTCATCGAACGGCTCGAGGCGCCCCCGCACGACAACGCGCTCGCCGGCCTGCGCTTGCCCGGAGGTGACCGCCGAAACCGTCAGCCCGCGCTCGAGCGCAAGCGTGTATTTCGGCGTACCTTCGGCGGTTGTCGCGCGATCGATGACGGTGGCGGTGAAACGCTGCGTGCGCGACTCGGTCACATGCTGGTGAAATCGTTGGTGCAGCACGCCATTGACGGCCGCGAAAGCCAGGGCAGCGAGTAATGCCGCGCGGAGCTGCCGGGGCCCGAAGCGCCGTGAGGCGACCACCGCGCAAACGATGACGATGCCGGCCGATACCAGGAGTCGAACGTCGTCGGCGAGTGGTGCGCTTATCAGCGCTCCGAGCACGAACGCGATCGCGAAGACGGGCAGCGGCGGCTTCATTGGGCATCATCTGCGCGTCGCCCGGCGGGGCGCTAGGTGCAAACCGCCGCTTAAGGCACGGCTTGGGCGAGCGTTCATGGCTTTGTCAGATTTTGGTGAAGCCGTTCACGAACTCGGTAGCTTAGCGTGCGGCTGCCAGGGTCGCAAGTGACCCCGAGCGAAGCTGCCAGCCTCGAAGCGCCGCGCGGCTAGTTCCCTACGCAATGACGACGCACGAAATACCGTAGTTGCACCTCATAGAGAGTGGGAAGCTCTCCTCGCCCCTCATTTAAGGAAACACTTACGTGCGTATCATCGTCACCGGCGGGGCCGGGTTCATTGGCTCTCACATCGTCGACGCGTATCTCGCGCTCGGCCACGACGTGCTCGTGCTCGACTCGCTCTGGGAGCATGGCGGTGGCCGCCGCGCGAACGTCCCCGAGCGCGCCAATTTCGTGCATATGGATATCCGGGACGCGAATATCGCACGCATCTTCCATGAATTTCGCCCCGAGATCGTCAGCCATCATGCTGCGCAGCACTCGGTAGCCATCTCAACGCGCGACCCGAAGTTCGACGCCGACGTCAATGTGATCGGCCTGCTGAACGTGCTCGAAACGTCGGTGAAGAGCGGCGTTAAAAAAGTCATTTTCGCGTCGAGCGGTGCGACGTTCGGAACCCCCGACCATTTCCCGATCGTGGAATCCACCCCGCAGCGCCCGACTTCTCCGTACGGCATCACGAAGATGGTCGCCGAGCATTACCTGCGCTTCTATAAAGAAGAAAAGGGCCTCGATTTCACGGCGCTGCGCTACGGCAACGTCTACGGCCCGCGCCAAGACCCCAACGGCGAAGCGGGCGTTATCTCGATCTTCATCGGCAAGTTCCTCAAGCACGAGGGCATCCGCATCGATTGGGACGGCGACCAGACGCGCGATTACGTCTTCGTGAAAGACGTCGCGCAAGCGAATGCGGCCGCCCTCGAAAAAGGCTCCGGCGGCATCTACGTGATCGGGACCAACGTCAAAACCAGCGTGAACGAAGTCTATCGCACATTGGTGAAGATCAGCGGCTTCGAAGCGCCGATAACGCCCGGGCCACGGCGCGCCGGCGACGCACGCGACGCGCAGTTCGATTCGTCCCTAGCGCAAAAAGAACTCGGCTGGAAGCCAGCGACCAACCTCATGGACGGCATGCGCGAAACGTACGAATACTTTGAAAATCTCGCAGTCTAGCAGAACGAGCTACTGTAGAACGACACCGGTGTGGGGAACGTGTGATTTTTGTGCAATCGACAGGATGTCGACTTCCTTTTGAATGTTGCACAAAAACATACGAGTAGGAAGCGCGCAGGATGCGCGCTGACGAACGGTTCCCCACACCGGTGTCGTTCTGCAGTAGCTCGTTCTGCTAGCTGACTACGAAGCTCACGAGTTTCCCCGGTACGAAGATGCGTTTGCGAATCTGCTTGCCGTCGAGATACGCTTGAACGTTCGCATCGGCTAACGCGAGCGCAATCGCCGCCTCCTCGGTGATGTCGGGTTCGACGGTTAGTCGCGCGCGAATTTTGCCATTGACTTGCACCACGAGCGTAAGTTCGTCGAGCGCGAGGGCACGTTCGTCGGGTTCGAGGACGCGCTCCAGGTGCACGGAAGTGCCGTGGCCCAGGCGCGACCAAAGCTCCTCGGCGATGTGCGGCGCATACGGCGCGATGATGAGCGGCAAGGCGTGCACGGCGTAAAGCAGCGCCTGCGAATCGGGCGAGTTTTTCGCAGCAGCGGTCATGGCGTTGACGAGTTCGTCGAGTTTAGCGATCGTTGCGTTGAAATGGAAGCGCCGGGTGAGCACTTCCTCGATGCCGGACCGAGCCGCGACGTGTACCGCGCGAATCAACGCTTTCTCGCCGGCCTCGCTCGCGGGGGGTAGCTCGCGTGGCGAGACGGCGGCGGCGCGTTCGAAGAACGGCTCGCAGGCGCGCCAGACGCGGTTGATGAAACGCACGCGCCCGCTGATGCCCTCATCGGTCCATTCACTAGTGTCCTCGGGCGGCGTGACGTAGAGCAGAAACAGGCGCATCGCGTCGACGCCGTTGGTCGCGGCGGTTTCGTCGATGCCGACGACGTTGCCGCGCGATTTCGACATTTTCTCGCCGTTGTAGAGCACCATACCCTGGTGGAAGAGTCGTTGGAACGGCTCGTTGCTGCCGGTCACCCAGCCTCGATCGTGGAAGAATTTGTAGAAAAAGCGCGAGTACAACAGATGTAATACGGCATGTTCGGCGCCGCCGATGTATTGATCGACGTTCATCCAGTGCTTCGCGGGCTCCGTACCCCACGGAGCGGTATCGTTGTGTGCGTCGAGGTAGCGCAGATAGTACCAGGACGATTCGAAGAACGTGTCCATCGTATCGCTCTCGCGCCGGGCCGGGCCGCCGCATTTCGGGCAGGTCGTTTCCATGAACGCGGCGTCGCGCGCGAGCGGCGAGCCTTCGCCGGTGATCGGCACGTTGCTCGGGAGTACGATCGGCAACTGCGCGTCGGGTACGGCGACTTCGCCACAGGTAGCGCAGTAGACGATCGGTATCGGCGTGCCCCAGTACCGCTGACGCGAAACGAGCCAATCGCGCAGACGCATCGTTACGCGTTTTCCGCCGATACCCAGCGACGCGAGCTTTGCCGCGATCGCGTCGCGCGCGCGTTCGCTCGTCATGCCGGTGAAGTCGCCGCTGTCGATGAGGCGGCCGTCGTCGACGAACGCGGCTTCTAACGGGCCCTCCACCGGCGCTTCGGCGGGGACGATCACTTGCGCGATCGGTAGGCCGTGTTTTTTCGCGAAGTCGAAATCCCGCTCGTCGTGCGCGGGGACGCCCATAACGGCGCCGGAGCCGTATTCGGCGAGCACGTAGTTGGTCACCCAGATCGGCACGCGCTCGTGCGAGAGCGGATGAATGGCGTACGCTCCGGTGAAGAGGCCTTGCTTCTCCATCAAGCTGGTGCGTTCGAGTTCGGATTTCGATTTGAGGCTTTGCGCGAAGGCGTCGATTGCGGCGGCCTGTTCGGGGGAGACGTGCGCTTTGAGCCGTTCGACCATCGGGTGTTCGGCGGCTATGGCGAGAAACGTGACGCCGTAGATCGTGTCGACGCGGGTGGTGAATGCTTCGATGCGCGCGTCGATGCCG
>Ga0207416_1005105_pt1 | contig 10699 bp, 12 predicted proteins | sample PaiPotPPM11metaG_FD_184107 | JGI IMG/M metagenome (GOLD analysis project Ga0207416, IMG submission 184107) | Iron sulfur acid spring bacterial and archeal communities from Banff, Canada, to study Microbial Dark Matter (Phase II) - Paint Pots PPM... ...
CGGGCGTCCACGAAGGCATGGACCCGGACCCAGGCAGCACCACCTTGCCGGTGCCATCGTCTCGGACGGTGAACAGCTTCCCGTCCGCGCCGCTCATCACGAGAAGGCCGTGCTGCGCTGTGGAGGGCGGAGGCGGTGGCGGGTTAGAGCCGGAACAGGCAGCGAGCGCGAGTGCTAGAAGGATGATGATGCTCTTCATATCAACGCTTTCACCACGGCGTAACCGATCGCCAGCAGGCCGTCCGCTTCAGTCGAGTGTCATTGCAGCACTCGCGTGAGGGATAGTGCAGTTAGGAAGTAAGCGTCCCTAAAATCACGGCGGCGCCAGATGACCCGCTCAAGGGTCGACAGCCCCATGGAGCAAGAGGAGCAGCCATCGACCCTGCTGGCGCTCCAGCACTCCGCTGAACCGGTACGCGGCGCGTCGCTTTTCCTGACCTTCCGACAAGATGACGTTCCCGTCAGCCACGAACCAAGCTATGTCCCCAGCCGCGGAAACCTGGCGCTGATCCCACTCCCAGCTGACCCGGACAGGGCGCTCAAAGATTTGAGTGAAGAACTGGTGTATTTCCGCCGAACCCATCGCCCTCTCATTCTGTTCCGAGCCATAGACCTGCACGTCTGGATCGGTAGCAAACAGCTCCAAGGTCGCGTTGATGTTTCGCGCCGCAACGGCATCGTTGAACCGATCCAGCACGGCCAGAATCTCAGTCCGGACTGAGTCGTCAGCTTTCACCTGGGCAAGCTTACCCAGCCGCGGCAGGGCAAAGCTTGGACGAGCGGTCTGATCTCCTCGGACGGAAATAGGGGAAGATGACTTCGGGCATCTGAGAGTCCTCAAGATCGGCCGGACGTGGGTAAACATCAACGGCGTGGCGCACAGCTACCTCCGGACGTGATCGCCGGCGCCGGGAGAAGGTGCGGATAAACAGTTACGAACCGCGCGATATGAGTGCGATGGACACGGCGCGACGGACGAAACGTTCATCCCGACCACGGCGGTCGGTATGGCGAGCCCCGCGAGCACGAGCCGGAGCGTCAGCGCCAGGCCGAGCGCGTAGAGGGCGACGCCGAAGGCCAGGAAAAGCACCGTAGCCATGGCGGCTCGTCGTAATGGACGCGAGGAACGCGGAAGCCGCAGCGAAGCTCAGGAAGCTGATGACAATAAGGCGAGGCCGCCAGGGACCTCCACGGTCAGCAATCGCACCCCTCGGATACGAGACACCCCAGCGGTGAAGTCGTAGAGGAAATTGCCAGGGATCGCGAGGCCGCCCTGTATCGGAATCCTGCGTCTTTCGTCCGTCATAGTTCGCTGAATTTCGCCAAAGTTCGCCGCGGTTGCCGTCACCGTTGCCGTCTACCGAGGGGGTCGATTTTCTCATCACCTTGTATGGGGTTGATGATCGAGATGCTTGGTGGAAGTCCGGAGCGGCAGCGCCCCGTAACTGACTGGTAACCCCTAGCCTAGCCTAGCGCCTGACGGCAACAACAGCTGTTTGGCACCGGTGCTACAGTCGAGGCCCTTGCGGCCCACCGCTGAAACAGAGCCCCGACGCTGGTCGCTAACCGGCACCCTGATCGCGATCGCAGCGGCCAAGGTGACGCTGACGGTCGCCTTTAGCGGCCGCTACGGATTCCATCGCGACGAGTTCTACTACCTCGCCAGCGGACAGCATCTGGCCTGGGCTACGTCGACTTCCCACCGGTGACGCCAGTCCTGGCGTTTCTCGACCACCTGGTGTTCGGAACGTCGGTGGTCGGTTTGCGTCTGCTCCCAGCCCTCGCCGGTGGCGGCATCGTCATTCTGGGCGGGCTCATCGCCCGGGAGCTGGGCGGCGGCCGGTTTGCGCAGGTCGTAGCCGCTGTTCTCGTAGCTGTCTCGCCGCTGTACCTGGGGGCCAACCTTCTTTTTCAGACCGTCGCCTTCGAGCAGCTCTGGGTGGCGCTCGCCTTCTACCTGCTCGCCCGCCTCCTCCGCACCGACAACCCACGGCTGTGGCCACTCGTGGGATTCGTCCTCGGGGTTGGGCTCCTGACCAAGTACACGGTGCTCGACGTCGCGTTTGGCATCGCGCTTGGCACTGTCCTGACCCGAACGCGCGCCCACCTCCGAAGCCCCTGGCCGTGGGTGGCCGCCGGCATCGCGCTGGTCATGCTGCTACCCAACCTGCTCTGGCAGGTCCAACACGCCTGGCCAACGCTCGAGTACCTGCGCAACCATCAAGCGGACAACCGGCGCGAGTTCCCGTTGCCGGTCTTCCTCGCCGAAACGATCCTCTTCATCGGACCGCTCGTTGTTCCCATTTTTCTTGCGGGTGTCGCCTTCCTCTTCCGCCAGCCACGCTTCCGGATGCTGGGCTGGACCTCAGTCATCGTGCTGGTGGCCCTGATCAGCATCGGAGGGAAGACGTACTACTTCGGTCCCATCTACGTTCTGCTCTACGCCGCGGGTGCCGTGCAGTTGGAGACCTTCATCAGCCATCCCAACCGCGGGTGGGTCAGGCCGGCGCTGATTGCGGCCATCGCCATCGACCTGCTGCCGTTGCCAATTGGGCTGCCCATTCTGCCCGAGGCCGTCATGGTCCAGACCAACCTGTGGCAGATTCGCGGAGATTACGCCGACATGATCGGCTGGCCCGAGCTGGTGGACGCCGTCGCCGCTGCGTGGAACGCGATCCCGGCGGGAGATCGGGCGCACACCGTCATCGTCACCGCCAACTACGGTGAGGCGGGGGCGATCGACTTCCTGGGCACCAGCCACGGCTTGCCCGGAGCGCTGAGCGGGCATCTCACCTACTACTTCTGGAAGCCGGCACACGTCGACGCCTCGCAGGTCCTCGCCGTAGGATTCGACCGCACCTTCCTGGCCGCGCACTTCGGCAGCGTGGTTGACGAGGGGACCATCACCAATCACGACGGCATCCATAACGCGGAATTCGGCCAGAAGCTCTACCTGTGCTCACGGCCGCAACGGTCGCTCGATGCCATGTGGCCCGACTTCAAGGCCTTCCGGTAGGAGGGGAAAGAGTCCCGCGGCGGGGGACCTGTTGGATGCCCAGTCGGCCCAGCCGCGCATCAAAGTCCACGCCTACCCTTCCGGATGACCCTCGAGCGTAAGCACGAGCGAGCCGACCTGCCGGGTGATGTCCGCTGGCGGCTGCTCCAGTTTGAGAATGGCCCGGGCGCCGATCAGTCCAATCAGGCAAACCGCCCCGATCGAGCGATGCGAAGCTTCAAGCGACCGGGGTGGCTCGGTCTGCGAGCCGGCCGCTGACCAGGACGAGGACCGAGCCAGTTGCCGCCAGTACACCGCAGATCAGCCAGAAGCCGCTGGGATTCCAGGCGAAGAGCGAGGCGCCGATGACCGGCCCGAGGATCAGGCCCAAGCCCCACGTGAGACCCCATGCGCCCTGGTACCGGCCACGAAGTCGAGCCGGCGCCCGGTCAGCCACGTAGGCGCCGGCCATCGGCGAGTTCAGCATCTCGCCTGAGGTCCATATCAGCACCGCGAGGATCAGCAGCGGCAGGACGTGGGCCACCGCGACCAGGCTGAAGCCAATACCAACCAGGAGGAACCCTGCGGCGATCACCGGTCGAGGCGGGCGATGCTGGGTCCACGACGTGAGTGGCAGTTCAAGGAGGACAATCAGCAACCCGTTCAACGCGATCAAGCCGCCATAGACCGCGCTCGAGAAGCCGAGGGCTCGCACCTGGAGGGCAAAGGTGCTGTAAGACTGCAGGTAGACGAAGGCGACGAGAAGCGCGGCGATCAGAAACAGAAGAAACACACGGTCGCCAAACAGGGCGGCATAGCCAGCCGGTCGACGCTGCTCACCAACAGAACTGTGCACCTTGACATCGCGGATCGCCACGAGCGCGAGCATCCCGAACGCCACCGAGGTCAGCGCGTCTGCGACAAAGACGAGGAAGAAAGAGCGCTGCGCCAGCAGCCCCGCAGTCGCGGCGCCGAGCGCGAAACCGGTATTGACGGTGAACCGGAGGGCCGCAAAGGCCGAGACGCGCTGTCCCGCGGGGACCAAGTCAGCGAGCAGGGCGCTCGATGCCGGCCGGTATGCCTCCGAGGTCAGGCCCGCCAGCGTCGTCAACAAAAAGATGACCGGCAGACGGTCCACCTGGGATAGCGTGAGCATCACGGCCGCGGATCCGAACATTGACAGGGTGATGGTCCGCGTACGGCCGATCCGGTCGGCCAGCTCGCCGCCCAGCACCGACGCGGCCACCCCGCCCAGTCCGTAGAGGCTGACGGCCGCCCCCGCCTGCTGCGGCGAGAACCCGCGCCGTGTCAGGTAGAGGATCAGAAAGGTCATCACAAAGCTGCCAAACCGGTTGACGAAGCTCCCAGCGAACAGCACCAAGGCCGCCGGTGGCAACTCGCGCAGGTTGCGGCGAAGCGTGCGCTCTGGGATCACCGCCGGTTACTCTACCGGCGTACTGAGATATCGGCGGCTAGCGATAGGCGGGCGCGGCGATCGGCGCCAGCTCTGACAGCCGGCGATGCTTGCGCCGGGCGTCGAGCGCCTCGGAGGCAAAACGTGTGGTCGACGATCGCGTTCATCGACCCGAGCGGCTGTCGGGGGGCAAAAGTCTCGTAGTCAAGCGGCCCATTCATAAGCGTGATGCAAGCCGCCCAGGATCGGTCGGCAGCGAATCAGGCCGCCCTTCGGACGCTCTCCGACCTCGGGCGCTTCTAGCCGCAGGCTCCGGTGCGGTCGATCGCAGTTGTAATAACTAATAAACTCCCGAAGCGTTGCCCAGAGCTGATCTTCATTGAGCATGATCATATGGTCCAGGCACTCCCGGCGAAACGTCTCCACCATCCGCTCGGCAACCGCATTGGAAACCGCCTTCAACTACATCTGATGCGCACCGTGAGGGACGACGATTTCGAATCGTCCATCCTTTCCATCCGCTCCGCGACCAAGAGTTCGAACTGCTTGGCTACGGCCACACCTGGGGCGACCAGCGGGTCTTCTATCGAGAGCGCGGCAGGCGCCGGGTGCGTTCGCTGCCGGCCAGCTGGACGGACGTCGCCGGCGTCGACCCCTTCGTGGCCCTGGCGGCGGGGCGCTCCCGGTTTCGGGTCGAGGATCTGCTGCTCCTGGTCGACCTGCTGACCCAGGTCGATGGCGGCGGTGTAAGGGAGATTATGCCGTGAATGTAAAGGTGATTGTGCCGAACCCAGGGTGGGCAGGCTTCCAATGGAGGCTGCGGCCTGGCGGGGGTATCCAATATGGATCAAGTTCGTCGTTGGATCAAGGGGGGCTTGACAATTGGGAGTTGATTGGCATAATTATCTTATCACTGCCAGCCAGAGGCAACCGTGAGTCGCTCCCGGCCCGAGGATCCCAAGCGGGCCGCCCTCCGCCGCCACCGGTGCCTCAATCCGCAGCCGCAGGCGGTCACCGATCCGGCCTTCCGCTCGGGCAATCCCTTCTTCGACGCCCGCGACCTGGTCCAGGTCAAGTACGAGATGCTGCGGCGCGTCCGGCAAGAGGGGCAGCCGGTCAGCCAGGCGGCCGCCGGCTTCGGCTTGTCGCGGCCATCCTTCTATACTGCCCGGTCCCGCTTCGAGGGCGGCGGGCTGCCCGCCTTGGTGGCGCAGTCGCCGGGACCGAGGCGGGCGCACAAGCTCTCCGCAGAGCTGGTCGACTTCCTCGAGCGGGCGCTGGCCGAGGATCCCTCCTTGCGCGCACCGCAACTGGTGCAGCGGCTGCAGGAGCACTTTTCCCTTGTGGTCCATCCCCGCAGCGTCGAGCGAGCGCTGGAGCGACGTCGAAAAAGGGGGCTCCAAACCCCGACCGGGGGAACGCGCCCGCCAGCCCCGAAGCGGTGAATGCGCACTACGAAGCCTTGCGCACGCAGGCGACCGGTCCGAGCGCGATGACCACGACGCCGCGTGGGCTGGCCCTGTTCCTGCGCTCGGGGGCCGCCGCCTGGCTCACGGCAGTGAAGCCCCTGATGCGTCCGGCTGCCACGGCAACGGTGAGCTACCGGTGGCCGTCGTCCTCTTTGCCTCAGCATTCCGAACTGGCCGTGGTGCTGGCGGAGATGGTGCTCAACCGACGGTCGAGGTGGGCCTCATGAGCGCTGACGTCCAACAGAAAGTGACGACCACCCATCTGCAGCGGGCGGCCTACCTCTATGTGCGGCAGAGCACCTTGCGCCAGGTCTTGGAGAACACGGAGAGCACCAAGCGACAGTACGCTTTGAAAGAGCGGGCGGTGGGGATGGGCTGGCCGCGGGAGCGGGTGGTGGTCATCGATTCCGACCTCGGTCAGTCGGGGGCGGCGAGTGACCGCGAAGGCTTCCAGAAGTTGGTGGCGGCGGTGGGCCTGGGCGAAGTGGGCGTGGTGCTCGGCCTGGAGGTCTCCCGGCTGGCGCGCAGCTCCGCCGACTGGCACCGGCTGCTGGAGATTTGCGCGCTCACCGACACCCTGATCCTGGACGAGGACGGCCTCTACAACCCGGGGCACTTCAACGACCGCCTGCTGCTGGGCCTCAAGGGCACCATGAGTGAGGCGGAACTGCACGTGCTGCGGGCCCGCCTGCTGGGCGGGATCCTGGCCAAAGCCAGCCGCGGGGAGCTGGAGATGGCACTCCCGGCGGGCCTGGTCTACGGCCCCGAGGGCCGGGTCGTCCTCGACCCGGACCGACAAGTGCAGGACGCGCTGCGGACTTTCTTTGACACCTTCCGACGCACGGGCTCGGCCAGTGCGACCGTGCGCAGCTTCCGTGAGCGGGGGCTACTGTTCCCGCGCCGGCTGCGCAACGGACCACACCTGGGCGAGCTGGTCTGGAATCCGCTGCTGCATTGGCGCGCGTTGCGGGTCCTCAAGAATCCCCGCTACGCCGGGGCGTTCGCCTTTGGCCGGACGCGAAGTCGGAAAACGCTGAAGGGCCAAGCCACTCGCATCCTGCCCCGAGAAGAGTGGCACGCCCTCTTGCCGGATGCCCACCCTGGTTACATCAGCTGGACGGAGCACGAAGAGAATTTGCGTCGGCTGCACGAGAACGCCCGAGCCCAGGGCGAGGACCGACGCCAGAGTCCGGCGCGCGAAGGTCCGGCGCTCCTCCAAGGGCTCGTCCTCTGTGGCCGCTGCGGGGAGCGCATGACGGTCCGCTATCACGTGCGACGAGGCCACCTGGTGCCCGCCTACCTGTGCCAAAAGCAAGGCATCGAAAACGGCGCACCACCCTGTCAGTACATCATGGGGGCGAGCCTGGACGCCGCCATCGGTGACCTCCTGGTCGCCGCGGTCACGCCGCTGGCCCTCGAGGCCGCCCTCGCGGTGCAGCAGGAACTGCAGGTGCGTACCGAAGAGGTCGATCGGCTTCGTCGACAGCAGGTGGAACGCGCCCGCTACGAGGCAGAACTGGCCCAACGTCGCTACCTCCGCGTCGACCCGGAGCACCGGCTGGTGGCCGATTCGCTGGAGGCGGACTGGAACCAAAAGCTGCGCGCGTTGGCTGCGGCGCAGGAGGAGTACGAGCGTCAGGGCGAGGCCGGCGCGCACCTCCTTAATGAACAGCAGCGGGCGGCCGTCATGACCCTGGCCACGGACTTTCCGCGGCTGTGGCGCGATCCGCAGACGCAGGACCGGGAACGCAAACGAATGGTGCGCCTCATGCTGGAGGACGTCACCCTCCTCAAGGGGGACCGGCTCCTCGCGCATGTGCGTTTTCGCGGGGGCGCCACGCAGAGCCTCGATCTTCCGCTCCCCCTCAACGCCTGGCAGCTTCGCCAAACCGACCCCGCTGTCATGGAGCTCATTGATGCTCTGCTTGAGGACCACACCGACCGAGAGATCGTCCAGATCTTGAACGCGCGGGGATGCAAGCCGGGTAGGCGGCGAACTTCAGTCGGCGTATCCTCTTCAAGCTTCGCCAGGGGCACCATCTCCCAGACCGCTTCAGCAGGCTTCGGCGACGAGGTCTGTTGACCCAGGAAGAAATGTCAGCTCGACTTGGCGTCAGCCTGGTCACCGTGCAATGCTGGCGACGTGCCGGTCTGCTCGCCGCTCACCGCTACAACGACAAGGGTGGCCATCTCTACGAAGCGCCGGGAGACGGCGGTCCCCGCAAGCAGCAAGGGAAGCCGCTTCGGGTTCGGCGAGCTCAATTCCATCCCCAACATCCCAATGAGGTGCAGTGCAGTGCGTAATCCTTCGCCTTCGGTGCCCGGATCGGCGTGCGGGATCGCTCTCGCTGCGATACCGCTCGAGCAGCAAGGGACCAGCCATGCGCACAAGACGGCCGTGCTCGATATCGGGTAGGTTGCTGGCCTCGACCTTGACGAGCCATTGCTTTATTGCCTGGACCGACGACGACGAGAGCCGTCTGCGATCGCGTCCCGGACCATGATGGCGACGACTTGGAAATCTTCATTGCCTGAGTCATAGACGTGGCGCCATGAATGGCTGGAGCTCCCGAAGTGTCCGGGGTGGGCTGGCATGGCGCCGGGATCGGCTCGCCCAACCTCCTGTCTAGCAGTCGCCGCACGCACGCAGTTCTCGAACCAGTCTCGCCAGTTATCACTGGTTCGAAAAATGGCTCTTGCGACCATACCATTCGTGGCCTAGAGTAAGAAGGGAGGGGCGATGTTGTTCCCCGATCGCGGCGCTGCTCGGGCAGTCGTCGGATGGATAGAGGGACTCTGCTTTGCCCCTTGGAGGCGGTGGATGGGGATTCTTACAGACGCCATGAAGCGTATGGTTTGCGAACAGCGCCTCGGATACGTGGCCACCGTCTGTCCGGACGGAACGCCGAACCTCTCCCCGAAAGGGACGACAACCGTCTGGGACGAGGATCACCTCGTCTTCGCCCACATCTGCTCGCCAAACACGGTCGCCAACCTGAAGCGGAACCACGCAATCGAGATCAACGTCGTTGACCCTATCCTGCGCAAAGGCTTCCGATTCAAGGGCATCGCCCGGGTCCTGGAAGAGGGCCCGGAGTATGAGCAGGGGCTCGACTTCTTTCGAAAGATGGGTGTCTCGACCGAGCGAGGCGGCCGGCCGCGTGTCAAAGCCATCGTCCTCGTACGAGTCGAGCGAGCGCTACCCCTAGTCTCCCCAGCGTATGACACGGGACGCAGCGAAGAGGAGGTGCGAGCCGAGTGGGAACGGTACTGGGAGGAGCTTCGATCGGGCGACGAGGAGGATCCCGCGCGAGTGAGGTCGGCCTCGAGGAGCGAGAGCATCTGGTCGACCCCGGTGGATCAATTAGCTCGCGGATAGGACAAGGAGGCATTGTCTATGGCCGCCGGACGGATCGCCGGCTTTCGCCTCGGCATCTACGTCTTCAAGGATGCTGAGATCGTGGACTTCGCCGCGCCATACGGCGTCTTCTCCGTTGCCCGCCGCTTCGACCCGGAGCTCGACGCCTTCCTGGTCGCGGACGCCATGCGGCCGGTGCAGGCCCAGGCGGGATTTACGGTCCTACCCAATTACAGCTTCGGCGACCGGCCCGCCATGCACGCCTTCCTGGTGCCCGGCGGCTTCGGCACCCGACAAGAGTTGCACAATGTTCGGCTCCACGACTTCATCCGCTCGCTGCCGGAGACCTGCCTGCTGACCAGCGTCTGCACCGGCTCCTGGGTCTACGGCGAGATGGGCCTCCTCGACGGCCTTCCCGCCACCAATCGGAAGGAACCGGACCGGGTGGAGGCGTCGCCGTCGGGAAAGGTGCCGATCGACCGACTCGCCGAGATCGCGCCAAAGGCCCGGATCAGCCGTGCCCGTGTGGTGGATGCCGGCCGCATCATTACCGCCGGCGGCATCACCTCTGGCACGGAGATGGGCTTCCACCTGCTGCGCCGGGCCGGCTATCCGGACGACTTCCTCGCCGAGGTCGCTCGCGTCATGGAGTACACCCGCGCCTACGAGTTCTATCGCACCGACCTCGAAGTGCGGGAAGAGGTGAGCGCCGCCCTGTAGGGCGGCAAAAGTCCGTCCAGTTCGGTTGGTTCCTCTGCGGATGCGGCAGGAGTTGTAAGGGGTGGTGTCGCGTTGACTCTGCGTGGTCTGCTGCAGCCTATGGTTGCTGCCTGCTGGATTGGATCGACTTTCTGCCCCCCTACAGCTGGAAAGTAGCGACCGTCGAGGCCTCTGGAAGGATGCCGACCACCACCATCTCTGCGTCATATGGATGCAGAAGGGACGACGGTTGGCCATGACGCCAGGTGGCGGCCCTCGACAGCTCGAGCGGGAACGCCGCATCATGGTCCGGAGGAGGCCTACCGGACGATGGTGGCTGTCCGAAGGAAGGAAAGGGGCGCGGCCGGAAGAGGGGGCTTGGCGACCGCGCCCGACCCGATCATCTTAGGCAGTCTCCGCCCGGCTAACCACATGACTTTCCTCCGTACCCTGTCGACCACGCCCACGAGCGGATGCAGGCCGATACGCTTTGCTGCTCGAGGGGACGGTCGTGATGCCCTTCCAGGTGCGCCCGGCCGACGCAACAATGCGCTGCCGGCCGCTGTCGTCCTTACCGAGTCGCGTGAGAGACGCCCCTCTTCCTCCGCGCGTCTCTTCTTGTTAGGCTCTTTGCTTCATCGGGCGGGCATTACCGATACCACGACGAGCACGACGGTGGCCGCGAGGACGACCACGATCAGAACGAGCTGAACTATGTCCTGATGACCGCCGCCTTCCTTCCACTGCACTGGTCAACCAACCTG
>Ga0207416_1005110_pt1 | contig 10689 bp, 10 predicted proteins | sample PaiPotPPM11metaG_FD_184107 | JGI IMG/M metagenome (GOLD analysis project Ga0207416, IMG submission 184107) | Iron sulfur acid spring bacterial and archeal communities from Banff, Canada, to study Microbial Dark Matter (Phase II) - Paint Pots PPM... ...
GTTGATGACGGTGACGCCGGCGCAGGTGGCGGGGGTGGAGCGGATTGTGGTGTGCTCGCCGAAGCCGGCGCGGGAGACGATGGCGGCCGCGTGGCTGGCGGGGGTGGCGGAGTTCTATCGCGTGGGCGGCGCGCAGGCGATTGCGGCGATGGCTCATGGGACCGCAACGATTGCGCGGGTGAACAAAATTGTCGGGCCGGGGAATTTATTTGTGACTGCCGCGAAGGTGCTCGTGTCTGCAGAGTGCGGCATCGACATGCCGGCGGGGCCGACGGAGATTGTGGTGACTAGCGAGAAGGGTGGCGCGGCCGGTATTGCTGCAGACCTGGTGGCGCAGGCGGAACATGATCCGGAGACGCTGGCGGTGCTGATTACAAACAACGCGGCGCTGGGGGAGGCAGTGAAGGCTGAGGTGAAGGCGCAAGCGAAGGGCAATGCGATTGCGATGAAGTCGCTGGCGGCGCAGGGTTCGATATTTGTGACGGAAACGGTTGCAGAAGCGCGGGAACTGACGAATCGCCTGGCGCCGGAGCATTTGACGGTGGATACAAAGGCCGATCTGAAGTGGGTAAAGAATGCGGGATCGGTGTTTGTGGGGGATTATTCGCCGCAGTCGATGGGGGACTATATCTCCGGGCCGAACCACGTGCTGCCGACGGGGCGCGTGGGCCGGGTCCGCGGCGGGTTGAGCGTGATGGATTTTGTGAAGGTGATCACGGTGCAGGAGTACACGCGCAAGGGTCTGGAAGCGATGGGGCCACATGCGATTGCGCTGGCAGAGGCCGAGGGATTGAAAGGACACGCGCAGAGTGTGCGGGTTCGGATGCGGTAGGTTCGAGCTTCGAGGAAGTTGAGGTGTTGTGGTGGCAGGTTTGGTTGCTTCAAAGACGGTTCGGCCGCGGCGAGCGGTGTTGGCGATGCCGGAATATCATCCGCCGCTGGCGGGGCGGGATGCGCTACGGCTGGACTTCAACGAGAACACGCTGGCGGCTTCGCCGAAGGTGATCGAGCGGCTGCGGCAGGTGACTGCTGAGGGGCTGACCAAATATCCGGAGCGCGAGGGCGTGGAGCGGATTGCTGCGGCGCACTTCGGATTGCTGGCGGACCAGGTGCTGCTGACGAATGGCGTGGATGAGGCGATTCACCTGGTGTGCGCGGCGCTGCTGGAAGAGGACGACGAGGCGCTGATCTCGACGCCGACGTTCTTTATGTACGAAGTCAGCGCGGGGATGATGACCGCGCATGTGACGAAGGTGCAGGCGGATGCGTCGCTGGCGTTTCCTTACGAGGGATTTCTGAAGGCGATTACGCCGCGGACGAAGCTGGTGGTGGTGTGTTCGCCGAACAATCCGACGGGGGCCGTGGTGAGCCGCGACCAGTTGCTGGCGATCTGCGCGGCGGCTCCGCAGGCTGCGGTGATGGTAGATGAGGCGTACTACCACTTCCACGGCGAGACCGTGATGGGCGATGTGGGCAAGGTGCCGAATCTGCTGGTGGCGCGGACGTTTTCGAAGGCATATGGATTGGCGAATCTGCGGATCGGTTTGCTGTGCGGCGACGCGGAGCTGATGAAGTATGTGCGCAAGGTGAGCTCGCCCTACAACGTCAACGGCGTGGCGCTGGATTGTCTGCCGGTGGCGCTCGCGGATGATGCTTACGTCCAGTGGTATGCGGACCAGGTGAACACGGGGCGCGACCGGATGATGGAGGGGCTGCGGGCGCTGGGAGTGGACTTCTTTCCGAGCCACGCGAATTTTGTGCTGATGAAGATTGGGCCGAAGCACAAGGGCCTGGTGACGGCGATGCGTGCGCGGGGCGTGCTGCTGCGCGATCGCTCGACCGATCCGGGATGCGATGGGTATGTGCGCATCACGGTGGGCGTGGAGGAGCATGTGACGCGCGGGTTGGCGGCGTTGAAGGAGTCGCTGGCGGAGATTGGATGGGCGCCTGAGCAGGCCGGCGGGAAGGTTGCGCAAGAGGTCGGGGAAAGGGAGTTCGAGTGAGCGAGGCTGGAGTGGAGACGGTGCGGACTGGGACGGTGAAGCGTGATACGACGGAGACGAAGATTGCGCTGACGCTGACGATCGATGGGCAGGGTACGTATTCGGTCGAGACGGGGATTCGGTTCTTCGATCACATGCTGGAGCTGTTTACGCGGCATGGCGGGTTCGACCTGACGCTGAAGTGCGTGGGCGATCTGGACGTCGATCAGCACCACACGGTGGAGGATGTGGGGATCGCGCTGGGCGAAGCGTTTATGCAGGCGCTGGGCGATAAGAAAGGCATCCTGCGCGCCGGGTACTTCGTAATGCCGATGGACGAGACGCTGGCGGTGGCGGCGGTGGATTTGAGCGGACGGACGGCCTATGCGGTCGATGATCTGGTCGATGTGCCGGTGGTAGGGGATTTGCAGACTGAGCTTGTGACGGATTTCTTCGAGGGATTTGCGCGGGGCGCGAAGTGCAATGTGCACATCAAGGTGATGTACGGGCGCAGCAATCATCACAAGATTGAGGCGAGTTTCAAGGCGTTTGCGCGGGCTATGCGTGGGGCTTGCAGCCGGGATGAACGGATGCGGGAGATGCTGCCGAGTACGAAAGGACTGCTGTAAAGCAGTTGTTAGTTGCTAGTTGCTAGTTGAGGACGAATTCCGAGAACCTTATGAGTAAGTTGAAAACGCCGGGTGAAAAGAAGTCGGCCAGTCTTTCGTTGGATGGTCGGAACGTTTATCGAGAGAACGATAAATCAAGCCGCAAGTCGATTCCTCTCAGGAAACAACTTAGCCACCAAGACGTCAGGCGTGCCTCAAAGCCACTTGCAAGCCTCTCCTCCGGGCTTGATGAAGACGTCCTCGTGGCCGCAGAGGCGACGGTTCTCGCGACAGAAATTGCAGCAACGAGAAGAAGGTTCCGAAAGCGCCCGGACGAGTCTTTGGGAGCCGTGCTGGCAGCGAAGCAGAGTGGCGACCGTTCAATTCTCAAGAGGAAACGTAAGTGATTGCGGTGATTGATTACAAGGCGGGGAATTTGACGAGTGTGGTGAAGGCGCTGCGATTTCTCGATGCGCGCGATGTGGTGGTGACGCAGGCGCCCGAGGATGTACTGCGGGCAGAGAAGATTGTGCTGCCGGGGGTGGGGCATTTTCAGTCGACTCAGTTGCTCAAGGACCTGGGACTGACGGAGGCGGTGCGCGAGGCGGTGGCGAAGGGCACGCCGTTTCTGGGGATCTGCGTGGGGTTGCAGTGGCTATACGAAGGGTCGACCGAGGCGCCGGAAACGGACGGGCTGTGCGCGTTTGCTTCACAGTGCGAGCGGTTTCCCGCGATGTATGAGGGCTCGGAGTTGAAGTCGCCGCATGTGGGATGGAATTCGCTGGAGACGATTCGGAAGGATTCGCGGCTGCTGAAGGGTGTGGGGGATGGCGCGTTTGTGTACTTCACCCACTCGTGGCGGGCGCCGGTGAGCATAGACACTGCAGCGGTCACCAACTATGGCGGGGCGTTTACGTCGGCAGTCGAGCGCGGGAATGTGATGGGCGTGCAGTTTCATCCGGAGAAGTCGGCGGAGGTGGGATTAAAGGTGTTGAGGAATTTTGTGGAGTTGTAGTCCGGGGTTCGGGGCTAAATGGTCCGGAAGCTGTGGCGGAGTGAGACCTTTCGGGGTCCTTCGACTGCGTAGCTCGCAAAATGCGCGAGCTACTTCGCTCAGGATGACGATGCTTGTAGGGATGTGAGGAAACAGTGCTGACGAAGCGGATTATTGCGTGTCTCGATGTGCGGGGCGGGCGGGTGGTGAAGGGGGTGCAGTTCGTGGATATCGTCGATGCGGGCGATCCGGCGGAACTGGCGCACCGGCATGCGGCGGCGGGCGCGGATGAAATTGTGCTGCTCGACATTACGGCGACGCATGAGGGACGTGGCACGCTGCTGGATACGGTGCGGCGGGCGGCGGCGAAGCTGTTTGTACCGTTTACCGTGGGCGGGGGCGTGCGCACGGCGGAGGACGCGGAGGCGGTGTTTACCGCGGGGGCGGATAAGGTGTCGATCAATTCGGCGGCGATCGCTCGGCCGGAACTGATCGGGGAGATTGGGGCGAGCTTCGGGGCGCAGGCGGTGATTGTGGCGATCGATGCGCGGCGTGGTGACAAGGGCCCGGAGCAGGCCGAGGTGTATGTGGCGGGCGGCCGGAAGCCGACGGGGCTGCGCGTGGTGGAGTGGGCGCGCGAGGCCGAGGCGCGCGGGGCTGGTGAGATTCTGCTGACGAGCATGGATACGGACGGGATGCGCAGTGGATTCGATTGCGAGTTGACGGCGGCGGTGAGCGAGTCGGTGCAGATTCCGGTGATTGCGAGCGGCGGGGCGGGCAGCGCGGATCACTTTGCCGAGGTGTTCGGGCGGGGGAAGGCGGACGCGGCGCTGGCGGCGAGCATCTTCCACTTCGGCGTGACGGACTCGCGGGAGTTGAAGGCGCAGTTGGCGAAGGCGGGAGTCAGCGTGCGGTTGCCGTGCTGAAGGGCCGGGCGCGATTCCCCGATCATGACGATTGCAGGCAATGTGCAGCGTTTTAGCGTGTTTTGTTGCAGCGGGGATTACTGAAGATGAACATGAAATGAATCTGTGGAGAAAGTCAGCGATCAAAAGGCGCGACTTCTCTATACTGGTAGCTATAGCCGAATGAATCCTGATTCCGACTGCGCAACTGCGTGGCCGGAATCGTGTCCAACCAGAGAACCGAGGAAAGGACCAATGGATGCTTGATATTCTCCAGTTGCGAGTGAATCCGGACGAATTTGAACAGCTTCGTTCCTGCCAGATCGGGCAGCGCGGCGACTGTATTGCAGCATTTACGGTGAAGGCTAAGGGGGCTATCTGGCCGGTGGCGAGTTGGGACGATGTGCCGGTGGAGCAGAGGATCAACGTGCGCGGATGGTTCCAGTTACTGGACCAGATGGCGGACGAGTTCCTGCTGTGGTGGCCACAGGGTGGCGTCTTCATGGTCTCGCGCGACGCGGTGACGCATCGACTGCATCCGCGGGATACGAACGGAGTGTTGTTCCTGCAACTTGAAACGAATCGCCTGACGGTGGTCCCGCAGCCGCAGAAGGATACGCGGCACAAGGAACCGGCGCCTCGATTCGCTTCCCAGTAGGGCAGCGCCGGCACGTCCTGAAGTTGTGGCGAGTCAGCGAGTGTCCTTTAGCGGCGGACCTCTTAGCCGGTCCTCAGCTGAGCCCGGTCACGGCGTGCGGCACGTACGGTTCCTCCAGTGCCTTCACCTCGTCCGGCGTCAGCTTCAGTCCGACTGCTGCGGCCGCGTCTTCCAGGTGATTCGGCTTGGTTGCTCCTACGATGGGCGACGTAATCGCCGGTTTGGTCAGCATCCATGCGAGCGCCACCTGTGCCTGCGGAACACTGCGCGCCTTCGCCACCTCGCTGACGCGCTCAATAACTTTGCGATCCGGATCCGCCGTCTTTGCGTAGATCGACTTGCCGAACTGATCGCTCTCCAGCCGCTTCGTCGGTTCGGCATCCGGCGGCCGCGCCAGCCGGCCGCGCGCCAGCGGACTCCACGGAATCACGCCTACGCCCTGGTCCAGGCACAGCGGCAGCATCTCGCGCTCTTCCTCGCGGTAAATCAGGTTGTAGTGTGGCTGCATGCTCACAAACTTCGCCCAGCCGTTTTTCGCCGAAGTATAGAGCGCCTTCGAGAACTGCCACGCCCACATGGACGACGCGCCGATATACCGGACTTTTCCGGCACGCACCACGTCGTTCAGCGCTTCGAGCGTCTCTTCGATCGGCGTGGTCTTGTCCCAGCGATGGATCTGATAGAGATCGACATAGTCGGTTCCGAGCCGCCGCAGGCTTTCGTCCAGTTCAAAGAAAATCTCCTTGCGTGACAGCCCGCCGCCGTTCGGTCCATCGCGCATCACGCCGTTCAGCTTGGTCGCGATGACCATATCTTCCCGCTTCGCATTCGCTTTCAGCCAGCGCCCCACCACTCGCTCGCTGTCGCCGTTCGCGTAGACGTTCGCTGTGTCCCAGAAGTTGATGCCAAGATCCAGCGCCTGGCGGAAGAACGGCTGGCTTTGCTCCTCGTTCAAACTCCAGGCCTGGCTCCCGGGCCGCAGCGGCTGCCCCGCCGGCGGCACGCCATAGGACATGCACCCCAGGCAGATTCGCGAAACCTTGACGCCCGTCTTCCCCAGATTCACGTATTCCACTGCACCCTCCTCAATTTACGACTGCTTCTAGTGTCCAAGTCATATGTCGGGCTTTCAGCCCTCGCGATTATGCCTGGAACGCTACCTGGGGCTGCGCCCCAGGCTGGTATATGTCGGGCCTTCGGCCCTGTTTCAATTCCACGAATTAATGACTTAGAACATTATGCTTCCATTGCGACACTATGCTTCCATCGCGCCGGAGTAGACGGCCATGCCCGCGACGGCATCCACGCCCATGGCGTCCAGCGCGTCCACCTCGCTCCGTTCTTTGATGCCGCCCGCGACGATCAGCTGCTTCGCTGTACACGCACGCAACACCGCGGCCACGTCCAGCGGAAAGCCCTGCATCGTTCCCTCGGTATCGACGTGCGTGTAGAGGAACGCTGCGCACGAGTCCTCGAGCCACGTCACCGCTTCCTCCGGCGTCAGGTCCACCGAGTCCTTCCAGCCCTTCACTGCGACGCGGCCGCCCTTGGTGTCCACCGAGAAGCAGAGCGCATCCTCGCCCAGTGCGCGCTTCAGTCCTTCGGCGAATTCGAGCTTGATCAGCCTGTGCCGCCGCTTCTCAGTCTCTTCCGCAACGCCAAACAGGCTCGACCCGAAGATCACCCGTCGCGCTCCCGCGTCCAGCAGGCGGCGGCCATCCTCGGGGGTCTTCAGCCCGCCGCCGACCTGGCACGGCAGCCGCCCGCAGATCATCTCGATCAGAGCGCGATTCTCGCCCTGCCGCATCGCCGCATCCAGGTCGATCAATTGCACCAGCGGATACTTCGCGAAGCGCTCAATCCAATACTCAAAATCGTCAAACGCCAGCTTCAGCTTTTCGCCCTGGACGAGCTGCACAATGCGCCCGCCCATCAAATCGATGGAAGGTATCAACATGACTCTATTGTCGCAGCAACCGGGGCGGCAGCGCCTGACTCACCATGGGCTGCCGGCAACGCGTTGCCGGGTATGATGGCACTGGTGAGCGCGCACTACACTGGCCGCCTTGCTCCGTCTCCGACCGGGCTGCTGCATCTCGGCCACGCCGCTACGTTCTGGAGTGCCTTCACCCGGGCCCGCGATGCGCAGGGCACGCTGCTGTTGCGCAACGAGGACCTCGACCCGCAGCGGTCGCGCGCGGAGTTCGTCGATGCGATGCTCGAAGACCTCGCGTGGCTGGGCATCGCGTGGCAGCCACCGATGCTGTCACAGTCCGAACGCCTTCCTTTCTACCGTGCGGCGTTTGAACAACTGCTTCGCGCCGGCCACATCTACCCCTGCACCTGCAGCCGCAAGGACCTCGCGCGGATGATGCACGCGCCGCACGATGAAGACGACGAACCGCTGTACGACGGCCGCTGCCGTCCCATGCAGCCCTCAAGCCTGATCGCCGCCAACTACCGCTTCCGCGTGCCAGACGGCGAGATGATCCGCTTCGACGATGGCAACCTTGGCCCGCAAGACTTCACGGCCGGCGTCGACTTTGGCGACTTCCTGGTCTGGCGTAAACCTGTTCCCGGCGATCCACAGGAAGGCGGACTACCCAGTTACCAGCTGGCCTGCGTTGTTGACGATGGCGCGATGGGGATCACCGAAGTTGTCCGCGGCGCCGACCTGCTGAAGTCCACCGCCCGCCAGATGCTGCTGCAGCGCGCCCTGGGGCTGCCGGGCGTTGCGTACTTCCACACCGCACTGCTGCGCGATGAAAACGGCGTCCGCCTGGCCAAGCGCCACGATGCGCTCGCCCTGCGCACTCTCCGCGAACAAGGCGTCGCCCCGGAGGAGGTTCGCGCGCGATTCGGGTGAAGACTGTGCCGGGCAAGAGTCGAGGCTGAAAAAGATCCGTGCCACGCGAAACCAAGACCCGGGGTTAAAACCCCGACTGGATTGGCTCGGGTCTACCGCGCGCTAAAGCGCGCTGCTAATCCGAAAAACGCGCCGCCGAGTTTTTCAGCATCCTCCAAAGCCCGGGTGTTGAAGCCGGCACCGAAGTGCCGGCCTGCCGGATGCCGGAGTTTTCAGCATCCTGTGGTGCGCAGAGCCTACTCTTCGTGGGCCAGCTTTTCGCCGCTGGGGCCGATCTGGATCTCGCCCTTCTTTGTGCCCTTCAGCGTTGCTGCTTCGTACGCGACCAGCTTGCCCTTCTTGGTCAGCGACTCTACCTTGGTGATCTTCGCTCCTGCTGCCTTCGCCGTCAGCGCGCCTTGCACGTTGGCCGGGAGCGTGTTCATTGCCACTTCGTCCTCGATCTCCAGCAGCGTTCCGTCCTTCGCGATGGCGATATCGCGGCCGTGGCCGTCGACCGTCATTTCCACTTCGTACTCGAAGACGCCGTCCTCGGTCTCGGACGAAATGCCCTTGATGGTTGCGCCCTGCGACTGCTCGGCGACTGTCTTCTCCACTGCCTTCGGCAGCGCGGAACGCTCGACCTTCTTCTCTGCCGACTCCGCCAACGCCGCTGCAAACATCGTTGCCATTACCGCCAAGAAGTGCATTCCTCGGATGGCCATGGTGTTCCTCCTCCTCTTGCGTGCTGAGGATGATGCTGCTCCGGCTAGCTTAATTTCCCCTGAGAGCAGGGATGAGTTTTCGAGGTACGAGGTTTGGGCGGCGGTCTGGAGGTTCTAGCCGCTGTCGGGCATATTTTTTTCTCGGTAACCTGGTGTTTTGTTGCAAGGACTGCGGTTGTGGGTGGGGAGTCCCTTTGGAGTAACGGGGGGTGCTCCTTAACGAAGAAAGCCCCGGCAGCGGCCGGGGCTTTGTTTTAACTCTATTAACAGAATAGCAGGTTGAGCATAACTCCTATGACAAGTTTATTCCTTGTGGAATGAGGGAGATATGGGGTCTCTGGCTTGACTTGAAGTTTTGCTGGGTTTTTGGTCAGTTGTCAGTTGTCAGTTGTCAGTTGTCAGTTGTCAGTTGTCAGTTGTCAGTTGTCAGTTGTCAGTTGCTGGATGCAAACGCAAAGACAAGGGCAACTACGGAGATTCTGGATCTCGGTCCAGAACGACGGGCTTCGCCCACTCAAGCAGATGGGCACCCGGCGCACTCTGCGCGAACAAGGCCTCGCGTCGGCGGAAGTTCGGGCTCGGTTCGGGTATGAGGTATGAGGTATGAGCTGTGAGGGTTGAGCTGTGAGGGTTGAGCCTTGAACACGTTGGGGTTAGGGCATGTCGGAGATGGCGTAGTAGCCCTTGCGGGTCTGGACCTTGAGGCTCTTGCCGCAGCTGAGGTCGATCTTGCGGTAGGTGCCGTCGGCTTTGAAGTTGGTGGGCGTGTAGCTGGCGAGGTATTGGGTGCGGAGCTCGTCCTGGATCTGCTGGAAGGCGTCTTCGAGCCTTTTGCCGTTGTTGCCGACGTTGATGACGCGGCCTCCGGTTTCGCTGGCGAGCTTGTCCATGTCGCGGGCGCCGGAGTCGGCGAGGTTCCAGCCGCCGCCGTAGAAGCCGTGGTCGGCGATGAGGATGACGTAGATGATGGTGTTGGCGCGCTGGGCGGCTTCGATGGAGGACTTGAGGGTTTCCTGCGAGCCCTGGTCGCCGCCGTCGGTGAGCAGGACGAGGATCTTGCGACCGGCCTCCTGGGAGAGTTTGTCGTGGGCGGCGAGGTAGACGGCGTCGAACAGGAGGGTTCCGCGTGGATTTCCGTTGCCCGTGACGGAGCCGGTGCCGGCGCCGGTGTTGATGGTGGCCTTGTTGAGGGCGTGCTGGATCTCGCTGGCGCGGTTGGTATAGTCGGCGAGTAGATCGACGTTAATGTCGAAGGAGATGAGGAAGGCCTCGTCCTTGGGGGTGAGGACGTTGCGCAGGAAGGTGGCGCCGGACTGCTGCTCGAGCGGGAGGACGTTCTGCTGGGAGCCGGAGGTATCGAGCAGGAGGCCGATGGTGAGCGGGAGATTCTTTTCCTTGGTGAAGTTCTTGATGGTCTGCGGGCTCTTGTCCTCGAGGAGCGTGCAGTCTTCCTTGACGAGGTTGGTGATGAAGCCGTCCTTGTCGCGCGCGGAGAAGAAGAGGTTCACGAGGTTGACATTGACCTTGATGGCGGGCGAGTCGATGTCGGCCAGGGGCTGCCCGGGGGCGTCGGAGGCGGGCGGCGGCCCTCCGGGCGAGGGGGCTTCCTGGGCGGAGAGCGAAGGGGCGCAGAGAAGCAGCGGGAGCAGCGCGAGTCGGAATAGGGTCGCAGTGAGGAACGAGGGGCGCATATCGGTATTAGACGACGAATCGACAACTAAGACGACGAAGAGACGTCGAATCGGGAGGAATGTGAGCATTTTAGCGCCTGGGGGAGACCTGTGGATCGACAGGCCGCGTCTAACCGGGTGAAGAGTAAAAGTTGGAGCGGTGGCCGGATGACGGGCCGGCGCGCCCGCTGGTACTCTGATACATGGATGGCACGGGGGTTCGGATTGAGAAATAGTGTTTGGGCAGGGTCGCTGGCGTTGGCGATGTTCGGCGCACTGGGACAGCCGCAGGGGCAGCAGAC
>Ga0207416_1005111_pt1 | contig 10687 bp, 8 predicted proteins | sample PaiPotPPM11metaG_FD_184107 | JGI IMG/M metagenome (GOLD analysis project Ga0207416, IMG submission 184107) | Iron sulfur acid spring bacterial and archeal communities from Banff, Canada, to study Microbial Dark Matter (Phase II) - Paint Pots PPM... ...
ATGCGAACTCCAGTTCGCGGCCGCTCTCGCCGAAATTCACAGACGGTCTGATCGAGATCCTCGCGCGGGCCGCGTAAATCGAGCTATCCCGCGTCAGAAGTAACGCAGGAAACTGCGAAAGTCCACTTTATAGTTCGGGTCCTTTATGAATTGGGCGACGCAGATCGCGGCCCGAGTCGCCAAGACCGCCGCGTCGCTCCTCTGCCGGCTCGTGGCCCCGGTTGTCCAACCGCCCCATGCAAAGCCGACGATCGTTGTGATGACCGCCCCGCAAATAAGGCCCCAAGCTCCAAACTTAAATTTTTCTCCAGTTCCCGGTTTCGTTGACATACCTTGCGGAGCAAGACGTTTTTTCTCCTGTTCGTCTAGTTCTTCGCCCTTTTTCCGAATTCGCTCCTCTGGCGTGCTCACGCACATCCCCCCAGCCCTACTCTGGTACCACGTGGCTCATTCGCGCGGGTCTGCTGAAACCCTCGGCAGCTCCTGCCGCCTTCGTGCAGGCTCGCTGCGCTTCGACGCACCCCCCTGGCATGGGCTGGAGCCGTGGAAGCATGCGCCGGCGGAGGTAAAGCCCCGGATCCGGACCGATGAGGCCCCTTACCGGCTTCGCTTCTCCGCTCAAACAAGCGTACACTAAAAGTTGCTCCCCTTCCTTACGTCCACGGCCATGCCCCCGGCACTCGGTCGGCTCCTCGGAGGAGAAGGCACCTAATCGCAGCCTGTGGGACCACGCAGTGATCACGGAGCGCGGCCGCGACTACTTGGTGGGTCAGGGCCGGTAGCCCTGAGCCGGTCCACCGTGAACCATAGAACGTCGGAGGTGACTATATGATTCTCATGAGACGGCCGATCTTTGATGAGGACTTGCAAGAGATGCGTCGCCAACTTGGTGGACTCCTGAATGCTGTGCCGGCGACGTGGACGCGCGAGAGCATCGGACCTGAAATGGAGTGGCAGCCGCCGGTTGAGATGTTCGAAAATGCGCATGAGGTGGTGATCAAGGCGGCGCTGCCCAACGTCGATCCGAAACAGGTGGACATTACCATCACCGACGACGCCGTCACGTTAAAGGGGTCGACTAAGGACGAAGGGCAGCGCGACGGGCAGAAGGACTGCAACTATTATCGGCGAGAGTTGCAATATGGAGCATTTCTCAGGACCGTGCCTCTTCCCACAGAGGTGAAAGGGACTGAGGCAACGGCATCCTACAATGATGGGATGCTCGAAGTAAGACTGCCAAAGTCGGACCGAGCCAAGAATACGACCGTCAAGGTTGAAGTCAAGTAGCATAGACCATGCCGTCGGGAGGGAGCGTGAGCGCGCTCCTCCCGCACGGCACGAAATAGGCACGGAACTGCTCGATGCGCTGTCGGGCCGAAAGGTCCGGTCATCGGGCCTGTGTCTTCCACGTTAGTTCGGATCACCCACGAGAATGAACGGCGCCCACAGGTACGGGCTCGCGCCCGAACGGAGCCGGCCGCTGCCGTCGCGATAGCCCTGGGTGCGGAGCGTCTCCTTGGCGCGCCGCAGCGCTTCGCCCTTGCTCAGGCCGTCCTTGAGCCCACGATAAAACTCGACCATGAGCGCCGCCGTCGCGGGATCCGAGACGCTCCACAGGCTTACCACGACGGTCGGCGTACCCGCGTACATGAAGGCGCGGGTGAGCCCGATGAGACCTTCTCCCCTCACCTGCTCGCCGAGTCCGGTCTGACACGCCGACAGCACCACGAGGTCGGCGTTCAAGCGAAGGTTCAGCACCTCGCTCATCTGCAAAAATCCGTCGTCTTTCGGATCGCCGACGAGCGACAGCACGAGCGCCGGCTCGGAACGGGCTCCGGGGATCTCGTTGCCCAGCAGTCCGTGGGTCGCAAAATGCACGTACCGATACTTCGCAAGATCGCCGCTCTCGCTGAGCTGCTTCACCACGGTCTCTTGCGCCCGCGCGCGCAGGTAGAGGTCTCCGCCGGCCTCCGTGGCGCCGAACAGCTCGCCGATCTTTCTGGCCTCGTCCCCGGTAAACGGCAGGCGGCCGAGCTGCACGCCGGCCAGTCCCGTCGCGGCCCCCCGCTCCGCCGCCGCGATCTCGTCCGCGCCGCGGTTCATCGGCATGCCGCGCGCGTCCGATTCGGAGGGCGAGTACACCGGATCGGCAAAGGCCAGAAACGGCTTCCGGGGCGCGGCCGGCGTCCGGGGTTCCTTGCGGAGAAGCGCGAGCAGCGACGCCGACTGCACGTACGCCACGGCGTACGTCCCGCCGACGTAACGTGGAGCCGCGCCGGCGTCCTCTACGAGCGCCTCAAACGGCAGGGTCAGCAGCGGCCCGTGCGGTACGATGAACACCGTCTTCGCCCCGGCCAGGTCCGCCTGCACGGGCTCCATCAGGTCCCGATACAGATCGTGCGCCACCTTCACGTCGAACCCCGCCGCGGCCGCCGGCGCCTGGGGGTTCGCGATGGGCACGGCGCGCGCGTCGGCAAGCTGTGCCCGCAGGCGCGCGGCCAGCGCGGACACGTCCGCCGCCGCGGCCGGCAGACGGCGCAGCTCGACGGCGCGGCCCGGCCGGACCACCCACACGGCCGAGACGTCCCCCGTGATAAAGTACTCCAGCAGCACTTCTCCGGGGCGCAGGACCCGCGGCGCGCTCGCCGCGTCCACCACCGCCGGGTGGGCGAGCTCCGCGTACTTCGGGTAGCGGGCGGCGAGCGTCTGGCGAACGTCTTGGAGCTGCTTCTCCAGATCGAGACGCCGCCGCAGCAGCGAAGCGGCCTCGGGAGAGTTCGGCGCCGCGGCGGCCTGCTGGGCGGTGACCTGGGCGAGCGCCGTCCCGAGCGCGTTCTCCTGAGCGAGCAGCTGCGGGTCGACGGCCGCGCCGGCCTGGGCCTCGGCCATGAGGTCCAGCATCCCGCGCGCCCGCCCGCGCTCCGCCACGTTGAACGCTTCGACGGCGTCCGGCGCGGTCGGGGCGGACGCGCGCTGGATCAGGAGTGCCGTCAGCCCATCGTAAACTTCGATCTTGTCGCCGAGGAATCCGACGCGCTGCTCGGACCGGTCGATGCCGCCGCGAATCCGCTCGATGACGTCGATGACGGTCCGGTAGCCGTCGATCGCCTCCTGCGTTCTGCCGAGCCGCCTGAGGCTGAGCACGCGTCCGTAGGCCGACCACCACAGCGACTTCAGGTCGGCCCCGCGCTGCGCGGCCTGGTAGGCCGCGGTGTACGACTGCAGGGCCTCCGCGTTCTGCCCCTTCGCGTAATACACGTCGCCGAGCGAGATCTGCATCTCGATCTCTAAGGCCAGCAGGTGGTACTGCCGGGCGAGCGCGAGCGCCTGCTCGAAGTCCGTGCGCGCGTCGTCGTTCTGCCCGAGACGCAGCATCGTCTCGCCCAGCCCGGCCAGCGCGACCGTTTCATACGCCGGATTGCGCTGCTGGCGGAAGAGGTCGACGGCCTGCGACAGCATCTCCCGTGCGATCGGATACTGCCGCATGTTCTTGGCCGTGAGGCCGAGGCTGAGGAGGGCGAGGGCCTCTCCATCACGGTTCTCGGGCGGCCGGCGGAAAAGATCCAGCGCCTGCTTCTTCAACGCGTACGCCTGCCGCAGATCTCCGAAGTCGGTCACCAGCGTGCCCAGGAAGAGCAGGGTGTTCGCCTCGCCGTCGCGGTCCTGCACGTCGCGGAAGATGGCCAGCGCCCGGTTCCAGACGTCGGTGACGCGCGCGTACGCGCCCTGCGCCAAATACACGTGGCCGAGGGACTGCAGGGCATACGCTTCGGAACGGCGATTGCCGGTCTGCTGAAACAGCATCTGCGCGCGCGTCAGCGCGTCGACGGCGGGCGCGTAATCGTTGAGCGCGAACAGCGCCCGGCCGAGCTGCAGCAGCGTCGATGCCTCGCCGGCGGCGTCGTGGAGCTGATTGAACAAAAGCGCGGACGCCAGCAGGGTGTCGCGGGCGCCCACGGCATCGTCGAGCCGCAGCTTCGCGTACCCCATGAGGTACAGGGTATCGGCCTGGCCGGCACGGTCGCCCGCGGCCCGCTGCAGGGCGAGCGCGTGCGTGAGGGCGTCGAGTGCCTCGGCGTACCGCTGCTCGCTCAGCAGGCGGTTTCCGAGCGCCGTCCATTCGTCGGCCGAGGCCGGCGCGGGCGACTGCGCGACGGCGGCCGGGGCGGCGGCGGCGCCTCGGACCGGCAGCGCGGCCGGCGGAACGAGGATCGCGACCGCGGCAAGCGCGGCGGCGGCGGTTTTCAGCGCGGTCCCGGATCCGCGGCGCGGCCTGCGCCCGGCGTGGCTCGTCATCGCGGCGCCCGGTCGACCCAAAAGACGAAGGTTTTCGATGCCCAGTCGTCCTGCCCGCACCCGACCGGCTGCCCGCGGCTCTGGGCCTGAGCCGCGGGTGAGACGAACTGGTACCCGGTCTGCTCGAGCGAGTGCAGGTTGATGGGATGCGTCGACACGACCACCTTGTAAATCTCCCTGCCCCGCTGAAAGTCCGGCATGCCTCGCGGGATCACTTCCTTGAACGATGCGGTCCACGGCGCGGCTCCCGGCATGATCTGCTGCCCGGTGTCGCCTTGTTCCGGCACCACGACGATCGTGCCGTCCACCGCCACGTTGACGATCGCGGCGTACAGCCGGCACGCTGTGGCGTTCACCTGAAAATCGATCCGGTCGCCGTCGTCCGCGGAAAAGGCCCGCAGCACCGGCTGGCCGTTTCGCTGCGGGACCGGGGTCCGCCCCGTCGTCCACGTCGCGGAGAACTGCAGGCGGCTCGCCGGATTGTCGAGCGCGGCCACGGACCTGACCCGCGCGTACTTGTCGATATTGCCGAGGATGATGCCGGCGCTTGCCGGATCCCCCGCCGCGAGCCTGCCGCTGATCGGATCCCCGCTCGCCAGCACCGCCTGGACGGATCCGGCGGGGCCCGCCGCCGGCAGGACCGCGACGTCGTAGGCGCCTGTGGTCAGCTGCGGCGCGAACGGACTCGCCCGCAGCTCCTTCGTCACGTCCGTGACAAACCCGGCGGGCAGTCCGGGACCCACCTTCACGCGGAGCGGCGCGGCCTGCTTGTGAATCCGCTCGACGGCGTGCGATCCGGGAGGCGCGGATCCCGACAACAGCTGCGCCGTCGCGCTCCCACTCTCGACCCGCTGCACCCGGATCGTCCCGATCGGCTTCGTCGTCGCCGTGAATGAAAAATCGGCGGCGGGGTACACGTCGTACTCGGACCCGACGGTGACGCCCGCGGTCTGGCCGGCGGGCAGCGCCACCGAGGCCGGCTGTCCGGACGGCGCGGCCGCGGACCCGACGACGAGATACGGCCGTTGGTCGCGGATCTGGCCGCCGAAGAGGGCCAGATCCGGCTCGCCTTCCAGCACGGGCAGCTGCGCGCCGTTCTCTTCGCCGAGCACCCGGGCGGCCACGGGCTCCATCAGCTCCCGGTACGTCGTGTCCGATCGCGTGCTCGGGCTCCGCAGCGCGTCCACGAGCGTGCGGGTGAAGACGCCGTTGCTCCCGTCGAGCGTCTCGTGCGACGCCTGATCCTCCCGCGCCGCGGCGAGCAGCACGTAGCGGCGGTTGATCGTGAACCACGACTGGTCGCCGGCGGCGGGGCCGCGGCTGCCGCCCGGCTGGACCGGCACGATCTTCCGATACGTCGCCTGCACGCCCGGGCGCGTGTCGGGGTCGATGCCGCGGGCCGCGGCGGGCGCGCCGCGCACGCGCGATCCCGAATTGCAGCTGTCGAGCACGATCGTCAAGTTGAGCGGCTGCCGCGCCAAGGCGCCGGTCACGAGCGCGGCGAGCTCGGGCGTCACGATGTCGACGCCGGAGCCCGCAAGATCCCGGCTGTCCGTCGGCACGAGCGTCCGCGTGCGCGCCGGCGACCGCGGGTCGGTCCAGAGCGACCCGTGCCCGGCGTACGCGAAGACGAGAATGTCTCCGGCGCGTGCCTCCTCGATCAAATACCGCCGGAACGCGTTTGTGATCGCCTGTTTGCCGACCGCCCCCGGCAGGCAGGCGACCTGCAGGTCGAGCCCGGACGGACACTGGCCCGGCAGCGGGCTCAGGAGCAGGTGGATGTCCTGCGCGCGGAACCCGAACTTGGCGGATGCGAGGGTCCGTCCCAACAGTACCGCGTCGTTCACCGCGCCGCGCAGCTGCTGGTACGGGTTGAGGTTCGGGTAATAGTTGATGCCGACGATGACCGCCACTTTTCGGACCGGCGCGGGAGCGGATGCCGCGCGGGAGCCGGGATCGCCGGCCGCCACGCACAGCGCCAGCACGATCAGCCCCGGAACCGCACGCCGGATCATCCCCCGCCTCCGGTCTCGATGGGGCGGGCGGCTACGGCTTGGTGGTCGGATCGGCCGGCTTCGCAGGCTGGGTGGTTTGGGGGATCGAGCAAATCTTCGCGCCCAGGATGCAGTCGTAGTCGGGCCACGTACGCCTCTCGAGCTCCCCGACCATGCGCGCGCGCGCTTCGGTGCTCAACAGCGCGCGTTGAGTCTGCGCCTGGTTGATCATGTCGATGATCTTGAGCGGATCGATGGGAAGGCCCGGCAGCAACACGCCGCCGGATGATGCGCTCGCGGTCGCCGTCGCGGACCCGGCCGCGCCCCTTCCGGTCGCGCCGCCGGCGCTGGCCTGCACCTTTTGATCTCTGAGCGACCGGGCCGTCACGGCGAGCGCATCGAGCTTGGACATCGCCAGGCGCGCCTGATACCGCTGCGGGAACGTCTCGACAAACGCGGTCGCGGCTTTGTTGGCCTCCTGCGCCCGCGTCGCGTAGGCCGGCCAATCTTCGACCCTGCTGTTCGACGTGAGCACCAGCACGATCGTCCCGATCCACGCGTTCCATTTTGCCTGGGCGTCGTTGTAATCTTGCCGCGCGGCGTCGAAATCATCTCGGGCGCCGGCGTACGCCACCTGCGCCGCGGCCTGCGCGCGGCAGTAGTCCGCGGCCGGTGACGACGGCGCCTGGGTCAACTGAGCGCAGTTTACCGGCGCCGGTCCCGCCGTGGTGAGGTCCTGACCGATCTGGTCCAGCGTCGCGGAGACGCCGGCGAGATAACGCACGTCCGCGATCGCCTGGTTCCGGTACAGTTCCGCCGCGTAGAAGTACTGCCACATGTCGGACGGGATCTTCAAATCCGGGACGTTGACGCAGCCGGCCGCGACGATCGAGACCAAAAGCACCCCGAGGACCCTGAGCGGCATCAACCCGTCCCCCCGTCGGTTCGGATCACCAGCCGAGGGTCGGCGTTTCGAGAATCGCCGAGTGAATCCTGCTCTAGAGATCGCCGTCGCGGCGACTATGGAATTCAAACTTGTGAAGGCGAAGGGTTACAACTCGGTGGACGCGGCGGCCGCGGGCCCCACCGCGGCAACGAGCAGCGTTCTCTCTTCGGGAGGCTGGCCGGCGGCCTGAGCCTCCGGGAGACCCGCCTCCGGATCTCTCTTCGGCGCAGCGGGCGTCCTCCGTGGTCCCACGTGAAGCTTTCCCAACGCGAGCTCTTCCATCGCTATGAGCACGGGATTGCGCATCGTCGTCTCGATGGCCGGGAGATCCCCCGCAATCAACTGCTCGGCTCGAGCGGCCACGACGTTCACGAGGGCATAGGACGGTGAGACCTTGGCAAGCAGTTCCTCGAGCGGGCGTGTGCGCATTTAGCCTACCGACCCCTCCATTTCCATCTGGATCAAGCGGTTCAACTCCACGCTGTACTCCATCGGCAGCTCCCGGGAGATCGGCTCGATGAAACCGCGGACGATCAAGCTCATCGCCTCGTCCTGGTTCACGCCGCGGCTCATCAGGTAGAACAACTGCTCGTCCGAGACCTTCGAAACGGTCGCCTCGTGGGTCACTTCCACGTCGCTCTCATCGATCTCCATCGTCGGATAGGTGTCCGACCGGGACTGGTCGTCCAGGATTAGCGCGTCGCATCGCACCGCGCACTTGCTGCCGTGCGCGCCCGGGTGGATCTTCACGAGCCCGCGGTAGCCGGCGCGGCCGCCGGACTTGCTGATCGACTTGCTGACAATGGACGACTGCGTGTGCGGCGCGGCGTGGATCACCTTCGCGCCGGGGTCCTGGTGCTGCCCCTCGCCGGCAAAGGCGATCGAGAGGATCTCGGCCTTCGCCCCGGGCTCCACCATATAGACACTCGGGTACTTCATCGTCAGCTTGCTGCCGAGGTTGCCGTCCACCCACTCCATCGTCGCGTCGCGGTACGCCACCGCGCGCTTCGTCACGAGGTTGTAGACGTTCTTCGACCAGTTCTGGATGGTCGTGTACCGGACGCGCGCGCCTTCCTTGACGATGATCTCCACGACCGCGCTGTGCAGCGAATCGCTCGTGTAGGTCGGGGCGGTGCACCCCTCCACGTAGTGAAGGTAGGAGCCTCGTTCCGCGATGATGAGCGTCCGCTCGAACTGGCCCATGTTCTGCGCGTTGATCCGGAAGTACGCCTGCAGCGGAACGTCGACGTGCACGCCCTCGGGGACGTAGACGAAGGACCCGCCGCTCCACACCGCGCTGTTGAGCGCGGAGAATTTGTTGTCCTCGGACGGGATGACCGTGCCGAAGTACTCCTTGACGATGTCCGGATGCTCCCGCAGGCCCGAGTCCATGTCGAGGAAGATCACGCCCTGCTTGGTCCACTCTTCGCGCAGGCTGTGGTAGACGACCTCGCTCTCGTACTGCGCGCCGACGCCGGCCAGGTATTTCTTCTCGGCCTCGGGGATCCCCAACCGGTCGAAGGTCTTCTTGATGTCCGCGGGGACCTCGTCCCACGTCTTGCCCTGGTTCTCCATCGGCTTGACGTAGTAGTAGATGTCGTCGAAGTCGATCTCGCCGACGTTGCCGCCCCAGGCCGGAAGCGGTTTCTTCTCCCACACTCCGAGCGCGTGGAGCCGCAGCGTTCGCATCCAGTCGGGCTCGCTCTTCATGTGGGAGATCATCTCCACGATCTCGCGGTCGAGGCCCTTGCGGGACTTGAACGCGTACTTGTCTTCGGGATCGTGGAAGCCAAACTTATACTGGTCGAGATCCGCGCCGATCGGCTGCGTCACCACCATGATGCAGACTCCTCCCGGTTCATGCCTTGCTCAACATCCCGGCCCGCCCCGTGACGGCAGTTGCGCTAGAGACTCTGGCGCAACAAGTAGTCGCGGCCGCGATCCGTGATCACCACGTCGCCCAATCCGCTCCGAACCCGCTTCCACGTGGCCAACCCGTAATCGGCGCAGTAGAGCAGATGGCGGTCCACGGCCTCCCGCGCCAGGCCGAGCCGCTCACCGAGCGCGACACTGTTCGCGCCGGCCGACTGATCCCGTAACGACGCCAAGACCCGGTTCCGTTCGTTGTCGAGCGCCATGGCCGTCCTCCCTCACGCTCCTGACTTGTGGTTGAACAGCGGCTCCAACAGCCGGGTGAACTCCATCGGGAAGATGAACTTGGACGCCGGACTGGCGCCGAGCGCCTTGAGCGTCTCCAGATACTGCAGGCTCATCGTGTTGGCGTCCACCGTGTGCGCCACGGTGAAAATCTTGTCAAGAGCCAGCGAGAACCCCTCAGCGCGGAGGATCGCCGACTGCCGTTCGCCCTCCGCCCGCAAGATCGCCGCCTGCTTCTCACCCTCGGCGATCGTGATCGCCGCCTGCTTGGTCCCATCGGCTTCGGTCACGAGCGCCCGGCGAGTCCGCTCCGCGGACATCTGGCGGGTCATGGCATCCTGCACGTCCTTGGGCGGGGTGACCTCGCGGATCTCCACGGTCGTGACCTTGACGCCCCACCGCTCGGTCACCTCGTCCAGCTTCGCCCGCATCTCCTGGTTGATCTGGTCCCGCTTGGCGAGCACGTCGTCGAGGCTGAGGTTGCCGATGACGGCCCGGAGGCCCGTCGTGGCGATCCCCTGGGCCGCCCCCGCAAAGTTGCCGACCTGGATGACCGTCAGCGCCGCGTCGAAGACCTTCCAGTAGATCAGAAAGTCGATGGAGATGGGGGCGTTGTCGCGCGTGATGCACGTTTGCGCGGGGATCTCGAGGAAGGCCTCCCGCAAATCGACGAGCACCGCCCGGTCCGTAATGGGAATCAGGAACACCACGCCGGGTCCTTTTTGCCCGAGGCTGCGTCCCAGGCGGAACACGACGTACCGCTGGTACTCTCGAGCGATTTTGATCGAGGAGCGCAGCAGGAGGAGGACGATGACGGCGACCGCCACGATGACGGTGAGTCCTGTGGACACTATTCTGAGACCCCGTGATGGCCGGCCTAGTTTCAGCTCCGCGAACTGCGCGCCATCACAGTGTTAAACATAACATCACGATGCGCTGGGGGCTGAGCAAAACTGCTCACGTTGCCGGGGTCGGGAACGGCCGGCAAGAGGATGCGGCCGATGTGGACGCCGCTATGCGGCGGGTCAGGAATCCGGGGTCTTGTCGTAGAGAATGACGTTCAGGAGGGTACTGTGAATATTCAATCCACCGTTGTAATGGATGAAGCCCAACCGCCGAAACTTGTTCATGAAGTAGCTCACTCTCGACCGTGTCGTACCCACGATGTCCGCGAGCGTTTCCTGGCTGATCTTCGGCACGATGGTTTCCGGTTTGCCGTCTTTGCCAAACTGCGCCAGCAGCAGGAGCGTCCGGGCCAGCCGCTTCTCGCTCGAATTGAACAGTTGGTCGACAA
>Ga0207416_1005112_pt1 | contig 10684 bp, 11 predicted proteins | sample PaiPotPPM11metaG_FD_184107 | JGI IMG/M metagenome (GOLD analysis project Ga0207416, IMG submission 184107) | Iron sulfur acid spring bacterial and archeal communities from Banff, Canada, to study Microbial Dark Matter (Phase II) - Paint Pots PPM... ...
GCCGAGCTGAACATCCGGCACTCCCGACGCCACATGCCGACCCGACGGATCGCCCTCGGCGACGCGTACCTCCCGCTCAGCGGCCCCGGCTGGGGAGCGGTGCTCCTCGGCGCGGTGGTCGCCGAGCACCTCCCGGAGCTCGACGAGGAGCAGGCCGAGCTGCTGCCCCGCCTCGTCCACGACGCCCGCGACGGGCTCTCGGTCCCGCGCATCGCGCTCCGCTACCGCCTCCAGACCGACACCCACGGCCTCGACCGGTCCCGGCACCGGATCGTGAGCGAGGCGGAGCTCGGCGCCCCACCCTCGATCGTGCTCGAGCTCGACCGCCACGGCGCCGGCGTTCCCCAGCTGCTCGGCGCGGTGATGGCGGCCGCCGCGCTGCCGCCCTCGGCCCGACGGACGGCGCTGCGGGCGATCGAGGGTGCGATCGCTCGTCCCGTTTTGCCCGACGGGCTGGTCATCCGCCGGCTCATCGAGGGGATCCCCGGTCTGCAGCCCTTCGCGCCGCACTCCGTCAACGGCGACGGGGGCGGCGGCAACGGCTGGGCCGGCATCCCGGCCGAGCGGCGGTGGGCGATGGAGGTCCTCGGCCTCGGGGCCGACATGACGGTCGAGCGCCACGACGTCCAGGCCCGCTTCCGCCGGCTGGTGCGGCTCGCCCACCCCGACCACGGGGCGTCGCGCGACGGCGCCGCCGAGCGGCTCGCCGAGCTCAGCGAGGCGCGCGAGCTGCTCCTCGCGCACACCGGGGCGCCAGAGTCGGCGAGCGCGGGGGCGAGCGGGTAGGTTCCCGCTCCCATGGCGACCCGGGCGCTGCACGTCGCGGTCACCGGAGCCGCGGGCCAGATCGGGTACGCGCTCGTGCACCGGATCGCGGCCGGTGAGCTCCTCGGCGACGACCAGCCGGTCGTGCTGCGGCTGCTCGAGATCGAGCCCGCGATGCCGGCGCTCGAAGGCGTGGTCATGGAGCTCGAGGACGGCGCCCACCCCCTGCTCGAGGGCATCGAGGCGACCTCGGACGTCAACCACGCCTTCGCTGGCGCCTCGTGGTGCCTGCTGGTGGGGTCGATCCCCCGCAAGGAGGGCATGGAGCGGCGCGACCTGCTGTCGGTGAACGGCGGCATCTTCAAGCCGCAAGGGCGCGCCATCAACGATCACGCCGCCGAGGACGTGCGGGTGCTCGTCGTCGGCAACCCGTGCAACACCAACTGCCTGATCGCCCGGAGCAACGCTCCCGACGTCCCCGACGAGCGCTGGTTCGCGATGACCCGGCTCGACGAGAACCGCGCCAAGTCCCAGCTCGCCAAGCACGCCGGCGTGCCGACGCGCGACGTCACGAACCTCGCGGTGTGGGGCAACCACTCCGCGACCCAGTTCCCCGACTTCTTCCACGCCCGCATCGCCGGCGCGCCCCTCCCCGAGGTCATCACCGACCACGACTGGCTGCGGGGGCCGTTCCTCCAGACGGTGCAGCAGCGGGGCGCGGCGGTGATCAAGGCCCGCGGCGCCTCGTCGGCGGCGTCGGCCGCCCACGCCGCCATCGAGTCGGTCAACAGCATCTGGCGCCGAACCCGCGCCGATGACTGGCACTCGCTCGCGGTGCCGTGTCACGGCGAGTACGGGATCCCCGAGGGGCTCCAGTTCGGGTTCCCCGTGCGCAGCGACGGCTCGTCGTGGAGCATCGTCGAGGGGATCGAGCACGACGACTTCGCGGCCGAGCGCATCAAGATCACCACCGACGAGCTGCTCGAGGAGCGCCAGGAGGTCGCCGAGCTGCTCGGCTGAGCGGGTCCGCGATCAGCGCCGCCCGCTACGGCAGCATGCTCGCGTGGCGGCACCGGAGCTCGACGAGCGCGGGCGCGGGCTCGACCGGGTCGTCAACTTCAGCGACGCGGTGTTCGCCATCGCGATCACGCTGCTGGTGCTGAACCTCAAGGTTCCGCACCTCACCGGGCGCAACATCGACCACCGGCTCCTCGACGCCCTCGGGCACGACGCCGGGCTCCTGGCCGGCTTCGTGATCTCGTTCTTCGTCATCGCCCGCTACTGGATGTCCCACCACCGGCTGTCGATCCTGCTCCGACGGGTCGACACGCCGTTCATCGTCTTGAACCTGCTCTTCCTCGCCTTCATCGTCTTCGTCCCGTTCCCGACCGAGGTCATCGGCGTGTACGGCGGCACGACCACGGCGGCCGTGTTCTACGCCGCCACGATGGTGCCGACCGGGCTGCTCTCGTGGGCGACGTGGGAGTACGCGCTGCGAAGCGGCCTCGACGACGGCCGCGCGCCGGCGGGAACGCTGCGACAAGCGAGGCTGCGGAGCGGGTACCTCGTGACGGTCTTCGCGATCTCGATCCCGGTCGCGTTCGCCGATCCGGCCGCGGCGCAGGTGATGTGGGCGCTGCTGGTGCTGCAGAACCGGTTCGCGATCCGGTTCAGCGGCGTGGCACCGCCAACCCCGGCGCGGCGGACGCGCGCCTAGGACTCGTCGGGCGCCTGCAGCGCCGGCGGTGGGCGCAGCCCGAGCTCGGACCGCAGCGCGCCCAGCCGAGCCTGGGCTTCAGCCGACAGCTGCGCATGTTGGACCTCGAGCATCTTGGTGTCGACCGTGGTCCCGCCCAGCTCCGAGGCGGCCTGGGCGCGGGCCAGGCGGCGCTCGATCTTGGTGCGCACCTCCTCGAAGGAGGGCACGTCTTCGCCGACCGCCTCCGAGAGCTGGCTCATGGCCTTGTTGAGCTGCTCCTGCATGCGGGCCTGGTCGAGCTGACTCAGGAGCTGCTCCCGCTCGGCGAGCTTCTTCTGCAACGCGGCCGAGTTCTGGGTCACGGCCGCCTTCGCCTGCTCCGAGGAGCGCGTGGCGTCGAGCAGCTGGTCGCGGAGCTGGCCGACCTGGGCCTCGAGGCTCACGATCCGGGATGCGAAGCCCTCCGCGGCCTGGTTGAACGTCGTCGCCTTGTCGGCGTTGCCGGCCCGCGCCTCCTGGTCGCTGAGCAGCAGGGCCTGCCGGGCCGACGCGTTCGCGTTCTCGTAGTCCTCCATGGCGCGGTCCAGTCGCAGCTGGGTCTGCTTCTGGTTCGCGATGACGTTGGTGGCCTGCTCGATGAGCTGGCGATGCTGCTGGCGGGCCTCTTTGATCGCCTGCTCGAGCTGGACCTTCGGGTCGGCCTTCTCGTCGAGGCGCACGCCGAGCTTGGCGCCCCAGTACCGCCACCAGCGACGGATTGCGTCCCACATGCCCGAAATCCTACGCCTCGTCGTGCGCGACGGCCTCGCCGGTCGCGGTCCAGCCGTTGCGAGGCCTCAGTTCGAGCGCGCCCCGCGGTCGATCGACCATCCGGGCAGCGCCCGCGATTCGAGCCAGACCTCGACCGCGTCGACGACGCGGTTCGGGTCCTCGAGCTGGGGCGCGTGACCCATCCCGTCGAGCACGTGCAGGTCGACGTCGTGGACCGACGCCGCGTGGCGCGCCGCCTCGAGCGGGACCAGCTTGTCCTCGGCGCCGTGGAGCAGCAGCATCGGGTGCGAGTCGCGGATCGTCGTCATGTCGCGATGAAGCCCGCGGGCCAGGTACGCGACGAGGGAGCGGGCGGCGTCCGCATACGCGGGGGCGGCGTCGGGCCACCGCAGCCGCTCGGTCGTGAGCTCGACAAGGCGCCGGCGCAGCTCGGGTTCGACGAGCTCGGCCCGGCCGACGCTGGTCTGCAACGAGATGTCGACGAGCCGCTGCGGTCCGAGCGCGCGGGCCCGCAGCGCCACGACGCCGGCACCGAGCGCGGGAACGGTCAGGGGCGCGAGCCAGGCCAGCCGCAGCCAGTCGGCCACCCCCGGCCTCGGGTGCGGGACGGCCGGATTGATGAGCACGAGCCCTTCAACCGGCTCGGGGCGCTTGGCGGCCACGCCGATCCCGATGCAGGCCCCCATCGAGTTGCCGATGATCAGCACCGAGCCGAGCGCGTCGAGCAGCCGGTGCACGACGCGATGCTGGGTGGCCAGGCCCGAGCTGCGGCCCCAGGTCCGGGTGCGCCCGAACCCGATGAGGTCGACCGCGGTGACCGTGGCGCCGAGGCGCTCGGCGAGCGGCGCGCCGAACGGCTCCCAGGTCAGGGTGTTCGAACCGAGTCCGTGCAGCAGGAGCACGCGCCGGCCGGGCTTCGCCTCGGCCGGACGCCACTCGACGGTGTGCACCGGAATCCCGTCGACATCGATCGTGCTGGTGGTGCCACGCACGTCGTCGACGGCCGGTCCGGGCATCCGGAAAGCCTACGCGTACGGTGCGGAGATGTCGGATCGCCTCGTCGGCGAGGCCTGGTCGCTCGGGTTCGCGTGCCGGGACGGCACGGGCGGGTTCGTGCGCCTCATCCGCTGGCCGGACCGGGCCTGGTACTGGACGTACGTCACGTCGCCCGGGTGGGGCCTGGTCGCGGTGCGCGACCACGACGTCGCGTTGCCGCGGCCCGGCTCGGCGCCGGTCGTGCGCGCCGACGGGCTGTGGGCCGAGCTCATCCCCGAGACGCCGGGCGAGCACTGGACGGTGGGCGTCGAGGCGTTCGGCGTCCGGCTCGACGACCCGCTCGACGCCGAGCGGGGCGAACGCGGCGAGCGGCTCCCGGTCGGGCTCGACCTCGAGTGGGAGGTCGGCTCGACCCCGTACGGGATCGTGCACGGCGAGCTGCTGGTCGGCGACGCGCGCCTCGCCTTCGACGGCACCGGCGCGCTCACCGAGGAGCAGCTCGCCGATGACGTGTGGAACCACGGCTTCTCCCGGCTGTCGTGGCAGCACGACGGATCGACCGGCGGCGCCGCCCGTGGCGACGCCGTCGAGCTCGAGGTCGACCCGGCCGGGCTCCCGACCGCGGCGCGCGCCGACGGCCGCCGGTTCGACGTGGCCGCGACCGCGGTGGTGCCGGTTGGGACCCGGCTCGTGCTCGGGCTCGTGACGGCGCCCGACGCGTGCGGCTGGCTGGAGTGGTGCCGCGGGGCCGAAACCGGTCGCACCGAGGCGCCGTGACCGGTCAGGATGCGGCGGTGTTCGAGGGCGAGCTCGTCGCGATCTACGTGGCGCCGGCTGGTGGGGCGCCGATGGAGGCGCGGGAGGAGGTCGAGGCTGTCGCGGGGCGGGGACTGGTCGGGGACCGTTACCTCGACGCCGACGGCACCTACTCGGGCACCCGGATCCCCGACGACCAGCGGGCCGTGACGCTCATCGAGGAGGAGGCCGTCGCGGCGGCCCGGGCCGAGGAGCAGCTCGAGCTCGATGCCGCCGAGACGCGCCGCAACCTCGTGACGCGCGGCGTCCCCCTCAACCACCTCGTCGACCGGGAGTTCCGGGTCGGCCCGACCCGGCTGCGGGGTGTCAAGCTCGCCGAGCCGTGCGCGTACCTGGGAGGGCAAGACGCGGCCCGGAGTGCGCGCCGCGCTGATCCACCGGGGCGGCCTGCGGGCTGAGATCCTCGACGGCGGCACCCTCCGGCCCGGCGACCGCATCACCCCGCTCTGACGGGCGTCCGCTCCGCCCCGGCCCGCGTGAGCGGGGTCGCATAGCGTTCCAGCCCCATGGATCGCACCTTCGAGACGACCGGCGCCGTCCACGACCTGCTCGAGCTGCTCGGCCGCCTCGACACGAGCTTCCTGACCGGCGACAAGGCGGTCGCCGACGACCAGCAGGTGCTCGAAGGGTACAAATGGATCTTCTCGATCCTGCAGGTCGCGCTCGACTGCTACGTCTGGGCCGACCCGGACAACCCGCGTTTCGTCGAGATCGTCGGCCCCTACAAGAAGTGGGGCGGCGACAACGCCGACGCCTACTACCAGTACGCCCCGGTCGACCCGGCCCGCACCTACCGGGTCCGGGGCCGGCGGGGCGACGCGGCCTACCTCTCCCTGACCGTCTACGGCGGGCCCCGCGACGGGCGCTACTCGGAGCGCATCGTCGGGACCGTCAACGACCGGGACGACCTCGACATCGCCGACGACGGCAGCTTCGAGCTGGTGCTCGGTCCGGAGCGGCCGGCCGGCTGGGACGGCGCCTTTCTGAAGCTCGAGCCCGACGCCGTGGTCGCGATCACCCGCGACTACCTCGACGACCCGGTGCGGGGCACCCGGTGCACCTGGCACATCGAGGCCGAGGATCCGCCCCGCCGGTGGCGCGAGGACGACGCCGACCTCGCCCGCCGGTTCCGGGCCGCGATCACCTGGGTGCGGGACCAGTCGAACATGGTGCCGCTCGGGCTCGGGGCGCCGAACCACGTCGACGAGCCCTACCCGGTGCAGAAGGTCACGTTCGGCTGGGCGGCGGGCGACGCCGCCTACGCGATGGGCAGCTTCGACCTCCAGCCCGAGGAGGCCCTGGTGATCCGGGGGCGGTCGCCGGAGTGCGCGTTCTGGAACCTCTGCCTCTGGAACCAGTTCATGCACACCTACAACTACGACTACGAGCGCTGCACCATCAACGGCGCCCAAACCGTTCTCGAGGCGGACGGGTCGTGGACGATCGTCGTCGCCGAGGAGGACCCCGGGCACCCCAACTGGGTGTCGACCGCCGGCCACCCGCGGGGCCGGCTCTGGTTCCGCTGGTTCTATCCCGCCGAGACGCCCGACGCGCCGACGACCGAGGTCGTCAAGCTCGCCGACGTACCCGCGGGGCCGTAGCGCGGCCGCGCCTCAGGCGCGCTCGAGCTGCCAGACGATCGCCAGCGGCAGGCCGGCGATCGCCTCCTCGTAGAGCGAGTCGCCGATGCCGGGGAACGCCACGCGTGCCAGGTCGAGCGTGAACGTCGGCTCGCTGCACTCCTGCACGCGCAGGCCGACGCGCGAGAACGCCTCGAGCGTCCGACCCGGGAGGTGCGCGTAGCTCGCGACGAAGGCGGGGGTCCCGTCCTCGGCGCGGAAGCCGCCCTGCCCGCCGAGCAGCACCATGAACGGATGGAAGTCCGAGATGATCAGCGCGCCGCCGGGCCGGACGACCCGGGCCAGCTCGGCGATGGCCTCGGCCGGGTCGGCGACGTGCGACAGCGCGAGCGCGCAGACGGCGGCGTCGAACTCGCCGTCGTCGAACGGCAGCGGCACCAGGGGGGCCTCCACGAACCGGGCGCCCGGGGCCCGTGGCCGCGCCACGGCCAGCATGTCCGGGGAGAGGTCGAGCCCGGTGACGGTGTGGCCGAGCTCGGCCAGGTACGCGGTGTGGCGGCCGGTGCCGCAGGCGGCGTCGAGCACGTTGCGGGGACGGGGCCAGGCGTCCAACGCGGCGCGCACCACGGGCTCCTCGACCATCACCAACGGGTTCGGCCCGTCATACACCAGCGCCCACTGGGCGTAGCCACCGAGCAGGTCCACTTCGGGACCGAAGGCCGGGGTCGCGAAGACCTCCTGGTCGAGGGCGCCGGCGATCTGGACCAGCTCGGCCACCCGGTTCGCCAGCATCTCGTCCGAGGCGAGCGGGCCCGAGCGCAGCAGCGCCAGCCCCTCCAGCCCCATCGCGAACTGGCCCACGGTGAACGGCACGATCCGACCCTACGGGGCGTCGCGGTCGACGCCCGGCCCGTTTCCGGTCGGCGTCGTGCCGGTGCCGGCTCCCGCTGGTCGCCGCTACATCGGCGTCCAGCGGGTGGAGGGGTCGCCGAGCCAGCGGAGCATCTCGCGCCGTGTCGTCGGCCCGCGCGGTCTCGACGAGGGCGGGAGCGCACCGTCGGCGCGCAGGTGCGCGGCCTCGGGCTGGGCGGCGGTGAGCGGGTCGGAGGCCAGCGCGCAGCGCGTGGCGGTGGGGTCGATGCCGAACAGCGCCGCCGCGTTCAGCCCCAGCACGTTCCGCTTCACCTCGTCGGTGAGGGCCGGGTATCCGAAGCGGTCCTGGTACTCCGGGGTGATCTCGAAGGCACGGAACGCCTGCAGCTGCGGCTGGGGCGACCCGTACCAGATGGCGTCGGTCCCCCACAGCACCCGCCGGTCGCCGACTCGGCGCAGCAGCTTCCCGACCGCGTGCGCGGCCTGGTCAGGCTCGGTCAGCAGCTGGCGCCAGAGGGAGCCGACGTCGACCCACACGTTGTCGTTCGGGGGCACCTGGTGCGCGTCGAGGGACTGCAGCAGGGTGTCGACGCCGATCCGCGCCGACGCGTCGTACGCGCCCTCCCGGTGGTTGGAGTCCCAGGCGGCGTGGAACACGACGAACTGCATGTCGGGGAACTGGCGGGAGACCGCGACGATGTCGTCGGGCCCGTTGTGCGCGGGGTCGAACCGGATGAGCGGCAGGCCCTTGTGGGCGGTGAAGACCCGCACGCCGAGGTCGTGGGCCTGCTGGACCACTCGCAGCCCGAGGCTGGGATCGGCCAGCGAGTAGCCCTGCCCGGTCGGGCCCCACGCCGTGTAGACCTTGAACCCGGCGACGCGTCGGGTCGCCGCCGTCTGCGCCATGCCGTCGAGACGGGCCTGCAGGTCCCCGAAGTTGGGCGCGATCACGTTGTGCACGAGCAGCCTTGACGCGCCGTCGTGGGCGAGCTGCGCCACGAGGTCCTGGGTCGCGAGCGCGTCGGGAAAGGGGATCGGGGCGTCGTTCGGCCCCGAGTTCGGGACGTCGGACAGCAGCGCCACGGTGGTGTCGCTGGCGAGGAAGACGTCGTGCAGGTAGCTCGCCCGGTTCACGCACTGCAGCCGGTCGGCTGACGCGCAGTCGGCGGGGACCATACCGAGCACGAGCTGGACCGTCTCGGGTGCGGTGCTGCGCCATGGGCCGCTCGGGATCACGTGGTGCGTGTGCACGTCGAAGACGAACTCGGTGCCGCTCAGCGCGTGGTCGCACGCCGCCAGGTCGGTCGAGGGCGGGACGCGGAACCGTCCGCCCGGCCGCTTCGCTGACGTTCCGCCGCCGCCGGAGCACGCAGCGAGGTTGAAGACGGTCAGCGCGGCCGCGACGCCGCCGGCCGTCTGCAGGAACTGGCGGCGGTCGATCCCCAGCCGTCCCGCCGCGTCGTCGGCCGCCCGCAGCATCGCCCGGTGGCGGTCCCGATCGTGCTGGCTCGGCGGGGCGGGGAGGAACTCGCCGTTCGAGACCGGGCCGGGCGGCAGCGGCAGGTCGGGCGGCCGGTCCGGCCGTTGGCGCTCGACCCGCCGCGGCGGCGTCACGCTCGGGGACGCTACGCCGGTGCCGGCTCGGGCCCAGCGCGGCCCGGGTCAGCCAGCCGGCTCGCGAACCCGCGCCGCCCGGTATAAGCGGACCGGGTCCGGGATGCCCCGCATCACGACCGGGCCGAGCTCGTCGAGGTGCAGCCCGCAGGTCGATTCGTCGAGGAAGGCCCGGACGCTCGCGGAGAGCAGCAGCTCACCGGGGCCGGCGACGTCGACGATCCGGGCCGCCAGGTTGACGTCGTGGCCGACCAGGTCGTCGCCGCGCCGGGTCGGGCAGCCCCAGTGCATGCCGATCCGCACCCACAGCGCGGACGCCTCCGTGTCGCCGGCGAACCGGTCGAGGAGGTCGAGGCAGGCTCGGAGCGCCGGCGTCGCCTCGGGCAGCCACAGCAGCAACCCGTCGCCGAGCTCCTTCACGATCCTCGCCCCCGGCGGCAGCGCGGCGCGCACGAGCTGTTCCTGGCGGTCCAGGAGCGCCACCGCCTCGGCATCGCCGCGGGCGGCCGTGAACTCGGTGAAGCCCACGATGTCGGTGAAGGCGACGGCGCCCGACGCGCCTCGCTCGTCGCCCGTCAACGCTCGAGCACCGAGATCTTTCCGCTGCGGGCCGTGACCCGGATGGAGCCGTCGGTGCCCGACTCGCAGTCGCAGCGCACCGCTCCGCTCATGGTGTGCAGGTCCAGCTCGGGCCGCAGGCCGGCGGGGACGGTCACGGTGACGCTGCCCGAGTGGGCCTCGATGTCCACCGGGGCGGGCTCGGTCACCCCGACCGTGACGCTGCCGCTGCCGGCGCGCACACGGACCGCGCCGACCGCGCCGACCTCGACGCTGCCCGACGCGGCGGCGAGGTCGGCCGAGCCGGCGCGGCCGACTCGGATGCTGCCGCTCTTGGTCTGGCCGCGGCACTCGCCCGCGCAGTCCTCCACGGCGATGGTGCCGGACGCGGTGCGGGCGTCGACGCTCTCGGCCTGCTCGACCGTGATGCTGCCGCTCTGGGTCGTGACCCGGCTGTCGCCGAGCGAGCCGTGCAGCTTCACCGGTCCCGACCGGCAGCCGACCAGCACGTCGGTGCCGACCGGGCAGCGGGCGACCACCTTCCCGGACTTCCCGGTGATGTCGATGCCGTCCGCGCCGCGCTCGACCTCACCGCCCGACTCGACGAGCACGTCGTCACGAGGCTCCCCGGTGATCTCCACCGACCCGGACCGGCTCGTCACCCGGATCGGCGTCGACGCCTCCACCGCCACGCTCGTATGTCGGGCCATCGTCTCCATCATGGGCCTCGCGGCCCGACCTGTGCACGTGACGCGCGTCACCGTGCAGGGGCGCCAGCGGCTCGGTTCGTCAGCTCTCGGTCGCGACGCCGAACCGGTCCACGTAGCCCTGGAGGGCGGCCCGCCGCTCGGCGGGGTCGATGCCGAAGTCGCCGGCCAGGTCGTATCGCACGCCGCCGTGCCGGCCCCGGGGGTGGTCGCGCACGAACTGCTCCATCGCGGCGCGCACGTCGGGGCCGAAGGGCTGGTCGGCGACCTCGTAGATGCGCTCGACGGTTCCGAGGTCGTCGGCC
>Ga0207416_1005113_pt1 | contig 10684 bp, 5 predicted proteins | sample PaiPotPPM11metaG_FD_184107 | JGI IMG/M metagenome (GOLD analysis project Ga0207416, IMG submission 184107) | Iron sulfur acid spring bacterial and archeal communities from Banff, Canada, to study Microbial Dark Matter (Phase II) - Paint Pots PPM... ...
GACGCCGTCGTGATCGTATTGCTTCACCAGCACGCCGCCGGATTCGATTACGGCATCGCGCGCGAAGGTCACGCTGTAGCCGTTGAGGACGGAAGATCCGGGCGCGCTCACCCAACAACCTTTCACCGTGACATCGTGCGTCAAGATCACCGAGCCCGCAAGCGCAAGGTGGCCGGTTCCCAAATACGCGGCCGGATTCGGTGAAGCGCTCGCGCTCGGCGTTGCGCCTGACCGGTTCGGTTGTTTCGCGCAGCCGGACGCCACGAGCAAGGCGAAGGCGATAGCGGCGTACGGCGACAACCGCATGACTTGAGTCCTTTCGTCCGAATCGGGGATCGCGGACGCACAAGCAGTAAGCGGTTTGCCGTCCGGAGGTCACGTCAATGCGCCCAGTCATTCTCGCCGCCGCCGCCTGCCTCTTCTTTGCCTATGCCGGCCCCGCGGCAGCGCGCACGGTTCCCAAGATCGGATCTCATCATCATCGGCGTGCATGATCATGTTGATGCAGAACGTGGGCCTCGAAGCGTGCCTATGTGGCCTAGGCCGGTATGGTGAGAAAAGCCTAATCGTGCTGCGCGGGCCAGGAGCGATGCAGATTGCGCCGTAGTGGCCGATGGAACAGCGCGCTATTTGTACGCCAAGGCTGCGTGGACGATATGGTTTCGTCTCCGATTTTATGCCGGCCGTTTATCGGCCGGCAACAAGAGCTTACCTTTCTTTCCGAACGCCGCCGCGCCGCTGGTGCGGGCAGCGGCTGCATCCTGCTGGTTGGGGGCGATGCCGGTATCGGCAAGAGCCGGCTCTTGCGCGAGTTTCAAAATACCCTTTCGCACGGCCGCGCCGCGTATGCCGGCGATCACTGCCTGCAATACGCAGCACGCCCATTCGGTCCGTTTCTTGGCGCCCTCAAGTCGCTCAATACCGGCAATCCGCGGGTTTTGCATGGCATGCCGCATTTGCGGCGATTGCTCGCAGATTTACTGCCAAACATCGGCGCCGCTTCAGCCGATTCCCCACATCCGGCGGCTTCGAACAGCCGGGCACAGCTCGATAAATGGGACCAACTAGCCGCGCTCGCTGAGACATTCGACGCCTTCGCAGCACGGCACACGACGATCGTTCTACTGGAGGACGTCCATTGGGCTGATGCCGCCACTCTTGAATTGCTTTTGTATTTATCGGAACGTATCAATCGCAGCCGGCTCATGTTCATCGTGACCTATCGCACAGACGAATTGCATCGCGATCATCCATTATTTCCGGCGCTAGCAAAGTTAGAACGCGAAAGCTGCGTCAGCCAGATCAAGTTAATGCCGTTGTCGAGCGGCGACATGCAAACGTTCGTCAAAGCGACGCTGGAAGGGCAAGCGAATCTTCCGCGCGAGGTCGTCGCTGCGGTACAGCGGCGCGCAGAAGGCAACCCGTTTATGGCAGAGGAGCTGCTGAAGAGCGCGGCAGAACGCGCAGCTCATGGCGACATCGGCGAAGAACTGCCGTTGTCCGTTCGGGCGGCAATTGTCGAACGGCTCAAGCGCTTTACTGATGCTCAAGTCAACGTGCTGACGAGTGCCGCGGTAATCGGACGCCAGTTTGATCTGCACTTTTTGGCATCTTTGCTCGAGTGTGAGCCGCAATCGCTTCTGCCCACGCTTCGCCGTGCGCGCGAGTTGCAGCTTATCATTGAACACGGACGAGACGTCGAGTGCTACGCGTTTCGACACGCTCTGACGCGGGAAGCGATCTATAAAGAGCTGTTGGCCGCGCAGACTCGCGTACTACATGCGAAGATCGCGACGGCGTTGGAGGCTCTACCGCACGCCGACGCCCATCTGTCCGATCTCGCCTACCATTGGTGGGCCGTTCGCGACGGACAAAAGAGCCTTGAGTTCAATGAGCGAGCCGGCGACGCCGCATACAAGGTACACGCGTACGAGGATGCGGTGTCTTACTATGAACGCGCCCTTGAGACTGCGCCGGACGGCGGGCGTCGTTGTGGCGAATTGTACGAGAAAGCGGCCGACGCGCTATTTCGGTGGGGCTTTCCGGATCGCGCGCGTCGCGCTTATGAAAGTGCTTTGCGCTGCTATCGCTCCGTCGGTGAGGTCAGCAGGGCGGCCGAGCTTTATAAGCGTCTTGCGCGCAGCTGCTACAATGCGGGTGATGTTACCGACGCGATTGAGGTCGCGCACAAAGCGCTCGAGATGCTGCAGCCCGTTCCAGATGATCCGCTGAACGACGAATTCTACGCGTTCCTCGCCTACTATTACGTGAGCCGCGCGGATGCCAAAGCCGCTTTGACAGAATTGCAAAAGGTCCGGCGTGCGGTGCGCGATGACAAACCTTCAGTTGCGGTGTTGTATCACGAATCAAAAGCCAGAGCTCATGCGATAATGGGTAACCTCGCCGCGTGGCGAGAGGAGGTAGATCGCCTACTTGATGCTGCCCGCAACACGGATAAACCTGCTCAGCTTATCGGCTTCCTCGGCGGCGTGGCGTCCGTTGCAACGTTTTTAGGCGAAGGCGCAACCGCGCGCGAAAACTACGAAAGTGCAATAGGCTTGGCCGAAGAGCTGAATATTCCGGCTTACGTCGCTGCGTTTTCATCGCATTACGCGCTGGAACGGTATCTGCGCGGCGATCTTGTGGGTGCACGGCAACTCCTTGAGCGTGCGATTGCGGTGCCGCATAACATCGCCAACGTCAGCATCTACGTTGCCATCGCGGGAATCAACATCGGGCTGTCGCTGTGCGACGACCATTTCGTTAGTCGCTGTGCTCCTGCGGGAATCATGGAGCTTGCATTTTCTACGCAGCAGAGTCCGCTTTTCGCGCCGCTCGCCGGTGCCTACGCGCAACTCTTGGTCACGCAGAAGCGTGCCGGAGCAGCACGCGATGTCTTGCACGCGACGGTTCAGTTACTGAAAAATGCCTACGGCTGTTTTCAAACCCTCCCGGTCATCGCCGAGCACGCCGACGAAGCCGATGTTGAGCGCGCGCAAGCGCTGCTGGAAACCACAGGCGGCACGCCGCAGAATCGGGTTACCCATGCGACCCTCGCGATGTTCCAAGCCCTGCACGCAAGCCGAAGGGGCGATTGCAAAGCCGGGAACCGGCACGCTGCCCAAGCGGCCGAACTGTATCATGTTCTCGGTTGGCCGCTATTCGAAGCGCGCGCGCTGGAAGCCCTGGGCGAGTTTGCGGCTGCTTTGGCAATATACCGGCGCGTCGGCGACCTGCGTGCCATACGCCGTTTTGAGCTCTGTCCCGCAGAGGCCTCAGCGGATCCTGTAGATCATCCTCAGCGGCTATCCGAGCGTGAGCGCGGCGTCGCGGAACTCATCGGGAAGGGGCAATCCAATCGGGCGATCGCTGTAGCTCTCCTTATCAGCGAAAAGACGGTGGAAAAGCACGTGACGTCGATCTTTGATAAGCTTGGCTTTGCGTCACGTGCCCAACTGGCGGCACACATCGCGGCGCAACGCGAAGCAGGCAATCAGCGCTAAGGCACCGCCCGCAGGACCCGGCAAACCTCGTTGATGACTCGACAGCCCGGCTGCGATGCAAAGAAAACTCGTTCCTGGAGGGGTTTCCCCCATACGCGAACACGCATCGCTTTGCTACAGTAGTTTCGCGCCTTGACGCGGCACCGCGAGTTTTTCGCGCGCCTGTGCTTTGGCGGCTGCTCAATTGCTTACTGAGGTAGCGACCGTGTCATATGTAAAGCCGGCGGTCTTGTTGTCTATTGATACGGCGAGCCTGATTGCACATCTTGGCGCGGGCTCGTCGGCAACACAAAACGAGGGACCAGTAGAGTTCATCATCTCGTAAGCCTGTCAATCCATCGTGGGGCGGCTTGGGACTGCCGCGGCACGATGGACGAAAGGAACGGACTATCATGAAGCGGCTGGCATTGGCCCTTGCTGCGGCGGCGATCGCGGGGTGTAGCGGGAACGCCGGATCGGTGCTTGGACCCATGCCGCAACCGGGCGCGCCGCTGCCATCAGGCGCGGCGAGCAGCGCGCAATTCGTGATCAAGGTGCCGGCCAGCACGACCTCGGCTGCGTTCCGCAAGCCGATGTACATCAGCCCCTCAACCAAATCCATCGCCATCTCGGCGAACGGCGGCGCAGCGGTGACGGCCAACCTCACGCCCGGCTCGCCGGGCTGCGTGGCCGCGACATCGAACACGCCTTTGACCTGCACGGTGAGCATCAGCGCGCCGACGGGCACCGATACGTTTACGCTGATAACCTACGACGGGGCAAACGGGACCGGTAACAAGCTATCGACCGCGACGGTGAGTGCGCTCATTGCACCCTCGCCGGCGCAAAATGTCGTGCCGGTGGTGCTCAACGGCATCGTGTCGTCGATCCAGCTGGTTCTGAGCAACTGCTGTCCACCCGCAGACAACACGCCGCACGTGATCAAGCTGACGGTCAACGCCATGGACGCCGACGGCAACGTGATCGTGGGCCCGGGCAACTACGCTAATCCGATCACGTTGAGCGACAGCGATACGTCAGGCCACACCAAGCTGTCAACGACCATGCTCAATTCGCCGACGGACGCCAGTGCGGTCACGGTGCTCTACGACGGCAGCCCGGCGCTCAAGAGCGCCACTTTTTGCGCTTCGGCTTCGGGCGTGACGCCTGCCAACGTCAAGTGCGCCACGCTCACGCCCTCGGCCGCCACCGCGCAGTCTTTCATCTATGTTGCAAACATTGGTGGTGCAGACATCACTGCATATGCGCTCAGCGCCAACGGGAACCAGGCGCCTGACCATTCCATCGGCGGCAACCTGACGGATCTTTCAAGTCCTGACAACATTGCCTTCGATAGCAGCGGCAATCTATATGCCACCCAGACAGTAAACAGCAGCGGTATAGTTACCGAGTACGCCAAGGACGCGAGCGGTAACGCAGCGCCAACGCGTACGATCTCCGGCACTGCTACTACCTTAGGCTTCATCGTCGGGATCGCCGTCGACGCCGCCGGTGAGATTTATGTGGCGAATTTTACTCCGCTGGCTAGCTCAACGCCGGCGATCGCAGTTTTTGCGGCCGGTGCAAATGGCAACGTCGCGCCGATTCGGGACATAACTGGATCCAACACTGGACTTGCAAATCCCATTAGCTTAGCTTTGGATGCCCTCGGTGACTTATATGTCGTCAATCAATACCCAGCCAGCGTAACGGAGTATGCTCCCGGATCTGATGGCAATGTTACTCCCATTCGCGCGATAAGCGGCTCCAATACCGGCTTGAGCACGGCTCGAGGCCTTGCACTCGATGCGTCGGGGGAGATATACGTCGGCGATCTCGATGCCAAATCGATCTTCATTTATGGGCCTTTGGCAAACGGCAATGCATCACCGACGCGTACGATTGCAGGCCCAAATACTGGATTAGGCGGGATCAACGGCATAGCGCTCGATGCGGGCGGCAACATCTACGCCGCCAATTGTAGCGACTGCTTCAAGGGCGCCGGCGCGACGAGCGTGATCGTTTTTCCGCCAAACGCATCCGGCAATCAAACTCCTTCACGCATCATCGCGGGCAGCAATACGTCACTGAAGAGCCCCACTGACGTCAAGATCGGTCCGTGATCGCGCAAACGAGTGCTGAGATGCCACTTTTGGCGGGATGCTTGAGCCGTTTGCGTCACGGCGTCGATGTTGGGGAGGAACCCAATATTAAGGAACGGACTATCATGAAGCGGCTGGCATTGGCCCTTGCTGCGGCGGCGATCGCGGGGTGTAGCGGGAACGCCGGATCGGTGCTTGGACCCATGCCGCAACCGGGCGCGCCGCTGCCATCAGGCGCGGCGAGCAGCGCGCAATTCGTGATCAAGGTGCCGGCCAGCACGACCTCGGCTGCGTTCCGCAAGCCGATGTACATCAGCCCCTCAACCAAATCCATCGCCATCTCGGCGAACGGCGGCGCAGCGGTGACGGCCAACCTCACGCCCGGCTCGCCGGGCTGCGTGGCCGCGACATCGAACACGCCTTTGACCTGCACGGTGAGCATCAGCGCGCCGACGGGCACCGATACGTTTACGCTGATAACCTACGACGGGGCAAACGGGACCGGTAACAAGCTATCGACCGCGACGGTGAGTGCGCTCATTGCACCCTCGCCGGCGCAAAATGTCGTGCCGGTGGTGCTCAACGGCATCGTGTCGTCGATCCAGCTGGTTCTGAGCAACTGCTGTCCACCCGCAGACAACACGCCGCACGTGATCAAGCTGACGGTCAACGCCATGGACGCCGACGGCAACGTGATCGTGGGCCCGGGCAACTACGCTAATCCGATCACGTTGAGCGACAGCGATACGTCAGGCCACACCAAGCTGTCAACGACCATGCTCAATTCGCCGACGGACGCCAGTGCGGTCACGGTGCTCTACGACGGCAGCCCGGCGCTCAAGAGCGCCACTTTTTGCGCTTCGGCTTCGGGCGTGACGCCTGCCAACGTCAAGTGCGCCACGCTCACACCCTCGGGCAGCACCACGCTAGCTTCCTGCCCGGCGACAACGGGTGCACTAACGGGTTCGGGCAACCTTTATGTTTCTGACGACGGTGGTAATGCCATCGACGTATATGCTGCGGGCAGCAGTGGAAATGTCACGCCGCTGTATGCGCTGCAAGGCTCTGCGACGCTGCTTTACTTCCCAGGACAAATTGCGCTCGATTCCACCGGTTGCCTTTACGTCCACAATCGATACCCCGATCCAAGCGACAAAACGACCTTCGACGCAGCGGTCTTGATCTACGCACCCGGGGCAAAGAACAACGCGGCACCGGTTGCCACGATCGGATACCATCGGGCCTTTACCATGAGCGGTAAAACACTTACTCTCCACGACGACGGCTTGGCGCTCGACGCGGTTGGAAATGTCGACGCGCAAGCGGAATGGGATGGAAACGCCGCGGTGGCGATATTTTCCGCGGGATCAAATGACCCGAGTGCTTCACCGGCACGCGATTTCGCGACCACTAACTCGTATGTTAATTCCGATTTTCCGTCGATGGCCGTCGATACCGCTGGATATATCTACTTGGCTCAAGGGAACGAGATCTTGGCCTTTTCGCCAATCGCGAGCGGCGTAAACGCCGTGCCCGATCACGTCATCACCGTTCCGGCAGGGCTAGGGGCGCTCGATGGAATCTTCATCGACGCTGCCGGCCGCATTTACGCTGTCGCCCACGGCACCGGTATCAGCGATGACGCCGTGTTGGTCTTTGCTGCTGGCGCGAGCGGCAGCGCGACGCCGATTCAGGAGATTAAGGGACCTCACGCATTTCCACAAAACTTTCCTGGTGAAAATGGCGATCCAGGAGACGTCACGGTTGACTCCGCGGGCAACATATACGTTGCGGTAGAGGACGGAGGCCATCGCGTGTCGGTGTTTGCTTCCGGATCAACGGGCGACGTCGCGCCAACGCGAGAGCTTCTCTTCGGTTCCGGTGGGCCAGAACCCGAATTCCTCGCCTTAGGCCCATGAATTAGTATGTTGGAAAAACCATCGGCGACGCTATTTTTCGCCCGACCTGGCGACATCGGTCAACGGAACATCATTCGGCCCGGAAAGCAAAGGCGACAGGTCTATGTACAAGCGCCGCCTGCTTCAAAAAAGGAACTACTAGCCGCAAGACCAGCGTCGCGAGCGCGAAACGAAACATTAGAAAAGGCCATAGGCTGAGCGGCGTTGGCCGCAAAGATCGGATCGCTGCGGTACGACGATCGGAAAAGATGCTAGAGCACACTATGCCCAGGCCGGCGGTCGTTAACGCGGATGACCTGCAAGAGGTCGGCGTTTCTGTGGCCGATCTCGAGCGGCTCGCAGTTCGGGCGCGTCACCGCGTCGGCATTTCGCTCCTCGGCGTTGCTTTGTGGATGCACTTCGAGAGCGCTGCCGCGGCCGAACGCTTTTCGGAGCGTTACGGCGATTTTCCACGGGCGCTCGGACTCGGGGTTCAGTGCTTTGCCGTGAGCGATCCTGGGCGCGGCTTGCTGCTTTGGGCGCAGCCTGGATCCGCGTACTGCTGGCCCGGCGCCGGGTTATCCCCCGATGCGATCGCCTTCTTGGCTGATGCAATCGCGTGGACATCGTTTTTTCGCGCCTTTCCCGAAGAGATCGTGGTGTTGCACGGCGCGGCCGTCGGTATTAAGGGCGCCGCAGCTGCCATCGTCGGACCGACGACCGCCGGCAAGACGACGACGGCCATAGCTTGCGGCCGGAACGGCATGCGGCTGCTCTCCGACGAGCGGGTCGTGCTGCGCGGTTGTGAAGTGACGCCGTTTCCGCGCCGGCTCAATGTCCGGCTCGCGGCCAAGCGGCTGCTCCAATGGGATAGCGCGCACGTCGGTGGGCTTGCCGCGTGGCAATTCGGTCACCTCGAGGGTCGAAGCGATATGATCGTCGGTATCGCGCAACTGTTCCCAGGAAGTCTCACAGGCGCGCCGGCGCGCCTACGAGCGCTCTTCATACTTGGCGGCAAAGAAAACACCCCACGCGTGACCCCCTTGCACTGGACCGCAGCGCTGCCCGCCGCGCTCTCTCGGGCACAGGCTCCGGGCGACACGCCGGCCTTCGTTCTGCGTGTAGCTCGGGCAGTGCGTGGTGCCGCTTGTTATGAGCTCACGCTGGGCCGCCCCGACGAGACCGCCCGCCTCATCCGGCAACTCACGTTAGACCACTTATCAGAGACCGAAATTGCTTAGTCCGGTTACTCCCGAAGGGCAAAGCCCTCAACATGGATTCGCCGCAGCGCAAACGTTATTGCGGGCAAACGGAAGGCTGACAATTAGCGTCACGGGTCAGAGCATGCTCCCTCTGCTGCGCGAGCCGATGACGATCCGCATCGAACCGCTGCAGGGCAGAGCAAAGGTTGGAGACGTCATCGTTTTTGCCTGGAGCAGCGGCTTAGTCGCGCATCGCGTCTGCGCCGTTGGGCGTGACCATTACGACGCAGCCGGAGATGCCCAGCCGGGCAGCGTTGAACGCGTGATGCCGTCCGAGGTGCTCGGCAAGGTGACGGCGGTCTATTCATCGCGCTCGCGAACAGCTCGGCAAATCGACGGACCGTTTTTCCGGATTGCGGGAATCGTGTTTGCGCGCCTTCGCCCGGTGCGTGCAATTTTGAGGAAAGCCGCTCATGGAGCCGCTTTCGTTCGCCTTTTGGACGCGCGGCGCAGACCGCGAACCTTCATCGCCCTGCGCACAGCGCTCTTGGCGGCGCGAGCGAGCGATTGGCCCGGCGTCGGCCGCGCTATCCGTCGTGTATCACCATCCCAGCTCGGGGCGATGGCAAGCCGCCATGGCTGTCAGCCGTTCTTGCTCGATGGCATCACTCACGCTGCGCGGCTGGATTCATCGCTGCAGCCTTATGTCAACGCGCTTTCAGCAACCGGCCGGATTTGGGCGCTGGTTGCCTTCTCAGCGCAACGGCAACTCAATGTCGTCATTGCGGTCCTGCGTGAGGCGCGAGTGCCGTTTGTCTTGCTCAAAGGCGCCGCGCGCCTATATCGCGGAGAGAAAGATGCGTTTTTTCAACCGATCGGCGACTTCGACATCTTGGTGCACCAGAGCAATCGAGAAGCAGCCATATCGGCTTTCGCAGTTGCCGGCTACCGTCCGCGGTGCGATGCTTACGACGAAGATGGCTATCGCCGCACGCACCATCATTCGGCGCCTCTCTTCCCGGCTGTGGGTATGCCCGTAGAGTTGCACACGGCCTTGGCGCCGCCTGGCAAGCTGCAGCGGCGCTTGGACTGGGATGCGCTTGCGCCATACTCCATCGCGATCGATGGCGCAGCTGGCCCGGTTGACTGCCTCGACGACACTGGTGCAGCGATTCACCTCATGGTCCACGCGCTGGATCTGCGTCCGTTTCGCGACATCGTGCTGCTCGCCGAGCTCCTCCGGCGCCACGGCAAGCCGCTGGCGCAAAAGCTGGCGGACATCGCCGACGCCGAACCTCGTGAGCACGTCAGGCTGTGCGCAGCCGTCGCAGAGGCGGCACGGTTGGGCGGCGTACGGCGCGCTTTTTCGCCCCGCGTCTACCGCTATATTCTCTGGACCCAAACCCGAGAGGATCTATCGGCTTATCCGCGAGAGCGCAGTGAATTCTTGGAAGCATGGTTTGGACAGACAGCCAACCCCGCCGCCGCCTTCATGCAGGTCGCTCAGCAATTGGGACCGTTGCACGCGATTCATCGAGCGCTGCTTGGAGCAGCCAGCGCACTGTACGGCCGCTCGATGAGGCCATTGTAAATCTATCGCCGCCGCTGTCACGGGCGTGCAGGGGAAGAACTGCAGACGGCTTGGTACCGATCAAGTCAACGGGCCGGATCCCGCTCAGCTGCGCCGTTTCCACGCACTAGAGGTAACGGAATCGCGGCAACTGCGAATCAAAGACCCTTATGTTATCGGCTTTGCGTGACCTCGTAGGTCCCGTATGCGCAATTCCTTCATTTGCGTGTCCAGCCCGAGATTCGCTTCCAGTTGCGCGAGCGGCAGCGCCTCGATCCGATTCGGCGTCACTTCGATGTCGGCTAGCAGTTTGCGCGCCAGCAAAAGCTTCAGCGCGTCAAGGTCGGTGCCGTCGCGCACGGCGATGAAGAGCACGAGCTCGTCGAGATCTTCAGGATCGTCGTTGCGCTTCTTGACCACCAATTGCCAT